>Ga0210396_10000695_pt1 | contig 40383 bp, 44 predicted proteins | sample IncBWH17OmetaG_FD_155466 | JGI IMG/M metagenome (GOLD analysis project Ga0210396, IMG submission 155466) | Forest soil microbial communities from Barre Woods Harvard Forest LTER site, Petersham, Massachusetts, United States - Inc-BW-H-17-O ... | reverse complement strand
GCATCTATTATCGCGACGTTCGATCTCCGGGCCCGGACGAAGTCCAGTTGATCGATTATGCCAGTCGGATCGCTGGCATCGCCATCGAGCGCGATCGATCGCAGTCGGCGCTCCAGCAGGCCTATCGGGAGCTGCGGCAAGTCATCGATTTCCTTCCTCAGCATGTCGTGGTCCTGGACGCGGAGGGAAATCTACTTCAGTCGAACCGGATGATGGACGACTACAGCGGCCGCCCGCTAGCAGAAACGCAGCGCGTGGGAACCGAGGAGCGAATAAAGCGGGATTTTCATCCAGACGATGTCGCGAGGTTTCGGAGCGAGCGACGGGAAGGGTTCTCAAAGGCAGCTGCATTTGAGATTGAAGCGCGTCTACTTGGCAAAGCTGGACGGCATCGCTGGTTTCTATTCCGCTACAATCCGCTGCGGAATGACGAAGGACGCATCACCCGGTGGTTCACCACAGCCACCGACATCGAGGATCGCAAGCACGCCGAACTGAGAATGCACAATGAAAACTTGGCCTTGCGCGAAGAAATCGATCGTTCTTCGATGTACGAAGCAATTGTCGGATCGTCTGAGGCGCTGCGAAAGGTGCTGTCGCAAATTGACAAAGTGGCCCCGACCGATTCCACAGTGCTAATTTTGGGTGAGACTGGAACGGGAAAGGAATTGATCGCCAGTGCGCTTCATAAGCGGTCTAAGCGCTCCGCAAGGGCATTGATCCGCGTCAATTGTGGGGCGATTCCTGGCTCCTTGATTCTTTCCGAGCTTTTCGGCCACGAGAAAGGCGCTTTTACCGGAGCGATTCAGCAACGTACGGGACGCTTCGAAGCCGCCGATGGGGGAACGATTTTCCTGGACGAGGTCGGCGAACTTTCGGCTGAGACGCAGGTTGCGCTACTGCGAGTGCTCCAGGAACAACAATTTGAGCGGGTCGGTGGCAGTCGATCGATTTCCGTCGACACCCGCGTGGTCGCCGCAACCAACCGCGACCTGGAAACCGCGGTGAGCGCCGGCAAATTCCGGGACGATCTCTTTTATCGCCTCAACGTTTTCCCCATCCACGTACCGTCTTTGCGCGAAAGGAGGGATGACATTCCCCTGCTGGTCGAGTACTTGGTGGAACGCTACGCCAAGAGAGCTGGAAAGAGGATCGGGCACGTAAAAAAAAGGACACTCGATATTCTCCAAGCTTACGATTGGCCAGGGAACGTACGCGAACTACAGAACGTAGTCGAACGTGCCGTGATCTTGTGCGAAGGAGAAACATTCTCGGTCGACGAGACATGGCTTCATCCAACATCTGGGCGCCGGGTCCCTCGTCCTGGTGTCTTCGCTGATGAAAAGAAAGAGTCTGCCGAGCGCGAGCGAAAGGCGATCGAAGTCGCATTGGCAGAATGTCAGGGTCGAGTTTCAGGCCCTCGCGGCGCGGCCGCAATCCTCGGAATTCCCCACCAGACTCTTGAGTCGAAGATCGCGAGCCTCGGCATAGACAAACGCCGCTTCAAGGTCCCGTCCCGAAGGGGAAGCTCGCACTAAAATGAGCGTGCGCCGATTCTGCGTGTGCGCAGGCTGATCTGCGCGAGCCCCGGTCAAGCGCAACCGCGGCTCCTCTCCCTCCGTTGTCGGCTGTTCATTAGCGCGGCCGCACGGCATACGGCGCCTCTTTTCCTTTTCTGAAAGATCAGGATTCCTGAAAAGTCGGCAATTTCTCGCGGTCATTTACTCGTGGAGCCAACTGATTTTGCATTGGCATAAAGCTTGCGTTACTGGTAGGCGTCGACTCTTTTCAGGGTGACTGGAACCATGAAGATCGAAAAGAGTTCAGAAAATGGAACAACCACAGTTCACCTGATTGGTCAATTTCAAGCGTCCGATCTCGGAGAACTAAAGAGGCAGCTGGAGGCGAGTGGGGCTCTGTTTGCCTTGGACTTGGAGGAAGTAACAGTAGTCGACGTGGAGGTAGTTCGGTTCTTGGCAGAGTGTGAGGCCAATGAGGTGAAGATCGCGCATTGCCCTCGGTACATCCGAGAGTGGATCGCATGTGAACGACGACCCTAAGACCGGCACGACCGCATCAAGGACAAAGCGCTCTCTATCAAGTAGAAGGAAGAGAACTGATATGCGTGCAATGAGAGCGGAACAATTCAGCGGTTATGAAGGATTGAAGCTCGTCGAGCTTTCAAAACCAGCAGGCTCGGACGGAAGAGTATTGGTGCGAATCACCGCGGCCGGCGTCACGCCGCTCGACCATACGATTCTCTCCGGCAAATTCCACGACTCGAAAGCGCCGTTAGTCCTGGGCAACGAAGGAGCGGGCGTGGTGGCGGAGGGAGGCGGAACGGACTTTCCCGTCGGTTCACGTGTGATGTTCTTCGGCCCCTATGGGGCTTTTGAGGACGGCGCTTACAGTGAATGGCTTGCCGTCCGGAAGGAAGACCTTTGCCTGATTCCTGACAATATCGACGACGTAACTGCCGCAGGTATTCCGGTCGCGTATCTTACCGCGCAGGTGGCTCTTACCCTGGCTGGTTTTCGGGCTGGCAAGACTGTTCTGGCACCGGCGATCGGAGGATCGATCGGCAATGCGGTGACGCAATTGGCGCGGGCCTTGGGCGCAAAACACGCCATATCAAGCACGACCAATCATGCGAAAGCCGAGCAGGCGAAGGCGATCGGATTCCATGAAGTCATCGATACCTCCTTGGAGAAGTTGGGGGACGGCGTGCGTCGTATCACGGGCGGTCACGGCGCAGACATCGTCATCGACGGAATCGGTGGTGACGTCTTGAGCGAGGCGCTTGGAGCGCTTGCGTTGGCAGGAAGCCTCACAACACTGGGCTATTCCGCAAGCCGCAAGACAACCATCGACGTGACAAACCTCATCGTGCCGCAGGCCAGCATCCGCGGTCTCAACATGTTCCTTCAGCCGAAGGCGGTCGTTGCCGACGCGTGGAAGGTTATCGTCTCTCTGCTGAAATCCGATGCGATCAAACCAGTCGTGGCGAAGACCTTCCCGCTGACCGAGGCGGCTGATGCTCTGCGTTACCTGGTTGAGGGCCGACCCTTCGGCAGGGTCATCCTCAAAATCTGACTCGCTCTGAACGAGGACGGGGACAATCTCCAGGCCTTGAGCCGAACCTCGAGCAAGGAACTCGCGATGTTCCAGCGACTCGCCATGGCCAGCAGAAATGACTTCACCAGGGCGTTCTGGATCTGTGCCGCCGTGACGGCCATCAGTGCGATCGTGAGCGCGTCATTTTCGGTGGCGGCATTGCGGGGGCCGGGTCAGCCCGATGTCATTGCGATGTACGCGGCGGCGCGCAGCATCTCGCTCGCGCTGGTCGTGCTGGCCGTTGCAAGTTTCCGTTCGCGCGACGGAGTTGCAGCGATGGCCGTCACGATGGGACTCGTGCAACTCCTTGATGCCCTAATCGGACTCCTGTTGCACGACCCGTTTAAGACCTACGGCCCGCTCGTCATCTCGCTCATGACCTTTGCATCGCTCGCGTGGCTCTTGCGAACTTCGCCGGACGCATGAATCAGACGGCGAGGCCGGCGGCAGGCCAGACTTCAGCAAGAGCCTAGGAGCATTTTCCTGGTTCGCGTTCGTCCATACGGGCCGTGCAACTCTGCCCTCATCGCACTGGCATCAGGTTAGCTACCTGAACTCAATGTCCGGTTTGGATTGTCCCTTATTGAAAGGGAGCAGAGAATGTCGACCCACCAGCCGATGTATCTACTCTACATCCAATCTTCTCCTCGCGGGCCGAGATCCGTTTCCACCGCCGTGGCCGATGCGTTCCTGCAAGCCTACCGCAGCGTCTGTCGCGAGCTCACGGTGGACACGCTGAACGTGTGGGAGGAGAACCTGCCGGAGTTCGACCAAGAGGCCATCGGGGCGAAGTACAAGGGCATCAACAAAGAACCGATGGACCCGGCTGAGACCGCCGTTTGGGACAAAATCAAGGAGCTAGCGGCACGCTTCCAGCAAGCGGACCGCATCCTGCTCGCTGTGCCCATGTGGAACTTCGCCTACCCGTACAAGCTCAAGCAATTGATTGATCTGGTCTGCCAGCGGAACATGCTCTTTACATATGACGGCACGGTGTACGGCCCTTTGCTGAAAACGGGCCGCGCCTGCGTGGTCTATGCGCGGGGCGGAACGTACGCGGAAGACTCGCCGACGCCCGCTTCCCGGTTTGACCATCAGAAAGGATACATTGATTTCTGGTTGAAGCTGATCGGAGTCAAGCAGGTCAAAAACCTCGTGGTGGAAGGCACGACCTGGCCCGAGAAAGAGAAACGGGAAGGGAGCATCGCCTGTGGTCTGGAGGAGGCACGAAGACTGGCGGCAGACTTCTGAAAGTTGCCAGGCATTGATCGCTCAGGCGTACCTCCTTGGCTTCTTCGGCTGATCCGGATGCAAGGGTCGCGTTTGCGGGATGAGCGCACCTTTGCCCACGCCGCATCGCACGCCGCCGCATCAGCTAATCGCGCATGCCGGCCGCGAAACGAGTTCCGAGGATCGTGGAGAATCTCAACATGAGGCTGGACGGAAAACGAGTGGTCATCATCGGTGGGAGTTCGGGGATTGGCCTGGAGACAGCTCGGCTAGCGCTGGCGGAGGGAGCGTTCGTCACCATAGCCGGACGATCCGCGGAAAGGCTGCGCAAGGCGGCCACAATCCTCGCTTCGGATCGGTTGCAATCTGTAGTCGCCGATCTATCCGACGAGTCGTCCATTCGATCGCTATTCGCCAACCAGGCTCGAGTCGACCATGTCTTCGTGCCTGCCGGGGAGCTTCGGCCGGGTGGCGGCGACGCTTTGAACTGCGATCTGGACGGTTTGCGGTCGATTTTGGAGGTCCGGCTTCTGGGTGTGGCCCATGTCGTGCGGCAGGCGAAGCCCAGAATGGATGGGGGTTCGATTACGTTGATGTCTGGCCTCTACTCGACGCGCCCGGCCGCCGGAGGCGCGATGGCTGCCGCTGCCGTCGCCGCCGTGGAAGGAATGACCCGTGCTCTTGCCTTGGATTTGGCCCCAACGCGAGTCAATGCCGTGGCCCCCGGTACGATTGACACGCCGCTCTGGGACTCTTTCGGCTCGCAACGCGACGCGATTCTCGCGCGCACAGCCAGACTCCCGGTGGGGCGCGTTGGCCGTCCGGAAGAGGTTGCGGCGGCGGTGATATTCCTGATGAGTAATGGCTTCGTCACCGGGGCTGTCTTGCCGGTCGACGGCGGCGGCGGGCTAGTTTGATGGCCGCACTAGCAACAACTCAACCGCAAACCGTTGCTACAAACGAAAAGCGGCTCACCGCAAATCATTGCGACGAGTCGTTTTTGACTGTATCTGCACGCCGGGATTTGAACTCGAATCAAAAACCGTTCCTCAAATGGAATGCCCCGGATTCCACGCGTTTCTGAGACTCCGGAGGGCGCGCCGCTGACTTGATGGCTGTCCGAAGGCGGACAGTGCGCAACGAGCCCTTGCCCGCCAAATCGCAGTTTCTGACAATGTGATTCATTGCGTGCCGAAACAAAGGCCCTTGTTTGACGTGACTCGTGGCCTCCGAAACGAGGAATGTCCGCATGTCGCCGCAAATCGGTGCGACCCACGAGTATCTGTCGGGCGGCGGCGAGATGGGTCGCCTGATGCGGGCGCACGACTGGTCGGCCATTCTGCTCGGCCAAGTAAGTGACTGGCCGCAGAGCCTCAAGACGGCCGTGCGCATCATTCTCGGCTCCCGCTATCCAATGTTCATTTGGTGGGGACGGGAACTGATCAACCTCTATAACGATGCCTACCTGCCCATGCTGGGCAAGCGACACCCCAACGCTTTAGGCAAGTCGGCCCCCGTCATCTGGTCGGAAATCTGGGACATTATCGGTCCTCAAACAGAAGCCGTCCTTTACGAGGGCCGTGCCACCTGGAACGAGGAGAAGCTCCTGGTTCTGGAGCGGAACGGCTATCCGGAGGAAGCCTACTTCACCTTTTCCTACAGTCCGATCCCCGGTGATGGTGATGGGATCGGCGGCATCTTTTGCGCCCTCACGGAAGACACGGAGAGGGTGCTCGGCCAGCGCCGGATGCGAACCTTACGGGAATTATCCGCCAAGACAACGGGCGCGAAGACGGTCAAGCAAGCGTGCCAATCGTCCATCGCGGTGTTCAATGACAATCCTTTCGATTTACCCTTTGCGGCCATTTATCTGGTCGACGGTGACGGCAAAGCCGCTCGACTGGCCGGCAACACAAGATTGCCCAAAGGATCGGCTGCTGCTCCCACGTCGGTCGAACTCATTAAAACGAACGATCAGAGAATTGGCTGGCCGTTGCAAGCGGTGATGCAGAGGAATCACGCCGAAATCGTTGGAGACCTGGCTCAGAGATTTGGAGACTTGCCGGGGGGCGCTTGGTCCCAGTCTCCGCAGACGGCGGTTGTGCTGCCCGTCAATCAGTCCGGTCAAAGTCGACTTGCCGGATTCTTCCTGGCAGGTGTCAGTCCTCTTCGCCCATTCGACGACGACTATCGAGGTTTTATGGATCTGGTGGCGGGGCAGATTTCCGCTTCCCTCTCTAATGCCACAGCGTTTGACGAGGAGAAAAAGCGGGCCGAGTCGCTGGCAGATTTGGACCGGGCCAAGACTGCTTTCTTCGCAAATGTCAGCCATGAGTTCCGCACCCCGCTCACTCTGATGCTCGGACCCGTTGAAAACATGCTGGCGAGCGGCGATGCCAAACTGTCAGCGGTCGCCCAAAACCAGCTTGAGGTGGTCAACCGCAACGGACAGCGATTGCTGCGACTGGTCAACACGCTGTTGGACTTCTCACGCATCGAAGCAGGACGAGTGCAGGCCGCTTATGTGCTGACCGACCTGGCGACGTTCACGGCGGAAGTGGCGAGCAATTTCCGCTCGGCGTGCGAGCGAGCCGGGCTCCGTTTGGTGGTCGATTGCCAGACGCTGTCGCAGCCGGTCTATGTGGATCGGGAGATGTGGGAGAAAATCGTCCTCAACCTGATTTCCAACGCCTTCAAATTTACTTTCGAGGGTGAAATCGCCATCACATTGCGAGAGTCAGGGCAGATTGCTGAACTGCAGGTGCGGGACACTGGAACAGGAATCTCCCACGAGGAGATGCCGCGGCTTTTCGAGCGCTTCCACCGAATTGAGAGCGCACTGGGCCGCACCCACGAAGGCAGTGGGATCGGACTGGCATTGGTTCAGGAGTTGGTGAAGCTGCACGGCGGCTCGATTACCGCCGAGAGCGCGGTTCGTCGGGGGACGACGTTCACCGTTTCGATCCCGTTCGGATCAGGCCACCTACCGTCCGGTCAGACCGGGATGGCTCGCACGACCACGACAGCTGCGGGTGCAAGCCCCTACATCGAGGAGGCATTGCGATGGCTACCCGACAACATTCTAAGCCGGGATGATAGCGGCCTAGATAGTCCACCGATCTCCAAAGCGGTCCCGTTTCCGCCTCACGCTCTAGCACAGGATGGGACTGAGAACCGTCCGCGTGTGCTTGTGGCCGACGACAACGCCGACATGCGGTACTACGTCGAGCGGTTACTCTCGGAGCAATTCGAAGTCGAGGCGGTTCCGGACGGCGAGGCGGCGCTGGCGGTCGCACGAGAGCGCCCCCCGGATTTGATCCTAACCGACGTGATGATGCCCCGTCTGGATGGATTCGGGCTGTTGAAGGCCGTGCGTGCCGATCCACGCACGAGCGGCATTCCCGTCATCATGTTGTCGGCTCGTGCGGGAGAGGAGAGCCGAATTGAGGGAATTGAAACCGGAGCCGACGACTACTTGGTGAAGCCGTTTAGTGCCAGGGTGCTTCTGGCTCGTGTGGGCGCGCAGTTGCAGCTCAGTCGGCTGCGGCGCGAGTCCGAGCAGGCGATCCGCAAGAATCAAGAAATCTTCAAACTCGTCCACAGCATCGGAAAAATCGGGCAATGGGAGTGGAACTCGGCGACCGACGAGAATAAATGGTCACCCGAAATCGAAGCCCTCTACGGACTGCAGCCTGGCACCTTCGGCGGTACCTATGAGGCTTGGACAAAACTGCTGCATCCTGACGATGTCGCCAAGGCGGAGGAGGATGTGCATCGGGCGATGGCGACGGGTAAGTACTTCACCGAGTTTCGGGTGATTTGGCCCGACGGTAGCACTCACTGGCTCGAAGCGAGGGCGCACGTCCTTAAGGACGACCACGGCAAGCCCGTGCGGATCACGGGCGTGAACATGGACGTCACCGAACGAAAGAGAATTGAAGAGGCCCTCAGGGAAACGGACCGCCGCAAGGATGAGTTCCTGGCAACATTGGCCCACGAACTGCGCAATCCACTCGCGCCGATCCGTAACGCCGTCGAACTCCTGCGACGGGGGGCGGATGGCCCCGCATTTATGGAGGAAACCTGCAGCATCATGGAGCGGCAAATCCGCCACATGGTGCAACTGATCGATGACCTGATGGATATCTCCCGAGTTACGAGCGGGAAGTTGCGACTTCGTAAGGAGCGGGTCGACTTGGCAGCAACAGTTCAGAGTGCGTTGGAGGAGATCCGTCCGCTGATCGAAGCGTCGGGGCACGAACTCACCGTTAAAATGCCGCCTGAACCGATCCACCTCGACGCAGATCCAACTCGGCTCGCCCAAGTTTTTTCTAATCTGCTGAATAATGCCGCCAAATATACCGAGAAGCGTGGTCGCATCTGGCTGACTGTGGAACAGCTGGAAGGTCAGGTTTCGGTGTCGGTTCGAGACACGGGGATCGGCATCCCCGCGGATCATTTGACCCGCATTTTTGACATGTTTTCGCAGGTGACTCCGACTCCGGATCGGTCGCAAGGAGGACTCGGAATTGGTCTGGCCCTGGTACGGGGCCTGGTCGAGTTACAGGGCGGCACTATCGACGCTCGCAGCAGTGGTCCTGGCATGGGAAGCGAGTTCGTCGTCCGTTTGCCGGTTATTGAGGTGCCAGTCCAGGAGCCGCCTCAGGAACCGAAAAAGGACGATGAGAGATTCCGTTCCTCAGTCAAATACCGCATCCTGGTTGTCGACGACAATGCTGACACTGCTGAAAGTTTAGCGATGATTCTGCGGCGAATGGGCAACGAGATCCAAACGGCCCATGATGGCCTGGAGGCGGTTCAAGCGGCGGCAACTTTCCGTCCTGAGGTGGTACTGCTCGACATCGGCCTGCCCAAGATGAACGGCTACGAGGCGGCAAAACTAATCAGAGATCAATCGGGGAACAGAAAAGTAGCCATCATCGCCATGACCGGCTGGGGACAAAAGGACGATATCCGCCGGGCACTGGAGGCAGGGTTCGATCATCACCTGACCAAGCCGGTGGAACCCGCCGCTCTCAGCAGCCTGTTGGCGCTGATCACCCCGCCCATTCCGATGCCGTTAACGAAGAGCGGCCATTAGGCAGAGCGTTATTCGACGCTGGCTTGTTGAGTTTGCTTGGACACATTGGCAAAAGCCAGACCGGCGCGCCATGACACAATCATCGATTTGCTGTGGCGCACGTTGTTTCTCTGTCTATTGAACCGCAAAAAAACCGTTCCTCAAATGGAGCGTCCCGGATTCCACGAGTTTCTGAGACTCCGGAGGGCGCGCCGCTGACTTGATGGCTGTCCGAAGGCGGACAGTGCGCCACGAGGTAATGCGCCATTCCCACAATTGGGTGGTTTTTCGCGTGTCCGGAAAAGGTTGAGTTTCTGAGAAACGCCCCACCGGATCATGGCGTTACCCGTTCCACAAAGTCCGCGCGCTCAGAATTCGATTTCGCTTGACTACGACGGCGAAGACCGGCAGGCATGAAGACAGATCGGGCCAGGTAGCAGTTATAAGGAGCAACTAGGGGCAGCGTTTCAAGCCCCCATCTTCTGCGCCTCTTCGCGAACGGCCGGCTTATCGGACGCTGTGATGAAACTGGTCGGAGGCTCCGCGCCGCAAAGCGCCGGCTTTCGGCAAACTCAAGTCCCGTCATCCCCGGAATCCGCTCGTTGCCTGTGCGACGTGAAACACAATATGTTTTCCATTGATCACCAATTCGGCATGTCGTCGGCGATCATGTGAAGTTCGTGTCCAAAAATACGCAGCTCGGTCTCTTCCGAGTCGCACAGAAGGGCACCGGCGACGCCCCTGATCTGAGTCGGTGATAAGCCGACGATAAACCCCCGGATTGCTTGCCCCCTCACTTCCCGCGGAGGCGTTCGCACGATTTCTCGGCCAGCCTCGAAGGGTCCACCACGTTCAAACGCGCAGCGAAGTCGGTCTAGTTCATCCGACAGCTCGCTCCATTTGCTCGGTCTGGTCATTTGTTTTCGCTCATTCGGCTCAATACCCGTCTGTCGCTAATCGCCAAACGCGAACGGGCTCGTCCTCGCTGCCGTAAGTATCGCCCTTAGCGGGTCGCCACGTTCCCGTCGCTGCCGTCGGGGCATGGCGTCGATCCTCCTGGATGGAGATTCAGACGCCAAACCGCGACGGGCTTTCGGAAAAAGCAAACCATGTGAAATGACTCGGCCTTAGCGTCCAGACCGCGCGATGCAGGGAACCGGTGGGAATAACACGCGCCCGACGAGGGGGTTCGGGGGAGAGACGACAGCCCGACCCCGAATCGACGACCCCTGCCGATCGGTCATTTGCTTCATTCCCGATAGCCCCATCTTCGCCAGGGACGAGTGCGAGACCTTCCCGTCGGCGGCCAACGCCGGCGCGGAGGAGAGAGAAACCAAGAACGCGAAAGCAACGAGAGTCTTCATCGGAAAGTGCCTTTCGGAAACAAGGATCGAGGAGAAGCTCCGGGACTCAAGGTCCCTATTGCAGTGCCCCGTCTGCGCAGAGAGTGCGCCGAGAATTCCGGCACTTTTGCGAGATTTCACCCAATAATCGAAGCAGCCGTTGATGGAGCGTCGTCGCGTGCAGGGCGCTCGGGTGATTTATGGGATGCGCTGGAGCCACTGCCGTCATTGGCTCTTGAAAATCGAGAGTGCCATTTGCGGCAGCCGCTGGCGCATCATCCGATCGCTCCAGATGTGCCGGCAGTGATCATCGCCCGTGGCGCTTGGGGGGGCGAGGGCGGACGAAAGCCCGGAAATCGGCGTCAGAATTCAAACGATTTCCGCCCGTGTGACCGCGCGCACGAGCGGCGGCGAGACCGGCTTTGGTCCGCTCCGGGATGAGTCGGCGTTCGAATTGCGCGAGCGATGAGAAGATGTGAAAGATTAACTCGCCCGAGGGCGTCGTGGTGTCGATGGCGCCATCGCAGACGGACCGGAATCCAACGCCAAGGTCCTGAAGCTGATCGATCAGCGTGACCACGTGGCGGACCGATCTTCCCAGTCGGTCGAGACGCCAGGCCAGCAAGATGTCGCCGGAGCGAAGGTCGCGGAAGCAGGCATCTAGCCCTGGTCGGTCACGTTTTGCGCCCGACGTCTTGTCGGTGGAAATCAACTCGTTCGCGACTCCATGATTTCTCAGGGCATCGATTTGGAGAGCCAACTCTTGGCCTTCCGTGCTGACCCGAGCGTATCCGACAAGGCGAGCGCCATCGGAAGAGGCGATCACGGCATTGCTCTGTTGTCACGCTTGATGTGCGTCTTGATAGTTGGATGCCGAGCGTCCCCTGAGCGTTCCCAATCCTGGGCAACGAGTTTCGGAAACAGGGTCGATTTTCGCCGGTTGCAGAAAACGGTTGAGATTGTGGGTCGACGCTGCGTGTGACGAGCAATTCTTTTCACCGCAAGCGGGCTGCACAAATCTCGCTCTCGCAACAGCCACGGCGCGATGGCTCAATCTCGATCGGTCAGCTCAAACCCCAATGTCCGACCGCTCCCAGGTCTGTTTCGTTCAACAGCTTGAAAGAAATGTGAGCGTAAGCTTGGGGATCGGCTCTGACGTCACAGAAACCAACGCCTTGACTATCAATATGGACGTACGTATTATTCGGATGGGCTAAGCGAGCAGAGGGTTGCAAGGGGCGAGGTAAGGCAGAAAGGAACCATCCGATGAACGCAACACAGGAAAGACCACTGGCAGGCAAAGTCGCGCTCGTTACCGGCGGTTCGCGGGGCATCGGTGCCGCGATCGCCAAGCGGCTCGCTACGAACGGTGCGAGCGTCGCCGTCACTTACTCTAAAGGCACGGACGCCGCGGCGGCCCTGATCAAGGCGATCGAGGGCGCGGGCGGGAAGGCGGCCGCAATCCAGGCGGATGCCGCCGACGCTGATGCAGTCACGAGGGCGGTCGAGCGAACAGTGACCCTGTTCGGCCGGCTCGACGTGCTGGTGAACAACGCCGGCACGGTCATTCCGATGAAGGTCGAGGAGACGACTCTCGCGGACTTCGATCGCGTCTTTGCGGTCAACGTCCGCGGCGTCTTCGTCGCGACGCAGGCGGCGCTCAAGCACCTGAAGACCGGCGGGCGAATCATCATGATCGGCTCGTCCCTGGGCGAGCGCGTGTTTATGCCCGGCATGGCGCCCTACTCGGCGACCAAGGGGGCCGTCAAGTTGTTCACGCAAGGGCTGGCGCGTGAGCTCGGAGCGCGTGGCATTACGGTCAACAACGTCCAGCCGGGGCCCATTGACACCGAACTGAACCCCGCCTCAGGCGAGTGGGCCGTCGGCCAGAAGGCGGCTGTTCCGCTTGATCGGTACGGAAAAGCCGATGAAGTCGCAGCGCTGGTTGCGTTCGTCGCGGGTCCGGAGTCGTCATTCATCAACGGTGCGAACCTAACGGTCGACGGCGGCACCAACGCCTGACGCGAGCCGAATCGGCGATCAAGCGGGAACGCCTTCGGCCCATTCTTTCGGCATGTGGGATCAGCGACCGAGATGCAACGCCGGATTTGAGCGGCGCTGGCACTCGTACCCGAGGCGGTGACGGCCGACTGACTGATTTCTAAGCCAAATCGGCGGAAACAGGTAGCAGGGTTCACCTGGTCATGCCGGACTGAAGACTTCAACGGGGGAAGTGACCATGGGCAAGCTCGAAGGAAAAGTAGTCGTCATCACTGGCGGCTCTACGGGGATCGGGTTGGCTGCGGCCAGGCTTTTTGTCAAAGAGGGCGCGAATGTCTTCATCACGGGCCGTCGCCAGAAGGAGCTTGACGACGCCGTGCGGGCAATCGGCCGCAACGCGACTGGAGTTCAGGGAGATGTTGCCAGACTGGCCGACCTTGATCGTCTCTACGAGGCCGTCAGGGCGAAGGGGCGGATCGATGTCGTTTTCGCAAATGCCGGGGTCGCGGAATTTGCTCCGCTGGAAACCATCACCGAAGAGCATTTCGACGAACTCTTCAACATCAATGTGAGGGGAACGCTTTTCACGGTGCAAAAAGCTCTCCCGCTCCTGAACGATGGCGGCTCGATCATTCTCACGGGTTCCGTCGCGGGCGTGAAAGGGACAGCCGCCTTTGGGGTCTATGGTGCAACAAAAGCTGCCATCCGCAATTTCGCGCGGGCCTGGACCGTGGAGCTGAAGGACCGCCGTATCCGCTCAAACGTCCTTAGCCCCGGTCCGACCGAAACCCCGATCCTTGACCAGCAACCTTCGGACGCGATCGCAAGGATTGCTGCCACGATCCCGATGGGCCGCATGGGGAAGCCCGATGAAATTGCAAAAGCCGCGCTGTTTCTCGCGTCGGACGACTCCAGTTTCGTCACAGGCATCGAACTATTCGTTGATGGCGGCAGAGCCCAAATTTAAGTCCTCGATCAATTTGCTGCCGATTTCCAGGAGGCTGGCGGAGGATCAAAACTATGAGTCAGGCGAGAGAAGAGAGGAACAAGGCACTCGTACTCGAAGCGTTCGAGACCCTGTTCAACAAGCGAGACTACGTCGCAGCCGAGTGCTTCTGGTCGCCCAATTACATCCAACACAGCGCTCATATCGCTCCGGGACGGGCTGGCCTCTTTAATCTCGTCAGGACGTTGCCGTCCTCGTTGAGGTATGAGCACGGCGCGATCGTCGCTGAGGGCGATCACGTGATGCTCCACGGACGCTTTTCCGGTCTGGGAACGCCGGCAGCCTGGATCGTCGTCGACATTTTACGAATTGAGAATGGCGTGTTGGCCGAGCACTGGGACGTCATCCAGGACGAGGCGACTCGAGAGCAATCGAAGAGTGGTCGGCCAATGTTCGGCGACTCGTTCCCGGTCTTTCGAGGAGAATGCTCATGACTACCCCCGTCGTTTTGATTACGGGCGCGCTCACAGGCATCGGGCGAGCCACCGCACTGGCCTTCGCACGAGAGGGCGCGCGGCTCGTTGTCTCTGGCCGACGCGAAGAGGAAGGTCGGAACCTCGCCGCCGAACTCGAAAAGCTCGGTGCCGAGGCCGAATTCGTTCGCTCCGACGTGCGTCACGAAGCCGAAATACGAAGTCTGGTCGACAAGACCGTCGCGCGTTTTGGTCGCCTCGATGTAGCCGTCAATAATGCCGGCACCGAAGGCACTCCCGGTCCGCTGACGGAACAAACCGCCGAAACCTACGCGGCCACCTTTGACACGAACGTTCTTGGCACGCTGCTGAGCATGAAGCACGAGTTACGCGTCATGGTGCCCCAGGGGCACGGCAGCATCGTCAATGTGTCGTCGACCTACGGTCGATCCGGCGCGGCGGGCGCGTCTGTCTATGTGGCCAGCAAGCACGCCGTAGAAGGTCTGACCAAGGCGGCAGCGATGGAAGTCGCCGAGTCGGGCGTTCGCGTCAACGTGGTCGCTCCAGGCCCGATCGAAACGGGGATGCTGAACCGCTTCACCGGCACGGCCGAGAAAAAAGCAGCACTCGTCGGAGGCGTGCCGGTGAAGCGCGTCGGCAAACCCGAAGAGATCGCTCAAGCGATCCTGTTTGTCGCGTCCGACAAGGCGTCTTTCATGACCGGTGCATCCATTGCCGTCGACGGCGGAAAACTGGCGCGCTGAGCGCGCGTGGCACGTGCGAGAGGAATGCAAATGGTCGCGCCCACTGAAGACTATTATTCCGAACATGATGGCGGGAAGTTCGCGCCCATCAAGGCTACTACCGTTGCGACGTGGAAAGCGCCCGCGCTCGTGGAGAACATTGCCATCGACGCCGAGGGGGCCGTCTTCGTCACGGTTTATTCTCACTATCGGGTGGATCGCTACGATCCAGCGACGCGCGCGACCACCAAAGTCGTGGAGGTGCCGGAGCCACCGATGGGGCTCGCGTTTGACCCCGATGGCGTACTGTGGATGACGGCCGGGCCCCTGCGCAAAGGCCCTGCCTATGTGTACCGAATCGAGCGGGACGGCACGGTCCGGCAGTGGTGCGAACTATCGGACGCGCTTTTTATCAACGGATGCACGATGCATCCGAATGGCCGAACGCTGTTGGTCTGCGAGAGCGGCACCGGACGAATTCTCGCGATCGATCTGGACAAACCGGGCCGCTTCCACGTCTGGCTTCAGGGAGATCGGCTAAAAGCCGTCGTGCCCGGATATCCGGGGGCTAACGGGATCAAAATCCGCGAGGGCTGGGCCTGGATCAGCGTCTCCGGACGCCGCATGATGGTCCGCGTGCCGATTAAGGCGGATGGCTCGGCGGGCGAGATCGAAATTTCGGCGACTCACCTCGCGGCTGACGATTTCGCATTCGGGATGTCGTGTGCGGTGTACGTCACGACGCATCCCGCACACACTCTGGTTCGTCTTGAACCGTCAGGCGCTCGCACGACGCTGGCAGGACCCGAACAGGGGATGGTCGGAAGCACGGCTTGCGCGTTCGGAAGAGCGCCCGGCGACGAGAGAGCCATTTATGTGACGACCGATGGCGGCTTCCTGATTACGCACGAAGGGGGCATTCAAGACGCTAAACTGGTGCGGCTGGAAGTCGGCGAGCAGGGGTGGCCCCTGCTGCGAGGAGCGTGATGGAAATGATCCGCATCGCCATCCTGGACGATTATCAAAACGCCGCACTGGAGATGGCCGACTGGTCGCCACTCGCCGGGCGTGCCGCGATCACGGTTTTCAACGACCATCTGTCGCACATCGACGCCGTCGTCGACCGGCTCCTGCCGTTCGACGTGGTCTGCGTCATGCGCGAGCGCACGCCCCTCCCGCGCGCCGTCATCGAACGTTTGCCGCGACTGAAGTTGATCGCATCGACCGGTTCTCGCAATGCATCGATCGATCTCGAGGCCGCGACCGAGCGGGGCATCGTTATCGCCCATACGGGATACGATAAATATCCCACCATCGAGATGACCTGGGCTCTGATCCTTGCGAGCGCGCGTCAGGTCGCCTCGGAAAATGCAAATTTACGCGCCGGCGGCTGGCAGCGCGCGGTGGGCGACGGTCTCAGGGGAAAGACGCTCGGCGTGCTGGGCCTTGGCAATATTGGTTTGGAGGTCGCGCGGATCGGGGGCGCGTTCGGCATGGAGGTGATCGCGTGGAGCCAGAACCTGACGGCCGAGAAGGCGCAAACATGCGGAGCGAGGCTGGTTTCCAAGGCTGAGCTTTTCCGGAACGCCGACATCTTGACGATCCACCTCGTGCTCAGCGACAGAACGCGGGCCCTGGTGGGAGCGGCCGAGTTGCAGGCGATGAAGCCCTCGGCCCGGCTTATCAATACTTCGCGTGGACCGATCGTTGACGAGCCGGCGCTCATCGAGGTTTTGCGTGAACGCCGCATTGCTGCCGCGGCGCTCGACGTGTTCGACATCGAACCCTTGCCGGTGGATCACCCGTTCCGGTCGTTGGAGAACGTCCTGTCGACGCCCCATATCGGGTACGTCACCCGAGACCTTTACCGAACTTTCTATGGGGATACGGTCAAGAATATTACGCGGTGGTTAGACGCACAGGCCTGAATAGTTCATGCCCAAACCTTCACATCGGAATAAACTTTTGTCAGAGGGACTGAAGGTCCTCCTCGCGCGCGGTTACGTCGGTGCGAGCGTTCGCGACATCGTAAAGGCCGCCGGCGCGCCGCAAGGTTCGTTCACCAACCACTTCACCTCAAAGGAAGCCTTCGCGGAGGAGGTCCTGGAACTCTACTTCTCGCTCGTGCGGCAAAACATGGAGAAAACGCTGCGTAACGATTCACGCCCGCCCCTTCAGCGTCTCCGGCAGTGGATTGACATCCAAGTCGCGTTCCTCAGGCAGGCGGAGTTCCGCAGCGGTTGTTTGATCGGCAATTTCAGCGTCGAGGCGAGCGACGAGAGCGAGCGCATTCGAGAGCGTCTGACAGAGATATTCAAGGAGATCAGCAACTCGATTGTCTATTGCTTGCAAGCCGCGGTTGACGCGGGCGAGTTGTCGGCGTCGAACAACGTTCGTGAGCTGGCCGGCTTTCTGTACTCTTCGTTGCAGGGAGCGATTCTGCAATCGAAGGTCGAGCAAAGCGTTGAGCCAATCAAACGCTTTAAGGACATTCTTTTCACGCGCCTCCTTCGCTGAAAGGCGATGGGCTGGTGGGCTTTTCCGTGTCACAGCTGCTGTTGCGCACATGGGTCACATCAATCGATGCACCAAAGCTGCGGCCACCACGACATTTCGAAAAACGTTCCTCAGATGGAACGTGCCGGAAACCAGGAGTTTCTGAAACTCAGTCGCCACTCGTCCGAATTTGTATCTGTCCGGAACCGGACATCATTGATTCCCCTTTGATCAGCGAAAATGCCTTCCGCACGCTTGAAATGAAAGATCGCAATGCGTTCGGCAACGGAAATTCTCGGTCGCTCGAGGGCGTTCCACGATGACTCGGGAGGACTCTCGTGTCAACGAGTCTTTCGGGAGCACTCGGATCGGAAACGCGAAGGCGGGACAGCGAGTGTCCTCATGGACGAGTGCCTTCGGAAAAAGTGCGCCATGTGAGGCGAGTGTGCCTTAGCGGCCGGACCGTCCGATGACGGGAACGGGCGGCCAGAACACCCGAAGTTCGGCGAGGAAGCTCCGCTCGATACGTCCGATGATGGGAACCGGGGGAAAGCGAATGGCAGCCTGCCCGCGAATCGACGATCCCGCCCGGTCGGACATCTGCCTCATCCCCGACAGCCCCATCTTGGACAGGGATGAATGTGACACCTTGCCATCGGCGGCCAACACTGGCGCGGAGGCGAGAGCGAACACGAACGCGAGAACAATGAGAAACGTCATCGGAGAGTGCCTTTCGGCAAAAGGGGATCGAGCAGAAACGGCCCTCGGCTCAGAAACAATCCGACCAAGGCGATATCGAGTAACACTGTCGTCGAACCAATGTTGCGGAAGCACTGCCGTTGGCGCCGCTGACACGCGACGCCCAGCGCGGATGCTCCACGATCTCAATTGGATGTTGGTGAAACGACCAGCACAGTCGTGACAGCGTCGGCAAACCCCATTGGACCGGCGAAGCCGAAGGCCAACAGCGTGTCTTGAGAGATGGGGTTGGTGCTGGGCGGCGCCGCGGGCAGGGTCACGTCGGTGAACGTGGCCTGGCCGGCGTTAAACTCCGCCACATAAGTTGCGACTACATTACCGTTGCCAAGAACATCCAAGTAGGCAGTCGCTTTCGAGATACTCGTGTCGATGTTGCCGAATCGGTCTTCCATCGCCACAGGTACGTTGAAGGGCACGCCGGCGCCGATGAGATAGGGCCCCGCAGCAAGAGGCGCGATTCCAGCGACTCGGCCTGGCACCGAAGGAGGGCCGGCTGGATGGCGGCCAGCCGATTTCCCCGACGACGTGAACTGCGCCGCCCGTTTGTGAAGTGGTTCATCGGGATACGCCTGAGCCAGTGTCGCCATTGGGTCTCACGCATGTGATTGCATTCCTTGAAAGTTGGAGCTTGACGTCCCCATTCGCAGACTCAGGACTCGAGGTCCCTATGCAGAGCGGTCCCGGGGGTTGAAAGCAAGGCGACAGGCGCCACCCACTGGCGCCAAACGCTGGATTCTTTTTGCGGTCGCCAGATCGAAGACACCGATGGAAAGATCGGGATGCTGGACGGCAACCTGGCGGCTATCGGGACTGAAACGCGCGTCCCGGCGGCATGCTTCATCGAGGATTTTGACTGGCTTCTGTCCGGCAAATACCCCGGCGGTCTGCGAGAGTTCAGACGTTTCATTTCCGGGCAGTTTCCAGACCTGAACCCGGGCTAGCTCAGGATGCCACACGGCCAGCAAGCCATCGGGACTCAAAGGGCGTGCCGCTGACATGGTGGCTGTCCGAAGGCGGACAGGGCGCAACGAGGTGATGCGCCATTCCGGCAATTGGGTCATTTGTCACTCAATTGCGAAAACGCATGAGTTTCGCGGACAGCTGCTCCGCAGCGGGTTTTCTTCGACCACATCGTCCGCTGGAAGAAGGTCAGCGGGGCATTGGTCATTTAACGAGCAGCGGCCTGCCGCTTCGTGCGCTGCGACGCTTGCAGACCACTCACATCGTGCCGATAATCGCGCTGCATCATCGAGTCGCACTTTTCTTGTGCGTTTCATCGAAGGATCGTTGGACCGGCCGGGCCAAGGACGGGCGATGGATGTCGGCTAGGCACAGCGGCACCGGGTTATCTGGGGTGACGTCGCTTTCCTCGATGCGGCTGCAGGAAGCACGTGACCGACTCTGTTCCGTCGTCGATCACATGATCGACGGAATCGTCACCTTCGACGATGGCGGAAGTATCGAGTCGGCCAATCCAGCGGCGCAGGCAATGTTCGGCTATGCCGCCAACGAATTGGTCGCTCAAAGCGTCAAGATCTTGATGCCGGTTCTCAACAAAATGCCGCCCGAGTCTGTTGCGGCCCACCTGTTTGCGGACGGCGGACGACGTGAGATCGAGGGCCGCCGGAAGGACGACACGACCTTTCCGATCGACCTCGCCGTGAGTGAATTTCGGCATGAAGGGGGGCGATATTTCACCGCCATCGTTCGGGACATCACTGAACGCAAGCGCGGGGAAGAGAGGACTCGTTTCCTGGCGCGCTCGGCGGCTCTGCTGTCGAGCGTTGTCGACTCAGCCAGTCTCGTTGGGCGCATTGCACAGATTCCAGTGCCGCTCTTTGCTGACTGGTGCGTCGTCGATCTCCTTGGCGAAAGCGGTGAACTCCAACCGATTGCAGCCGCTCACCGGGACGAGCAGCAAGCGCAAATCCTTCGACGGCTCCAGAGGCCTCGCTCTTGCCCTCGACGATTGGGTGCGCTCGTTGCAGAAGTTGTGCGGGAGCAGCGGTCCCAATGGAGGGTACGAGCGGTCGATCCCTTTGAAGTGATCGAGCCGGCCGATCTGCAGGAACGGCAGCTTGTGTCGCAGTTAAACGGGCAGTCGATGATTTCCGCTCCTCTCACGGTCCATAATCGTACGGTGGGGGCCGTCACGTTCATCCTTTCCGATGGGTCGCGACGATACGACGCACTTGATGTCGCGCTGGCCGAGGATTTTGGACACCGAGCAGCAATCGCGATCGAAAATGCGCGTCTTTACGACCAAGCGCGGGAGGCTGATCGACTCAAGGACGAATTCTTGGCCCTGCTGGCTCACGAGTTGCGGAATCCACTGGCGCCGATTCGGAATGCAGTCGAGATCCTCAGGATGGTCGAACTGGGATCGGGCGCAGCCAAGGCGGTCAATGCGATTGACCGGCAAGCGAGCCACATGGCCCGCCTCGTCGATGATCTGCTTGATATCTCGCGGCTGATGCGGGGAAAGATTCAATTGCGGTTTGAACGAATCCAGGTTCGCGAAGCGATCGAAAAAGCGGTCGAGTCGTACGGACCGATTCTCCGATCCCGTCAGCATCGGCTTCTCGTCAGGGTTCCAAAGAAAACCCTCTGGCTGCGCGCTGATCCGGTGCGATTGGATCAAATCATCTCCAATCTTTTAAACAACGCCGCGAAGTTCACGGATCGAGGAGGGTGCATCCGGTTGACGGCGCGTGTCCAAAAAGACGACCTCCTGGTCAGTGTGCGAGATAACGGCATCGGCATTGATGCGAAGGTCCTGCCCAGTATCTTTGAACCATTCCGACAAGCCGAATCGACGCTGGAACGCAGCCAAGGGGGGCTCGGAATCGGGCTCTCCCTTGTCCGCAAGTTGGTCGAAATGCATGGTGGGACAATCCTGGCCCACAGCCAGGGGTATGGGACAGGTGCGGAGTTTATCGTCCGCCTTCCGATGCTCGAAGACGATCCGTCCTTTGCAGCAGTTTCTCATACGGGCGATGTCCAACGACCTAGTTCCGCGCTGAGCATTCTCGTTGTTGATGACAATGTGGATGCGGCCGAGATGGTGTCCAGTCTCCTCGCGCTCGAGGGCCATCGCGTCGTGAAAGTCCACGATGGACTCTCCGCATTGACTGCAGCCCAAGAACAGCGACCCGACGTCGTGCTTCTGGACATCGGCCTCCCACATCTCAATGGCTATGAAGTCGCAAGACGGTTGCGAGAGGAAGCTGGTCTTCAAGCGACCCGGATCATCGCAATGACAGGTTATGGGCAGGAATCCGATCGGAAACGCGCTCTGGAAGCCGGATGCAACGAACACCTCTCGAAACCCGTGGCACCTTCTACGCTGCGAGCGTGCCTGGCCGGAGTTCAACATTTAGATCGGCACTCGAGTCTCTGATCGCTCTCCTGAGCCGCCGGACTAGCCCGGAGCTGGCGCCATCGCTTAAACTTTGGCGTCGAGCAAACGGGTGCCTCAGACGGGCACCATCGGGCTGCCTTTGCTTGTTTCGCGACCGAATTTCGCGCAACGCAGGCGTACAGGGATGTTGATTCGTACAAGGATGTTTTTCCGTAAGTGGCTGTCGTTCTCCCGCAAACCCACCCGGTCCGTAGGTAGGCGGCGGCGAAATCGTCGCGAAGCCTGGTTCGTCCAACAGGCGATCTGCAGCGGTCTGGGCGTCGAAGCTTTGGAGTCTCGACAACTACTGTCCGCGACGGTCTTGGGCACCTCCGCGCAGGCGACCCCCCCTTTCGTGATCAAGGGACAGGTAACCAGCCCCATCACGCCTGCGGTCACCACCGGCGTGGTGCCGACCGACCCGGCCCAAATGCAAGCCGCTTACGGCGTGAATCAGATCGGTTTCAATGGGGTCGTGGGCACCGAAGGCGGCCAGGCCAGCGCCATCGAGCCTGAGGTCATCCCCGGCGTGACGCCGAGCGTTCCCAGCCTGGCCAGTTTCGGGGCTTATTCGCCGCCAAGCGCGAGCGCGCCTCCAACCGGAAGCTTGAACGAGAACAGCTCGCTGAGCTTCTCGAGCGCTAACAGCGACGCAATCTCGATCACGGATGCCGCGACCGGCGCAAACGCCGATTCGCTGACACTCTCTGTTTCGCAGGGCACGTTGACTCTCGCGTCGACCACAGGTTTGAGTTTTACGGCCGGCGCCAATGGTTCCTCTTCGTTCACGGTGAGTGGGACCGTAACCAACCTCGATTCCGCGCTGGACGGCCTCGTCTATCAGCCGACAACCCTTTACGTCGGTGCCGACTCCTTGGCCGCGTCGGTTTCCGATCCGATCGACAACCTGTCGGCTTCGACCAGCGTGTCGATCACGGTCGCCGCTTTGAACGCGCCGGCGATCTCTGCTCCGGGAAGCGGCTCTCTCGGCGAGAATGGCTCCTTGACGTTCTCCAGCGGGAACAGTAACGCGATTTCGATTACGGATACCGCGGCAGGATCAAACGCCGACTCGCTCACACTTTCAGCGTCGCACGGGACCCTGACGCTAGCCTCCTCCAGCGGCCTGAGCTTTACCAGCGGCACCAACGGGTCTACGTTCACCGTGAGCGGCACGGTGACCAATCTCAATGCGGCCTTGAACGGATTGGTCTATCAGCCGACTTCTGTTTATTCCGGTTCCGATTCGTTGTCCGTTTCGGTCACGGATCCTGGTGATACGCTATCGTCTTCAACGAGCGTGGCGCTGACGGTCACCGCTTTGAGCGCGCCGGCGATCAGCGTATCCGCCTCGCCCTCGTTGACCGGAGACGGGGCGCTCGCCTTCTCGGGTGGCAGCGGCGGCGCGCTTTCTTTCACCGATTCCGCGGCCGGCGCCGACTCCGACTCGCTCTCGCAGTCGGTTTCGCAGGGAACGATGGCTCTTGGTTCCGGGACCGGGTTGAGCTTTACCGCCGGCACCAACGGCTCGGCCACCTTCACAGCGTCGAGCCCAGTCGCCAGTGTGAACTCGGCCCTCACGTACCCGGGAGATGCGCTGTCGAGTTCGACCAACGCGTCGCTGACCGTCAACGCTCTGGCAGCTCCGGCAATCACTGCACCTAGCACGGCGCCAGAGACCGAGAACATCTCGCTCGTCTTCTCGAGCGGCAACAGCAGCGCGATTTCCGTTATCGACGCCGCGGCGGGTAGCAACACCGACTCGCTTTCGCTGTCGGTTTCACACGGAAGGCCGACTCTGGGTCCCACAACCGGGTTGAGCTTCGCGACCGGTACCAACGGTTCCCCCTCGTTCACCGCGACGGGCACGATCGCCAACCTGAACGCGGCTCTCAATGGCCTGACCTACAAACCCAGAGCCACGCACGTCGGGTCCGATTCCTTGCCCCTTTCGGATTCGGACCGGGGCGACAGTCAGTCGGGCGCCACGACTGCGGTTTTCACGGCGACCGCGCTCAGCGCGCCGGCCATTGTCGCGCCCCCCTCGGGCACGTCGGACCAGAACGGATCGCTCGTCTTCTCGACAAGCAACGGCAACGCCATCAGCTTTAACGGCGCCGACGCTGGCAGCGGCTCGAATTCTCTTACGCTTTCGGTCGCGCACGGGACGATCACGCTGGCGTCCGCCACCGGCTTGAGCTTCACCACGGGCATGAACGGCTCGGATTCGTTCACCGTGACGGGCTCTGCCGCCAATCTGAACGCGGCTCTCAATGGCCTGACCTACAAACCCGGAGCCACACACGTCGGGTCCGATTCCTTGTCCCTCTCGGACTCGGACCGGGGTGACAGTCTTGCGGCCGCCACCACTGTGGTTTTGACGGTGACCGCGCTCAGCGCGCCGGCGATTGTTGCGCCCCCCTCGGGCACGCTGGACCAGAACCGATCGCTCGTCTTCACGACAAGCTATGGCAACGCCATCAGCATTAAGGGCGCCGCTGCTGGCAGCGGCTCGAATTCTCTCACGCTGTCAGTCGCGCATGGGACGATCACGCTCGCGTCCACCACCGGCTTGAGCTTCACCACGGGCATGAACGGCTCGGATTCGTTCACCGTGACGGGGACCGCGGCCAATCTGAATGCGGCCCTGAGCGGAATGGTCTACAGGCCGACCAGGAATTTCTCAGGGTCGGATTCGCTAGCCGTGAAGGTCTCGGATCCCAACGGCTACGCTTTTACGAACGTGGCACTCAGGGTCAACGTAATCGCTCCGACCCTGACGGCTCCGATGATCGGCACCGCGCCCCTGAACGGGACGCTGACCTTCTATAAAAGGGCGATCAAGATTGCCGACGTCAACGCCAGCACCGACATCGAACAGGTCGTGCTGAGAGCGACTCACGGCAACCTCAGACTCGGGTCGACGACCGGAATCACGTTTGTTTCCGGTGCAAACAATTCCGCGTCGATGACGATCAGCGGGACATTGACCAGTCTCAACGCATTGCTGAACGGCCTGAAATTCACGCCGACAACCGACTTCTACGGCTCTGGAACGATCAGCATAAAATACACCGACGCCAAGAACGGCCTTTCGGTCTCGACGAAGATCGCAGTCACAGTTGGGACAACCCACGCCAGCTTCGGACCGCCCATCCAAACGGCGTCGCCCCAATCGACCGGCGTCTCCCCTGCTTCGCAGTCGACTCCGAGCACAGTCGGAGGAACAGTCACCTCACCAGATTTGTCGGGCACCTTGCCGGCCGACGACTTAGCGCGTTGGGACAGGTTTATGGAAGCAATGGGACTGCTGAACCGCTCGTGATGTCGCGGGCGAACAGCGCGCTGAACTTGCAAACCGTCGAGCATGGTCGGGCGTGCTTGACGATCGTTTTGCACATCCCGCGAAGATGCTCGGGAGCGAGGTCGTTCGGTAACCCAAAACGCACGTCTTTCGGTTTTTCCTGGATGATGCTCAGGCATCTCTCCGCCATGCCGCGAATCCGTCATGATCGTGAGCCCGTTGCACATTGCGGCGAGGGTGGGCACCAACGGCGTTGTTCCACGTCACGGGTGCGCCGATTCCAGCACCAATTGACCGACGTCTTGCGGAGTTGTCGGCGTCGTCCGCTGCATCAGTGGCTGGAGGAGGCCGTGGATCTTTTCTTGAGCCGCGGCCAAGGTGCCGACGAGCGCTGTTGTCGGCCCGCAACCGAGGCGCTCTTTCGTCCTGTTCAAGTCGCCTGTGGCGTTCCACAACCCGACGATCAGATGTGCGTCCGGAAATCGTCCTTGAAGACGTTTGCAAAGGTAACGCGCATGCGCGGCAGCTGTGGGAGGCATGGCCGAAATGCAAACCACGTCCGCTTTGCGCTGCTCAACGAGATCGACCATTTCGCTGGCGAGCGCGGTCACCGAGATCGCCTCGACGACGCACCCCTTTTCTGCCAATAACTGCGCGAGCATGCGTCCGGCGATTTCGTCCGCCTCGTCGCGTGCGGGGAGGCAAAGGACGCGAACGTTCGACTCATTGGTCGACGCGAGGGGTTCCGGGGCGCCGTCACGCTCTTTCGCCGTCTTGACAGCCTCTTTCGCCCGCATTTCTTGGTGGCGCTCACCCAGTTCTTCAACCGTTTCCTTGAGGCTCTGGAAGATGAATTTGTGCCGGTCCTCGTTGATCTCCCCGCGCTGCCAGTGGGTTTCCGCTAAGGCCAATGCTGGGATCAGCACCGTGTCGTAGACTTCGCCCAGCGGCATCTGCTCGAGATAGCCCTCGATCAATTCGTTCGCCTCTTCCTGGTCTCCCGCCAGCAACCGCTGATAGATGCGTTTTTTGGGCTCGAACACTTCCTCATTGCCCAGCAGAATGTCCAGGAACGAGAGTTGGGGCACGTACTTACCGATCACCATCAGACATACGGTTAGCGGAGTCGCGAGCAGCAACCCGACGGCACCCCACAACCAGGTCCAAAACACGGCCGCCACCAGAACCGCCACAGGAGAAACGCCCGTGTTCTTGCCATAGAGCCACGGTTCCATCACGTTGCCGATGAACAGCTCCAGCCCGGCAAACAGGCCCACGGTCAGCATCGGAGCGACCCACCCCGTCGAGAGCGCCAGTGACAGGCCAATCGGCACCGCGGCCGCAATCCACGCGCCGATATAAGGGATGAACCGCAGCGTCGCTCCCAGGATTCCCCACAGAATGGCGCTGGGCACGCCGATCAGGTACAGCCCAAGGGCGACCGCGATGCCGAACGTGACGTTCAGCACCAGCTGCATCGAGAGGTAGCGGCTGACGCGCGTGGCGGCATCTTCGATTGCCTGGGTGGTGACTGTCACGTCGCCTTTTCCCACCAGGCGGATGAATCGATCGCGCAAATCCTCGCGCCGGACCAGGAAAAAGATGACCAGCACGATTACGATGCCGGTCGACCCCATCACCTCGAGCAGCGTGCCGAACATCCCCGTAATGACCTGCACGGGGCTGGGCGGCGTACTGATCACGCGAACTGAATAGGGGTGCTCTTCCCGACTTTGCGGCTCGGCGTTCGACGGTGATGACGAGGCAGTCGGAGCCTGATTCTCGGTCGTCCTGGTGACCTTGGTCAGCAGGTCGCCGACATACTCATTCGTGGCATGCAACTTCGTTTGAATGTTGGCCTGGTACTCAGGCATTTTTGGCGCCAGATTGCTCATCTGGACCACGGCCATCCACGACACGACGCCCAACATCGTGAAGGCCAGGAGTGCCGTCACCAGAACAGCCGGAATTCGGCCGAACCGCCAACGCTCGAGTCGATCGCAAACCGGACTCAGTAGAAAGCTGAGCAGCACGGCCAACGTTAGAGGAACGAGGACCCCTTTGGCGAGGTACAGCGCCCCCGTGACGACTGCGATCGACGCCAGCGTTAAGATGCCCGACAACTTTGCGAGGGGCTCAGGAGCCGCCATGCGATCCTCATTCCGCCCCGCGCCCGTGACGCGAGAGGCGCTTCCAAAAACACTCGCTCACTTTTGATCCGCCGCGGGTTGTGCCGGGGCGGCCGTCTGGTCATCGCTCTTTTCCGCAGGAGCGTTGGACTTGCCCTTCACCTGGTTTCCCAGGTTTTTGACTTTCTCGGCAACTTTCTTCTCGTCCTCTTTGATCTTGGTCGCATCCGCCGAGAAGGTGACATTGCGTTGGTCGTTGGCAGCCTCCGAAGTGACTTGGAACCACCCGCGGTAGAAGCCCATGCCGGCGAGACAGACCACGACAAACGCCAGGAAGATCAAGAATCGTTTCATTTCAAATTCCTTCGCAACCGGTTTAGCTGACTCTGCGTCCCTGCAGCAGGTTAAAGATCAAGACCACGACCGCGACGACCAACAGAATGTGGATCAAGTTGCCCGCGACGCCGAATCCGAGTCCCAAAGCCCACATGACCAGCAGAACTAACAGGAGAGTCCACAACATAAAACGCCTCATGAATTGAAGATGTGTAGCAGAGATTCAGTCAGTAACACTCACTAAAGCCAGACAGGTTTGGCAGACAGCGACGCTGCCAGCCGTTATTTCTCACTGGGTGCCGCTCTCAGCCGATCGAGGCTGACGCGGTGGGACCTTCGCGTAGAACTCGCGCGCCCGCGCCAGCAACTCCGGCTCGGTCGTGTGCTTTTCGTCGATCGGGACACTGCCCACGACGCGTTTAGCCAAATCGGGGTGATGGCGCTCGAGTTCGGCCAGCAGCTGAACCATGGCACTGCTCGCACCGGTTCCTGGGCCGAACAACAAGATCTGCTCGGCGCTCCGTAGCGTCTTCGCCACGGCTTCGTAAAAGCTTTTGCGCTCGGGCCGGCGCTGGCCGTTGGCATCGTTGTCAACATTGTGGAGGTGCCGGCCAGCGCCGTCGGGGTCATCCGGCACGATCCGCTCCGGCAACGAACCAGGGACGTCAGCCTGGTAGATGCGGGCCTGGCGATGGTCGATCACGACAAACAGACGACTGCCCTTTGCCTTCAGCGGCAGGACTTTCGTGCCGGATCGCTCGAGGAATTGTCGGACCTCTCGCAGTTGCTCCGTGCCGACGAAGCTCTTGTCAGCCGGCTGCAAGAACAGCGTGTTGCCGTTTCCCGTGACCTTCAGCTCTCCGCCGTTTTCTTCGACCGTGTCGACAAGCGCGTTCAGCAAGGAGCGAAGGTCCTGCCATTCCAGGTCGTGCGGCATTGAATCGCCGCCGATCGCCTCATAAGTGTGCCGCTGTGAGTCGCTGAGTTGTTTTTTCATCAGATCTCTCTCTAGAGCATTGGCGACCATTGGGGTTGCCAATGCGGATTGCTCTCTCACGTCGACCGGACAACCTAAGGGCTCGCATCGATCAAACTGAGCTGTCGGCGCGTCTCCGCCCAGGCGGCCGCAAAGAGCTCGATGTCGAAGTCGCCGTATTCTTCGCAGACACGCCGTTCGCACTCGGCGCTCGTCAACGCGGCACGGCTCGAATCCGGGACACTCAAGAGAATCTCTCGGACGGCTTCCGACAAATAGGTTTTGGACAGTTTCTTCTGCATACTCGCCTCTTCGCTGCTTTCTCACACGGACGGCAATGAGCGCGCTCAGACGCGAGAATTGCCGAGCGATCCCAAACTCGCGCGTCGTATGGCAGGTTCAGCCGCCTTGGTGCCGGCTCGGTTCATCGTGGCCCGAATAGTCACCTTCGAGCACGCGTTCGATGGCTTCCGCGAGTTCGTCAGGGTTCGCCCCCTTGATCCCGCGCAGTCGGAAGGACAGACAGTCGGTCGGCTCGTCAGTATTGGGCCAGGCCCTTACGGAAAGATTGTCAAAGTCGTCCGCCTGACTCGTGGCGAAAATCAGGATGTTGAGCGAGCGCCATCCTCCGGCCAATACGTCCACGTCGAAATCGACGGAGAATTGATCCACCCGGCGGCCTTCTCGCAAATTGGAAGTCGATTTCCCCGTGCGAAGTGACAGGAGGATGATCCCCGGCAAGTCGCCGAGGGCTTCGACGAGCTGCCGCAACCGCTCGTCGCTGGTCTTGTCCTCAACTTGTGCGGTCATGTTGGTCTCTCCTGTTTCCCTTGAGGCCGGCCCGGTCGCTTCGTGCGGACCTCCGTACGCTCAACCGCGCGCTGCCGGAACCGCGTGCGCTGCCTCATCTCGCTCGAACGAGCGGTGGTATTGTTCGAGCGTTTGTGACTCTAAGTACACGTCCACGAAATCCAGCAGCTTCGCGTCAATCCAGGCCGCGACCTTGCCCTCACGCACGGCCGCAATCGGCACGACCACCTGATCGTGACCCTGGAATTTGAAATAGATCGGCAGGATCTCCAGATCGTACGTCACGATCGCGTTCTCGAGTGTCATGTCTGGCGACACCAGGAACGAGAGTTTCGTGCTCGCCGGAAATTCCACCGTCTTCAGAAATCGGCAGCACCACTGCGATTCGGTATCGGCCTCCGGCGGTGCTAAGAGTGCATTGGGAAAGAAGGCCACGACCTTCTCGATGCGCGGACGAATGATCGAAGCCATCAAGTGCCGGGCGGCACTCTGATAACCGTCGCGTCGCTGCTCGCGCTCATCCGTGGTGCGGTCACTCGACTCCTGCGCGACCTGTCGTCGATCGGTGGCAAAGGCAAGTTTGATTCGAATCTCGTTTTCAAGCTCTTTTAGGTCTTCCATACAACACCTTTCAAATTGATTCGCCGGGAGGCTGGACGAGACGGCCATTGCGGTGGCGTCCACTCGAAAAGGAATGCACGGCATCCATGACATCGATCGGTATTCCCAAAACGACCGTGTTCGAGGCTGTGGGGCCCAAGCCGTCGATGGTCTGCAGTGTCCGCAACTGCATCGCTCCGGGGCTGGCAGCCATCGTTTTAGCCGCCGCCGCCAGGTTATCTGACGCTTCGCGATCGCCTTCCGCCTTGGTGATGGTCGCCCGCTTCTCGCGTTCGGCGGAAGCCTGGCGGGACATCATCTTTTTGAGTTCCTCAGGCATGTTGATGTCCTGAATTCGAATGCCGGTCACTTCCAATCCCCAGCCCTCGATGTCCTTCTCCACGTTGGCTTCGATTGCCTTGCCGATCTGTTCGCGTTCGACGAGGAGCTGGTCCAGGGTCATTTGGCCAATGACGTCACGCAACGACGTTTGTGCGTACTGCGAAATGGCATAGCGGTAGTCTTGGACCTTGATCACGGCGTCGGCCACGTTGTCGACCTTGAAGAAAAACACGCCGTTGATCGTCACGGGCACGTTGTCCTTGGTGATCACCTGCTGGGCCGGGATGTCGGTGGCGCGAATGCGGATGTCGATCATTCGCACCTGATCGACCAACGGGACGATCACAAACAGCCCGGGCCCCCGGATGCTGTGGTACTTGCCCAGTCGGAAGACGAGCGCTTGCTCCCATTGCGCGGCCAATTTGATGCTCGACGCAGCCACGACGTCGGCGACAAGCCACGCGATCGCAAAGAGCACGGCCACGGCGGGACTGCCTAGCCCGATCGCAACCGCGAGCGCCGCGCCGATCACAAGCAACACGACGAATACCAGGCCAGAAATGTAATTGATCATGGAACCTCCAAGACTCAAGCCGCACGTAGCATGGCTCGATCAGCGACCACCGAGTGGTATCCAGGCCGGCGCATCGCTGCAGGGAAATGACTCCGCGGATGCTTCATCCACCGAATCCCAATCCACGCGCCGATCGGCTCGAACACCGGGAGCGCCGTCGCGCTGTGGCTCCTTCGCAGGCTCGGCGTCCGCTTGAGCCAGCGGAACCTTGTGGTCAGCCTTGTGTTTCTGATTCGCGTTCATCAATCGGTTCGCCGCGTGTTGGATCGGAGACTTGGCTTAATTCCAGCCGACGAGAATGCGTTCGATCTCTTCTTTGTGTCGCGTCTCGTCGGCGATCTGACTTTCCAGGTTCACTTTGAGGCCGACCTCGCCGAGCGCTTCGGCCTGGCAAATCCGCTCTTCGTAGTCGGAGATCGCTTGTTTTTCCGCCGCCAGCGCGTTTTCGAGCATTTTTCGCGGCTCGTTGGCCTGGGGAACCGCGCGCGGCTGAGTCGTCGGATCGGCCCCCAAATTGGCGATCTTGTCGGCCAGAAACTGCGCGTGGCCCTGTTCGTCGGGAATCTCTGCTTGGAAAAGGGCACGCAGCTCTCGGCGGTAGGGCCCCGTCAGCTTTGCGGAATATTGCGTGTACATCACGATCGCCTGGTATTCGCCGGCCAGATCGTGATTGAGACCGTCAATGAGCACTCGACGGGTGACAGAGGTCGGTCGATCGGCGGAGTTCTCATCTTCGTTGGCCGTCGACTTGCTATCTTTTTGGATGTGTAGGACCAATGCGATGGACTCCTCTTCGTGTAATCGCGTGAAAGATTTGGTGTCCGACGACCTCGGTGCGAAAAGGCGGACGGCGCGAAATCATGTTGATCGTGAAGTAGGCATGTCGCTTCACGCCGTCCGCAGTCGCAGCTATTTCTTCGCCACGGTCATTTTGAACTCGTTCATGGCGTCGGCTCCGCTGGCGGGGTGGCCTGTCACCTTGATCGTGAAGTCGCCCAGCGCGGCATCGGCCGCGACCTTGACTGCGACCTTCGTTTCCTTGTCCCCGTGCATCACGGAGTCCCCTGATTACAGCCCGTCGTCAACAGCGCCATCGCCACTGTCAGACCAGCGACTAAACACTTCATCGGTCAATCCTTTTCAAAAGGGCAAACCCATTCGCGCTCGCACCGAGCGAGGTTAACGTCGATCCCCGGGAACGTTCCGAGTAGGAGGTGAACTCCTGACAGGGATGAGCACCGGCGCGCTCGCTCCGAACCGCTTCTTCGATTGTGCTTTGGCTGAGCCGCAATCCTGTTGAATCTTCCCTGCAGACTGTTCGCGTCTCCCGGCAGACTGCCATCAAATCGTCGTTGGTAAGCGTGCCGACCTTCTCTTTTATTTTGCCCCGGAATTGTTTCCAGGTGCCCGCGATCTCATCCCAATTCATGGCCCACATCCTTGGTAAGGAGTCGTTAAACAGCACTCTCACTCAACTGGTCACCCCCATGCGGCGGAAAGGGAACTGGTGAGACAAAAGGTGTGCCACCACATGGGTCGGACGATTCCCGTCCGATCAAAAGCCGCGTGGCACGTGTCCGAGAAACATCAGAACGATCAGGACCAACAGCACGACACTCAGGAGGCCGCTGGGACCGTAACCCCAATTGCGAGAGTGGCTCCAAGTCGGCAATCCGCCCAGCAGCAGCACGATCAAGATGATCAGCAGGATGAGTCCCATTCGAGTTCCCTTTTTTTTGAAGCTCCGACGTCACCTGAGCCATGACGGCGCTACGGTCCGGAGCGGAATTGATCCGCAATGAACCTCGCGTCAGGCCGGAGGCGTCGCCGCGCCTTCCTTCCGCTCTTCGGGCGAACCGCGCGTGCGGATTCGCTCCCAGAGCTCCGATCGATGGATGAAAACACTTGGATCGCCCTCGAATCCCAGCCTCACTCTGCCGCCACAAATCTCGAGCACGGTCACGGTGAGCAGAGGCTGGGTGTCGTCCAAACCTCCGATGGCAATGGATTCCAGCTTCTTTCTGGTTAAGACCAGCATCGCAAAACTCCCTTTATGGCTGATGGCCTCGTTCGATCCCGTTCCACGTATCCGCCGTGACGCTGTGGGCGAGCAGAAACACCTGCACCATGGTTCCGCTGGTGAAGACCTGCACGACGGCGCCGGTCGTCATGTCGACTTCGGCGGTCGCTTCGCGCACATCGACGCCGGTGATCTTTTTGATCTCCTGTTTGAGCGACTCGGAGTCGTTTGCGAACAGCTCCCGATGAAACTCTTGCACCTGAACGGCACCGGCCGGGCTTTTGGACAAGGCTTTCTCGGCGGGTGAGAGCGCCCCGTGCAGCGTGATGACGAGCGTGTCGTCACTCAGCACAACGGACACGGCTTGGGGCACGTGGCCCGTGCGCCGTTCCTGATATGCGCTCGCGGCTTCGGCGATTTGCCGCGCCATGGTTGAGCTGGGTTGGTCCATTTTCGTTCGTCCCTGTTGGTTGGCGGCCGCTCCACACCGCGCAAACAAAAAACCGACGTGGCTGAACACCCTTGAGGTGTTCGACCACGTCGGTTTACTCGTCAACGGACTCCCCAGCCCGGCTGGGTTGCCCTTTATCTAGTCATCCGACGATCTGTTGCCGAGCCGAGCTTGTGGTTCGACTCCGCACATAGGTCATTGTATCGCGCGACACCAGGAACAACAATGGCCTTCCACTCGATTGCGCTCTGTGCTGCCTCTGTGAAGCACAGAATACACGGCCTCTGCGTCCCGAATTGCTCGTGCCCCCGACTGCGGGAGTTGTCGCTCGAGAGCTTGCTGACCCTGTTCATTGCAAGTGTTCGGCAAGGAACCACACCTGTAATTCGTTGGTGCGAATGACATCAGAGACGATGATGTCATTTGTTCCCAGATCACCATTGGCTGCGGAGTCTCGGGCCATCGCCCGGCTTTCCAAGAGGATGACTTCGTGCGCCTGAAGCAAGCGTGCGATTTGATTCGCGACATCTTCGCGGTCTTTTGGTGCACGCGGAATGAGAGTGGCTTCTGCGACATCCGGAGCCATGGCGATGGTGACGCCGCCGAGCGTCTGCACCCGCTCTGCAACCAGATCGACGAGTTTGGCTTGTTCCTCAAAGTGCTTATCGAAAAGCAGATGCATGACGTAAAACGATGGCCCCGAGGCCTGCCAGTGATGCTTCTTGTACAAGTCCCGCAGTGTGAGAGTGTCGGCCAGCAGCTGATTCAGATAGTCGATGCTGGCGGCTGCTGCCGTCGCGTCCAGGGCCAGCGGGTTCTTTCGGGCCGTGCTGAAGGCCTGGGTTTCCCCGCGGGTTGCCGGAACGATTGGCTCTGTCAGATGGACGCCGTCGGTCCGGGTGATTGTAGAGGTCGTCATTTGAAAACTCCCAATTGAGTGACGGAAAGGGAAGGACGCTTCTCCTGATCCTGACCGGCTTGGCGATCATGCGATCCCGAGCCGTCGGAAGACCGGCCCTTTGGCCGCGTCCACGACGAATGCGAAGACCAACGTCGCGACAAATGTGCCGGCGACGACCAATATCGGTAGAGGCGTCATCACGATCCCGCAGATCGCCAACGTCGTCGCGATCAGGATGTCGGCCACGGATGACCCGATGACCCAATAGCTCGGCCAAGAAGACCACAGGCGCCGGCGCTCGCGGATGGCATAGGTCGCCGCCTGATTGCCAAACACGATGACGATAAAGGCCACAGTTCTCAGCGCATCCATTTCGAGCTTCAGCCCAAACTCGCCGATCGCCAAAACTGTGCTGCAAAAGACCAGCTCGAAGATCCCCATTAAAACGCCCGCGATCGTCAGTTTGCCGATGCGCCAGGCATTGGGCAGCGGAGACGGTCGCACGTTGTCGGTGGTCAAGGACATTCCCAGGAAGTCCCCAGTGATCATGACGATGACCATCAGCATGGGCGTCAGGATGGCATGGCCGGTCATGATCAGACCGACGGCCAGGAAGAGCACCTGGACGACTTTCTTGTTCACGGAGTTCAGTGTGTAAGTCAGGATGCGCTGGAACGTCACTCTCCCTTCCCGGACTGCGGCAACGATGCCGTCGAGTCCAGGCTTGGTCAGCACGATCCCCGCCGCCGACTTGGCGACGTCTGTCGCAGTCGACACCGCGATTCCCATTTGCGCCTGGCGCAGTGCCGGCGCGTCGTTGGCGCCGTCGCCGCACATTCCGACGGTGTGACCCTCCTTTTGGAAGGCCTTGACCAGGCGATACTTGTCTTCCGGCAGAACGGCGGCGAACCCCGCGAAGTCTTGCGGACGCACACTGTCGACGATCGGCCCAGGTGGACAGACGCCCCCCTCAAGTCCGACCGCGCGAGCTACGATTGCCGCCGTCGCCGGCGCGTCGCCGGTCACCATCACGGTGCGCACACCCAACGTCTTTAGCTCCGTGATCAGCGCTGCCGAGTCCGTCCGAGGTGGGTCACTGAGTGCAATGAGGCCAGCTAGCCGCAGCGCGGCCGGCGGACCGATGGCGACGGCCAGGACTCTGAAACCTTGCGATTCAAACTCGCTTGCCGCCGTGGAAGCCGCTGGCGACGGTTGCGTGAGACGGACGATGACAGCGAAGGCCCCCTTCACGATGCGCAGATTGCCGCCGCTCGGATCCACGACCGTCGCCTCGGACATTTTCGTCGCCGGATCGAACGGTACGAACGCGATCCGTTTCGGCAAATCGGACGGACCGTTGTGCGTGGCGGCAGAGCGAATGGCAGCATCGACGGGATCCTGTCCACCATCCGAGCCTGCGAGGGCAGCGAACCCCAGGAGGTGAGCCTCGTCGAAGCCGGATAACGGGCGGACGGTGGTCACGGTCAGTTCATTGCGCGTCAACGTGCCCGTTTTATCCGCGCACAGAACGTCGATGGAGGCCGCCTCGTCGACGGCGGAGAGGCGCGTGGGCAGAACGCCCAGGCGTGCCAGGGACTGTGCGCCAACCGCTGCCGCCAGAGTAAAGGTGGCCGGCAGCGCGACCGGGATTGACGCAAGAACCGCCGTGAGCACGAGGGAAGTGATTTCCCCAAGCGGCATCGCGTGAAGCCAGGCGTACGCCACCAGGATGACGATGAGCGTGCCGTTGAATAAGGCCAGGTTGCGCACCACGCGCAGCACAGCCTTCTGCTGGGAACTTACGACACGCGCACTGAGAACAAGTTCCGCGGTTCGACCAAACTTCGTGCGAGCCCCGGTCGCCGTCACTACTGCGACGGCCTCGCCGCGCCGCACCAGCGCCCCAGCATAGGTTTGGAACCCGGGGCCAGACTCGATGGGAATGGATTCGCCGGTAAGCATCGATTGATCGAGCAGAATTGATCCTTCGACCAGGCGCACGTCGGCGGGAACCACGGCGCCCAACGACAGCTTCACGATGTCGCCAGGGACCAAATCGGCTGCGGGCAGGTTCGTCCAGGCGGCGTTGCGCCGCGCCGTCGCGGTCAGCGCCAGCCGTGACCTCAGCGCGGCCAGGGTTGCCTGGGCGCGCCCCTCCTGAAAAAAACCGAGAGCCGCGTTGAAGACCAGGAGAGCCGCGATGATCGCCGCCTCGACATACTCGCCGAGCGCGATTTGAAGCGCAATCGCAGCTTCGAGCATCCAAGGCACAGGTGCCCAGAATTTGTCGAGTGCCAGCCGAAATGGATTCAGAGTCGTGTCAGAGACCGCGTTTGGGCCGAACTGCTTCAGCCGGCGGGTGGCCTCTTCGTTTGTGAGACCTGTGTCGAGGTTGGCAGGCAGCGTCTCGCGTGTGTCAAGACCTGGCGCCGCACGGGCGATATCGTGTCTGCCCCCGCTCGAAGGCGGGAGCTCCGTGCCCAATTTGTCTATTGCCGTTGGCACATTGACCAATCCCTCAACCCCGTAGCTGGACTTGCTTCGCCGGCTCGCTTTGTCTCGTAGGCCCGTCGCTGGAATGAGCCTGTCGAGTTAAGTCGGGACCACCAAATAGACCGTTTGCCCACCGTAGATATAGGGCTGGTAATAGACACCGTCACACACATCGTAGGTAATGCCGTTCGCTAAGACCGTTTGGCAGCCGTCCGGCAGGGTGTCGTACAGGTAATACTGCGCGCCGCCGAGCATGATGGAGCGGTACCCGGGACGAAAGTGTCGGGCATAGTCGCTGTGGTAGGGATTGCGAGCGGCGCCCCCTAACTCCCGGCCCCGCTGGACGGCCGGGCCTACAGGGTCACGACCTGCACGTTCGCCAAAGTGGATCGACCCGACGCGAGCAACCGCTTGTCCGCCCCCGACACGACCGCCGCCGACATGAGCTCCGCCGCCTCCGCCTCGAGCGCCGCCGCCTCCACCACCTCCCCCGCGGCCACCTTGATACGCGCCGATCGGAGCCGTCGCCCACACCAACGCGGCTAGACCCAGAGTCAAAGTACCGGTCCAAAAAATGATTCGCCTCATGATCGTTGCTCCTTTATCACTGCAAGAAGAATCCCAAGTCGAGCCGTCTGTGCAAGGATCGTCGGAATCAGCTCACGTCCTCTTTAACCGCTCGCCGCATCCTTCGCGGGTTTGGGCTCGGCATGCCGGTTCAGGAAATCGACCTTCCGCAAACCCTCCGGCGGCTGGAACTGAAACATCTCATCGCTCAGCTTGGGGTTCACGTCCCAGCGGTGGATGAGAGCGGTGAATTGCGGCTGGTCGGCCTGTTGCTTGAACGTGATCACGAGCTTGCGCGGCAGCGGTTCGTCGCCCGCGTCGATCCAGATTTGCCAGTCCACGGCCTTCTGCCGGAAGGCGAGGTGATGGCACTTCACCTTGCCGACGTAATGCAGGCCGACATACTCGCCGCTCAGCACGCTTTCCGTGAACTGCTTGTAGGGGTCGGCAAACAGAAAATCGGCCAGGGGCTGGTCCGTCTCGAAACGCTCGTGCAGATCGTCGAGCATCCCGTCGATGGTGGCGGGCACCTTCTCGACAGCGTAAGTCTTTTGAGCGCGGTCGAAGACGGTGACCGTCTTGCCGTCGTAATAGAATCGGGAGTTGGCCGTGTCCCCCTCGCTCTCGCCGAAGATCTTGTTAGGCCGACTCACGGACATTTGACGCTGATTGCTGAGCTGCAGTTTCTGCCCGTCGGCCTGCGTCTCGTCGAAGAATTCCTCGACCTGGAACGAATACGTGTGGAGGCCGGCCAGGTAGTTCGACATGGCCTTCAGATACTGTTCCGCCTTGGGCTCGATCTTGGGGGCCTCTTGTTGAGGATCGCCTGCGAAGGCGACTCCCCAAAAAATGGCCGCGACCGCCAATCCGACTGTCGCCATTCGCTTTTTCATGATCAGATTCTCCGTCATTTGCCCGATACACAGCCGCCGCGACATCGGGACACGCACCGACGCGCAGAACTGTCAGTTACTTGCCGCTGTCATGGACCCGCGATCGGGCGCGCGGCCCGATTTTCTGGTGCGAGGGCCGGCGGGAATCGCGCCCAGGCAGACAAGAATCAAGCCCACAACGAGGGTCGTCGGACGCACTACTGGTCGTCGTTTGGAAAAAACGCGAACCTAAAAACGATTTCCGCCCCGGAACTGCGACTGGGAAACCACTTTCGCGCGCCCGGAAGATTCGGCGGGACGATGACTTTTCCGGACGGTCACACGCTTTCGCGCCCGCGTCTGGGACTCGTGGAGTCGATGCGAGAGGAAGGCGGACGACAAACTCACTTCCGCGACCCAGTCCAGGGCTGTTCGCACTTACGCTGCCGCCGTGCATCTCCACCAACTTCCGCACCAGCGCCAGACCGATGCCCAGACCCCCCTCTGAATGATCGCGCGTATGCTCCACCTGCCAGAAGGAGTCGAAAACATGCGAGAGCATTTCTCGATCGATGCCAATCCCGGTATCGCGAACTCGTAGAACGACATCGCTCGCTCGGGCCTCGGCCGTCAGCCAGATGCGCCCGCCTGGCTCCGTATACTTGGCCGCATTGTTCAGGAGATTCTTCAGCACCTGCTCCAGCCGGCCGGAATCAGCGTTGATCGACACGGGCTCCGGCGGGAGGGAGATCTCGAGCTGGTGGCCGCGCTCGTCAAAGGACGAGCGCACGGTTTCGACCGCGCGGGCGACACATGCTGCCAGATCCACGGGCTCCTGACGCAGTTGGATTTTGCCGTGCGCGATCCGCGAGCCTTCCATCATGCCGTCGATCAGGCGGCCCATGCATTGTGTTTGCCGCTCCATCAAGCCCCGGACGCTGTCCCGTGTGGCGGCGTCTTCCCCATCGAGGGCAAGCACCTGAAGCGCACTACAGATCGCGGCCAGAGGGGATCGCAACTCATGCCCCAACTCGGCGAGGAACTCGTTCGTGTGCCGATCGGCGTCGCGGAGTCGACGGTCGGGAGGGGCGTTGCCGATCGTACGCTGGAAGTCGCTCCCTGCCCGGATCAGTTGTTGAGCCATAGTCGAAGTGGGCCTTTCCAGCGATTCGGCGGCCGTTCCGGTCGCGAATTGCCGTCCTGCACCACGGAATAAAAAAACCGACGTGGCTGAGCCCCCTGAGGGACTCGACCACGTCGGTTTACTCGTCAACGGACTCCCCAGCCCGGCTGGGTCGCCCTTTTTCTAGTCATCCGACAATGCCGAGAGCGAATTGCAAACGCACGCTTACGCTCCGACATCGTCCATACTAACGCGGATCGCCCGAAAGCACAATGAGCCTGTGGTCCTTCGCTGGCGATTGGTATCATCATGCAGACAAGTTTGGCAAAAACGCCGAACGCGGCTGCTCTTTCTGAAACGGTGTGTTGATCCGTGATCGGCTCGCTCAAGTGGCTCGGATCATGAAAACCCAGGGCGAAATCGAGGCTGAGGTTTGCGAAGGGATCTCGCGCTTTGAACAGGACTTCATGGGTCGGGGTCCCAAGGACATTCGCACGCATCTGATCGGTGACCTGCTGATCGTCCGTCTTCAAGGCGTGTTGACCGCAGCCGAACAACAACTGGTCAAAGTGCTCCCCGCCGAGAAGGGGAGAGATCTGCTGAAGCAGGTGCGGACCCAACTGGTCGAAACGGCGCGGCCGCTGCTGGAAGCCATGGTGCAGGAGACGACGGGCGTCAAGGTGCTGGCACTGCATCACGACATCAGCACGGTGACGGGCGAAGAAGTCGTGCTCTTCACGCTCTCCGAGTCGCCGCTATTCCGGCAAGCCAAGAAGAAATAGCCAGCGCTTTTCTCCCTCGCCCGTCCGCTTCGGATTGACTTCGGCGCGCTCGCTTCGGGGCCCGACTTCGGCGAGCTCAGTCGAGCCGAGCGTCAGGGTCGAAGACAGTCGAGCGGGAGAGGGCCGACCTGCGACGAGCTCAGTCGGGTCGGGTGAGAGCGAAATTTCTCCGAGCATTCTTCGGTGAAACAACGTGTCCCGTCCCGATCCCGTCCCAATGTCCCTCGACGACTCGCGACGTCGGCGGGTCAACTACTTTGGTGGGTCATGTTCCTGGTGAAACAAGGTGTCCCAACCCACCGGCCAATGCCTTTCCACCTCCCGACCCCCGCGCGTCCCGCCTCGGAAGAGTCCTCGCTGGGCCAGAAACTCCGGGCTTTTCTCGGTAAAACAACTTGTCCCGTCCCGTGTCCCGCCCGCGCCGGCCTTTCGGGGACCTAGGACCCCGCGCTCGCGCCCGACCTCCATCCGGCCCGCGCGGTGGGTCCAGTTTGGCATCCCCCCTTATGTTAAATGTG
>Ga0210396_10000694_pt1 | contig 40431 bp, 33 predicted proteins | sample IncBWH17OmetaG_FD_155466 | JGI IMG/M metagenome (GOLD analysis project Ga0210396, IMG submission 155466) | Forest soil microbial communities from Barre Woods Harvard Forest LTER site, Petersham, Massachusetts, United States - Inc-BW-H-17-O ... | reverse complement strand
GTCGGGGGGCCTGCTGGTCGGTCGGGGGGCCTGCTGGTCGGTCGAGGGGCTGCCTGTCGGTGGGTCTAGCAAGCGGTGTCGCAGGTGAATCCGCCGGGCCGCGAACTGCGGGCGGTGTGCGCGAGCGATCCGCCGGGACGCGAACTTTGTACATATTTTTGGGAGTTCCTTTCGTAAGAAAACTATTTTCGAGGGTAAGGTTCTCGAAAAATTGAATGGTCTCCTCCCGTCGAGAAACCCAAGCCAAGCGTCGGGCTGTGAGCAAGCCTTGCGTTACCTCCAACGCTTCCATCAGCTTGACTTTTCCATTACGCTTGTGCTGTGCCGCGCGCCGCCGGAGATGGGGATGACCGCGCTCGATCCCCTGCGCACAAGCGCACCCCGCGATCCCGCGCCGACAACAAGGGCGCCCCGCGCGCTCCCACCGGCGAGGAGCCCTCGCGACACGCTCCGCGTGCCGACGCCAAGCGCGACTCCGCTGGCGAGGAGCCTTCGCGACCCGCTCCGCCTACCGACGTAAAGCGCGACTCCGCTGGCGAGGAGCCTTCGCGACCCGCTCCGCCTACCGACGTAAAGCGCGACCCCGCGGGCGAGGAGCCTTCGCTACCCGCCGACGCCACGCCGCGACCGGCCCCTCGCGCCGACGTCGCGCGCGGCCCGATCATCCACGACGTCGATCGCTACCCGCCGTGGATCGAGCGCTTCACGCACGCGACGTTCGTTCACGAGGGTGAATACGGCAGCGCCCGCGCGCCGCTGCTGCCGCGCGAACACCACCAGTGGACGCCGCTCGCGCGCTCTCTGCTCGCGGTCGGCGATCAGTGGACGCTGCTGATCATCAGCGCCCTCGCCGACGGCCCGCCGCGGCTGGCCGAACTGCGCGCGCGCCTGCCGGGGATCAGTGCGGGCGTGCTCAACCGCCACCTCCAACAGATGCTCGACCTCGGACTCGTCTCGCGCCAGCGCCACCGCGAGCTTCCGCCGCGCGTCGAATACCAGCTCACACGCGCCGGTCGCGAGCTGCTGCCGGTCGCGCTCGCGCTCTCCCGCTGGGGCCTGCGCAACCTCTGGACGCGCCCGCAGCCGCGCGAGCACATCGCGATCGGTGAGATCTTCCGCCTGCTGCCCGAACTGCTCGCCGACGAGCGGCTCACCGGCGGGCCCCTCGAACTTGCGATCGACGGACGCCGCGGGAAGGAACGGCACGTCTTCGCACTTCAGACCGGTCGCCTCATACCGATCGAGCCGGGGCAGCGACCGGGGACCCGCATGTCCGGCGAACCCTTCGACTGGGTCGAAGCACTCGGCCCGCGGCGCAACTACGCCGCGCTCCAAGTCACCGGCGACCTGATGCTCGCCAAACGCTTCCTCAAAGCGCTGCTCGGGTAGTCCGCTCTCGCTCGAGCGCGAGCCAGTCGCCGGCGATGCGCCCGCGCGAGACCGCGGCGCAAAGGCGGGCCGCGCCGCCGCTCAGGCCGCCGCGAATTCCTGCGTGTGCAAAGGCGGGCCGCGCCGCCGCTCAGGCCGCCGCGAATTCCTGCGTGTGCGAAGGCGGGCCGCGCCGCCGCTCAGGCCGCCGCGAATTCCTGCGTGTGCGAGGACTCGCGCATGCCCGAGAACGCGCGCGTATGCGAGGAGCGCAGCGCCAGCGGCGAGGGCGCCGCGGGCGTCTCGGAAATTCGCGGACGCGGGTGCAGGAGCGACGGGCCGGGGATCGCGCGGGCGTCGCATACGGGGCGCGCCGCGCGCGGCGCGAGCGTCGAAACGGCGCGCGATCCCGGCGAAAACCACAGCAGCACCTCGGCCCAGCCCGTGTTTATGATTGAGAACATCCGAACTTCGAAGTATGATCGGTGTTCAAACACGTAACCCCGTGGGGGTAAGACTACTCGGGACTAAGGACAGGGGTCCACGGCAAAATGCCTAGAACAAGCACACATACTGACAGACTAAACGCAGACGGGGAATGGATTCGCGCCGTCCCCAGCCTGCGCGAACCTCGCTATTCGCAATCACTCGAGCGCGGTCTCGCGATCCTCGGGTGCTTCACGCCGGAGCGTCCGATCCTCGGCATCGCCGACATCGCCGACGATCTCGGCATGAGCCGCAGCACAACGCACCGCTACGTCATCACGCTCGTCGCGCTCGGCTATCTCGAGCAGGGCGCCTCGCGCAAGTACCGACTCGGTCTGCGGGTGACCGACCTCGGCATGTCCGCGCTCAACTCGACCGGCCTGCGCGAGCATTCGCGGCCCTACCTCGAGGAGTTGCGCCAGCGCACCTCCTACACCGTCAATCTCGCCGTGCTCGACGGCGCCGACATCCTCTACGTCGATCGCGCCCGCAGCTTCCGCCGCGGGCAGAGCAAGATCGACATGGGCCTCGCGCCGGGCTCGCGGCTACCCGCGTACTGCACCGCGATGGGCAAGCTCCTGCTCGCCTATCTGCCCGAGCACGAGCAGCGCAACCTGCTCTCGGAGATCAAGCTCTCCAAACGCGGGCCCAACACGATCACCAGCAAGAAGAGCCTGCGCGACGAGCTCGAGCACGTTCGCGAGGAGAGCTTCGCGGTCAACGACCAAGAGCTCGCCTCCGGCCTGCACTCGATCTCCGCGCCCGTGCGCTCGGAGTCGCGCGAGGTCGTCGCCGCCGTCAACATGGCCGCGCACAGCTCGATGATCTCGCTCGAGGAGCTCGTCGATCACCTCGGCCCGCACCTCGTCTCGACCGCCGACCGCATCAGCGCGCGGCTCGGATATCGCCGCGACGACGAGCGGGAGTAAACGCTTCGGACGGCCGCGCGGCTAGCTCAGCGCGCGGCCGTACTGGCGTTCGTAGTACGCCCGATAGTCGCCGGAGCGGATCGGCTCCCACCACCAGCTGTTCTCGCGGTACCACGCGACGGTCCGCTCCAGGCCCTCCGCGAAGCGCACCCGCGGCTCCCAGCCGAGCGCGCGCACCTTCGCCGAGGAGAGCGAGTAGCGCCGGTCGTGCCCCGGGCGATCCTCGACGTACTCGATCAGCGACTCATCCGCGCCGCTGCACGCAAGGATCCGCTTGACCACATCGATGTTCGGCAGCTCGTCCGGGCCGCCCGCGTTGTAGACCTCGCCCGGCGTGCCGCGCTCCAGCACGCAGCCGATCGCGCGCGCGAAGTCCGTCGCGTGGATCCAGTTGCGCACCTGCTTGCCATCCCCGTACACCGGCAGCGCGTCGCCGTGCAGCGCATTCAGCACCATCAGCGGGATCAGCTTCTCCGGGTACTGGAACGGGCCGTAATTGTTCGAGCCCCGACAGATCGAGGCCTGCAGGCCGTACGTGTGGAAATAGCTCTGCACCAGCAGATCCGCCCCCGTCTTCGTCGCCGAGTACGGTGAGGACGGACGCAGCGGCGAGGCCTCCGTGAACGTCCCCACCTCGATCGACCCGTACACCTCGTCCGTCGAGACCTGCACGTAGCGCAGGCCCCGCGCGCGCGCCGCCTCGAGCAGCGTGTACGTCCCCAGCGCGTGCGTGCGCACGAACGCGTCCGGCTCCGCGATCGAGCGGTCCACGTGTGTCTCCGCCGCGAAGTTCACGATCGCCTCCGGCGCCGCCTGGCCGCCGCCCCGCGCCGCGTGCTCGCCGCCCCGCGCAGCGCGCTCACCGCCCCGCGCCGCGTGCTCGCCGCCCCGCGCCGCGTGCTCGCCGCCCCGCGCCGCGTGCTCGCCGCCCCGCGCAGCGCGCTCACCGCCTCGGATCGCGTGCTCACCGGCCGACGTCGCGTGCCCACCGGCCGGGGTCGCGTGCTTGCCTGCCGATCCGTCGAGCGTGTCCGCGGGTGCGCCCGCGTCAAGCGCCCGCGCGACCGCCTCCGGGTCCTCGATCCCGCCGCGCACGAAGCGGAAACCCGGCTCCTGCGCGAGGTCCTTGAGGTTCTCCTCGCGCCCCGCGTACGTGAGCTTGTCGAGCACCGTCACCTCGTCGCCGTGCTCGCGCATCCGCACCCGCGCGAAGTGCGAGCCGATGAATCCCGCGCCGCCGCAGACCAAGAGCTTCATGCGCGCATCATCCCAGCTCGCGCCGCCAGATACCCCGCGAGGCCCTCGCGCCAGTCCGGCATCGGCAGCACCTCCTCGCGCTCGGACTCCAGCACCGACCACGCCGGGCGCTCCGCCGGGCGCGGCATCTCCGCCGTCGCGATCGCCTCCACCGCGCACGCCCGCTCCGCCTGGCGGAAGATCTCGCGCGCGAACCCACACCACGAAACCGCTCCCGCGCCCGTCAGATGCACGAGTCCCCGCACCTCCCGCTCCAGCAGTCCCAGCAGTGCCGGCGCTAGATGACCCGACCACGTCGGCGAGCCCACCTGGTCGTCCACCACGCGCACCGTCTCGCGCTCGTCCGCGAGTCGCAGCATCGTGTCCACGAAGTTGCGCCCGTCCACGCCGTACAGCCACGCCGTGCGCACCACCGTATGGCGCGGCGAGGCCGCCAGCACCTCGCGCTCGCCCGCGAGCTTGCTCTCGCCGTACACCGAGCGCGGGCCCGTCGCATCCGACTCCACGTACGGCCGCGCCGCGCCCCCCGCGTCGCGCGGCGCGCGCCCGTCGAAGACGTAGTCCGTCGAGAGGTGCAGCAGTGGCACCCCGCGCGCCGCCGCCGCCCGCGCGAGGTTCCCCGCGCCCGTCGCGTTCACCGCGTGCGCCTGCTCGAAGTGCGTCTCCGCCCCGTCCACATCCGTCCACGCCGCGCAGTTCACGACCGCGTCCGGCGCCGTCCGCTCCAGCGCCGCCGCCACGCTCCGCGGGTCGACGATGTCGAGCTCCGGGAGATCCATTCCCACCAGCTCCAGTTTCGCCCGCGTGCCCGCGCGCTCCACGTCGCGTCCCAACATGCCGGCGCAGCCGGCGATCAAAATCCTCATCCCCAAGCCGCCCCGCCGTTCCCGCGCGTATTGGGAAGTCGCCGTAGCCATGCCGGCGTCGCGTGGGTGATCACAGGATCGAGATGTCCGAGTTGTCGCCCACCATGAAGCGGTACGCCCGCGGCTGGCGGTCGCCGCGGCGCACCGTCACGTTGCGCCCCAGCAGCGAGGACTCCATGCGCCCGTCCAAGTCGCACACCGATGAGCCCGCCAGCAGGATCGAGTGCTCCACCTCCGCGCCCGAGATCGCGCAGTCCTCGCCGATCGCCGTGTACGGGCCGATGTAGCAGTCGCTCAGCCGCGCCCCCGCGCCGATCACGGCCGGCCCGCGCACCGTCGTGCGCTCCAGCCGCGCCCCCCGCTCCACGACCACGCGCCCGTCCACCCGCGAGTCGATCAACTCACCCTCCACGCGCTCCACCAGGTTGTCGAGGATCAGCCGGTTCGCCTCCAGCATGTCCTCCAGGCGCCCCGTGTCCTTCCACCACCCCCGCACGATGTGCGGCTCCACGCGCAGGCCCCCGTCCACGAGATGCTGAATCGCGTCCGTGATCTCCAGCTCCCCCCGCGCCGACGGCGCGATCGCGCGCGCCGCCTCGTGGATCTTCGCCGTGAACATGTACACCCCCACCAGCGCCAGGTCCGTCGCCGGTCGCGCCGGCTTCTCCACCAGTCGCACCACCCGGCCCGGTGCTCCCGCCGCGCCCCCCGCCGTTCCTCCTGCGCCCGCGCTCGCGCTCGCCTCCGCGTCCGCCACCGCGAGCTCCGCGACTCCGTAGTTCTCGGGGTCCGCCACCGGCGTCAGCAGGATCAGCGCGTCCGGCCCGTGCTCGCGGAACGCCGCCACCAGGTCCGCGATCCCGCCCTGCAGCAGGTTGTCCCCCAAGTACATCACGAACGCGCTGCCGCCCAGGAATGCCTCCGCCGTTAGCACCGCGTGCGCCAGGCCCAGCGGCTCGTCCTGCACCACGTAAGTGATCCGCACCCCAAAGCGCGATCCGTCGCCCGCCGCCGCTTCGATCTCCGGGCCCGTCTCCGGCGCGATGATGATCCCGATCTCCTCGATCCCCGCCTGCGCCATCGCCTCGATCCCGTAGAACAGCACCGGCTTGTTCGCCACCGGAACCAGCTGCTTCGCGCTCGTATGCGTGATCGGGCGCAAGCGCGTCCCCTTGCCCCCCGAGAGGATCAGTCCCTTCAGTGGCTCCATCGGCACTGCAGCCTAGCGAGACCCACCCCGGGGTGGTGCTCGGTCTGCGGTCGCCCGCCCGGTCTCGAACGACATCTGCGGCTGTCGCCAGTGCCGCACCGCCGCGCGACCTGCGCCGAGCCGGCCAGTTGCGCCCCGCGGAGGGGCATCGGCGGAGTCGGTCAGTCCCGCGCCAGCTGAGATGTTGGTTCTCTTTTCGCGATTCCTTACAGTTTGTAAGGAACTCTCTTTTTACACATCGAGATCCGGGCAGGAGCACACGAGCCGCAGGAACAGCCCCACATTGTCCGGTACGAACAGCCCAAACATCGCTCGGCAGGGAACAGCCCAAACATCGCTCGGCAGGGAACAGCCCAAACATCGCTCGGCAGGGAACAGCCCAAACGTTGCTTGGTAGGGACAGCCCAAAACGTCGTTCAGTACACGCCCGCGAGCTTGCGATGGTCCCACGTCGCGCGCCGCAGCTCCACGAACTCCAGCCCCACCCGCTTCGCCGCTTGCGCTCGCACCATCGCAGTCACCTCCGCCGGCAGCTCGGTCGGGGACGGTTCGCCGCGCGGCGCCGCGTAGCGCGTCAGGATCTCGCGCCCCAGCGCACTTACCGTCTCGAGGTCCCGGTGGACGCGCACCTCGCATTCGAGCATCACTCCGCGCAGCTCCTCGTACCGCTCGCCCGCCTCCACCTGCAACGTCGCGCGCGCATCGCGCTCCAGGTTGCGCACCTTCTGCGACGCCGCGTACGTCCACGACCACAGCCGCGGGTCCCGCGCGCCGGCAGTCGAATCGCCCGTGTCGCTCGCGTCGCCCGTGTCGCTCGCATCGCCCGCGTCGCTCTCGTCGCCCGTGTCGCTCTCGCTGCCCGCGTCGCTCGCGCTGCCCGCGTCGCTCTCGCGCAGCACGTACCACAGCGGCATCAGGTGCGGCCAGCCGCGCGGGCCGTTCGTCGCGCAGACGACCGTGCGCTCCTGCGCGAGGAAGGCATCGCTCTCCGCCGCGCTCATCCTGATCTGCTCGCGGCGGCTCAAGGCCTCAACCGACTCCCGCCGGCACCCCATGCAGGCGCGCCGTCGCCGCGAGCACCGCTTCGCGCGCGTCCTGCGGCTCGAGCACCGCCGCGTCGCCCGCTTCCTTGAGGACCTCCCGCACGAGCCACTGCACGCCCGCGAAGCTCAGCTCCACCACGACCGCGCCGTCCGCGCACTCGCGTAGCACCCGCCGGCTCTCGCGCGCCCAGCGCGCGCGCTCCGGCGAGATCCACACGCGCGCCGTGCGCGAGGAGCTCACCTCACCCGTCCGCATCCAGCCGTCCACTTCCGCCGCCGGGTCCACCTCCGCGCGCGGCTCGAAGCGCTGCTCGGTCACCTCCACGCGGCGGATGCGATCCAGGCGGAAGTGGCGCATCTGCGACTTCTCCGGGTCGAACGACGCCACGTACCACCCTTCGCGGCCGTTGACCAGCGCGTACGGCTCCACCCGTCGCAGCGAGAACTCGTCCTCGTTCTCCTTGTAGTAGTCCAGCTCGACCAGTCGCTGCTCCACGATCGCCCGCGAGATCTGCCGCGCCACGTCCGGATCGTCGCTGCGGCCGTGCGCCACCTGCAGACCCTGCTCCATCGGGTCCTCGCCCAGCGCCGCCACGATCTTCTCGCGCGCCGAGGACAGCGAGCCCTCCGGGATGTGCTCCCCGATCAGGTCGATCGCCGCGATCAGCGCCTTCGCCTCCACCGGCAGCAGCCGCGCCGGGCGGTCGAAGTTGTCGCTGTACGGCTGCGGGTCCACCTCGATCTCGCCGCTCTCCTCGAGGATTTCCGCGTAGAGCACATACGAGCCCCCGCCGAAGTTCACCACGTTCAGCACGTCGATGTCCTCGCGCAATTCCTCCTCGCTCAGCTGCAGCCGCTCCCGCACGTCCGCCATCGAGACCCGGCCCAGGTCGAGCGCCGGTGTCGGGCCGCCCGCCGCGCCTGACCCCGCCGGTTGCGCCTCGCCCCCCGCGCGGCCCGCCTGGATCAGGATGCTCGCCAGCGTCACCAGCCGCGCAAAGCGCTCCGGGCGGATCGCCGCCTCCACGCGGCGCGGCTCGTCCTCCTGCTCCTCCTCGCCGTCCTGCGCATGTCCCCGCCGCCGCTCACTCTTGGCCTCTGTCTTGTTCTCCACTTCGCCCTCGACCAGCGGGCTCTCCGTGTGGCGCTCCTCGATCAGCGCCAAGCGCCGCCCGAGCTCCTCCACGAGCTCCGACGACCCCAGCAGGCGCGCGTGCTCGCCGAGTCCCAGCACCCACGAGACGATCATCCGCGCGTTCCCGTACGCGGTCCGGAACACGCGGTCGCCCGGCCCCGCCTCGCCCTCCGCCGCGCGGATCTCGCCGTAGCGGCCGAAGTGGCGCTCGATCTGCCACGCGATCCGCTCCGAGAGCAGGATCTCCGCGACCCCGCACTCCTCCCCGAGCTGCCACTCCGCGCGGTTCGCGTACGCCCGCGGGTCGAAGTCCGTCGGCCGCCGGAAGTCGTGCTCCGCCTTCGTCGCGTACGCCACTTTCCCGCGGATCCGCGAGAGGCGGAACACGCGGATCGCCTTGCGCTCGTGCGCGTACCCCAGCAGGTAGAACTCCCCGCCCTGGAACAGCAGATGGTAGGGGTCCACGCGCCGCGAGCCCACCTCGTCGCGCTCCATCGTGTAGTAGTCGAACGTGATCGTCTTCTGCCGGAAGATCGCCGTCTCCACCTTCGCCAGCCGCGCCGAGAGCTCGTGCCCCCCCGCCGACGCCGTGATCGCCAGCGCCACCGAGCGCTGCTCCGGCGCGCGCAGCGGGCTCGGCCGGCCCCACGTGATCTGCTGCAACGCCAGCCGCAGCGGCTCCGCGTACGCGAACTTCCCGTCCAGCAGCGCCAGCGCCGTCTGCAGCGCCGCCAGCTCCTCGTCGCTGAACGCGATCGCCGGCAGATGGAAGCTCTCCGAGCGCAGCGAGTAGCTCTCCTGCTCCGCCGCCGCATCCGCCGGGCGGTCCACCGTCAGCTGGATCCCCAGCGATTCCAGCTCCGCCCGGTCCGCGTAGAAGCGCCGCGCGAACGCGTCCTCGTTCATCGCGCTGTAGCCCTCCACGTCGCGCCGGATCTCCAGGGCCGTCACCGGCCGGCGCTCCGCCATCAAATAGGAGATCAGCGACAGCTGGCGGATCAGCTTCTCGGTGTCCTTGGCCATCGGGTCCCCCAAAGATAGAACCACGCGGCGAGACACCAATCGCGGGCGGCCCCCCGCGCCGCTATTTGCGGAGATCGATTCGCCCCGCGGTACACGGACGGGGTTGATCGCGACGTGCAGGACGGCTATGGCCGTGGCCGAATATGCCTCCAATGGCTAACCGGCTGAGAGACCCCGTGGCGTGGCAACCGGACATCGACGGAAGTGTCTCTGGGTACGACGAGTGGTATCTCGCTGAGTCGCCAGGCATGTTTGCGCAAGCGAGGGGACGCGCCGTCGTCGAGGTCGAAGATGCCATGCGAGCGACCGACGACTTCAGGATGTTCGACGCAGACACCTTGGCGGCCCAGCCCGGAGCGCTCTTTGTCGCTCGCATGTGTGTTTCGCCGCCGATGGCCAGGGATCGTTTTGTGGGCTTCTCGGGGGCCAACAAGAGCCTCGTCACCACCATGGAGCGGGACGGCATCCTCCCCGCTAGAGCGCACCGCCTTCGCATGCAACTCCAAGTCATGTGCGACTTTCTCAGACCGTTGCTCGACCCAGGGCTTTTCTGCTGGCTCGAAGATAACCGTGCGCCAACCCCCGACGAGCGCGATAAGACGCTGCTCGTCATCGGCGAGCGGCTCGCGAGCGCCTTCTACCTGCCGGCGCTCCGCAATGGGCAGGAGGCACGGCAGAAGGAGTTGATGCGGGCTTACCTCGAAGCGGAAGGACTCGAGGAGTCCCGCCGCCCGCCGTTTGAGATGCCGCCTGGAACGTTTGGCTTCGGCCGGAACGTACGAGTATTCCGCGCGGACGGCGAGCCGCAGAACCTCCCCTGCGACTGCGTTGTAGCCCCGCTCGACGCGGAGCTGCCTCTGGCCTGCATCGAGTTGAAGTCGGCCGGTGACTTCACGAACGTGAACAAGCGGCGCAAGGAGGAGTCCGACAAGCACGACGCGCTCAAGCGAGCGCACGGCGACAGGGCCGTGTTCCTGCTCCAGATCTTCGGCTACTTCGGCCGACCCTACCTCGGCTTCGAGGCGGCGGTGGGGATCGACTGGGCATGGGATCATCGCCTCAGCGATCTCGCGCCATACCTCGGCATCACATAAGAGGTCGAAGACTCTAAAGAAGTCGGGTCTGCCCGGGTGGCTCGACCCCCGCCGGCGGACGAATCGGCAGGGCGATCAGGTCGCCGGGCTCGATCTTGGCCAAGCCGCCACCGTATGTTCTGCCGAACTCCCGTATGAGCTGGGCGTTGGTGGAATCTTCGAGCGATGGTCGCAGAGCTTCAGGGTCAACACCCGACTGCGCCCAAACATTGAGAAGGGAAGTCATGCACCGCGCGCCGATCAAGTTTCTGACGATGCGAGCCCGGTTACGCGACATGTAGGTCGTAAAGAAGTCGGCTGGCGCAACTGGCTCGACCCCGTACCACGGGTTGCGCGTGCGACAGTTGAAGCGCTCGTGCAAGCCTAGTTCCAGTCCATGTTCTATGTACCGCAGCGCCTTCGTTCCGCGCAGCGCCTCGATCGGCTCGTGGCAGAAGAAGAGCAAGCCGCGCGCACCACTCTCGATGCGTGACGCGTGGAAATCAGCGTCTAGTGGGCCCGCCGTCGGAAGATCCTTGGATCCGAGAACGACCGGCACGAGGAACCGCTGCTCGATGCCCCATTGCTCGACATCCGCGCGAGTCATCGTAAAGAATGAGTTGTCGCCCGTCGCAATCCCGCGCCGGACCCGGCAGTAGTCGCCAAGCTTTGCCGTGCGTCCCTCGAGGAGGGGCGCGATGCGCTCGGCGCGAGATGGTAATAGCGGTGTCCAGGGCAGCGCGGCCGATGCGACCCCGGCTTGCAACTCAACCTCTCGGTTCCTCTCGATGGAACCGTTGAGGCTGCCCTCCACGAGTCGGAAACGTCGGGACGGAGATTTTCGCTTCGTCGCGATCGTGATGGCCGACGTCGTCAGAACCCCCTCGAACGCGAGCTCGTCCATCTCCAACACGAGGATCTCGTCGATCTCGCAGTGGTCCAGGAGCGCTTCCTTGACAGCCTGCCCGTAACGGACGTCGAGGAACTCTGTGGGCGTGACGAAAACCAGTCGGCCACCCTCGTTCAGCCGGAGAAGTGCCTCAAGGAAGAAATAGACATAGCTGCCCGAAAGGCTCGATACCTTCACGCCAAACCGCGACGAATAGTACCGCGCCAGAAGCTTGTGCTCGGCCGACAGGTTGTGGTGTCGGACATAGGGCGGATTCGCGATCACCGCGTCGAACGTCGCCTCGCTGAGGGGCCAGCATTCCGCGTCGAGGAAGTCGCCCAGCGCGATCTCGCATTCGCCGGGCATCGACGCGGCAGCAAGCTTCACGGCCGCGGCGTCGATGTCCAGACCAAAGAGCGCCGGGCCCGCTCCGACGGCACGAAGCAAGATGCCGCCTCCGATCCCTGGATCGAGAACTGTCGCGGGCTCAACGCTGCGGACGGCATCCGCCATCAGATCGGCAATCGGAGCCGGCGTGAAGAACTGGCCGAGCTTGTATCGCCTCTCGCGGGCATTGAGATGCTCGAGCTCCGCCTCGGGAGTGGTGGTTGGCAAGAACATGCGTTCGATCTTAGGCGACCGTTCGGACAAGACGCTGCATCACGGCGAATTGTGCGCCGCGATGCGCCGAGCCTACGCCGCCGCGAGCTCCTCGGAGAGCTGCTCCGGCTGCTCCGCGAAGAACGCCGCCGCGCCCAGCGCGCGGTCCAGACTCGACCACCGGCTCCCCGGCGCCAGCTCCTTCTCGAGGCGGTCGAAGCTCCCCAGCCGCCCCCCGAGGTTGTCGATCATGTGCACCAGCGTCGCCTCCCGCGTGCACGGCACCACCGGGCTGCCGTGCTCCAGCGAGCCGTGGTGCGAGAGGATGATGTGCGACACCGCCCACTCCAGGCGCTCCGGGAAACCCTCGATCTCCTCGATCTCGCGCCGCACCCGGTAGTACCCCAGCGCGATCTCCCCGTGCAAGCGACCCCGGTCCGTCAGGTCGATGCTGCCGGGATCCTCCGTGTAGGCCTCCAGCTTGCCGATGTCGTGCAACAGCGCCCCCGCCACCGCCACGTCGCGGTCGATCCCCGCGAACGTCGCCGAGATCGCGCTCACCGCCTGCGCCACCCCCAGGCAGTGCTCGAGCAGCCCGTGCCGGTACGCCTGGTGGTAGTACTTCGCCGCCGGCGCCACGCGGAAGCCCGCCCACAGCCGCGAGCGCTCGCCCAGCGTCCGCTCCAGCAGCACCCGCAGGTGCGGCTCCTGGATCGTCGCGATCAGCTCCCGCAGGTCTCCCTCCATCTGCTCCGCGCCCCGCAGCGGCCCGTCGAGCAGGTCCCGCTCGCTGTAGCTCCCCTCCCGCGCCGGCAGCAGCTCGCGCAGGCTCACCTGCGGGCCGAAGCGCGGATGCAGCGAGTAGCGCCCCCGCACGTGCACCGGCTCGCCCGGACGCGCCAGCGCCTCGATCTCGCGCAGCCCCTCCCACACCATCGCCGCCACCGCCCCCGTGCGGTCGCCCAACTGTAAGCGCAGGTACTCGCCCCCATCGCGACGCGCACGCCGCTCCAGCTGGCGCACCAGCAGCACCTGGTCCAGCTCCACGCCATCTGTCAGCGCGCTCACGAACATGGCCCCGAAGGTAGAGATCGCGGCGGACGGCACGCTCGCGCCGCCCCGCGGGCGCAGTCGCCCGGCCAAAACTAGATGTCAAGAAAAAGCTCCCACGGCTGTCATTGGCGCAGGAAAATGCCTCCGCTCCAAAACGTCCAAAGGCCGCGCGCGAAATCGTCCTCCGCGGCCCTAGCCCTCCCCGCCAACGCTCTCTATCGTGCGGTTGTGTAAGGCAGTGTTTTGTAAGACAAGGTTTTTTCGTCGGTCGCAGCTACAAGGGAAACAGGGAACAGGGAGCGAGACGATGATCGAGGGAATGCGAGTCGTGAGCTGGAACGTCAACGGGATCCGCGCGCGCTGGCCGCGCCTGATCGAGCTCCTCACCTGCGAGCGCCCCGACGTCGTCTGCCTGCAGGAGACCCGCTGTCCCGCCGGCAAGTTCCCCCACGAACGCCTGCTCGAGATGGGCTACCAGTCGCGCCACAGCGCCGGCACCAGCAAGGCCGGCGGCGTCGCCATCCTCGTCCGCGGCGACCACCGCGTCAGCGAGCGCAACTGCGAGCTCGACCACCAGCGCGCGATCGCCGAGGGCCGCTGGATCGAGCTCACCACCGAGGGCATCACGATCGGCTCCGTCTACGTCCCCGCCGGCGCCGACCGCGACGGGAGCGACGACAGCGGCAAGCTCGCCTTCCTCGAGGCCGTCGCGCGCCAAGCCTGCGACGCGCACGCCCACCCCCTCCTCATCGCCGGCGACTTCAACGTCGCGCCCGCCGACCAGGACATCTACGAGCCCGCCTGGTTCGAAGACTCCTACCAAGCCGGCGCCGCCGAGCGCGCCGACCTACGCGCGATCCTCGACGAGGGCGAACTCGTCGACGTCTACCGCCGCCTCCATCCCGACGAGCCCGGCTACACCTGCTGGGACCAGCGCGAGGGCCACTACGCCCGCGACTACGGCCTGCGCATCGATCTCGTCCTCGCCTCCGCCGAGCTCCTCCCCTACATCGACGACTGCGACGTCAACCACGCCTACCGCCGCGGCTACCGGCCCTCCAACCACGCCCCGCTCGACGTCGCGCTCTGCCCCGTCGCCGCCCCCGCGCGCCGCGCGTCCGACGAGAGGGAGCTACTGCTCGCCGCTTGAGGGAGCGGGGATGCCCACCACGGGCCGCGGTCGCAAGGGGGCGATCGCGGCCCGTTGCTTTTGTCGCGGCGCCGCGTCCGCGGTCGGGTAGGCCGCTACCGCACCGCCGCGATCCTCCACGCGCCGCCTTCCTTGACGAGCGTCATCGTGCTCGCGCGCTGCTTGCCCGCGAACGTGCTGCTCACGCGTGCGCTCGCGGTTGCGCCGCGCACCGCGATCGACTTCACGCTCAGTTCGTAGTCGTCGATCGCGCCGAGCTGTTTTTTTAGCGCCTGCACGCAGTCCCCGCCCGCCGCGCGCAGCCGCGTCTGCACGACGCGCGCGAGGTCTTTTTCGCAGAGCTTGCGCTCTTCGCCGCCCGTCAGGTCCGTCTGGAAGCTCGCGATGCGCTGCGCCACCGCCGCGCTTTCGCCCTTGTAGCTGCCCGTCGCGACCGTGCTCGTCCCGCACGCCGCCACGCCCATCGCGAGCAGCGCCGCCAGCGCGAACGCCGCGCCGCGCCGCGCGACCATGAAGCGGCGCGTGCCGGCCGCGATGCGTCTTACCGCGACGCCGCGCCTGGCCGCTTTGGTACGCATGCTTTCCTAAGGCTCCAGGCGGTTGGGGCCGCGGTAGAGGAAGCTGACCTCGCGCACGTTGTCCTGGCCGAGCATCTGCATCAGCAGCCGCGTCAGGCCGAAGCCGAAGCCGCCGTGCGGCGGCGCGCCGTAGCGGAAGAAGTCGAGGTAGTACTGGATCGGCTCCGTCTCCACGCGCTTGTCCGCCGCCTGCGCCAGCAGCGTCGGCAGGCGGTGCTCGCGCTGCGCCCCCGTCGTGATCTCGATCCCGCGCCACAGCAGGTCGAAGCTCTTCGTCAGCTGCGGCCGGTCCGCGTAGCGCATGTGGTAGAAGGGCCGCACCGCCCTCGGGTAGTCCGTCACGAACACGAACTCGTGCCCCTCGCGCTCCTTCACAAGCGCACACAGCGCCCGCTCGCTCGCCGGGTCCAGGTCGTCCTCCGGGCCCGGCACGTGCTCGTGGCCGTGCTCGGGGAGCAGTCGCTTGGCCTGCTCCATCGTCAGCCGCGGGAACGGCAGGCTCGGCACGACGACCTCCACCCCGAACGTCTCGCGGATCGCGTCGCCGTGCTCCGCCGCGACGACCGCGAACACGTGCGCCAGCCACGCCTCCTCGAACGCCATCACGTCCTCGTGCGAGTCGATCCACGCGATCTCCACGTCCACGCTCGTGAACTCCGTGTCGTGGCGCGAGGTGAACGACGGGTTCGCGCGGAACACCGGGCCGATCTCGAAGACCTTCCCGAAGCCCGCCGCCATCGCCATCTGCTTGTAGAACTGCGGCGACTGCGCCAGGTACGCCGTGCGCTCGAAGTACTCCACCTTGAACAGCTCCGCGCCCGACTCGCTCGCCGAGCCCATCAGCTTCGGCGTGTGCAGCTCGAAGAAGCCCTCCGCGCGCCAGTGCTCGCGCATCGCGTGCTCCACCGTGCTCTGCACCGCGAAGATCAGCCGCCGGTCCGCGCGGCGCAGGTCCAGGTAGCGCCAGTCCATGCGCTTGTCCAGCGCCGACTCCGCCGTCACCGGCAGTTCCGGCTCCGCCAGCGCGTCGACCTCGAGGTCCTGCAGGCGGATCTCGACTCCGCCCAGGCGCACGCGCTCGTCCGCGACCACCTCCCCGATCAGCGTCACCGCCGACTCGTCCGCCAGCTCCGAGATCGCCGCGTTCAGCGCGCTCGGCGGGTCCGACTTCTCCAGCACCACCTGCGCCAGCCCCGTTTCGTCGCGCAGGACCACGAACTGCATCCGCTTCTGGTCGCGCACCGCGTTGACCCACCCCCGCACGCGCACCGTCTCGCCCACGCGCGCCCCCAGCTCCGCGATCAGCGTGCGCGACAGCGCCGGGGGCTCGGTTGCGGGGACGCTCGACATCGCGCGCGGATCGTATCGGAGGGGCCGCCGCGGGGACTATCGGAGGGTAGGTGGGCCGCCTATCGGAGCGGCCGCCGCGGGACTACAGGAAGGCGCCGCCGCGGGAACCCCTCCGCGCTGGGGCGCCGGTGGGCGGGCCTCGCGAGCCCTGCCCACCAGTTTGCGGATGTAGGTAGGCGCCCGCGTCGGCAGGCGCCCCCGCGGTGCGCGAGCCCCGCGCGCGATCCGGTCAACGAGCCCGGGGCGTCATTCGCCGCCGAATTTTTCTTTGCCTAAGAGTTCCAGTTTGACTTCGCCTTCCAGAGACGCCGCAGAGGAGCCGAATTTCAGTTCGCCCGCTTTTTCGACCGTTTCGTTTTCGCGATTGAGATAGTTGCCCGAAAGGGCCGTTTCCCCCATGAACTTGAGCTTGAAGACTTCGGCTTCTTCGCCCGGTTTTTTGGGGGTGGGTAAGCCGACCGCACTGCCTTTGATCGCGTTCGTTCCGGCGATCGCGCAGTCTTCCCCTTCGAATTTTATTGTGGAGAAGAGTCCCGTGAATTTTTTGCTGCTGGCCCCGTAGAAGACGTCGTAGATTTCTTCGCCTTTTTTACCGCCTTTGTAGATGAGCTGGTCGAGGAGTTCGATTTTGACCGGCTCCATGACTTTGCACTGAGGGATTTCTTCCCCTTCAACGGTGTAAACGGTGCATTTTGTGAATTCGATCGTCAGCTTCGATTTCCATTTGGCGCCGATGCTCGCTTTGTTGTCGATGCCTTCGCAGAGGAATTTATAACCCAACGCGGGCACCCGGAGAAAGAACGATGTGATTGTGCCGTTGACTCTGAGTTCTTCGGTGACTTCTTTACCGCCCTTGATGAAGTGCGGCGTTTCTTCGGCCGCCGCGGTCGCTGGAGCCGTGGCCGCGACCGCGGCCGTGATACAAAGACCCAGCAGGAAGAGCTTCTTTCCAGCCAGCATGAGAGTAATCTCCCTTCGCCCGGCGAATGCCGGGATGGTGATAAAAAATCAATGTGGCGCATACACGATTTCGTGTCAAGCCGCGCCGCTCGACCGCCGCGCCCGCGAGCGGCCCCGGAGGCTGCACACGCGGAATCGCCGCAAACCAGCGATATTCCGCATCTGGAATAACAAGCGAGAGTCAGAAACGTTTTCCGTAAACCGCTCGCGCACACGGCGCAACTCGTAGCCTCTACGCTATGCGCGCGGCAGGCATCGTCCTCATTGCCGGACTGCTCGCGCTCGCCGCCGCGCTCGTGCTCGTCCTCTCCGGCTCCCCCGCGGTGCTCGCCGGCACGAACGGGATCGAACCGGCGGCGCGCCTCGCCGCGGTGCCCGGCAGCGGCAGCGGCTGCCAGGCCCGCGAAACGCTCCCCGCGCACACCACCGCGATCCGCCTCTCGCTCGAAGCCTCCTCCGGCCCGCGCGTCGCCATCGCCGTGCGCGCGCCCGCCGCGGGCACTGCCGGGGCCGGGGGCACCGCCGGGTCTGCGGGCGCCGCCGCGGCCGTGCGCGCCGCCGGGACCGCGGGTGCGGTCGGGCCGATCGTCGCGCGCGGACAGAGCGCGCCGGGGTGGCTCGCGAAGGTCGTGACCGTTCCCCTCGCGCCCCTCGATCGCGCGGTGCGCGACGTGACGGTCTGCTTCGCGTTCCGCGGTGCGAACGAACGCATCTCGTTCCTCGGTGCGCCGAGCGCGCGGCGCGTCGCGGCGAGCTACAGCGCGGGCCGCCCCGTGGGCAGTCCCGCGGGCGGCGCCGCCGGCGGCCTCCCCGGCAGCCCCGGCGGTGTGCGCGCGCTGCCGGGGCGGATCGCGATCGAATACCTCCGCGCGGGGTCGCGCTCGTGGTGGTCGCTCGCGAGCTCGACCGCGCGCCGGATGGGGCTCGGGCGCGCGTGGGCCGGGACGTGGGTCGCGATCGCCGTCGCGTGCCTGATGGCAAGCGCGATCGCGGCGGGCGCGTGGCTGATCGTGCGCGAGTCGCGATGAGCGCGCGCCGTCGGACCGGCGGTCGCGCGCGCCCCGCCACCGCGCGTCCCGCCACTGCGCGTCCAGGCGCGGGGCGTGCGGGCGCGGGGCCTCCGGGCGCGGGGCGTGCGGGCGCGGGGCGCGTGGGCGTGGCGACGCGCGACGTGGCGCGCCGTGTGCGGCAGGCCCTCGCGCGGGTCCCCACGGCGGCGTGGCTGTGCGCGCTGGTGGCGTGCGTGAACGCGGTGAGCTGGTCGCTGGTGACGCCGCCGTTCCAGGTGCCGGACGAGCAGGCGCACTTCGCGTACGTGGAGGAGCTCGCGCGGACGCAGCGGCTGCCGTCGTCGAGCACGCAGGACTACGCGCCGGACGAGGTGCTCGCGCTCGAAGAGCTCGAAGTGGGGCGCGTGAGCTTCCAGCCGGAGCACGGCACGATCGCGTCGCGCGCGCAGCAGCGCAAATTGGCGCGCGACATCGCGCGCGCGGTGAGCGCGTTCGGCTCCTCGCGGGGCGTGGGCGCGGCGGGGGACGCGGCGTCGGAGCCGCCGCTGTACTACGCGCTGGAGGCGATCCCGTACGAGCTCGGCGCGGGCGGCGGGGTGCTGGACCAGCTGGCGCTGATGCGGCTGTTGAGCGCGGTGTTCGCGGGGCTGACGGCGCTGTTCGCGTTCCTGTTCGTGCGCGAGGCGCTGCCGGCGTCGCGGGTGTCGTGGACGGTGGCGGGCCTGGCGGTGGCGGTCATGCCGGCGCTGGGGTCGATCTCGGGCGCGGTGAACCCGGAAGCGATGCTGTGCGCGGTGGCGGCGGCGCTGTTCTACTGCCTCGCGCGGGCGTTCCGGCGCGGCTTGACGCGGCGGGGGGCGCTCGCGATCGGGGCGCTGACGGCGGTGGGGTTCCTGACGAAGCTGAACTTCCTGGGGCTCGCGCCGGGGGTCGCGCTCGGCTTGGCGCTGCTGAGTGGGCGGATGGGGCGCGAGGCGGGGGCGCGGCACGCGGTGCGCGTGCTCGCGCCGGGGCTCGCGCTCGCGGCGAGCCCGGTGTGCGTGTATGTCGCGATCAACGTCCTCTCGCACCATCACACGCTGGGGTTCAGCTCGGGGGCGCTCGCGGCGACGTACAAACGCTCGCTCGCGGGCGAGGCGAGCTACATCTGGCAGCTCTACCTGCCGCGGCTGCCGGGGATGGGGGTGGACTTCGGGGACATCTCGCCGCTGCGCGACCTGTGGTTTCGCGGCCTCGTCGGGGAGTACGGCTTCGAGGACACGTTCCTGCCGCGCTGGGTGGACACGGTCGCGGCGGTCGCGGTGGCGGCGATCCTCGCGCTCGCGGCGCGCGCGGCGTTCGTGCGCGCGCGGGCGCTGGCGCGCCGCGCGGGGGAGCTCGCGGTGTACGCGGCGATGGCGGTGGGGCTGCTGGTGCTGGTGGGCGCGAGCTCGTACCTGTCGTTCCCGGCGGAAGCGGCGGGCTTTCCGGAGCCGCGCTACGTGCTGCCGCTGGTGGCGCTGCTCGCGGCGGCGCTGGCGCTGGCGGTGCGCGGCGCGGGGCGGCGCTGGGGAGCGGCGGCGGGCGCGCTGATCGTGGTGCTGTTCATCGCGCACGACGTGTTCAGCCAGCTGCAGGTGATCGCGCGCTACTACGGGTAGGGCCGCGGGGCGCCGGTGCGCGAGCCGGCCAGGGGGACGCGGCGGACCTCCGCGGGGCCGGAGTCAAAAACACTTTTGCGCAACTGAGCAGGCGTGACGGGGTGCGCGGCGGCGAAAGCGCCCGTGTTCGCGGGGCTGTGCAGCGGATCGGAACAAGATGGACGTTTGGAGGATTGACTGCGCGCGGGAAGGGCTCATCATGCGGATGGGATGGCGGGTGAGACGATTCAGCTCGACCACGGCGCGCGTGGCGGCGCGAGCGGGGAGGCGATCGCGGAGCTGATCGCGTCGCGTCTGGGCGTGGCGGCGGGTCCGGGCGCGGTGGGCGGCGTGCGGGCGCGGTGGCCGGGCGGCGGCGGTCGGCTCGAGCTGGAGGCGGGCGAGATCGCGCTGGCGGGCGGCGCGTTCGCGGTGGACCCGATCTTCTTCGACGGCGGCGACATCGGGGCGCTGGCGGTGTGCGGGACGGTGAACGAGCTCGCGGCGTGCGGCGCGCTGGCGCGCTATCTGACGCTGTCGCTGACGATCGAGCAGGGCCTGCCGGTCGCGGATCTGGCGCGGGTGCTGGACTCGGTGCGCGCGGCGGCGGAGGCGGCGGACGTCGAGGTGGTGGCGGGCGATACGCGGGTCGTGCGCCGCGGCGAGGCGGACAAGCTGTTCGTGCACACCGCTGGGGTGGGCGAATTCGCGCAGCGGGTCGAGCTGAGCGCGGAGCGGCTGCGGCCGGGGGACGCGGTGATCGCGACGGGCGCGCTCGGCGCGCACGGCCTGCAGATCCTCGCGCGGCGCGAGGGCTTGGCGTGCGCGGGGGAGCAGCCGAGCGACTGCGCCCCGCTCGGCGGCCTGGTGTGGAACCTGCTGGAGGACTACGCGCCGCAGGTGCGTTGCATGCGGGAGCTGCTGCGCGGGGGCCTCGCGAACGTGCTGAGCGAGCTCGCGGACGGCGCGGGGGTGTCGATCGAGCTCGACGCGCACCGGCTGCCGGTGGGGCGCGAGGCGCGCGCGGTGGCGGCGCGGCTGGGGGTCGATCCGCTGTATCTGCCGAGCGCGGGCAGCATCTGCATCGTGGTCGACGGCGCCGCGGCGGCGGCCGTGCTGGAGCTCGTGCGCTGGCAGCCGCAGGGCCGGGACGCGCGGCTGGTGGGCACGGTGCGCGAGCGCGGGCCGGGCGCGGTGACGATGGCGGCTCCGGATGGGGGCGAGGCGCAGGCGCTCGCGCGCTTCGCGGACATGGAGCTAACGCGGCTGCGGTGAGAGCGCGAGCTGGTCGCCGGCGTAGGTGACGTCGAGGGGCTCGAGGACGACCTGCCGCGGCCCCTCCTCGACCGCGCCGGCGAGCAGTGCGTCGAGGCCGAGCTCGCGCGCGGCGCGGACGACGCGCGCGCCGTCGCCGGCGCGGCAGTAGACGGCGAAGCCGGCGCCCATGTTGAGCGTGCTGTACGCGGCCGCGGGGTCGAGCTGGGCGTGCTCGGCGAGGAAGCGCAGGACGGGCGGCACGGGCGGCAGCGCGTGGATGCGGTAGGTGAGCGCGTGGCGCGGGCGCATCAGCTTGAGCAGCCCGTGGCCGGTGATGTGGCTGAGGTAGGTGAGGCGCATGTCGGGGTCGCCGAGCAGGCGGCGGACGAGCGCGACGTAGAGGAAGCTCGGGCGTAGCAGCGCGGCGCCGAAGGTCTCGGCGCCGGAGTCGGCGGACAGCGGGGTCAGCAAGCCCTCGGGGAGCTGTCCGGCGACCTTGCGCGCGAGCGAGGCGCCGTTGGCGTGCAGGCCGCTGGAGGGCACGAGCACGATCTCGTCGCCCGGCGCGAGGTCGTCGCCGAGCAGGGGCTCGCCGGGGGGCGGGACGAAGCCGAGGGCGCTGCCGGCGAGCTCGATGTCCTCGCGCCCGAGCAGGCCGGTGAGCGCGGGCGACTCGCCGCCGCCCCACGCGCACTGCGCGTCGTCGCAGGCGCGGCGCCAGCCGTCGAGCAGCGCGCCGGCGCGCGCGGTGTCGGCGTACCAGTCGCTGGAGCCGGTCGCGAAGTAGGCGTTGAGCACGAGCGGCAGCGCGCCGACGCAGATGAGGTCGTTGAGGACCGCGGCGACGGTGTCGTAGGCGATGGCGGCGAAGTGGTTCGCGCCGCCTGAGCTGTCGTGGGCGGCGCATAGCTCGTGGTATTCGCGCGCGAGCATCGACTTGGTGCCAAGCGTCTCGAGCACGAACGCGAGCGTGCTGCCGGCGAAGCGCAGCACGAACGCGGGCTCGCCGCGCGAGGCGTCCAGCGCGCGCCCGCCGGCGGCGGCGAGCCAGTGCGAGGTGGCGAGCGCCTGCCCGAGCGCGTCGCGCTTGCCGGCGTCGAGCACGGCGTAGTCGACGCCGGCCTGGCGGTAGGCGCTGTGCACGTCGCGGTCGGCCACGTGTGGAGCCTACCCGCGCTCGCGTACGAGGCAGGTCGTGGCGAGCCACACGCCGGGCGCGCCGGCGGGGGTGAGCGGGAAGGCGAGGTCGTCGAGCAGCGCCCACATCTGCGTGCGCCGGTCGGTGTCGACCCAGGGCGGCGCCCAGCGCGTGAGGTCGGCCTCCTCGAAGGCCGCGTGCAGGGCCTCGCTGACGGCGTCGAGCCCCGCGTCGCGGATGCGGCGGCGCTTGCGAAAGCGCAGGATGCAGTGCTCGGAGGCGATCACCTCGGAGACCTCGGGGTGGTCGTCGCGGAAGACGCGGATGCGCATGCTCACACCGTAGTCATCGTGGGTGCGGAGGCGTGGCGCCTCGACGACCGCACGGTTTCGTAGGCTCACGCGGCTCTGCTATGTCCGTAGCGATGATCACCGAACCCGCGTTGCCGCTCCCTCTGCCCGACGACGAAGGGGAAGGCCTACACGGCGCTGTCTTCACGCAGCGCTGGGTTGTCGACCTGATTCTTGATTTGGCGGGATATACGGCCGATCGCGATCTCGGGGGGATGGTGGCCGTCGAGCCCTCGTGCGGCTCGGGCGCGTTCTTGCTGGCGATGGTCGAGCGGCTCGTTCGGTCGGCACGCGCTAACGGGAGACCCCTGGATGACCTTGCTGACGCGATCGTCGCCGTTGACCTGCTGGCTGGGAATGCGGGGGCGAGTCGAGCGGCGGTTAGAGCGGCGCTTGTCGCGGCTGGGATGGATCCGCGGGCTGCCGCTGGGCAGGCGCGCAGGTGGGTGCGGCACGGTGATTTTCTGCTCGATCCGCCATCTGCGGGATCGGTTGACTTCGTTATCGGGAATCCCCCCTACATCAGGTTGGAGGCGGTCGCACAGGAGCGCTCGGAGGCATACCGCCGGGCGTGCGCGACGATGGGAGGACGGGCCGATGTGTACGTTGGCTTTTACGAGCACGGACTATTAGCTCTGCGCGAAGGAGGGACGCTCGCATTTATCTGTGCCGACAGATGGATGCGCAATGCCTATGGTGCTGATCTGCGGGCAATGGTGGGTAACGGCTGGGCGGTCGATGTGGTGGTGTCCATGACGGGGGTCGATGCTTTTGAGGAGGAGGTCGATGCCTACCCGGCGATCACAGTGCTCACGCGTCACCCGCAGAAGCACGGACCGCTTGTCGTGGAAGCGTCCCCAGGCTTTGGTCCGCGTGAGGCGAGCAAGGTGGCTGAGATGGGAGGACGCGACCAGATCAAGCCAGTGCGCGGGGCGAGCTATCGAGCGGCACGTCTGCCGGGATGGTTCGAGGGGCGCTCCGGATGGCCTCACGGCTCGCCCGACCAGGTCGCCCTGATCGCGGATCTGGAGGCGCGGTTTCCAGCCTTGGAAGATCCCGCTACGAGCACGCGGGTGGGTATTGGAGTTGCGACTGGCGCTGACAAGGTGTTTGTGGTGAAGGACGCGAGTGTCGCCGAGGACGAGCGACTGCTGCCGCTCGCGCTGCCGCGCGACATCTCCAGCGGTTGTGTGGAGTGGTCGGGGAAGTACCTCGTGAATCCCTGGGACAGTGCGGGTCTGGTGAAGCTCGACGACTGGCCGCGGATGGCAGCATACCTCCGTGTGCATCGCTCGCTGCTGTCTCGTCGGCACACGGCTCAACGTGGACGTTGGCACAAGACTATCGATCGGGTGATCGAGGGCCTGGCTGGCCGCTCGAAGTTGTACCTGCCCGATTTCAAGGAGGCGATCTTTCCAGTTCTGGATGAAGGTAAGACGTATCCGCATCACAACCTGTACTGGGTGACATCGCTCGGTTGGGACATGAGAGTTCTCGGAGGGTTGCTGCTGAGCGATGTGGCGAACCTTTTTATCGAGGCGTACTCGGTGCGGATGCGGGGTGGCTATCTCCGTTTCCAAGCCCAATATCTTCGCCGCATCCGTTTGCCTCGCCCCGACGCGGTCGATGCGGCCAGTCGGCGAGCGCTGACGCGCGCCTTCGAGGCTCGCGACCGCGAAGCTGCAACCGGCGTGGCCCTTCGCCTCTACGGCTTGACCGCACTTCCGGCGTAGGCGATGGCGCCTACGCGAGACGAGCTCGAGCTGGCGATTGAGGCCTACTGGCAGGCCAAGGATGCACAGCTAGCGGCTGCGGAAGCAATCCAGTCGACGGCTGAGGGAACCTCAAAGGCTGTTCGTGGAGGAGGTCATTTTAACCCCGTCGTTAATCTGCTCGCTCGATTCTTTCTCGATGCTGGCTATCCCGCGTCCGCGGTTGGCGCGAGTGGTACTAAGACAATTTTGCCGGGCTATTACCGGCCCACCAAGGCGTGGGATTTAGTCGTCGTGCATCGAGGAGTGCTGGTTGCCGCGATCGAGCTGAAGGCGCTGGGTGGGCCGTCTTTTGGTAACAACTACAACAACCGGGTGGAGGAGGCGCTTGGCAATGCCGGCGACCTCGCACGTGCGAGTAATGAGTCGTTGATTGGCCGCGAGCGCCCGTGGCTTGGGTATTTCTTCATCATGGAAGACGATGAGACCTCGCGGCGGCCCGGCGGCAAACCGCAAGGAGACGCATTTGTGGCCGAACGGATCTGGCACGGTCGCTCTTACCAGGAGCGGTTCAGCCTTACCGGCGAGCGACTGCTCGATGAGGGGCTCTATGACGCAGTTTGTTACGTGGTTTCTTCACGCGATGACCCGGGTCCCCGTGAGCCGTCGCCGCGATTGGATTGGCGCCATTTTTGCGCGGCACTGCAGGCACGGCTGACTTTCTTGTCGACCCTTGGCTATCCCTAGCCAGGGGACCTACTCCGCGCGGCTGAACTCGGCGATCGCGATCGCGAGCATCACGAGCCCGAGCACCGCGATCACCCCGGCCTCGACCAACGTCGGTACGTGCCATCCCCACCAGGTGACACCGGGGGCGAGCGCCTTGCGGGTGGCTGCGCTGACGCCGATGTGGGAGAAGATCGCGCGGCGCATCGGGTCGACCGCGTAGGTGAGCGGGTCGAGGCGGTTGAGGATCGCGAGCCACTGCGGCAGGTTGACGACGGAGAACATCGCGCCGGAGATGAAGAACATCGGCATCACCGCCATCTGCATCAGTGCCATGAAGGACTGCATCTGGGTGATGCGCGCGGCGGCCATCATGCCGAAGGCGGTGATCGCGAACGCGAGCAGCAGCTGCAGCGCGAAGATCTCGAGGATCAGGCCGACGTTATAGGGGACTTCGACGAGTCCCGCGATCGCGATCACGATCACGCCCTGGAAGGCGGCGACGGTCGCGCCGCCGAAGCACTTGCCGAGCACGATCGAGGAGCGGCGCACCGGCGCGACCATCATCTCGCGCAGGAACCCGAACTCGCGATCCCAGACGATCGAGGCCGCGGAGAACATCGCGGTGAACATCACCGCCATGCAGAGCACGCCGGGGTAGATGAAGGTTTTGAAGTTGACACCATGCGTGCCGGCGGAGACGAGCGAGGAGAGCCCGGTGCCGAGCACGAACAGGAACAGGAAGGGCTGCACGAGCGAGGTGACGATGCGCAGGCGGTCGCGGCTGAAGCGGATCAGCTCGCGGCGCCACACCACGCGGATCGCGCGCAGCTCGCCGGCCCAGCTGCGCGTCGGCACGCGGACCTGGGCGACGTGATGCGACCCACCCGCGGGCGTCGGGGGCGTGGCGGTTGAGATGGTCTCGGTGGCCATCAGCGGCTCCTCCTGCCGACGGTGTCGGCGGCTGGCGGTGTGGTGGTGCTCACGATCGCCATCAGCGGGCCATCATCCGCGCGACGTTGCGCATGTGGTCGGTGGAGGTCGCCTCGGCGTCGCGGATCGTGGTGCCGGTGTAGGACATGAAGACGTCGTCGAGCGAGGGTCGCGAGACCGAGACCGTCTGGATCGGCAGGTCCAGCTCGGCGAACAGGCGCGGGACGAACTGCGCGCCGTCGGGAACGCCGAAGGTGACGGCGCCCTCGGCGACGGTGGCCTCCAGCGCGAAGCGCTCGCGCAGGGCCGCGATCGCGGCGTCGTTGTCCGGGGTCTGGATCTGGACGCGGTCGGTCCCCACGCTGGCCTTCAGCGCGGCGGGGCTGTCGAGCACGATGATGCGGCCCTGGTCCATGATCGCGATGCGGTCGCAGTACTCGGCCTCGTCCATGTAGTGCGTGGTGAGGAAGATCGTGATGTCCTCGCGGCGCTTGAGCTCGTCGATGTAGCCCCAGATCGAGCTGCGCGTCTGCGGATCGAGGCCGACGGTGGGCTCGTCGAGGAACAGCACGCGCGGGGAGTGCAGCAGGCCGCGCGCGATCTCCAGGCGGCGCTTCATGCCGCCGGAGAACGTGCCGACAAGGCTGGCGCGGCGCTCCCACAGCCCCACCATCTCCATGACCTGCTGCAGGCGCGGTGCGACAATGTCGCGGGGGACGCCGTAGAGCTCGGCGTGCAGGCGCAGGTTCTGCTCGGCCGTGAGGTAGCCGTCGAGCGTGGTGTCCTGGAAGACGAGGCCGATGTTGCGGCGCACCGCGTCGCGTTCTGAGACGACGTCGTGGCCGGCGACGAGCGCGACGCCGCCGGTCGGTTTGACGAGCGTGCAGAGCATGTTGATCGTCGTCGACTTGCCCGCGCCGTTGGGGCCGAGGAAGCCGAAGACCTCCGAGCGCGACACCTCGAAGTCGATGCCCCGCACGGCCTCGATCTCGCCGTAGCGCTTGGCGAGATCTTTGACCGATACGGCGGCGTCAGTGATCACGCACGACACCGTAGCGCGAGCCTAACTGCTCTCGGTCTCGCCGTCGCCCTCGCCGAGGATGCGGTAGAGCTCGCGGCGGACGTCGGCGAGCACCTTGCGGGCCTGCTCCTGCTGCTCTTCGCTACCGGTGCGCATGACCTGCGCGAAGGCAAAGGCGACCTCACGCATGATCTTGCCGAGCTCAACGGCCTTGGCGGGCCTGTCGCCGCTCATCTGCTCCCACGGCGCGGGCCGCGCGGGATCGCGCTGCTCGACCTGCGCGAGCCCCTCCACGGTGAGCCTGTAGGCCTTGCGCCCGTCGATCTCCTCGGCGCGGATCAGGCCCTCGTCTTCGAGCTGCGCGAGCGCGGGGTAGACCGAGCCGGGGCTGGGTCGCCAGGCGCCGTCGCTGCGCTCCTGGACCTCCTGCATGATCTGGTAGCCGTTGCGGGGCTCCTCGACGAGCAACAGCAAGGCGGCGGTGCGGATATCCCCGCGTCGTGCCTTGCGTCCGCCGCGCCAGCGGGGGCCGCCGCCAAAACCGCCCGGTCCGAAGCCAGGGCCGCCTCCGCCGAAGGGGAAGCCGCCGAAGTCCTCGCCGCGTGGGCCGTGTCCGCCGAAGCCGTGGTGGCGGTGGCGGTGGCGGCAGTGTCCTGCGTGTGGATGTTCTGAATGACGATGCATATATCTAGCTCCTATCGTTGTACATCGCGATAGTAGCACGATATATCGCTGACTTTCTGCGAACAGTCGCATTCCTGTCACGAGGACTACGAGTCCCCCCGGATCGCGTTGCGGCGGCACAGATCGAGCCAGCGCTGCTGGCGGCCTGAGCAGCGCCTCGGCCCGTCAGTGCCGAAAGTGCCGCACGCCGGTCGCGACCATCGCGATGCCGGCTTCGTCGGCGGCGGCGATGACGAGCTCGTCGCGCACTGAGCCCGCGGGCTGAATGATCGCCGTGACGCCGGCGCCGATCGCGAGCTGCGGGCCGTCGGGGAAGGGGAAGTAGGCGTCGGAGGCGAGCACGGCGCCGTCCAGTCGCTCCGGCTGGAACTCGCGGGCCTTCTCGACGGCGATGCGGACCGCGTCGACGCGGCTCATCTGCCCGGCGCCGATCCCGATCGTGGCGCCGCCGGCGACGATCACGATCGCATTGGAGCGCACGTGCCGGCAGACGCGCCAGGCGAACAACATGTCCTGCCACTGCTCCTCGCTCGGTGCGGCCGCGCTGATCACGCGCATCTGCGCGCGGGTCTCGGTGACGGCGTCGCGATCCTGCACGAGCAGGCCGCCGAGCACGGGCTTGGCTTCGAGGGCCGCGCGCGCGTCCGGGGTCGGCTCTCCCAGCTGGGGACACTCCAACAGCCGCACGTTCTTCTTCTCCTGCAGCACCGCGAGCGCGTCGGGGTCGAAGCCGGGCGCGATCAGGACCTCGATGAACTGGCCGCCGAGCGCCTCCGCACAGGCGCGGTCGATCGGGCGGTTGAGCGCGATGACGCCGCCGAAGGCGCTCTGCGGATCGCAGGCGAAGGCGCGCTCATAGGCGCTCTGCGCGCTCTCGCCGAGCGCGCAGCCGCAGGGGTTGTTGTGCTTGACGATCGCGCAGGCGGGCTCGGCGAACTCTTCGGCGAGCTCGCGGGCGGAGCCGAGGTCGAGCAGGTTGTTGAACGAGAGCTCCTTGCCGTGCAGCTGACGCACGCCGGCAAGCAGGTGCGTGGGGGCGCCGACCTGCGCGTAGTAGGCGCCGCGCTGGTGGGGGTTCTCGCCGTAGCGCAGCTCGCGTTGCTTGAGGTAGGTGTCCGTGCGCTGTGGGGGGAAATCCTCGCGGGTGCCGACGTCCTCCTGCCCCGGGCCTGCGGAGGTGCCGGCGGCGGATGTCGCGCTGCCCTCGCCGAGGTCTGCTGCGTTGTTCTCGCCGGCGTGTGCGGCGAACCAGGCGGCGATCGCGGTGTCGTAGCGGGCGGTGCAGGCGAAGGCGGCGGCGGCGAGGCGCTCGCGGGTGGGCAGCGAGAGGCGCCCGTCGCCCTGGCGCAGCTCGGCAAGCACGGGCTCGTAGTCGGCGGGGTCGACGACGACGGCAGCGAAGGTGCGGTTCTTGGCGGCGGCGCGGATCATCGTGGGGCCGCCGATGTCGATGTTCTCGATCGCCTCTGCGGCGGTGGCGTTGGGGCGGGCGACGGTGCGCTCGAAGGGGTAGAGGTTGACGCAGACGAGGTCGACGGGCTCGATCGCGTGCTCGGCGGCGGCGCGCAGGTGCGCGTCGTTGTCTCGCAGCGCGAGCAGGCCCGCGTAGAGGCGGGGATGCAGTGTCTTCACGCGCCCGTCCATCATCTCGGGGAAGCCGGTGAAGTCCTCGACTGCGCGCACCGGCAGGCCGGCGGCGGCGAGCTCGCGGGCGGTGCCGCCGGTGGAGACGAGCTCGACGCCGAGTTCGGTCAGGCCGCGAGCGAAGTCGACGATCCCGGCCTTGTCGGAGGCAGACAGTAGCGCTCTACGCACCCGCACGGCGCCGGATGCAGTGCGCTCCAGGCCGGCGGCGGGAGTCGTCTCGGATGCCACGGCTAGAGAGTATCCCGCTGCGGCGATCCCCGGCGCTCGTGGTGTCGTCTCTAGGCAATAGCATCTGCCGATGCCGAAAAGCGCCGCTTCAGCTGCAGACAATCCGCTGGACCTCGGGCCTCCACTGATGCTGGCCGAGGAGCGTCTGCTGCTCGACGCCAAAAATCCTCGCTTCTACGGAGTGGACGGCTCTAGCGATCAGCAGAGCATGCTGCACACCCTCTGGCGCGACTTCGCAGTCGATGAGATCGCGTACTCGATCGCCGCCAACGGCTACTTCGCCTACGAGCCGCTGTTCGCCACGCCCGAGGATGGAGACCACGTGGTGGTCGAGGGCAACCGCCGCCTGGCGGCGGTGAAGCTGTTGCGCCACCCGGAGTTGCGCCGGGCGGTCGGTGCGACCGATCTACCGAAGATCTCGGCGAAGGCGGTTCAAGCGCTTAGCGAGCTGCCAGTGATCGTCACCTCGCGCGAGCTGGTCTGGCAGTACGTAGGCTTCAAGCATGTCAACGGCCCGCAGCCGTGGCAGTCCTCGAGCAAGGCGGAGTACATCGCTTGGGTGCACAATGAGTTGGGCGTATCGCTCCAGGACATCGCCGGCCGGATCGGCGATCAGCATGCGACGGTCAAGCGTCTCTACCGCGGATTGATGGTCCTCCAGCAGGCGGAAGCGGTATTCGATCCCAGCGATCGCGCCAAGTCCCACTTCTCCTTCTCGCACCTGTACACCGGGCTCGACTATCCGGGCATTCGCAAGTTCATCGGGTTGACCGAAGCGCGCGATTTCACGCCGCGGCCGATCGCGCGCGCCAAGGTGCCCGCTCTTGGGGAACTCTGCGGGTGGCTGTTCGGGAGCAAGAGTCGCAAGATCGCTCCGTTGGTGCGCTCGCAGAATCCCGACTTGCGCAAGCTCGACGAGATCCTGCAGAGCGCTGACGGAACGGCGGCTCTCAGGCAGGGACTGCCGCTGGACGTCTCGCTCGACATCAGCCGGGGCGACGAGAAGCTGTTTCGCGAGGCGCTCGTGGACGCCAAACGGAAACTGCAGGAAGCGCGCGGCAAGCTGCTCACGGGCTACACCGGCGAGGCCGATCTCTTGCAGAGCGCCGAGCAGATCGGGGACCTGGCGGACAGCATGGTCGACGAGATGCAGCGGATCAGGCGCCAGCGACGGCGTCCGCCAAAACGAACCGCGCGCCAGCGCTAGGTCGATGATCGCCGAGTTGCTCGCCCCCGCGGCCACCGCCTCGGCTGAGTGTCACGCCGACTGGCTCGAGCTGCGGGCATTGCTGGCTGGCGACCTCAACAGCTCGCTGAGCGACCTCGCCCGCGCGATCCGCTCGGCCGGCACGATCGAAGCGGTGATCGAGCAGCAGATGCGCGACGAGGGGTCCTCGCCGGATGCCTCCTGGGATTGGGGCGAGGACTTCGAGGAAGAGATCTCGCCGGCGGAGTTCATGGAACGCCGTGACGACCTGTCGGAGGCCGTCACGGACCGCGCCTCGGACGAGCTCGACGACCGTGCGCTGGCGTGCGGCGACGCCTATCCGTTCACGCGCGGACCGCAGCACCTGCAGGCCCGGCGCTACGCGGTTCGCTCGGTGTATGTGTTCCTGCTGCTGCTGTCCACTGACGGCGTTCGCGCCGGGCCGCCGGGACTCGCGGCGACGGAGCTTTTCGAAGACCTCGCGGCGGTGGCTGCGCAGTCCTTCTTCGGTCGCCACGAGGACGTGCACGTATACCATTTCGGCTTCCCGCGTCGCCGGACACTGAGGGGGTTCAAGCCTGCGCTCGACGAGCTGTGTGTGCGGCTGGGAGAAGGCGGCTCGGCGCGCAGCCGCCCCGACCAGCGCCACCAGAAGGACGCCAAGCTCGACCTCGTTACCTGGCGCTCATTTCCCGACGGTCGGATGGGCCAGTTGGTCGCGTTCGGTCAGTGCGCGGCCGGCGCAGACTGGACGGAGAAGCTCTCAGAGCTCCAGCCGCGGGCATTCACCGGCAAGTGGCTGACCGAACCGCTGGGCGTGGAACCGACCCGCATGTTCTTCTGTCCCTTCCGGATCGAGCGCGAGGGATGGGAGACGAAGGTCATCGATGGCGGTTTGTTGTTCGATCGCTGCCGCATCGCGCATCACTGTGCTGAGGTGGACGATGAGCTGCTGGATGGCTGCGAGCGATTTTCCGCGCATGTCCTGGAGCAGCGGCGAGCACATGCGTAATCGCTTTCATGCGCTGTGCCCCTACTTCGCGATGTTCCCGGAGGCCTTCGCTGAGAAGTGGATCACGCGGCTGACCGAGCCGGGAGATCTGGTCCTCGACCCCTTCTGCGGCCGCGGTACGGCGCCCTTCCAGGCGCTGTTGATGGGTCGGCGCGCGATCGGCAATGACATCAATCCGCTGGCGTTCTGCCTCACCAGGGCCAAGCTGGGGGCGCCGCGCAAGGCATCTGTGCTCAGGCGCATCGCCGGTCTCGAGCGTGGTTTTGTGGAGCGGTCGTGGGAGTCGCGGCGGCGGGACTTGCCGCCCTTTTTCCAGGTGGCATTCAGCCGTAGGACTCTGCGACAGTTGCTGTATCTGCGCGAGACGCTCGACTGGCGCGGCTCACGCGTCGATGCGATGGTCGCGTCGCTGACGCTCGGCTCGCTGCACGGCGAGAGTCAGCGCTACGACTCCTACCTCAGCAATCAGATGCCGCGCACGATCAGCACCAAGCCGGATTACTCGCTGCGCTTCTGGGAGCGTCACGGCTACACCGCGCCCGAGCGCGACGCGTTTGCGCTGTTGCGCGAGCGCGCGAGCTACCGCTACGAGAGCGACGTCCCGCGGGGTGAGGCTCACGTCCTCAACCTCGACATGCGGGAGCTCTCCCGCGCCCGCCTGCCGAGCCCGGTGAAGTGCGTTGTCACCTCGCCTCCATATCTCAACGTCACCGATTACGGAGAGGACCAGTGGCTGCGGCTCTGGTTCCTCGGCGGAGCGGCGCAGCCGGTTCGCGGCTCCTCGCGCGACGACCGCCATCGCAGCGCCGACAGCTACTGGCGGCTGATTGCGGACATGTGGCGCATGCTGTCGATGGTCCTGGCGCCTGGGGGCAGCGTGGTCGTGCGGCTCGGGGGCAAGGGCCTCGAGCCGGAGCAACTAGTGGCGGCGCTGACGGGGACGGCGCTCGTGGCGCCGCGCCGCGTGCGGATGGTCGAGTACTCGACCAGCGCCATCCAGCGGCGGCAGACCGATGCTTTTCGTCCCGGCACGATCGGCTGCCGTCATGAGATCGACGCCGTCTTCAGCATCGCCTGATCGCGATTCGCCGCGGGTTCGCGGGATCGATGCTCAGCGCGCCGCGCGCGAACAGGCGTACCGCCGCGGGCAGTAGCGCGTGCTCGAGCGGTCGCAGCGCGGCGAGCACCTCGCCCGCGTCACGCGCGTCGGGCAGCGCGACCGAGTCCTGCAGGATCACGGGGCCGCTGTCGACGCCGGCGTCGACGAAGTGCACGGTGACGCCGAAGACCTTCACGCCGTAGGCGAGCGCCTGCTCCACCGCGCGCAGCCCCGGGAAGGCCGGCAGCAGCGAAGGGTGCACGTTGATCACCGCGCCCGGAAACCGCTCCAGGAAGGGCGCTCCGATCAGCTCCATGTAGCCCGCCAGCACCACCAGTCGCACGTCCTGGGCACGCAGCCAGTCCGCCATCGCGGCGTCGCGCGCCGCGCGATCGGGGTAATCGGCGCGCGCGAACACCGCTGTCGGGACTCCGCGCGCGGCGGCGCGGGCCAGGGCGGGTGCGGTGCGGACGTTGGCCGCGACCGCGACGACGCGCGCCTCGTGCTCGTGGACGGTGTCAAGCAGCGCCTGCAGGTTCGTGCCGGTCCCTGAGACGAGGACCGCGACCGGTAGGGGCTCGCCGACGGGTGCGCTCGGAGCGGGCATCTCCCGCGGACGATATCCCCCGCCCTCCGTCCCCCGCTCTCCGCGAGCGACGGCCTGCCGCAGCCGCGGCGCATGCGCGAATCGGCTGGGCTAGATTCCTCCAGATATAGGTTCCGCCGCCCCGGTGGAACGGCGAGCGCAAAGGAGACCCCGATGACCAAGCAGCTACGTCGCGCCCTCGTCCTCGCGCCGATCGCGCTGATCGTGCCGGCAGCCGCCGCGCTTGCCCTCAAGGTTGGGCCAATCAAGGGCGCCGTCTATGTCGGGGCCGTGCACAGCGAGGCGATCTACCTGAAGGTTGCGCGGAGCGGGAAGTCGGCCAAGGCGAGCCTGCCGGTCGCTCCCGGCTTCTGCCAGGGCGGGTCCGGCCCCGAGGAGCAGAGGTCTACGGCCGCCGCGATCGCGAGCTCGGGCCGCTTCACGAGCACGATCTCCTACGTTGCGCGCTCCACGAACCGGCGTTTCGCAACCGTCATCGTCAGCGGGTATTTCTATGGGAGTGTCTTCCAGGGGACCGTGAAGTCGAGCTTCACCGCGGCCAAGAGCTGCGACGGACAGGCAAGCTTTGGGGCCAAGGCGCGCGGGTAGGAGTCAGTGGCGGCGAGCTGCAGCTGGGTCGCGTGCTCAGACCACATGAGCGGCGGCACGGAGCCAAGCAGATGCGTGAGCTAGCCGCCCGCATTCCGTCTCCCTATCGTCTCTCATCGATTTCGCATAGTGATGTTTCTCACTTTTTTACGCGCATGATAGCCAAGGTTTTCCGGGCGGATACGGGGCTTTCTAGGACCTGCAGATCCTCCTAAGCGCAGATCTACCAAAGTGACACGGCGATGGTCATTGACAGCATGCTCTTCAATCGGGTAGAACGATTGTGACCCATAGGCAGGCCGCAGCGCTGGTCCCGGTGGCTTGCGTGTGGCGATGACGCAAGAGGAGAGGCTGTTTGTCTAATTGAGTCATAGCAGCACCCGAAAGGAGATCAGGCATCATATGTCCAGAATAAAACAGGTGTCGATGGTGTTTGCCGCCACGCTGGCGTTGAGTGCATTGGTGGCGACGTCGGCGTCGGCCGCGGAAGCAGGTTGGATGGTTAACAAAGCACAGCTATCGGGTTCCGAAAAATTTGCCAAGACCGCTAAAGTAACCCCTGGCAACCTAGAAACCAAAGAAATCCATGTTCACTGCAGCGGAACCGTCCTGGAAGGTACCGGAGAAATCACGTCACCTACTAAAGCCGGCGGTCAGTTGACCTTTAAAGAATGCGAATCGCTGGATGCTAACTGCACCCTAGAATCGTCAAACATTAAAACCTTACCGCTCTTACTTACGGAAATCACATTAGACGGTACGTTAGCTGTGCGAGGGCACATCGAAGGTGAGACCAAAGCATTTGCTACCTTTAAGTATCTCGGCGCGAGCTGTGCTCTTGCAGGCGTACAGGGCGTAAAAGGCAAAGTGGAGTTCTTAGCACCCGAAGGCCAGGACGAAAGGACGTTCCAGGAGGTCTTAATAACGGCGTTACCAGGCGAACTGCAGGTTGGTAGCAGCGAAGCAAAACTGCACTTTACTACGTTATTGTCCTTGGAAAGCGGAAAGTCGTGGAGCTTCTTATAGCGATAACTAAGCGGGTCGTCTCCGCATAATCTTTTAAATAGTTCTAGGCTGATGAAATGGCTGGGCGTGCCGCCGATAAGTAGCAACTGGCGGCCGCCCACCCATCATCCAAAAAGGCATAATAAAGCTATCTACTCTGAAGTAAGGATTGAGCGCCGCGAAAGATTATAGATAGCTGGGGGAGAGATTAGAGATATGAGGTTCATACGTAAAACTGTTGGTTGCATATTGACGCCCATTTTGTCGTGTGGGCTATGTGCTGTTGGCTTGTCGCTGCCCTCGAGCTCTCTAGCCAGCCAAGGAGTGTGTAGTAACGAAATCTTGCGGCCAACCCTTGGCTCGACTTTCCTGCCTGACTGTCGGGCTTACGAGGCAGTAACACCTACGTATAAGGAGGGGTATCCCTTTTTTGTAGGAAGCTATTCTAGGGATGGCAGTAAAGCAATTCTCTACAGTCTGGCAAATATAGCCGATAGTCCCGGTGACGGCGAATCACTTCTTTATGGCCAACTGTATCTAGCTTTGCGTACCGCTTCTGGATGGCATCTCTCATCCCTAAATCCTTCGCTTGCGGAATTTGTCGGCCAAATCCCGGAGGAATTTGAAGCGAATAGCGGCGAGACGTTGTGGATGCAACATAGACCCGAACAATCTGAGCTTACCAGAGACCTTTACATCCGCTCAGCGGTCGGCGACTTCAGCCTAATAGGCCCTCTTAGTCCTCCCGTTGGTAGCCAAGAAGAAGCAAATAACACTATCGAAACCGAAGCGAGAACGTTGGATTTGCCCGTGGCCGCTACTCACGATTATAGTCATGTTATTATCTTTGCAGAAAATAATACCGTGTATTGGAAGCAGCTTGATGACACGGAAGGTGATGCGGGCTCGCTCTACGAATACACAGGTACGGATAATAGCACCCCGACGCTGGTTGGCGTCGAAGGGGGAAAAGGTAGTACTCAACTCATAGGGCGGTGTGGTACTCAGCTGGGCGGTGGCAGAGGCGGCTCGGCGTATAATGCGTTGTCCAGCGATGGTGAAACGATCTTCTTTACAGTGGAGCCAAAGGAATCTGAAAGCTGCTCGGCGCCGACTCCTGCACCCGCGTCGCAGGAGCTTTACGCGCGGGTGCATGGTAGTCCGAGCGCAGCGATGGCGGCTGAAACGGTTCACGTATCCGCGAATAAGTGCACGGTGGCGTGTGGGGCAGAATCAGGAAAGAATTTTGAGGGAGCCTCGGAAGACGGTAAACACTTGTTTTTTACAAGCACGCAGAAGCTTACGAACAACGCGGTCGATGGGACAAGCGGTGGGAATGCGGCAGAAAGACGGGGTTGTGCAGCTATTCATGAAGGTGCTGGCTGTGACCTGTACGAGTACGATTTTGACGGATCCGAAAACGAGCGCTTGAGATTCGTTGCAGATGGCGTACTAGGTGTTGCGGCGATTGCCGAGGATGGTTCCCGGGTTTACTTTGTTTCACACTCACAGCTGGTAGGGACCGGTCCGAGTGAAGGCCAGCCTAATCTGTATGTATACGATGCGGCTTCGGAAAGAGTGGCGTTCATAGCGACATTGAACAGCGAAGAAGACGCAGGAGATTGGCGGCGAAAATTCGAGCGGCCGGTGGAGGTTGCGGGTGAAGGTGGGCGATATTTGCTGTTTGAGAGCGTGGCACACTTGACACCGGATGACACATCGTCGCAGCGACAATTGTTTGAGTATGACGCGGTGACTGGTGAACTTGTGCGCGTGACAAAAGGTGAAGACAGTTTCAACGAAAACGGGAACGGTGTCACGGCCGGGATCGAACCGATCGCACTAGAAGGTTTCGTCGAACATTTGGGTAATAATTTTGATTTCAAATCTGTGACGGATCGGCAGAATGTGTCGCTTGATGGTCGCACGGTGTTTTTTGAAACGGCTGGTGAGTTGAGTCCGCGGGCGCTGTCGGCGGGGGTGGGTTGTACGAGTTTGTATGAGTTTCATAGTGGTGGTTTGTTGCGGGAAGGTGTTGTGAGTTTGGTCTCAGATGGGCGTGATGTGCAGTCGAATAAAGGGTCGACTTGCGGTGCGCAGTTCCAGGGTGTGGATGAATCTGGTGGGAATGTGTTGTTTACGTCTGCGGATTCGTTGGTGGGGCCGTCGGGTGTTGATGGTGTGGAGCGGGATGTGTTTGATGCGAGGGTTGGGGGTGGTTTCGCGCCGGCTGGTGAATCTGGGTTGTGTGGGTTGGGTTCGTGTGAAGGTGGGGTGAGTGGCCCGCCGGTGTTTGGCGCGCCGGCTAGTGTGGGTGAGGTTGGGGAAGCGCCCGTAGCGCCTGTCGTTTCACCGTCAGGAAACCAAAAGGGGGCATCTCACAAGAAGGCTAAGAAGGGGAAGGCGAAGAAGAAGAAGAAAGGGAAGGCTTCTGGTAGGAGACGGGGGAGTGGTGTTGGGCGTGGTGTTGTGGTTGCTCGTGGTGCTCGTGGTGGTCGTGTGGGGAGGGGTGTGTGATGGTTAGTGGTGGTTCGGCTGGTTTGACGCGGGCTGGTGGTGATTGGTGTCAGGTGGTGTGTGGTGTTGTGTTGGGGTTGTGTGTGGTTGTGGGGGTGTTGTGTGGTGGTGTTGGTGTGGCTGGTGCGGCGGGTGTGGTGGTGCCTGGGTCGTCGTGGGGTGTGACGGTGGCGGGGGTGCCGTCGGTGTTGCCGCGTGGTGTTGGTCGGGTTGGGAAGTATGATGTGGTGGTTGAGAATGTTGGTGGTGGTGTTGCGGATGGTCCGGTTGTGCGTGATGTGTTGCCGGCTGGGTTGACGGCTGAGCGCGTGGCATCGACACCGGGCGGAGCGGCTGTGTGTGCCGGTGAAGGCTCCGGGGAAGTGTCCTGTACTTTCTCGGAATCGGTTGTGCCGAGTGGGTTTATCGTGGTGAATATTGAATTCAAGGTGACGGGCGCTGTGGGTTCTTTGCGGAACGTGGTGGATGTGAGTGGTGGTAACACGCTTCCGGTAGTTAGTGAAGATAGTACGCGGTTGCGGGAAGTGGGTGAAGTGGGTCCGGGTCCGGCTGGGATCGCGGATTTCGGGGTGCGTGTGACTGGCCCTGCGGGTGAACCCGCGACGCAGGCAGGCGGGCACCCGTTGTTCATGACGACTTCTCTTGTGTTGAATAGTATGTATGGGGAAGGGTTGAGTTTGCCGGCGAAACCGGTGCAAGCACCGAAGGATCTGGTGTTCTATCTGCCGCTAGGGATGCTTGGCGACCCGGCGGTTACTGATCCGTGTCCGGCTTCGCTTGTAGAAGTCGGGGTGGAAGTGACGAGCTGCCCGGAGTCCAGTCGTGTCGGGACGATTCTGCCGATGGTGTTGAGTAACGTGTTCGCAGCTCCGCCGGATCCGACGCATGGGCGTGGGATTTATAGTGTGCAGCCGGAGAAGGGGTATGCGGCGGAGTTCGCGTTTACGAGCGCCAAATACACGTTCTTTTTGTACTCCAACCTTGTGCGCCGGGACGGCACCTATATGCTGCGTGTCGCAACGCCGGGTACGCCGGCGGTAACAGCTGTGTTGGGGTTCGTCGCGACGTTTGATGGGGATATCTCTGAACATTATGTGAAGGAAGGTGAAGAATTCTCCTATGATCGCGGGGCGTTCCTCAGCAACCCGACGGATTGTGGGGAGAGCGCGCAGGCACGCGACGAGTCCGCCGGGATGGATACATGGGAGCAGCCCGATGTGACGCTGCCGCTCACCGCCTCATCCGCGGCTTATCCGACTATCGAAGGCTGCGAACTTTTGAATTTTTCCGCGTTGCTGGGTGTGCACCCGGAAACGACGCAGGCCGATGAGCCTTCGGGGTACCAGGTGGGGCTTGAATTCCCCCAGGAATTGAGTGACCCCTCGGGGCTTGCGACGCCGCCGATGCGGGATGCGAGCGTGACTCTACCCGAAGGCGTGACGGTCTCCCCGTCCGCGGCGAACGGTCTTGTGGCGTGTGCGGATGCGGGGCCGCAGGGGTTTGATTGGGAAGGCGCTGAATCTGAAGAAGTAGCCGCGGATGGGCTGCTGCGCCCCGCCCCAGGGCACTGCCCGCCCGCCTCCCAGGTCGCGTCGGTCACAGGCAGCACCCCGATGCTGCACGAAGCGCTCACAGGGCGGATGTTCCTAGCGACCCCAGGTTGCGGCGAGGCCGGGCAGCACGCCTGCGGCCCGCAGGATGCGCTGGACGGCGAACTCGTCCGCCTGGACTTGGAATTGGTGTCGCCGGGTGCGGGGATCGTGACCAAGCTCAAAGGGCACGCCTCGATCGACCCCTCCACCGGACGCGTCACGACAGTCTTCGAAGAAAACCCGCAGTTCCCGCTGAACAACCTTGTCGTCTCGACCAAGACCGACGCCCGCGCCCCGTTTGAGAACCCCCAAGCATGCGGAACAGCGACAAGCACAGCGCGGTTGACGCCCTGGAGCTCGCCCGCGACACCTGACGCGACACCCAGCTCGTCCTTTACGGTCGACTGGAACGGCGCTGGCGGTGGCTGCCCTGCTAGCGCGCCGTTCGCACCATCCTTCACGGCTGGCACCACAAGCCCGCTGGCGGGGAAGACGAGCAGCTTCGCGTTGACCCTCAAACGTGAAGATCGCGAACAGGACATCGCCTCGCTCTCGACCACTCTGCCGGAGGGGCTGCTCGCGGAACTCCCAAAGGTCGCCAAGTGCCCGGTGCCAGCAGCCGCTGAAGCGTCGCTGACGGCGTGTCCTGCTGCGAGCCAGATCGGTACGACGACGGTCGCGGTTGGCCCTGGTAGCGACCCCTACTACGTTACGGGGAAGGTCTTCTTCACAGGACCATATGAAGGTGCCCCGTTCGGCCTGTCCGTCGTCGTACCCGCCGTCGCGGGCCCGTTCGACCTCGGGAACGTTCTCGTGCGCGTCAAGCTGCTCGTAGACCCCCGCACCGCGCAGGTCACCGCGCAAAGCGGGCCAATCCCCCAACAGCTAGACGGGGTGCCCCTACGGATCCGCACGCTGAACGTGAACCTCGAAAACAAGGAATTCGTGCTGAACCCCACAAGCTGCGCAAAAACCGCGGTCACGGGCAGCGTCTACTCGACCACGGGTGCTACCGCGAGCGTCTCAAGCCCCTTCGCGGTCGAAGGCTGCAACAGCCTGCCATTCAAAACCGCGGTCAGTATCTCCACCGAAGCCAGGGCAACCAAAGCGGATGGTACGGGCGTGAAAGTCAAGCTCACGAACCCCACCACCCGCCAGGCGAACCTCGCGGGGCTCGTGATTGGGTTCCCCACCGGCCTACCAGCACGCCTAAGCACACTGCAACGCGCCTGCCGCTCAACCGTCTTTGAAGCCAACCCCGCGAGCTGCCCCACCGCCTCCGACGTCGGCACCACCACCGTCCACACCCCAATCCTCGCCCAGCCCCTGACCGGCCCGATCTACCTCGTCTCCTACGGCAACGCGAAATTCCCCGCCGCCGTGATGCTCCTAGAAGGCGAAGGCGTCATGCTCCGCGTCGAAGGACAAACACACATCTCCCACAACGGCGCCCTCACCGTCACCTTCGCCAACATCCCCGACGCACCATTCACAACCATCGAAGCCAAC
>Ga0210396_10000693_pt1 | contig 40464 bp, 30 predicted proteins | sample IncBWH17OmetaG_FD_155466 | JGI IMG/M metagenome (GOLD analysis project Ga0210396, IMG submission 155466) | Forest soil microbial communities from Barre Woods Harvard Forest LTER site, Petersham, Massachusetts, United States - Inc-BW-H-17-O ... | reverse complement strand
TCCACGCGATCCGGCGGCAACCCCAAACCTCGCGATACTACTTCCGTAATCTTGGCCGCCAGCTCAGCACGCCGCGCGTCGTTTGTTTCTCGCGATTCCGCCACCACCACCATTTTTTCTGTTCCACTTGCTTGATCCTTAATTCCAAACGCCACAATGCAGCCCTTGCGAATTCCTTCTATCCGCGCCGCCAGCTCCTCTACTTCATGCGGATATAAATTCCGTCCGCCCTTAATAATGATGTCTTTCACGCGGCCGGTTACGTACAGTTCGCCATCCGCGATGTATGCGCGATCACCCGAATTCACCCACGCGAATTCTCCATTCCCATCGCCAGGCCCCAGCGGTAGCAAAGCATCCGTCGCAGCTTTATTTTGGTAGTACCCGGTGGTCGCCGAAGGCCCGCGAAACCACAAAAATCCTTCGGTCCTCTCCGCCACTTCCACCCCCGCATTGTCCACCACGCGAATTTCATGTCGCGGCACTGGTTTTCCCGCCGAAACAAACGCGATACAATTTTCATCTTCGGCGCGTGTTGGTATCGCCTTTCCTTCCGATTCAAAAACTTTTCGGTCGATGCGATCGACCACCGGCTCGCGTCCCATTGGCCCCGCCGTAACCGCCAGCGAAGCCTCCGCCAACCCATAAACCGGCAGCAATGCTGTGGCACGAAATCCATATTTCGCGAAGCGTGCCGCAAAGCGCTCCAGCGTTCCTGGATTTACCGGCTCCGCTCCATTCATTGCCATACGCCAGGAACTCAGGTCCAGCCCCTCAATATCTTTGTCCGCGATTTTTCTCACGCACAACTCATACGCGAAATTCGGAGCCGTGCTGATCGTTCCGCGATGATTGTGGATCGCCCACAGCCATCGCTCCGGCCGCATCAAAAACGCAATCGGCGACATCACTGCCAACGGAATCCCGTAATACAGCAGCGTCAACCATGCGCCGATCAGCCCCATGTCGTGATAAAGAGGCAGCCAGCTCACTCCCAAATCAGCCGGCCCTATTTTCACCGCTTCGCCCACCGCCCGAATATTTGCGAGCAAATTTGTATGCGTCAGCACTACACCTTTGGGGTCACCAGTCGATCCTGAAGTGTATTGCAGCAACGCGATGTCTTTCCCCGTTCGCGCGCGCACTCCACTTAAATGCAGCGGCCGCGCCCCGGGTGAGGGAAGGGGCGCTCTGTCCGCCGCCTCAATCAATTTTTCCGCATCCGCCACGGCGGCAAGCGAGGCAACGCGGGGCTTCAATAATTTCGCCACCGCTTCCGCTCGACGAAACGTCAGCAACAACATCACGCCGGCATTATTCAGAATTGCCGATTGCCGCGCCGCGTACTCTTCAATGCGATCGGCGCGAAATGGCGGATAAATCGGCACCGGAATCGCGCCCGCCAGTAAAATCCCGGCGTAAGAAACAAAAAAAGCGCGTGAAGTCGGCAACATCAGCGCCACCCGGCTGCCCGCGCTCACTCCCCGTCGCATCAATTCCGCCGAGCAGCGCTGCGCCGCCCCGTGCAACTCACCGAACGTCATCGTTATCGTTTTGTCTTGTCCGTCCGCGTCTTCCGTAATCACCAGGTGCGGTCGCGCCGCGTCATGTGCCGCGCGATAATGCAGAACATCCACCAGCGTCTCTGCTGACACCACACCGGCTTCTTCAGCTTTGCGTCTCAGTTGCTGCACTTTAACGGACGCCCGCTCTGCGGAATTTCCCCCTGTCTCCGCAACGCTTTCCGGAGCTTCCATCACCGCCGCAGCAAGATCATCCGGCGTATTCGCCTGCGTTGCCGCCTGGTCTGCGATGCGCACACCAAATGCATTCTCAAGCCGCGCCATCAACTCCACACGTTCCAGGCTGCCCAGTCCCAGATCGCGCTCCAGATGCGAAGACCCGTTGAGCATGGGCATCGCGCCCGCACTCCCCAATTCCTGCAACAAGCCGCGAATCTCCTCCAACACGCGTTCGCGCACCATGGAGCGTTCGAATTGTGTCGTTGGTGTAGCCAAAAGAAGAAGACTCAGAAAACGATCAACCCGCTACCCACAAACACTGAAACCACAAAAACCAAAAAACACCATCAGCTACCGACGGTCATTCCGCCCGCCCGCTGCTGGCGGGACCGCAGCAGGCCGACGCTGCCTCGTTCCGTCGACATGTCACTGTTTCAACCACCGGACGTTGCGATGCGAAGTCTGCCTACTAATCGTCTGCGCCCAATTTCCTCGCCGCGTTTCACGCCTCGCTCACAACTACGCGCTCTTCTTGCCCGCCACCACATATCCCTTCGGCATCAACGTAGTCGCCAAATCTACACCCGAAAGGTCCACGCCCGTCAAATCTGTCTCCCGCAAAATCGCCACGCCCATATCCGCGCCCGCGAACTTCGCCCCGTTGATATTCGCTAATCTAAAATTCGTATTCCGCAAAAGTGCCCGTTCAAAATTCACATTCGAAAGGTCGCATCGAAAAAACTCAATCCCGCTCGCCTGCGCTTCCGATAAATCCGCGCCCGGCAAAATAGCCTCTGTCAAATCCGAATTGCGCAGATCCACTCCATGCATCTTGGCCCCCGACAAATCCGCACCTGGCAGTTTTGCCTTCCGCAAGTCGCTGCCCGTCAGGTTAGCCCCAGTCAATATCACGCCGCTAAGGTTCACTCCACTCAAGTCGGCCCCAGACAAGTCCGCGCCGGCCAGATTGGCGCGCTCCCCGCCATCCTGCCCGCGAAAAAATCGCTCGTGCGCCTCCAGAATCTCCGTCAACTTCTTCCCGTTATGCGTAATGCTTTTCGCCTTCTTCAATCCCATCGTCGATAGCCCTCGATCTCTTTTCGCTTCAAGCAGCACATGTTACTAATCCGGCTTGCAACTGCATTGTCACTGAAGACTTTACCGAAAATGTCGTCTTTACGGAACCGCTACACCATTCCTACCAATAACCACGAGCGTCGTCCCCATCGCTTACTTCCAACGGTTATTCTGCCTGTCAGCCGCCGGCGGGACAGCAGGCCGACGCTTTTTCCCCTCGTTCGTCCGCGAACGAGTCGGCCTGCGCGGCGGAGGAATGTCGCTTCGATCCCTCACGCAAGCCAAGCCCACTCGGCCCCTTGCCCCCACTCCAAACCTCTGTGGTAGTGTGAATCTATCGTGCCACGTCGCTCAATACTTTCGGCTTTCTTCGCAACCATGCTGCTCTCGCCTGTCGCCGCCGCTCAATCGCTGCAGCGGGAAGACGAGATCGTCGCCAGCCTCGCAGGTGGCCGCGTCATCGCTCAGGTTGCTAAGGACAACGTCATCGTCTTTGCCGCCATCAATCAGCCCGTAGAACAAAATTCTGTACCGCCTCGCCTCCTGCAACTCGATGCCACCCACGTCGGTGTCCTGCTCGGCGCATCCGAATGGCAAATTCCTTCCGCTCCCGATTCCGTTCGCCTGGATCGCAATTATCAAAGCATCCCGCAATCCCCCAACAACCAGCACTATTCACCGTATCCCGGTCAAGAAGCCCCCGATCTGGAAACCATCGGGATCGCCTTCCTCGAAAAACTTCGTCCACTGGTCGCGCAGCTTCATCACAAGCTCGATTTCCGTCCCGACGATGCGCTATTCGAGTTGGTCATTATCGGCTTCGGCCCCGATTACGGCCCCGAAGTCTGGCAAGTGGAGTATCGCATCGAGCAGCAACAGGTAGCCGCGCGCGGGGAATATTGGCAGACGCGCATCCTGCGGCCGCGCTTCACGCAACTGTATCCGCCAGAGGGCGGCAAGAAAGCGCCCCACACTCTGGTCGAAGCGCGCTATCCCCCCGAGGATCCCGGCGTGCTGGCCAGCAGAGTAGTAACGCAAAACACCGAACCGCCTCTGATCGCACTCATCCAAGCCGGCGACCCCGCTCTCACTCGGCTACGTTCCGGTGATCCAAAATTCGCCAAGGTCATGGACGCCATCGACCACGGTCAGGCGCAAAAAGCGTCCGCCACGGATTCCGCCGATTTTCTGCGCGCAGCACTACCTTTAATCGCCGGCGGCAACAAATTTTTTCTTGGCACTATGGAAGAGCAGCATGGCTTCGACTGGATTGTTCCGCCCGATGAACCCGTCGAAAAAACCGACGACAAATCACGCCCGCCAGGAGCGCCTTCTCTCCGCAAAAAGCCCACTCCGTGACTCTTCCGCAAACGGCAAACTCGCCGCAGCTTTGCCATTAAAATTGCGTCGCTAATTATCGCCGCTAACTACAGCAATTTCAAAAGCGCAGAGGGTGCCCCACCCTCGGGTTTTTGGAGGGCGGGTCTTGTAACGTGGAACCATCATTAATCGTCCCCACTGCTGACACTCGCGTGTGCTCCAATATCTTTCCTGTAGTGCGCCTCCGCAAAATGAATTTTTTGCGCCGCTTCATAAGCAGCGCCGAGCGCCTCGTCCAAAGTGGCTCCTGCCGCGGTAACTCCAAGCACCCGCCCGCCACTAGTCACAATTTTATCTCCGTCCCATTTCGTTCCGGCGTGCAACACTTTCACGCCACGAACCTGATCTGCCTCACGCAAACCGGTAATCTCCTTGCCTGTCTCAAATTTCCCTGGATAACCCCCCGACGTCATCACCACGCACGCGCTTGCGCCGCTTTTCCATTTTAATTTCGACGCATCCACCCGTCCCGCCGCCACATCCGCCAGCACCTCAGCCAAATCAAAATCGATCCGCGCCACGATCGCTTGCGCCTCCGGATCGCCCAGCCGGCAATTAAACTCCAGTACCTTTGGCCCCGTCTTCGTCAACATCACCCCAATATACAAAAATCCCTGGTAGCGAATTCCGTCAGCGGCCAGCCCTTGCAGCGTCGGCCCCACAATTTGCGTTACGATTTTCTCGCGCAGCCCGCTCGGCAACAATTCGTCACTCGAATACGCTCCCATCCCTCCCGTATTCGGCCCTTCGTTCCCATCAAAAACACGTTTGTGATCCCGTGTAGGGGCCAGCGCCGCATAGCGCTCGCCATCCGTCAAAATAATAAACGACAGCTCCTCTCCTTCCAGCGTTTCTTCCAGCAGAATTCGCGCTCCACCCGCTCCCAGTTCCTGTTTTTCCATCACGCTGGAAATAAAATTCTTCGCCGCCTCTTTATCCGCCGCCAGGAAAACCCCTTTGCCCGCGCACAGCCCATCGGCTTTGATAACCACCGGCCATTTCACATTTTCTAGGGCCTCCTTCGCCTTGTCCGCGGAGTCATAAGCGCCGTACATCTGCGCCGTGGGAATATTGTGCCGTTGCAAAAATTCTTTCGAAAAAATCTTGCTGCCTTCCAATTGCGCCGCTCGCCGCGTTGGCCCCACAATCGCCCATTTTCGCAGCGCAAACGCATCCGCGATTCCGTTCACCAGCGGCAATTCCGGTCCCACGATAGTCAAATCCGGTCGAATTTCCTCCGACAGAGCAACCAATGCCGCCACATCGCCCGAATCCACCTTCACGCATTCCGCTTCCGCCGCAATGCCAGCGTTCCCCGGAGCGCACCAAATCTTGGTCACTCGCGAGCCCTGCTTCAACTTCCAAGCCAGCGCATGCTCACGCCCGCCGCCACCAATCACCAACACCTTCATGCGTCAGCCCTCGTCTCCATGATCCCCACATACACGAAGTCCACTGTCATTATAGACGGAAATTTAAGTCGCAAATTTGCTCAGGGAATTCAGTAGATGAAATCTTATGGAAGAAATTAGAAGGGAGTATTTTTTCAACTGCCAAACCGCGTTAAGAGGCCCGCCCAGCCGCCCGAATCGGAATAGTAATCCCGGAAGTCATATCCGACGACGCCAACATGTGGCATCGCCCATCAAAGATTCCGCCCGGATCAACCACCATGCACGGCGCATGCACTTCTCCGGTGACCACGCCCTTCGCTTGTATCTCTACGCGCCCCTTAGCAAAAATTACGCCGTCGAATCGCCCTGCGATGACCACCTTGTTGCCTTCAATCTGTCCTTCAACCTTCGCGCCTTCACCCAATATTACGGTGTGCTCAGAAATAATATTGCCCTTCACGATTCCGTTGATGCGAAACGTTCCGGTGACCTGCAGCGTGCCTTCCAGCGTCACCCCTTGATCAATAAATCCGGTCCATTCTTCAGTGACGTTGTTGCTTGAAGCGCCGGGCCATTTCCAGGCCATGAAGTCCTCCGCAGAGACTCTTCCACTGTAGCCTCGCGCGCCACCAAGTCAACGCAACCCGCTCCCAACGTGTCGAATGTACTTCCTGACCGAATGGCCAGCCCTCTTCATCCCCCCGCAATCGCTCCAATAATCAAAAGTGGCTCGGCACCTGAAACCACCGCGTCCGGCAGCGGCGCGTCCACCGAATCGTGCGACACATCTTCTCCACAGGCGAAAAATCGCAAAAATGGCCGTCGCTCCTGCGTTACATGTTCGCGAATCGTCCCCTGCAGCATCGGGAATCGCGTCTCCAACGCATCCAGCACGGTCCGGACTGTCACCGCGCCTTGCACCTCCAGCTGCACTTCGCCCTGAAAAGACGCGAGCGTCCGCAAATGCGCCGGCATCACCACGCGAATCATGCCAGCGTCTGCACTTCCACGGAAAGCACCGCCGGCAGATCGCGCACAATCGGCTTCCAGTTATCTCCGGCATCCGCCGACGCATAAACTTGCCCGCCCGTCGTGCCGAAATATACGCCGCACGAATCCATGGAGTCCACCGCCATCGCATCGCGCAAAACATTCACGTAGCAATCGCTCTGCGGCAGGCCACTCGTCAGCGCTTCCCACTCATTCCCGCCTGACTTGCTGCGGTACACGCGCAGTTTTGCATCCGGCGGATAATGCTCCGAGTCGCTTTTGATCGGCACCACATAAATAGTCTCCGGGTCGTGCGCATGCACATCAATCACAAATCCAAAATCGGTCGGCAAGTTGCCGCTGACTTCCTGCCAAGAATCTCCGCCATTGTCGCTGCGCATCACGTCCCAGTGCTTCTGCATAAAAAGCACGCCGGGCCGCGCCTGGTGCATCGCAATGTGGTGAACGCAATGGCCCACTTCAGCCTCCGGATCAGGAATATATAGCGACTTCAGTCCCTTGTTGATGGGCTGCCACGTTTCGCCGCCATCGTCAGTCCGAAATGCGCCCGCAGCCGAAATAGCGATAAACATTCGTCCAGGATTCTTCGGATCCTGAATGATCGAGTGCAAACACATCCCGCCAGCTCCCGGTTGCCAGCGTGGCCCAGAGCCATGTTTTCGCAATCCGGAAATCTCTTCCCAGTTTTGCCCGCCGTCCTTCGACCGAAACAGTGCCGCATCTTCGATTCCCGCGTGAACCGTATCCGGATCCGTCAATGACGGCTCCAGATGCCACACGCGCTTGAATTCCCACGGGTGCGGCTTGCCGTCATAAAATTGGTGTGTACCGGGCACTCCGTCATAGATAAATTTGTTACCGACAGGCTCCCACGTTTTCCCGCCATCGTTCGATCGTTGAATCATTTGACCGAACCAACCGCTGCACTGCGATGCATACAACCTGTTGGGATCCGCCGGTGATCCCTTCATGTGATAAATTTCCCAGCCCGCGAAATGCGGTCCGCTGATATCCCACTTCTCGCGCTTTCCATCCGAACTAAGCAGGAACGCGCCTTTACGCGTTCCCACTAAAACTCGCACTCCGCTCATTCCGCCCTCCAAGGGTTGCTTCCTACAAATACGTTTGAAATGCCTAATAATTTCAGCACATTTTGTCAGATTACTTGTTAATTGCAAGTGAAAATATTACACTTCGTCTATGCCACCCAGTCACCCGCGGAACAAGCTACGCTCCGGGTGTCCTTTGAACGTCTCCGTGGAAATCCTTGGTGATCGCTGGTCGTTGCTGATCATTCGTGACATGATGCTGCGGGGATTTAGTAGCTATACGCAATTCCTGGATTCCTACGAACGCATCGCCACCAATATCCTGGCCCATCGATTAAAAAAATTGGAAGGCAACGGAATTCTCGCCACCCAACGAGACCCGTTAGACGGAAGAAAACGAATTTACACTCTCACGGAAAAAGGAATGGACCTGGCGCCAGTCCTAACAGAAATGGTCCTCTGGACCGCAGCCCACGAAGGGCATCAAAATCCCGAGCTGATTCGCCAGATCAAAAAAGACAAACAGAAATTTCTGACCGGCGTCCGGCAGAGATGGTTGGAAAATTCCTCCCCGGTGGATTAACGAAAGGGAACCGTGCGCTGTTCTCGCATAGCGCGCTCGCTTTACCGGTATTATCGAGCCCGCCGACCCGCTACTTCATCAGCTGATCGTACAGCCTCATCAAATGGGGATCATCGTAAAACTCAATGATCAATTGTCCCGGGTGTGTTTTCGTATGTGGCCGCAGCAGGATTTTCGTTCCCAGGCTCCGTTGCAGCTCATCAATTGCCGACCGTGTATTCGCATCCGATTCTTCCCTGGCTACCGGGGCTCGGTTGCGTGCCCGCCGCGATGCCAACCGCTCGATCTGTCTTACGGTTAAGCCCCCACGCGAAGCCCTGTGCGCATAGCGCATTCGCAGCGGCGAATCCGGCACAGCCAGAAGCGCCCGCCCGTGACCCGCCGTTAGCTTTCCTTCTTCAATCCATTCCTGAATCGTCGACTCCAGTTTCAGCAACCGGATCGCGTTCGATATCGTGGCACGGTCTTTTCCAGTCCGCTCCGCCACCATTTCCAGCGTCATCTGAAACTCGTTTATCAAGCGATCAAACGCCCGTGCCGACTCAATTGGATTCAAATCCTCGCGTTGAATGTTTTCAACCAGCGTCATCTCGAGCGCGAGTTCATCCCGAACTTCCCGAACGATCGCCGGCACTTTCGTGAGCCCCGCAAGTTGCGCGGCCCGCCACCGGCGCTCTCCAGCGATCAGTTCGTAACGGTTGCCAACTGGGCGCAGGAGTAGTGGCTGAATGATCCCGCTCGCCAGAATTGAGCGCGACAACTCTTCCAAAGCCGCTTCACGAAACGTTGTGCGCGGCTGAAAAGGACTGGGTTCAATCAGGTCTATATCAATCTGGAGGGTTTGACTTCCATCCCGCGCTGGCGCAACCGCGGCCCCGCTCGACGTTGTACCATACGGCTGATCTTGTTGATTCGTATTGACTTGTGGCGTTACTTGAGGTGCGACCGCCGGCTCAGGCTCCCGAATGAGCGCTCCGAGCCCCCTTCCCAACGCGTTTCTCGTCATTGGCTATTACCTCCTGCGCAAGTTGTGTGTACCCCTCGGCCCCTTTGCTGTGTATGTCATAGAAAATAATAGGTTTACCAAAACTAGGTGCTTCCGCCAGCCTCACGTTGCGAGCAATTACCGCTTGGAATACCTGCGTGCCAAAGAAACTTCGCAAATCCGTTGCCACTTGCCTCGAGAGCGTGGTCCGTTCGTCAAACATCGTCAGCAGAATTCCTTCAATCTCCAGACTCGAATTCAGCGTCCTTCGGATACGCATTAACGTGTCTAGCAGTTCAGAAACGCCTTCCAATGCAAGATATTCGCACTGGATCGGCACCAGCACCGAGTTGGCGCAGACCAACGCGTTCAAAGTCAATAAATCTAGGGCCGGAGGGCAGTCTAGAATTACGAAGCGGTAGCGATCTTGAAATGATTTCAGCGCCGCTTGCAACTTATATTCGCGATTTTCGGCGGTTACCAACTCTACGGCAGCCCCAGCAAGGTTCTTATCCCCCGGAATGACATCTAAGAGCTCGACTTGCGATTTTTGAACGATTTTCTCAAGTGGCTCCCCTAGGATCAGTGAATGATAAAGAGTCTTGCGGGCGGGATCTTTAGCGAAGCCTACGGCCGCTGTAGCGTTTCCTTGAGAGTCGCAATCGACGAGAAGAGTAGGTTGTTCCGAGGCGGCCAAACAAGCGGCCAAATTAACGGCGGTTGTGGTTTTGCCTACACCGCCCTTTTGGTTTGCACAAGCGATGATTCGTGCCAAATGTTACCCCAGGCGAAAACTTAGCAAAGGTTTAGTGCACTTGCAAGCTGTTTCACGTGGAACAGGGTGAAATCGGTTCGAATGGCCGACGCAGGCGTCCGTTTTGAACCAATTGTCGGAGTCCCGACCCTTGAGCACCGCAATTTCCCCCGTTTCACGTGAAACGAGTGTTTTGGAGTGGCTTTGCCTCGGTCTAAAACCCCGTTCCACGTGAAGCGAAATTAGGTCGAGCCCCAGGCGGCGCACGAAACGGATCTCGGTGGCTGATTGACGTACTGCGTTCCACGTGGAACGGACTGTCTATCGTGGAGTTCGCCATGGGCTAACAACCGTTTCTCGTGAAACGAACTTCAGGGGCGATTTCCACAAAACTCTGTTTCACGTGAAACCTAGCACTACGCCGGATGCCGGGTTATTACTGCCCTCTGAGTTCATCTGAAACCGACATCATCAGGTCGACCAGATATGGGCAGACAAACTAAGCTCGGCGACTAATTGATCCACAAATGCGTTTCACGTGGAACAGACTTTTCCCCGCTGAGTTCGCCATGGGATTAACGTCGTTTCACTTGAAACGAACCTCGGGCGGTGTTACCCACAGAATTCTGTTTCACGTGAAACGAAATTTTCGAGCAAGAATTGGCTAATGCACATCCAAAGAGCGGCTTGTGGCCGAATAAAGTAACAGTAATGAAATCCCCCGTTCCACGTGAAACAAAGTTCCTGAGCCGACATCACTGCCCATTTCATTCTGTTTCACGTGAAACAAGGTTTTCGGCGGACAGAGGTATTTTGTGAGTAAGAATGTCGACGGATCGACAATTGTGGGGTTAATCCGGGAGTCAGCAGAAAAGATCATGCTTCAGAGGGTATTTACCCCAAATAACAGCTCAAATGTCGGCGCGCCCACAATTGAACAATTAGACTAGGGAGTCGATTTATTGCCAATCAGGAGTACTCTCCGAAGGGATTGAGGAACACTCACAGGCGGTTCCCAAGCCCACCCGGGACGTTTGAGTACCAAATCAACATCCGCGGCACCGACCCAAAGAATCACTCGTTTAGCGTCGACGCGCTCTGACGCCGCCCACTTCAAAAAAATCTCGAACTCTCCTAAAGCTCTCGCCAGTAGAAAATCAACCGGCGCGATCTCATCACCAAGTTCTTCGTATCGACTCACCAATACATTCGCCCCCGTGACCCCCAAAGCCCGAACGACCTCCGCCAAAAAGGTGGCCTTCTTAATATTGGACTCCACGAGCACAATCTGCGCCTCGGGCAACAAAATCTTCAACGCCAAGCCCGGAAACCCCGCCCCAGTTCCAATGTCGGCGAGTCGACATTTTCCTAACTCCACGACACTCGCAGCAAACATGCTTTCACAAAAATGACGGTGAAGAATCTCCAAAGGATCCCGTATCGCGGTCAGGTTAACTTTCTCGTTCCACACAAGTAACAATCGGATGTATTCCTGAATCTGACCAACTTGATCGGAATTCACCTCGATCTGAAATCCGCTCAATGCCTTTCGAATGGCAGAATCGGACGGTGCGACTATTGAAGCCATAGGCAACTAGGTTCCTCCGACTGCGGTGCGGCTGACAAAAATCCTTGGCTGGTTTGCCGCCGCGATGAAAACACATTCACATCCTTGGTGCAAACTTATTCGCGACAGGACAGTAGGACTCGAATAATCTTTGGTGACTAAATCAGCCGTGTCTCTATAATGGCGGCTGAAGTTCTCATACGGAAAGAGGTGGCGAAAGTGGCTTCAGCTCTGAAACTAACGTCAATGGCAAAAGCCGCAGGATGTGCGGCAAAACTGAATCCCGCCACCCTCGAAGCCGTCCTCAGAAAACTTCCGCGGCAGACCAATCCAAATGTACTAGTAGGATTTGAAACCAACGACGACGCCGGGGTCTACCTTGTAAATGAAAATCTGGCTCTGGTGCAAACTGTCGACTTCTTTACCCCTATAGTCGACGATCCATTTTTATTCGGTCAAATCGCAGCAGCCAACGCTTTGAGCGATGTGTACGCCATGGGTGGCCGACCCGTCTCGTCGCTCTCCCTGGTTGGCTTTCCCGAACACGCCGACCCCGCAATCCTTGAACAAATCATTCGGGGCGGCCTATCGAAAATGTATGAAGCCGAATGCAGCGTCCTCGGCGGCCATTCCATTCGTACCGAAGACATGCTCTTTGGATATTCAGTGACCGGAACCGTGCACCCAAAGAAATTCTGGCGCAACGTGGGAGCCCGGCCAGGTGACATGCTCATCTTCACAAAGCCGATTGGCACCGGCGTGATCACCACCGCGCTGAAAAAGAATCAAGTCTCCGAACAATCGTTGGCAGCTGCAGTTGGCGCCATGACCACACTGAATCGGGCGGCGGCCGCAGGTTTGGCCGAGCTCGCTGACCACTCACACAATCATTTAAAAGAACTTTTGTCCCCGATACACGCCGTCACAGATGTCACGGGATTTGGCGTGCTGGGCCACGCCCGTGAAATGGCACTCGGAAGCGAAACTGGAGGAATCGACGCCGTGTCGTTTGAAATTGACCACACTGCGTTTGCTTATTTCCCCGGCGCGGTCCAGGCAGCGCGCGATGGGCATCTTTCCGGAGGGCTGAGAAACAATCGTGCCTTCGTCGATGAATGCGCCGAATTCGCCGGAAACGTACCGCAAGAATTTCGCGATTTACTTTTCGATCCGCAAACATCAGGCGGACTGCTCGCTGCAATCGCCCCTGAATCCCGGACGGACTGCATGGCAGCCCTTGCGCAGCACGGCGTGGACGGCCGGGAGGTGGGCCGTGTCGTCCTCAAGCGCTCGCCTTTAATTTTTATTAAGTAATGCCATCTCTGGGATGCCACCAGTGTCATTCCGTGAAACGAACTATAAGTTCGTCGAGTTCGACTTCTAGCTTCAAATCAAGCAATCAAAAATTATGGACACCATCACACATGGAATTGCCGGAGCACTAATCGCTAAGGCGGTTTTTAAGGGAGACGATTTATTCGCCTCGCGCCCGATGAACCGCGAGCGCATGGTTACTTGGTCCACAATGCTGGGCGCGATTTTTCCCGACTCCGACGTGTTTCGCGACATATTCTCGCGCGACCCAATGTTGGTCATCTCCTGGCACCGCAGCATCACGCATTCGCTCGTATGTCTTCCCGTTTTCGCGCTGCTGCTCGCCGGGCTCACGCGATGGGTAGCTCGCCCGCGAAAGTGGGATGCACCTTCCTTCGCTGTCCTGGCAGGAACTTACGCAGCGGGAATTCTTAGTCATATCTTGCTCGACTTGGTCACCAGCTTCGGCACTATGGTGTGGTCCCCGCTAAAATGGTCCAGACCGGTCTGGGATCTGATTTTCATCGTGGATTTCACCTTTACCGGAATTTTGCTGGTTCCACAGATTCTTGCTTGGGTGCAGGACCGGCCGGAAAAGTCCAGGCGTCGCGCCATTGCCTCATTCGCAATTTTCGCCGTAACGATTTTCGTCATTCAGAGACTGGCGGACGCTGTCGGAGCGCCGATTTCGCCAGCCACCGTTTTGCTTTTCGTCCTGATCCTGGCCGCGTTCTTTTTGCTGCCGCTTCCCACTGCGGAAAAAATCCAGCGAGGGCAGCGTTCATATCTTGAAGAACAAAACTCGGCGCGAAAGAGTATTCGCCGACGCTGGAATCAATTCGGGTTAGTTTGCGGTTGTTTGTATCTGGGGCTCGCGGTTGTCGCCCATCACTTGGCGCTTTCCCGCGCAAAGAACTTTGCAGTACTTCAGAAACTCAACGTTCAATCGATCGGTGCGCTTCCGTTCCCTCCCTCGATGTGGCGCTGGGACGGATTGGTGCGCGCCGCTGGCGGAGTTTACGAAATACGGATGGATCTAAGTCAGAAGTCGCCGTTCGAGATTCCCACGGGCGCCCATACGGGAGAACACTCTGCGGGGATTCAGACAGAGCGACCACCTATTGAGTACCGCTTTTATCCGGAAGCTAATCCCAACGTTTATATTGAAGCGGCCAAAGAACTTCCGCAGGTGCAAAAAGTTTTGTGGTTTGACCGCTTTCCGGTGACGCGCTATCACGAAGAAGCCGGTGAGCCCGTCGTGGAATTTTCCGACATGCGCTTCCCACCAATGGGGAAACGTCGCGCTCCGTCATTCACCTATCGCGTTCGGTTCGATCCAGCAGGCAAGGTCCTGGAACAAGGTTGGGCAAAGTAGATGCGAAACGATCAGCAACTAGAGTTGCTTATGACTCTTGTCATTTTGCGGGGACGAAGACAATGTCCACGGGTGCGGGAACTTGCGCGATTTGGCCGGTGGCGGTGAGGGCGCCGGTGGATTGATCAATGCGGAAGATCACAATGTTGTTTGATTCCTGGTTGGCGGCGAGCAGAAACTTTCCGGTTGGATCCAGCGCGAAATTTCTAGGTTCTTTACCCTGCGTGGAGAAATCTCCGGCAAGAGTCAGTGTTCCACGCGCTGGATCAATGGTGAACTCGGCGATGCTGTCGTGGCCCCGATTTGAAGCGTAGAGAAATTTGCCCGACGGATGTACGACGATCTCGGCGGTGTCATTGCGCCCCTTGAAATCTTTTGGAATTGTGGAAAGAGCTTGCAGCGTTAAAAAAGAACCATTTTGGGCATCGTAAGCGAAGGCCGTAACTGTGGAGTTTACTTCGCTAAGGACGTAGGCGAATTTGCCGTTGGGATGGAACGCCAAGTGGCGCGGTCCGGCGCCAGGAGCAAGCTTTGCGAACGGCGGATGATTGGGAATGAGCGAGCCACTGGCGGGATCGAAGTGATAGACGACAACCTCATCGAGACCCAGATCAACTACAAACACAAAGCGATTGTCGCCTGAACTGGCGATGAAATGCGCGTGTGGCCCTTCCTGCCGCTCTTGGTTGGGGCCGGAGCCGGAGTGTTGCACGAAGGCGGAGGCGGGTTCGATGTGACCGTCAGACGCGACGGGAAAAGTAGAGACACTGCCGCCGGAGTAATTTGCGACCAATAGATATTTGCCGGCTCCGTCGAAGGAAACGTAACACGGGTCGGCGCCGCCGCTCGCGACCTGATTCAGCTGACTCAACTTTCCTGATTTGGGATTCAGAGAGTATGAGGTGACCGCGCCGCTTTTTTTTCCATCAAACTCCCCGAGCTCATTCACAGCGTAAAGATATTGTTCGTTTGGCGCGACAGTGAGAAATGACGGGTCTTTCGTCGTCGCTGCGACAGCCATGGCAGTCAGCTGGCCGGTGCCCGAGTCAAAGTGAAACGAGTAAATGCCTTTACTATCGGTTTTGGAAGTGTAGGTGCCGACGAAGGCGAAATATTGTGATGGTTTGGCAGTACCGCCGGACAAACGCGCGACTGACAATAACAGCGGTGCGACTATGATAAGTAACACGGCAAAAAACCGGCGAGTCATTTTCATGGAGAGATGTTACAGGGGGCGCGACAAGAAAAAAAGTTTAAGTTAGGAAATTTCTGGCTCAATAAATTGTAACCGGCCACTGCAGAATCCCCGCGCGTAACGACAGCGCGGCAACCTTACCCAGTGATCCAGAAGGCCATTTGGAAATGGCCTTATTTCTTTTCGTCTTCCGATTCTTCCTGGAGCACCGCGGCCGCGGCCACGGAGTCATCGGCATCCAGCCGCAACAAGCGAACGCCCTGTGTGGATCGGCCTGCTTCGCGAATTTCATTAGCATGCACGCGAATGACTTTGCCGTTGTGGGTGATGATCATCACGTCAGATTCTTCGGTCACTTGCAAAGTGGCCACCACGTAGCCGTTGCGGTCGGTGGTCTTCATATTGACCACGCCTTTGCCGCCTCGCGAAGTGATACGGTATTCGGCCAGCGGGGTCCGCTTGCCAAAACCTTTTTCTGCCACGGTGAGCATCAATGTCACCAATGAATCCTTGATCTGCTCGTTTTCGAGTTCCTCGAGATTTTGTGACGTTTGTTTATGCTCTTTTTCGATGATGCTGAAATCAGGCGGCACGGCGTCCATACTGACGACGTAATCGTCTTTGTCGAGGTCCATGCCATTTACGCCGCCAGCGTTGCGGCCCATGGGGCGCACTTCGGTTTCCCGGAACAAAATAGCCTGGCCTTCGTGACTCGCCAGGAAAATCATTTGCTTGCCATCGGTTAACTTCACGCCGATTAGCTCATCGTCACCATCAAGATTTATGGCGATGATGCCGTTGGAACGCGGATTCGAAAATTCGACGATCGCGGATTTCTTTACCGTGCCACTCTTGGTGGCCATGAAGACGTAGCGGCCAACTTCCTCGAGATTACGCGCGGCGACCAGTGCGGTAAGTTTCTCGTCCTCCTGGAATTTCACCAGGCTGGAGATCGCTTTGCCTCGTGTAGCAGCGGCAGCCTCCGGCAATTCGTAAACTTTCAGCCAATAGACGCGGCCCTTCGAAGTGAAAATCAAAATATAACTGTGCGCCGAAGCGATGAACAGATGCTCGACGAAATCCTCTTCCTTGGTGCGGGCACCGATGCGGCCTTTACCGCCGCGTCCTTGATGGCGATAGGTGTCTGTAGAAGTACGCTTGATATAGCCGGCATGGCTGACGGTAATTAGCATGTCGGTGTCGGCGATCAAGTCTTCGAGCTTAATCTCGTCGACCTTGTCCACGATTTGCGTGCGGCGGTCGTCGCCGTAAGCTTTGTGGACTTCACGCAGCTCGCCGGTTATGACCTGCTTCAACTTTTTTTCGCTGTTGAGAATTTCTTCCAGCTCGGCGATGTGCTCGCGGATGGACTTTAATTCCTTCAGGATTTCGTCGACGGAGAGTTGTGTGAGGCGGTGGAGCTGCAGTTCGAGAATCGCATCGACCTGAATGGGGGTGAGGCCGGTGCCGCGACCCGCGAGCTCTCCGTCAATAGGTCCGAGCTTGTACTTGCGACCGTCCAGCTTGACGCCAGAAAGCTTGCGAGACTTGCCGTTTTCGGTGATGGTAACATCTTGCTCGGTGAAATATTTGAGCAGGTTTTCGCGGGCGTCGGCACGATTGCCAGAACCGCGAATGATGCGAATGACATCGTCCAGATGATCCAGCGCGATCTGGTAGCCGACTAAAATATGTTCGCGTGCGCGTGCTTTGCGCAGCTCGTAAATCGTGCGGCGGCGAACCACTTCCACGCGATGCTCGATGAACAGCTTGATCAGCGGAATCAAGCCCAGTTCGCGCGGTTGCCCGGCCACGATGGCCAGCAGAATCATGCCGAACGATTCCTGCATCTGCGTGAACTTGAATAAATTATTGAGGATGAGCTGCGATTCTTCGCCGCGCTTCAGCTCGATCACGATGCGCATGCCTTCGCGGGAAGATTCGTCGCGCACGTCGGCGATGCCTTCGAGCTTCTTGGATTGCACCAACTCGGCGATGCGTTCGATGAGGCGGGATTTATTGACCTGATATGGGATTTCCGTGATTACGATATTTTCGCGATCCTTGGCGGCTTCTTCGATCGCCGCTTTGGCACGCATGATAAAGCTGCCGCGCCCCGTGCGATAGGCGGCTTCGATGCCTTCACGACCAGCAATGTACGCGCCGGTCGGGAAATCAGGTCCGGGCACAATCTTCATTATTTCTTTGAGCGGCGTATCCGGCTTATCGATCAAAAGGATGGCGGCTTCGACGATTTCGCGCAGGTTGTGCGGCGGAATATTTGTGGCCATGCCAACCGCGATGCCGCTGGCGCCATTCACCAGGAGATTCGGAATCCGGGAAGGAAGAACCACGGGCTCTTCGCGGGTCTGATCGAAGTTGGGAATGAAGTCGACGGTTTCTTTTTCGAGGTCGGCAAGAATATCTTCAGAAATCTTCGCCAGGCGCGCTTCGGTGTATCGCATCGCCGCTGGCGGGTCGCCATCAACCGAACCAAAATTCCCCTGGCCGTCGATCAACGGGTAGCGCATGTTGAAATCCTGCGCGAGACGAACCAGCGCAGGATAAATCACCGCTTCTCCGTGAGGATGATAGTTGCCCGAAGTGTCGCCGCAGATTTTCGCGCATTTACGATAGCCGCGATTGGAAGCGAGGCCTAGATCGTTCATGGCCACCAGGATGCGGCGCTGCACCGGCTTGAGCCCGTCGCGCACATCTGGCAGGGCGCGCGCGATGATCACGCTCATGGCATAGTCGAGATACGACTTGCGCATTTCGACTTCGATGTCGATGGGAAGCAGTATTGAAGTGTTCTTCTCGTCCGCCATTTATCCTCGCTGTTACGGGTACTCGAAATTTAAGTCTAGAGTTCTTGCCTGACTAGGTTTGTAGCGCTAGCATCGCCATATGACTTACCGATTCCCTGTTCTCATCACCAAAGAAGAAGACTTTTACCTCGCGCGCTGCCCGGAGCTGGGCGTCACCTGGCAAGGCGACGACGTCGAAAGTGCTCGAGGAAATTTGCGCGAAGCTATCGAGCTGTATCTGGAAACCTGGCCGGAAATTCAAACGTCATCCCCTCGCTGATCGATCCAACACAAACGCTTTGACGCTGTCGAAAGCGTCTGCAGCGTTGGTGAACCGCTTCGGTCCAAAATAATTTTCTAGTTGCCGTAACAGCGAATCGCGTTGCTCTTCGCTTGCAATGTCGACCGCCACGCCGCGTTCGTTATCGGGTGCCGTTGTCGGCGTGGCGCGAAAATCACTGCACGCCAATCCACGTAGCCCGGGCAAAGTGCTCCATCCCAGTTGATAAATCATTACGAAATTAAATATCCAGGTTCACAACTTCGAGGGCATTCTCCTCGATGAATTTGCGACGCGCTTCCACGTTTTCGCCCATCAGCGTGGTGAAAATATCCTCGGCGGCAACGGCGTCTTCCAGCTTCACCTGCAACAGCGTGCGCGTGTCGGCATTCATGGTGGTGTCCCATAGCTGCTCGGCATTCATTTCGCCCAGACCTTTGAAACGCGTGATGGTGAAATCTTTTTTGGCGTCTTCGACCACGTAGTCGAGAACGTCCTTGGCGTTGGCCTTGGAAACTTTGTCGCCGTTGCGCGAGATCGTAAATGGCGGATGATTGAATTCCTCGATTTGTTTAGCGAGACCGCGCAGCCGCTTGTATTCGGCAGTGGAAGCCACGGCCCAATTGATTTTCTGGCTGTGCGGCGGGCCAAACTGAATTTCGTATAAGCTGTGTTCTTCATCGAAGGTAACTTTGCCTTCGATCTTCAACTTGGATTTTTCGATTTCTTTCAGAAGTTTTTCCAGAGCCTTTTTATCTTCGAAGTCGGTTTTCTTTTCGAGTTTGCTCTCGGAAAGCAGCTCCACGAGACCCGGCTCGCGAAGGCGGCGGCCGAGTTTCGCGGCGGCAGCCTGATATTCCTGAACGTTCAACAAGAATGAAGTTAAGCCGGAGCCTTCGAGATTCACGCCTTCTTTGGCTTTGACGACGTGGTCTTCGGTGGCGCGCTTCATCAGTTCGTGCGCAAATTCGTGTTCGTCGCGGATGTAGCGCTCGGTCTTGCCGCGCTTGACGCGATAGAGCGGCGGCTGCGCAATGTAAATGTGGCCGCGATCGATGAGCTCCTTCATGTGGCGGAAGAAAAATGTCAGCAACAATGTTCGGATATGGCTGCCGTCGACATCCGCATCGGTCATCAAAATTATTTTGTGGTAGCGGAGTTTGCTGGCGTCGAAATCATCTTTGCCGATCCCGGTGCCCAGCGCGGTGATGATGGCGCGAATTTCTTCGTGGCCGAGCATTTTGTCGTAGCGGGCTTTTTCTACGTTGAGAATTTTTCCTTTGAGCGGGAGGATGGCCTGGAATTTGCGGTCGCGGCCCATTTTCGCGGAGCCGCCTGCGGATTCGCCCTCCACGACGAAAAGTTCGCAGCGCGCGGGGTCGCGTTCCTGGCAATCGGCGAGCTTGCCGGGAAGCCCGCTGGAATCCATCGCGGATTTGCGGCGCGTCAACTCGCGGGCTTTTCGCGCGGCTTCGCGAGCGCGGGCGGCTTCGATGCATTTGCCGACAATGCGGCGAGCCACAGTGGAATGCTTGTCGAACCATTCGCCAAGTTTTTCGTTCACGAGCTGCTCGACGTCGCCTTTGATGTCGCTATTGAGTTTGCCTTTGGTCTGCCCTTCGAACTGCGGTTGCGGCAGGCGCACGCTGATGACCGCGACGAGGCCTTCGCGCACGTCATCGCCATTGATGGTGACTTCGTCCTTCTGCTCCTTAAGCATGCCGGTGGAGGAGGCGAAATTGTTGATCGAGCGCGTGAGCGAAGAGCGGAACCCGGAAAGATGCGTGCCGCCGTCGACGGTATTGATGGTGTTGGCAAAGGCGAAAACATTTTCGCCGTAGGTGTCGTTGTATTGCAGCGCGATTTCGATTTCCACGGCGCCGCGCTTTCCTTCAATGTAGATGGGCGAATCGTGCAGGGTGGATTTTCCGCGATTGAGATGCTTGACGAATTCGGCGATGCCCCCGGTAAAGCGGAATTCGGTGCTTTTTTCGCTGCGCTCGTCCGTGAGCGTGATTTTCAAGCCCTTGTTGAGGAACGCCAATTCGCGAAGACGCTGCGACAAAGTGTCGAAACTGTAGACAGATTTATCGAAAATGGCGGGATCCGGATGGAAGGTAATTTTTGTGCCGGTCTTGCGCGACTTGCCGGTCTGCTTTAGCTTGGAGGTGGGCTTACCTTTTTCGTAGGTTTGTTCCCACACCGAACCGTCGCGGGAAATTTCCAGCTCCAGCCAATCGGCGAGCGCGTTGACCACAGAGACGCCGACACCGTGAAGTCCGCCGGAAACTTTGTACGTATCGCTGTCAAACTTTCCGCCGGCGTGCAGCACGGTGAGCACCACTTCAGCCGCGGGACGCTTTTCGGTCGCATGCATATCGACAGGGATGCCGCGGCCGTTATCGACCACGGTGACGGAATTGTCGGCGTGCACGGTGACATTTATTTCGTCGGCGAATCCGGCCATGGCTTCGTCAACGGAATTGTCGACCACTTCCCAGACCAGGTGATGCAAACCCATTTCGCCGGTGGAGCCGATGTACATGGCTGGACGCAAGCGAACAGCTTCGAGGCCGCCTAGAACTTTGATGGATTTGGCGTCGTACTTGTGACCTGGCGTCGCAGTGATGACCGGTTCTTTATCTTCCATGAATGCTCCGCTGTGAATTTTGCTAAAACAGTTTTGCCTTGACGTTTATTTGCGCAGCCAGCCAAGTATTTTTTAACGCGGTTATTTTTTGCGAACCCCACGTTCGCAAAAAAACACGGAACGCCGATTGGCGTTCAAAACAAATTGGGCAAAAACTTTGAAGCGAGGAAGGCGTGCTTGCGGAATGCTCCGTACGTCGCCTCACCTTTTGATTTCAATCGCGATGGCGATTGAAACTCGTAAGGTTTCCTGCTCCATCCCATCTCGCGCAGCGAGACGTGGCGAAGACTGATACTTTCCAAGCGAAATAATTATTTGGTTTCTGGCGCGAAACCAAACCCCGAAAATTTCACCTGGCCGACGTGCCGATTTGGAGGGCCTAACAGCGAATCGACAACACCAATAGTGTAGCCGATTTAATACAATTTCTCAAGGCGTTAAACCGTTTACTGTGGCCCATAAACCTTTTATTAATAGATATTTACAGCTTACCTGCCTACCTGGGCATGACTTGTATAGCATGTCAGGATTCGGATTGTGATCGAGGATTTTTTGGCATCACCGCGCGCAAAAATTGCAGTGATTTTTCATTTGCAGAACACTGAACGAATCAGATGCGCATGGGCATGATGATGTAGCGATAGCGATAGGATTCGTCGGCGAGGGGCCGCATCTGGCCGGCGGATTGTTCGTCTTTTAGCTCGATGCTGATAGGGCCATCGGCCGCGGCGCCGAGAAAATCCAACATGTAGCTGGAATTGAAACCGATGGCGATGGGATCGCCAGCGTATTCCTTCTCTATGTTTTCTTTTGCTTCGCCGTACTCCGGGCTCGAGGCCGAAATTTCAATTCCTTCGTTGGAGACGGCGAGTTTGACGGCGTGCGAGCGTTGATCGGCAAGTTGCGAGACGCGGCGCACAGCGTCGCACAATTCGGCTCGCTCGATGACCACCGTTTTGTTGTTCTCGCGCGGGAGGACTGCTTCGTAATTAGGAAATTGTCCGGTGAGAATGCGCGAGATCAGTAAGCGGTGACCGGCCTGGAAAAATAGATGGCTTTCGTCCTTGGCAAAATCGAGTTGGGCATCGGAGCCAGCGATGCTGGAAAGTTTTTCGACCTCGTCCATGGCTTTCTTGGGAATTAAGACTTTTACTTCGCCGTTCAGACCAGTGAGTTTCTGGCTAGTTTCCGCGAGGGCCAGCCGATGACCATCGGTGGCGACCATGGCAATGGTGTCTGGCTTCAAGATAAGCAGTCCGCCATTCAAGGTGTAGCGGGACTCTTCCATGGAGATGGCGAATTTTGTTTTGGCGATCAAACTTTGCAGCGTAGCCGCGGGGAGCTTGACCAGTGGATGAGGCATCGCGGGGAGCGCGGGAAAATTTTCACGGGCCATGCCCACCAGTTTGTATTTCTTTTTGTCACTAATAATTTCGACCCAATGATTTTCGAGTAAACGGAATTTGATTTCGCCTTCAGGCAACAGGCGGACGAGCTCGAGAAGCTTCTTAGCGGGGATGGTGCCCGCGCCTTCTTTTTTAATTTTTACTTCGCAGGACGTGCGGATGCTGAGTTCCAAGTCCGTGGCAGTGATGGTGAGGCGCGAGCCTTTAGCTTCGACGAGAATATTCGACAAGATCGGAATGGTAGTTTTGCGTTCGACCACACCTTGCGTGGTGTTCAATTCATTCAACAGCGCGGACTTGGTTACGCTGAATTCCATCGCTTGATAATCCTCACGTGCCGACACAGGTGCAGTTGCGGTCATTGGCCTTCCTTATGCAGATATACCGCTGCCGTACTTTACCTGTTTTCCCAGCAAGTATAAAGCGCAATGCACTGATTGGCGCTGTGGAAATGCGCGAATAACAGATTTCATAAGCAACAAGGTTTTGAATTTGATTAAGAAAATTATAAAGTTTGTTGTGGTGATGACTGCTGTGGATTGGTGGAAATCGCGGCAAGCAAGTGTGGTGAGTGCGAGATAGGCATAGAGGTGTACAAGTGGCTCAATGTGGGAATGTCGGAAAAGCTGAGCGTCAAGTCGGTTTATGTCACGTCGGCGCCAAATTCTTCCTTCATGGTGCACAGTTTATTCAAGGATTTCGCAAAGCTTGTACACAGTAGTGTTCGGTAAGAAGTTGACGGCTGCACAGAATTATTGAAACTGCGTCGACTTTGTCACAAGAGCAACGGTCAGAAAATGGCGTAAGCAATGGCGGACGAAACGCCAATCGGGAAGAATTGACGTTCCTGGATTACTGCAAGGCGTCCATGAGACGCGTAATTGTGCGATTCAAATCCTTGTCGTTGCGGCGGAGCTCTTCAATTTTATTGATGGAGTGTAGGACGGTGGTGTGATGTTTGCCGCCGAATTGGCGGCCGATCTCGGGCAGCGAGGCGGTGGTCAACTGTTTGACGATGTACATGGCTACTTGGCGCGGGAACGCGATGGCGCGGGTGTTGCTGCGAACTTTTAAATCCTGTTCGCGCAAATTGAAATGTTCGCTGACGCGTTTTTGAATCAAATCAATGGTGACGCGCTTTTCCTGCGAAGCGATGATGTTGCGCAAAACCTGCTGCGCGGTGGAAAGCGAAACAGTCACTCCGGTCAAGGAAGCGTAAGCCATCAAGCGGGTAAGCGCGCCTTCGAGCTCACGCACGTTGGATTTAATAGCCCGCGCGATGTATTCAGCCACGTCATCGGGTAGCGAGAAGCGATCGTTGTCGGCCTTCTTCTGAAGAATCGCGATTTTAGTCTCCAGATCTGGCGGCTGAATATCCGCGATCAAACCCCACTCGAAACGCGAGCGCAATCTTTCTTCGATGGAGTTGATATCTTTGGGCAAGCAATCGCTCGAAATGACGATCTGCTTTTGCTGTTCATAAAGCGCGTTGAAAGTATGAAAGAACTCTTCCTGGGTGCGCTCTTTACCGGCGATGAACTGGATATCATCGACCAGCAAAACGTCGACGGTGTGGAACCGGTCGCGGAAGCTGATCATGCGGTCGAAGCGGATGGAGTTGATAACTTCGATGGTGAATTTTTCCGCGCTGACGTAACTGAGGCGCATGGCCGGATTGCGCTGCTTGATGGTGTGCCCGATAGCGTGCATCAAGTGAGTCTTGCCCATGCCCACGCCTCCATAGAGGAAGAGCGGGTTGTAAGCCTTGGAAGGCTGTTCAGCGACAGCCCGCGACGCGGCGTGTGCGAACTCATTGGATTTGCCGACCACGAAGCTATCAAAGGTGTAGCGGGGATTCAGTTGGTGGTCGCTGCTTTCAAAATCGAGCTTGGACTGTTTGATGCTTGACACCACCGGGGTGGCAGGCAGGGGCTCGTCATCGTTGCAGAGGTACTGCACCTTCATGTTGGGAGTACCAATCTCGTGAAAAACGGCTTTAACGATCTCGCCGTAGGTGCGAGTCAATACCTGGCGAAAAACGGTGCTGGGGATCTGCACATAGAGCGTTTCGCCTTCCGCGCGATTCAGGCGGGTGGGCTGGAACCAGGTGGTGAAGGTGTTAATGCTGACCCGGGACTTCACGTGCTCTAAGAACTTTTCCCAGGAATTTACGGAGATAGTCATCGGATAAGGGAAATAGAAAGCCTACGCTATTTCCACAGATGTGCATAACCTGTGGAAAGCAGGCTTTGATTCATCTTTCTTAAGTCTTCGGATTCTTGCCCGCGACGTTGCCAGAACTTCGCCCCTGCAAACGGTCGCGTCCTTTTCGGAATTGCCGGCCCTCGAACCGCCGGGGAGTGACAGCGCGGGATTGTCGCCCATTCGAGTGCACGGGGCAAGAGAAAAGTGCGGTGCAACGTTTAGTGACATTCACACACGGTGCACAGTTTTTCCACAATACGAATTTGCTCTTGCTAACGAGGATTTTCTCAATTTTTATTGGGATAAATGAAAGAATTTTTCGTTTTGGAGGGTCGAAAATTATTTTCTGCCGGTACCCGGCCTGTTAAAAACCCGGGGCGTTTGTAAATTTATTTTCATGTGCGGGAGCTGCTTGGTGGTCGCGAACGGAAATCTGACCAGGATTGCTACCCTCTTTCCCGCGAAACAGTGAGTCTGCACATCCGAGCCATCGCTACTCGATCCTCGGTGAATCAGGTCTGCTTTACGCGGGAGTATGTTTTGGGGTCAATACGGATTACTGGATATTCACCGAGGCGCCACCGATCGCGCGAAACGAATTGTCACTCCATGCGTCGTGGAGCGCGGCGCTCACTGTCCTAGTTTGATATCGGGACGCTCGAATTCAAAGATGCCGAGAGAGTCGCTGCCGATAAGAAGGCGATCCTTTTCGATGACGATGCTATTGGCATCAAGACGCGTTCCGTCCGGGGTATACAGCTGGTAGGTGGCTTTGCGATATCCATCTTTATCAAAACGTAGAAGGCGGTTATGAAGCGCGATCCAAACTTCGCCGGTTGAGCGAACAACGCCAATGGCAGTGAGGATCGGTTTGAAAGCGGGCTGCTTGCCCTTGCGCTCCTGGCGTTCAATCTCCTTCCTGGCCGCTTGCGCGGCCGCGAATGCTTCGATTTCCGTGAATTGAATGGTTTGCAAAGCATATCCGTTGCGGTCGTACTGGCGAACCGTGGGCTCTGGGGTGTAGACGAACGCATAGTAGATGTCGCCCCGTACGTCGGTGGCAAGGTAGCCGGAGTTGAGATAGCGATTCAGGTCCTCGCGGCCGGATATCTCTTCCAGTTCGCCAAAATCGCGAATATCCCTGCCATTCTTATCGAAAACGAGGATCAGGTGCGGATCGTGCAATGTTGCGACGGCAACTTCCCCATCCGGCAGTGCGGTTACTGAAAGAGGGGAGTTCACGCGAAAAGACTTGAGCCGATTGCCATCCGCGGAGTACTCGACAACGAGGTTGGCGGCGCGGTCAGCGACATAAATTTGGCCCGCGGCGTCGACGTCGAAGTCTTCCGCGAAACCAATTCCTGGAGTCGGTGCTCCTGAAGCGGTGGTTTTGGAGGCTGGCGCATAAGCGGCGGGCGAGCCGATGGTGAGGAGTTTGTGATCTTTGCCGTCGAAGACCATTAAGCCTTGCGAGCTCAGAACATAGGTTTTGTCGCTATCGCCACGCTTGATTGCTCGCAGTCCTACGCCCACCTCGGGAAACAGTCGGCGCTTGGCGGTTAGCTCGCCCTCGTACTGCACGGAAGCAATATCGCCTTCAGATTGCGCGGCAGCGATCTCAGCGCAAACAGCCAGGAGGCAAACCGACACGCACGATTTAAGTAGTAACTTCGCGATGTTCATTGAGTTTCCTGAATGCTCAGAGCATTGACGGACCGCCAGGGTTGCCCGTTACAGGCGTCCTGGTTATGTGTATTGATTCACCTTGGGAACTAGCGATGGAAGCGTTTAGGCAAAGCCAGGTGGAGACCCACCCTGCAAACCGAGGGTAGGCCACCCTCCGTGACGGTTTAGTTTGTATAGCGAAAGTGGAAGATTTCCTGTCATGTATCAATGCTAGGTATCGAGACGGAAGCGCAGGCGCTCGATGGAGTGGGCGCGCAGGCGGCCGGCGGAGTTACGCGGCGATTCGTCGGCAGTTTCTATCAAGACGGTGTTCATTTGGACGTCGCCTTCGGCGACCTCAAAGCGGGCTGGCAGGCCGTCGAGAAATTTTTTGATGATGCCCTGCCGATCCATGCCGATTACGCCTCCATGAGGTCCGGTCATGCCCACATCGGTGATGTACGCGGTGCCCTGGGGCAGCACATGTTCGTCGGCGGTGGCCACGTGAGTATGCGTGCCGACGACGGCTGTAGCTCGCCCATCCAGATACCAGCCCATAGCCACCTTCTCGCTGGTCGTTTCCGCGTGCATATCGACGAAGACGAAGTCTATGTCCGGGGATAGCCGGGCGAGCTCGCCGTCGGCCTTGCGAAATGGATCGTCGATAGCGGGCAGAAAAGTGCGGCCCTGAAGATTCAACACCGCGTACTTCACGCCATTTTTGGCGGTGCCGCAGAAGAGGCCGCTACCGGGACTGCCATCCGGAAAATTCGCTGGGCGCAGCAGGCGAGGCTCGTGGGGCAGGTAATCCAGGATTTCACGGCGGTCCCAGCTGTGATTGCCGCCAGTCAGAACGTCGATGCCATCGTGAAGAAATTCGTCCGCAAGGCGGGGAGTGATGCCGAATCCGGCTGCAGAATTTTCGCCATTGGCGATGACCAGGTCTATTTTTTTCTGGGCTACGACGTCGGCGAGACGGTCGCGAACGATCTGGCGCCCCGGCGAGCCAACGATGTCACCGACGAAGAGAACACGCATGGAGGGAGTGTACAGATGATGTGGTGCGGTTCAAAGGAATCAATACTTTAAGAACGGCCAGGAGGCTTATTTCGGTGCCTAGCAATAAGCCAGCGACTTAATAGCAAAGCCATGGTTAGACGAATAAAATACGAATATATTAGACAGCAGGTCGGTAACTCTTTCGTAACCTCTTCTCGCGTCCGACGCGATCCAGGGGGACTTAGACTGAACAGTTCCTACGCGAATCCGCTCGATGGACGTCGAAAGTCAGAGTTGCTGACATATCGCGGGGGTTCACCAATTTCACGGCATTCGACCCAGTGGGCCCGAAAGGGCAATTTTAGGAAAATGTTAACTGATTGGTCAAAAGCTTTTGTTGCTGAGTTCTGTGCGGACTAGTGCTAGAATTACCGCCTGTTCTGAAGGCCTGTTGGAGCGTTGTCCACTCGAGCAGCGCGCCGCGAAGGCCTGAGGTGTCCAGGTGTCTGTCCGTCCGTCCAATTCTCACCGTCGTCGCTGTACTCGCCGTGCCTCTCCAAAAGCCACATTAGTAGAGAAGCTCGCCCGGACGTATAGGCATGTTCCATTCCGGAGCAGAGTCGCGGTTGCAGCCGCTTTAGTGTTTTTGGGCTGTATCGTCGGATTGGCCGTTTCGTTGGAGCTTGGGTTTCATTCCAGGCAGTCTGGGGCTACCAGTGAGCATGCCGCGGCGCCTTTCTGGCCTCCTTCTTCAATCCTTTTGCCAACAGGGCATTCACGGTCTGTTTACCCTTACTCGGTCATTGCCGGAGGTGCACAATCGCCTCAGGAGTTGAGGGAAGCGGTGGCAACCGATCCCGTGGTCGCCCAGCACTATGCAGACTTCGATATGACGAACGCTCGGCGCGTGACGCTCGATGCTCCGAAATTGGCGTACGTCTCTTATCGCATCGGTAATAAAGTCTTTTGGACTAGACACAAGCTGGCGCTGCGAAAAGGCGAGGCCATGCTGAGCGACGGTACCAATATGGCCCGAACTCGCTGCGGGAATCGGATCTCGGTTCTGCCGGTCAGACCAAACGCTCCCGCTGAACCAACTTCCTCGGAACTGGAAGGCCCGGAATTTCCCGCCATAGTGTCATCGCCTTATCTCGCGGCATATTCTGCTCCGGAGCCAGCGTTGTTTCCTGGTCCAATCCAGTCACCGGGCGGGCCAGGGGCTGCGTTTGTGCCAGTTGCGCCGTTTTTTCCTTTGCCAGGCGGCGGGGGAATTACTGGTAACAAGAATTCGTCTCCTCCTCCGCCGGGTGGTGGTGGCGGCACTCCCGGGACTGGTGGTGGTGGCACACCTGGAAGTGGCGGAGGCGGCGGAACTACTCCACCTCCTGGCGGCGGCAACGGCGGTGGTGGTACACCCGGCGGTGGTGGCGGAACTCCGACTCCGGTAGGCGTACCTGAACCTGGGACCGCGCTATTGGTGTTGGTGGGATTGGGCGCCGCGGCTATGCGGGCGCGTCGCAAACGGAAAGCGTGTTAAGCTTTATTCAGTGAACGCCAACTTCTATTAGCGGCTCCTCTTCAAGCCTATTGGCTTTTGTCCTGTTACTTTCCTTCCGTCGATTCATCTGAACAGTTAAATTCGTGAGGGTTTTATGGCTGTAACACTATCCGAGAGATTAGATCAGCTGGGCGCACGCTACGACGAGCTTACCAAGGAGCTCTCGACGTCCGAAGTAGTGTCCGACACTTCCCACTTTCAAAAAGTGGCCAAGCAGCATGCCGAGCTGGAACAGATTGTCGAAAAGCATCGCCAGTTCAAGCAAATTGAAAAAGACCTGGCCGGCGCTCACCAGATGATTGGCGAAGCGGAAGATTCGGAAATGAAGCAACTGGCCTACGACGAAGAAAAGCAACTGGTGGCGCGCAAAGAGACCGTCGAGCGTGAGCTGAAACTGTTGCTGCTTCCCAAGGACCCCAACGACGAAAAGAGCGTCATCGTGGAAATTCGCGCGGGCACGGGCGGCGACGAGGCGGCGCTTTTTGCGGCGGAACTTTTCCGCATGTATTCGCGATACGCAGAAACCTTGGGCTGGAAGGTGGAGGTGTTGGAAAGTTCTCCGTCTTCGCTTGGCGGCTTGAAGGAAATCGTCGCGGCTATTCAGGGTTATAAGGTTTATTCCAAGCTGAAATATGAAAGTGGAGTTCACCGCGTGCAGCGTGTGCCGGCCACTGAGCAGCAAGGGCGTATTCATACGTCGGCTGCGACCGTCGCGGTGTTGCCGGAAGCCGATGACATTGACATTAAAATTGAGGCCAAAGATTTACGCATCGATACGTTTTGCTCTTCGGGACCCGGCGGGCAATCCGTCAACACGACGTATTCCGCGGTGCGCATCACACATTTGCCGAGCGGCTTGGTGGTTTCGCAGCAAGATGAAAAATCGCAGATCAAGAATCGCGCCAAGGCCATGCGCGTTTTGCGTGCGCGGCTCTATGAGCAGGAACTGGAAAAGCAGCAAGCGGCCATCCTTGCGGAACGCCGCGGTCAGATCAAAACGGGTGACCGCTCGGAAAAAATTCGCACTTATAATTTCCCGCAAAATCGCGTCACCGATCATCGCATTGGTTTGACGCTGCACCAGCTCACCGATGTGATGGACGGCAAGCTGGCGCCTCTGGTGGATGGGCTGGTTTCGCACTACGAAGCGGAACGGCTGGATCAGGAGTTGGGCGCGGCGTAGTTTTTCGAGTGCTTATTTTGGACCTCTGTGTCGATGTCAAACAGCCTGCATTGCGATCTGGAAACACCGATGGATGTTCGTGGCGCGCTGCGAACGGGAATTTCACAACTCCGCGAGAAGCAAGTCGGTTCCTACACGCTTGCTGCGGAATTGCTGTTGCTGCACGTGCTGGGACGCGACCGCGCCTGGTTGTATGCGCACCCTGAAGAACCGATTAATTCTCAGCAACTGGAAACTTTCTTATCTCTGATTGCTCGTCGCGCAAACGGCGAGCCCACCCAGCATCTCACCGGTAAACAAGAATTCTGGAGTTTGGAATTTGAAGTTACGCCTGACGTGCTTATCCCCCGTCCCGAAACAGAACATGTTATTGAAGTCGCACTCGACCGCCTGGCGTTGCGTGAACTTCGCGCAGGGAGGCCGCAAACAACGAACGGTGAAGGGTTCTTGATTGCGGACATCGGAACCGGCTCCGGCTGCCTGGCGATTGCACTGGCGAAGGAACTTCCGGCGGCGACCATTTATGCCATTGACATTTCTCCCGCGGCTCTTGTGGTTGCGCACAGAAATGCCGTTCGTCATGGGGCGGAAAATCGGATTCGCTTTCTCGAATCCGATTTGTCGCGGCCGCTGGCTGCGGACGGCGCGAACCAATCGGCTTTTGATCTCGTCGTTAGCAATCCACCGTATATCCCTAAACGGGACGCGAACACGCTGGCGCGGGAGGTGCTCTATCATGAACCCGCTGTTGCGCTTTTTGGTGGCGAAGAAGGCTACGAACTTTACGCCGGTCTGATTGCTCTGGCACGACGATATTTAAAACCGGGCGGAATTTTCGTGTCGGAACTTGGGCACGACAGTCTACCCGCCGTTCAACCGCTGCTGGATGGACCTCAGTGGACAGCCGTGGGCGTAAGCAATGACCTCGCAGGCATTCCACGAGTCATTGCGGCGGAACGCGTGCCGTAGAAAATAAGATCTACGCAACGTTTCTTACTTTTGGATTCTGGGGCAGGCGCTGCCTGCATGTTGTCGCATATTCGCAACCGGCGTAGGCTTAAGCTGAACATGCCGGATTTAGCACGTTTTCGGGCCAAGCATGACGCTCCTGCTGAATTAACCCCGCAGACTGCGACCTCGATACTGCACGTCGATATGGACGCGTTTTTTGTTTCCGTGGAGCTGCTGGAGCGTCCCGAGCTTCGTGGTAAGCCAGTTGTGGTGGGCGGGCGTCCCGATCAGCGTGGCGTGGTTACCGCTGCCAGTTACGAAGCGCGGAAATTTGGCATTCAATCAGCGATGCCGTTGCGGACTGCGGGACGCTTGTGTCCGCACGCAATTTTTTTGGACGGCCACCACGCGAAGTACACGGAATGGAGCGATCGAGTCGCTACGATACTCATAAATTTTTCTCCGGTAGTGGAAATGGTGTCGATCGACGAGGCTTATCTCGATCTCGCCGGGACAGCACGGCTGCACGGACCACCGCTGGCCGCCGCGGACAAACTGCTCCGCAATATTACTCGTACGACTGGTTTGCCATGTTCGGGCGGCCTCGCTTCGACGCGGCTTGTGGCTAAGGTAGCTTCCGATCAAGGCAAGCCGCGCGGACTCGTCTGGGTTCCCGCCGGAAGCGAAATGCGATTTCTGGCGCCGCTCCCGGTGCGAAAAATTCCGGGGATTGGCAAAGTGACCGAGAGAGCCTTAGTGGCGCTGGGAATCCAGACGGTGGAGCAAATTGCGGCGCAGCCCCGGGAAAAACTGGAGAAGATTTTCGGGCAATGGGGCACCGCGCTGTACCGCAAAGCTCGCGGTGGCGACTCCTACGAGTTTTTAGTCGATGCTGAGCCCAAATCCATTTCTCAGAATCACACCTTCAACGAAGACACCGACGATTCGGCGGCTTTGACTGTAGTGCTGAGCCATCTATCGCAAAAAGCGTGCAAGAGGCTTCGCGATGCCGGACTTGCTGCGAGCACGCTTACATTGACGATTCGTTATGCGGGATTCGATACCCACACCCGTTCCAAATCACTGGGCGAAAGCACGGCCCTGGACGCGGGGATCAACGCTGTGTTCCAGGAGCTGTTTCAGAAACATCGCGATCAACGGCGAAGAGTGAGGCTTCTGGGAGTCAGCCTGAGCAATTTCAGCCACGGTGGAGAGCAGCTCGATTTGCTTCAAGCAGAACGCCGCGAAAAACTGCAGAAACTAACACAAGCCACGGATCGCCTGCGAGATAAGTTCGGGTTCAGCAAAGTACAATTCGGCGGCTCACTGCGGCGTGGCGATTCCAAGCCGGAGGATCGCTAGGCTTCCTTCCTTCCATTTATTTCATCCAAGTATTAGCCATTAGGGTGCAGTTAACATCGCATGCGACACCAAGTCTTCTCGCGTGCTGCGCCCTGGCGCATAATCGAAAAGTGACGCCTCGCGAGCTTGCCAATTCGATCTGCGAAACGTTAATTCGCGAAGGGCACCAGGCCTTCCTGGTTGGCGGCTGTGTGCGCGATTTGTTGCTTGGCCGCGAACCCGCTGATTACGACATAGCCACAGACGCGACACCCGATCGCGTGATTTCGTTATTTCCTGATTCGGTGGCGGTGGGCGCGCAGTTTGGCGTAATCATCGTACCGCTCGATGGTCACCACTTGGAGGTGGCTACGTTTCGGTCGGACATCGGCTCCGCTGACGGCCGCCATCCTGAGAGGGTGGTGTTCGCATCCAGTCCCGAGCAAGACGTTCAACGTCGTGACTTCACTATCAACGGCCTGTTGATGCGCCACGATAACGGGCGAGTTCTTGATTTCGTTGGGGGACAGACGGATCTGCACGCAGGAATCATCCGGGCCATCGGCGAACCGGAACGGCGCTTCGCTGAAGACAAACTACGCATGCTGCGCGCGGTGCGCTTTTCGGCACGTTTTGGATTTCGGATTGAGGCAGAAACATTTGCCGCCATCCGGCTGCACGCTCACGAAATCGGTCAGGTGTCCGCGGAACGAATCCGTGAAGAATTGACCAAGGTGCTGACCGAAGGCGCGGCTCGCCGCGGCATGGAATTGCTGGATGAAAGCGGCCTGCTGAAACACATTTTGCCGGAAGTCGCGGCCATGCAGGGAATCGAGCAGCCGCCGCAATACCATCCTGAAGGGGACGTTTGGATACATACGTTGCTCATGTTGGAGGGACTTCCGACAGGGAGCTCCGCCACTCTGGCGTGGGGAGTTCTTCTGCATGATGTAGGAAAGCCTCCCACGTTCAGGCCGACGGCAGAAACCGGTGATCGCATTCGGTTCAATGGTCACGTTGACGTAGGTGTTCGAATGGCCGAGGTTATCTGTGAACGTTTGCGTTTTTCAAATCAAGACCGTGATCAGATTCTCGCGCTGATTGCCAATCACATGCGCTTTAAGGATGTATCGCGGATGCGCGCTTCCACGCTGAAGCGGTTTATCCGGCTGCCGCGCTTTGACGAGCACCTGGCGCTGCATCGCCTGGATTGCCTTTCGAGCCATCGCCACCTTGACGCTTACGATTTCGTTCGCCGCACCCTGGAGCAAACGCCAGCCGAAGACATTCGTCCGGTTAAGTTGCTGACTGGGAACGATCTGCAAAACCTGGGCTATCAGCCCGGGCCTTTGTTCAGTAAGATTCTGCGGTCGCTGGAAGATGCTCAGTTGGAGGGGTTAGTAAGATCCCGAGCAGAGGCCATCGCATTCGTAGCTCAACATTACGGCGAAACGACGTCCGGAATGCGTAAGCTGTCTTCTGCGTCAGGATGAGCAGGCCATTATCTTATTGAACATGTGTAGTTTAGGGTTTTTGCAGGGGCACTGTGAGGAAGGCTCTATAATTGAGCGAAGTACACTAAGATTTTGTGCTGATAGCACTTATATCTTAAGGCACCTTTTTGTTTTGACTCGCATCTAACGCTTCATAAGCCCGGACCTTTCTCCTCCGCGCTTTAGATTAGGGGACATAATGGTTGAGAAAAAATTTGTTGTACCGGAGATTCTTCCCATCCTGCCGGTTCGCGATACTGTCCTGTTTCCTGGGGCGGTCCTGCCGCTGACTGTCGGACGTGAAAGCTCTCTGGCGTTAGTTAATGCCTTGATGGGGGATGAAAAGCTGCTGGGCGTGGTAGCGCAGCTTGACCCTCGCGTTGAGGATCCAGCAGCCGCCGATCTTCATAAAGTCGGCACGCTCGCAAAAGTTCATAAGACGGTGAAGATGCCTAACGGGAACGTGGTCATCTTCCTGGAAGGTTTGCAGCGGATACAGGTCGTGGACCTGATTAGTCTGCGGCCATACCTGCGCGCGCGAATTGAAGCCCAGCCTGACTTGAATGCCGAACAGGATTCCGAGTTGGAAGCGCTACAGCGCAACGCTCAGGATTTGTTTCGCGATGTGGTGAGTCATTCTCCGCAGCTTTCGGATGATCTCCATTCCGTGGCTGCCAACATTGACGACCCTGGACGTCTGGCGGACTTTATTGCCGGCACTTTGCCGTCGCTGTCCACCATGCTTCGCCAGGAGTTGATAGAGACTCCTAGTGTTCGCAAACGGCTGGAAACCTTGATTCGCGAACTCTCCAAAGAGCTCGAGGTTCTCGAACTGCGCTCCAAAATTCACGAACAGGTTCAGGAGCAGGTGGGCCAGAACCAGCGCGAATATTTGTTGCGCGAGCAGATGAAGGCAATTCAGAAAGAGCTCGGCGAATCCGACGACTCCATGCAGGAGATCGACGAGCTTCGCAAAAAAGTCGAAGAAGCGGGCATGACCGCGGAAGCCAAGAAGGAGTGCGACCGCGAGATCAAACGGCTCGCCAAGATGACTCCGGCATCCGCCGAGTACATGGTGTCTCGCACTTATCTCGAGTGGATGACTTCCTTGCCGTGGTCGAAATCCTCGGGCAACCAGGAAATTGACATTGCCAAGGGCCGCGAGATTCTTGACGAAGATCACTACGACCTCGAAAAGGTCAAAGAACGCATCCTGGATTACCTGGCGGTCAAAAAGCTTCAGCCGGGTATGAAGGGTCCGATTCTGTGCTTCGTCGGGCCTCCTGGCGTGGGCAAAACCTCGCTGGGCAAATCCATCGCTCGTGCGCTGGGTCGCAAATTCGTGCGGCTGGCTCTCGGCGGCATGCATGATGAAGCGGAAATTCGTGGGCACCGCCGAACATACATCGGCGCGTTGCCGGGACAAATTATCCAAGGATTGAAACGCGCTGAATCGAACGATCCCGTCTGCATGTTGGACGAGGTCGACAAACTCGGGCGCGATTTCCGTGGAGACCCGTCGTCTGCTTTGATGGAAGTACTCGATCCTGAGCAGAACTACGCTTTCCGTGATCACTACCTGGACGTGCCTTTTGACTTGTCGAAGGTGCTCTTCATTGCCACCGCGAACTGGATGGATCCAATACCGGAACCTCTTCGCGATCGCATGGAAATCATCGAACTGCCCGGATACACCGGAGAAGAAAAACTGCATATCGCGCACAAATACCTGATTCCCAAGCAGGCCACGGAACACGGCTTGAAAGTTGGGGAGCAGTTGGAATTCAGCGACGACGCCATTCGCGAGATTATTCATAGCTTTACTCGCGAAGCAGGCGTTCGAAATCTGGAGCGCGAAATTGCTACCGTCACTCGCAAACAGGCTCGGCGAATCGCCGAAGGTAAACTGGACAAAATGGTGGTAACGCCAGAAATCGTCCGGGAATACCTGGGCGTGCCGAAGTACCGCACCGAGAAAGAAGTCGAAGAGCGCGTCAAGAAACCCGGCGTGGCGATCGGCTTGGTGTGGACACCTGTAGGCGGCGACATCATCTTCATCGAAGCCACGCGCATGCGTGGAGGCAAGCAGTTCACGATGACCGGCCACTTGGGCGAAGTGATGCAGGAGTCCATGACCGCGGCGCTCACGTGGGTGCGCGCGAACGCGGACCGCTATGGTATCGACACGGACTTTTTCCGTAAGCATGACATCCACATTCACGTGCCTTCGGGCGCGGTGCCAAAGGATGGTCCATCGGCCGGCGCAGCGATGGTTACGGCGCTGGTCAGTTTGCTGACGGGAAGGCCGGTGCGTGATCGCCTGGCGATGACCGGTGAAATGACCCTGTCGGGAATTGTTCTACCGATCGGCGGCGTAAAAGAGAAAGTTCTCGGGGCCAAGCGCGCGGGCATCACGGAAGTTCTGTTGCCAGCCGATAACGAGCCCAACGCCGTAGCGGATCTGACGCCGGAAATTCTCGGCGACATCAAGATCACTTACGTTCGAACGCTGGACGAAGTGCTGGAGCACGCGCTATCGAAGGAAGTTGTGGCGCCGCCTCCAGTCGTTCCAGAACCCAAAACAAAAACACCGCACGTGGGGCCCGATGCCCCGCGCGCGATTCACTAAAACAATTCACAGAGACCCGGGGACTGCCTGTAATGGCCGTCCCCGTTAGAAAAAACGGGCGCGACGTTTGCGCCCGTTCTTGTTTTTAGTGCAGGATATGCAGTAAAACAAAGCCTGCTAATATGGCACTCCACGCATGCGCAGCCAGCCGCAAAATGTCACGGACTTGGCAAGTGAGTTAGCGCAACGACTGCCCGAAGCGCTGATCGGAGAACGGGTCATTCCTCGTTTTGTGGATTCCTACGTGGTCGAAAACGGCCGCCACGCTTTGCAGGCGCACGCCTCGCAATATCGCGATCGGCTGGCTCTTCTGCAACGCGAAGCCCTTTTGGCCTTAACGGTTCAGGCGCTCGCCGCTGCATGCTTCGAGCCGGCGGCTTCCAAAAAGTCCAAGCCTCGTCCGATGTCGCAGAAAGATGTGGCGATATTCCGGCGCAAATTTCTGAGCGCCCTGGCGCGCCAGCAGAAATGGAGCGTAGGGGACGCCCTTGATTTTCAGACCGATCTGCAAATTTACGAGAATTTGATCCGGCGAAACAGCGCGACACCGCGTACGCGCAAATCATTCGAGGTCGCCAACCATCCGTTTGTCGACCGCTCCGCGTTCCTGCTGGATTCGTCATTCATGGAAAAAGCGCGCATTGCGGCAAGCCGCGCGCTGAGTGACCTGGAAGATCTTACGACTCACGTGGTGGCGTCAGCGGGGCCACAGAAGAGCGTCGCCAAATCGCGATGACAGGGCGCGCCTAAACGCGCATGCCGCGCCCCTCAGTGCCTATTGGGGCGCGTCTTATGCGATGGGTTCCACATGCACTGCGGTACCATAAGCCAGGACTTCCGTCACGCCTTGCATGACTTCCGTGGCGTCGTAACGCATGCATACCACGGCGTTGGCTCCGTGCTGCAGGGCGTGCTGCAACATTAATTCGAAGGCGTCCTCGCGGGTCTTCTCGCACAGGTCAGTCAAGATAGTGATATTTCCGCCCACGATGGTCTGCAACGCAGCTCCCAGATTTCCAATTACGCTGCGCGAGCGCACGATGATTCCCCGCACGATGCCGTAATTTTTGACGATGCGATATCCGGGCAATTCCAACGCCGAGGTCACCATTGCGGTATTCACTGATGGCAAAGCCATAATCCCCTCCCTTATTCACCGTTTACCGCTGCGATTCTAACCGCACAGATAATCAGACCCTAGCAATTTTACTTTGCTACGCTCAAAGCGCGTGGAGAACCTCTTCTATTTTCTGGCCGTCGTCCAGATCGCGATGGGCGCGTATCTAATCTGGCAGGGCGTGCAGTGGCTTGGCTATGCGCGGCGGCGAATGCACACCGATCCAGGATTCCATGCGCCGCGTGTTGCGGTGCTCTGTCCGTGCAAAGGCGTCGAACCCGGATTAGAGCGCAATATGGTTTCACTCACGGAATTCAATCATCAGAATTACGAACTGTTCTTTATTCTGGCTTCGGAATCCGATCCTGCGGCCGCGATTGTGAATCGGGTTATTTCCAGTTCGCGCGTAAAAGCACACTTGGTTATCGCGGGCCCGCCACACGAGTGCGGCGAAAAGGTGAATAATCTGCGCGTCGCGGTGGAGCAGCTCCCGGAAGAATTCGAAGTATTGGTCTTCACCGATTCTGATGGACGGCCTGGCAAGGCGTGGTTGCAGCGTTTGACCGCACCTTTAGGCGACGAGCGCATCGGCGCGACCACCACCATGCGCTGGCTGATTGCCAATCGCGCCAACCTGGCGACCGCGTTGCTCGCAGCCTGGAATGCGCCGATTGTCACCATGCTCAGCGAGAAGGGTCGAAATTTTTGTTGGGGCGGAGGCACGGCCATTCGCCGATCGGTCTTCGAAGGAATCGGGGTACTCGATGAATGGCGCACCTCGGTTAGCGATGATTACTCTCTGACGCACTCGCTGGAGCGTGCCAGCCGGTCAATTTTCTTTGTTCCGGAATGCCTGACGGTTTCCTTCGTGGAGGCCGACTTCAGCGGACTGTTCGAATTTACGAATCGGCAAATTCTAATCACGCGAGTTTACGCGGGAAGAATTTGGCGCGCAGCGGCGCTTACTCATTTGCTTTACTGCGTCACAGTAGTTCTGGGACTAGCTCTCATGGTCGGAGAGTTGCTCAATGAACGGCCCGCACTGCAGCTAGCAGCGCTCTTGTTTTTCATTCTATTGTTGTCGGCAATCCGCGCCAGCTTACGGTTAGTGGCTGTTACGGAGATGCTTCCAGGGTCGAGAGCACAAATCATGAGTCAAGCGTGGGTAAATATTGCTCTGCCCGCCGTAATTCCATTTCTTTATTTGATGAATTTCGCGCATTCGTTAATCACCAGGAAGATTCGATGGCGAAATGTGCGCTATGAATTAATCTCAGCGAACCAAACACGCATCATCGGCGGTTGAGTTTGCGTGTATTCATTGCCGGAGGCAAGTTTTCCACAGTTAATTCACGCCTGATTGTTGTTACAGTGGCGCTCTTGGATAAATTATGTGCTGTCGCTTCGCAGAGTGCCAGGTTATAAGAGAGACCAAGGACCAAGATGGGCGGGAAAAACGATATTCTGGTCGGTAAAAAGAGGAAAAACTGCTTCGTGCGTGCAATTACTACCATCGATCATAATTGGTTCGCTGCCTTCCTCAGGGTAAGTACTGTGTTTTGTGTAGGAATATAATAATTTGTAGTTTGGATAAAAATTTGCACTGTTGGAGCGGTTCGGTGCAGTGCTCGCAGGCGGAACGTCGGGTGCCCTTTTTCAAGGGCGACGGGATAACAACTGTCAACCTTGGCTTCTGCTTGCTGTTTTCCTTAGCAGTGAGTCTGTAAAGCTGGCCTCGCTCAGGGGCAAATCGTAAAAAAACTTAAACAAGTCTCGGCGGGAGTCGAGTCTGCATTTGGAGGGGTTAAGTGAAGCTTATTCGCAGAAACGAACAGGCACATCTGTCTGCCCGGTCAGGTCAACCGCGGGAGATGTATTTTTTCTACGAGAAAAATACTGGTGTTGCGCATTTTAACGTTGAAGCCGGGCCCGACGGGCAGTTCCCCGTCGAGCAGGCCGCCGGACTGCTGGCCATGCATTGCATGGTTCGCGGGCAGTCTCCCAACGATTACATCGTCATGGTTCCCGCCGAGAACGACTTTCTGGACGGGCTCAAAGAAAAGGCTGACAAGTTGCTGCAAGCCGGCCGCTCCGCGGGCTCTTCTGTGAAGCTGACTCGCCGTGAAGATGAAGTGCTCGGCGGAATCATGCGTAGCCTGGCTAACAAAGAGATCGCCGCGGATCTGAACCTTTCGGAGCGCACGGTAAAATTCCACGTTTCTTCGCTGCTGGCGAAGTTCCGTGTGCGCGGGCGTCTGGAGTTGGTTCGCGAGGCTTCACGGCACTCTAATGCTCCGACGGCGGCGCCAGCAAACCGCGAAAACCGCGGAGATTATGGGGAGTTGCCGAAAGGCTTCTCGTCAGGTTCTAACGTAGTGCCGTTAGTGAAGCGCTGTATGGCTTAATCGGTGTCCCTGAAATGCAAAAGGCCTGCCTTCGGCTTGGGCAGGCCTTTTTGTTTTTCTGTTGTTTTGGTTACTTCTTGGCTTGGGCGTAGAGTTCGGCAGACTTGTCCCAGTTCACAGTATTCCACCACGCCTTGATGTAGTCGGGACGGCGATTCTGATACTTCAAATAATATGCGTGCTCCCAAACGTCCAGTCCCAGCACGACTTTTCCGCCGCCTGACAATTGGTAAGGGGTATCCTGATTAGGCGTAGAGTCGATAGCCAGTTTGCCGTCGCGAACCAACAACCATACCCAGCCCGAACCGAAACGGGCCACGCCAGCGGCAGAAATCTTTTCCTGGAAGCC
>Ga0210396_10000692_pt1 | contig 40484 bp, 29 predicted proteins | sample IncBWH17OmetaG_FD_155466 | JGI IMG/M metagenome (GOLD analysis project Ga0210396, IMG submission 155466) | Forest soil microbial communities from Barre Woods Harvard Forest LTER site, Petersham, Massachusetts, United States - Inc-BW-H-17-O ... | reverse complement strand
ATCGGCATCCAAAGAGGGTAATGGGTTAGCGGTACGGATGCCAATGCCGATGGAATGACGAAACTCGAATGACGAATGACGAATCAAATCCGAATGACCGAAATACGAATGACGAAACGGAATGCCTCGGCCCGCAAGCGTTTCGAGCTTCGCTCATTGGGTGGCGATCGTATTTACAACTGGGTTTGCCGCTTCTATGGTTTGAGTATGGCCAAGCGATATACGGTGAGTGACGGGAAGCTGGTTTTGACGGTGGAAGAGGCCGAAGAGGGAGGGTTCATTATCACTTCGCCCCTCGACCCGGAGCTTATTACCGAGGCGGAGAGCATTTCCGGGGCTTTTGTGAACGCACGAGACGCGCTCAAGGCGCTGCGGCAGTCGCGCGCGAAGCTGCTGCCGGCGCGGTGATTGGAAGTGACACGGGTTTTCAACCAGGTTTTCAACCCGTGCTGGCGACGTCACATCAGAGCAAACGGATTCGAAGCAGCGACGTTCTCGGCACGGCTTGAAAAGCCGTGTCACGGGGATGCGTGCTGGCGGGGTCACATCAGAGCGAACGAAATCTGTATTAGCGACGTTCTTTGCACGGCTTGAAAAGCCGTGTCACGGGGACGAGCGCTGGCGACGTCACATCAGAGCAAACGGATTCGAAGCAGCGACGTTCTCGGCACGGCTTGAAAAGCCGTGTCACGGGAATCACAAGTGCACCCGGCGGGTGTAGACCCACCATTCGATGAAGAGCAGGGGGAGGCCGACGAAGGTGACCAGGTACCACCACCACTCGCGGCGGGATTGCTGGTCTTTGACGTTTTCGATCTGCACCTTGGCGTCGCCGGGGGCGACGGAGGCGGGGAGGGTGTTGCTTTCGCTCGAGTCGAGCAGGTTGACGGCGATCTTCTCGAACGGGGGGATGGGCGGGTCGGTTGTATAGATTCCCACACGATTGAGCGGCGGGAGGGCGAAGTCGCCGGTGGGGGGGATGGGGAGCGTGCGCGGGCCGCCGGGGCCGTCGAGCTTGAGCTGCTTGAGGCCGGGGGCTGCCCGCTCGAGGTTGGCCCGCGGGATGACGGGGGATGCGCCGGGCTCGTAGGACTGGCGGACGTCCATGTCGCTGCCGACCGCCATGAACTGGAGGGCGTGGTGCCAGAACATGGGGTAGCTGTATTCGAGCGGCCAGTTTCCGTCGTTGGGGTCGAAGCCGAGGATGAGGTTGGTGCGCTTGGCGTCGTGGGCGAGGACGATGAGAGGGACTTTGAGGCCGTCGACGAGGACCTGCGCGTCCGCCGGCACCTGGAGCTTGAGGGCGTGCTCGATGTACAGGCGGTTCATCGCCAGGTCTTTGAGGATCGGATGATCGCGGTTCCAGTCCAGGACGCCTTCGTCGTCGACCATGGCGGGGTTGCCGTCGGTGTCCTTCTCGACCGTCACCTTCTGGCCGGGGCCGTCGGTGTGCGGCGGCGCCGAATCGACGTAGATGAAATTGCCCGCTTCGGGAAGCCATTTGGGCGTGTAGCGGTCGAAGATGATCACGTCGTAGTTGCCCGGCTGCTTTTGCTCGTAAGAGGCGGGCTGCATGATGTCGGGGCTCTTGAGGTCGAGGTTGCTCATCAGGCGTTCGAGAAAATAGTTGCCGTCGGTGACCAGCAGGACGGAGAGCTGCTTGGGCGCAGGGACGATGACCTGTGCGATGTCGTCGGCGGCGAGGACGTCGCCGCCGTGGTGAAGCTGCTTGACGGTGAGGACGGCGGCGGAGGTGAGGTCGAGGTCGAAGGTGACGCTGTCGCTCTGCTGGCGGCCGTTGTCCTTCTCCCATTTGTCGCGCTCGTCGCGGGTCCAGCGGTCGGGGAGGAGGAAGGCGGCTTCGGTGCGCGAGCCGTTGGCTTCGACGATCTCGCCGTCCACGGTGAGCTGGACGGGGGCGTCGACGGGCTGGGGCCCGAAGTTCTGGAGGCGGACGAAGACCTGCACCTGCGTGGGCCGTTCGTAATTGCGTTTGGCGGAGAGGGCGACGATGCCGACGTTGCCGGCGTCCTCGGTGCCGACGCGCTCGAAATGGAGCTTGCCATGCAGGCTCACGTCGTTGGCGTCCTCGGCCTGGCCGTCAGAAAAGAGGTAGACGTCGACGTCGACGTTGCTGCGCAACTGCTGGGGGTCGAAGGCCATGGCGGCGTCGGCCAGCTCGTAGGCGAATTTCAGGCGGGTTTTGCGGTCGGTCGGCTGGATGGAATCGATGGCCCGCTTGAGGGCGACGCGGTCGGAGGTGAAGGACTGGAGCGTCTCGGCGGAGTCGTCGAAGGCGATGACCGTCGCCGAGGCGTCTTTGTCCATGGAATCGACCATGTCCTTCGCCCGGCGTTTGGCCTCTTGGAGGCGGGTGTGGCCGTCCATGTCGGTGGCGGACATGGAAGCGGATCGGTCGAGCAAATAGACGCTCCGCGCGCCCGGAGGCGGATGATAGCGCGTCACCGGGCGGGAGAAGGCCAGCAGGAGGGCCAGGAGCATGAGCAGTTGCAGGAGCAGCAGCAGGTTGCGGCGCAGGCGCTGGAACGGGGAGTTGACCTGCAAATCCTGGATCGCTTTTTTCCAAAGCAGGGTCGAGGCGACGGGCATTTCTCTTCGGCGGAGCTTCAAGAAATACAGAATGAGTAGCGCCGGGAGCGCGATCGCGGCAGCCGCAAGGGCTGCGCCCCAGTTGAGAAATTGTGGCAAGGAAGACATCGCGGCTATCCCAAAAGTCCTCTTTCGCGCAAGTAATTCAAAACGAGTGTATCAAACGGCACGGCGGTGCTGCTGAACAAATACGTTCCGCCGCGGCGGGTGATGAAATCCTTGAGGCTGAGGCAGTAGGCGTTGAGGTTGGCCTTGTACTGCTTGATGAGCGGCTGGGTGATCGAGACCTCGGCCATGTCGTCGTCCTCGACGTCGCGCAGCTTCAGGTCGCCCTGGAGGTCGGGGTCGATTTCCTGCGGGGAGAGGACCTGGACGCAGAACAGGTCGTACTTGCCGCCGGCCACGTAGCGGAGGCCGGTCTCGAAACCTTCCTTGATGAAAAAGTCGCTGAGCACGACGCAGACGCCTTTCTGGCGGTGCTGGAGGGCGAAGCGGCGGCAGGATTCGGTGAAGTGGCTGGGCCCGGCGGGCTCGAGCTTCTGGAGGAAGTCGATCATCTGCGCCACCCGGCGGCGGCCGCGCAGAGCGCCGGTCTCGGCGACGACGCCGTCCGCCATCGCGACCACGCTCACGCGGTTGTAGTTGACCAGGCCGATGTACGCGAGGGCGGCGGCGGTCTGCTTGATGTAGAACGCCTTGTTCGGGTTGCCGTAGTCGCAGCTCTTGCTCACGTCCAGGAGCACGTACAGCGCCAGGTCTTCCTCTTCGAGAAAAAGCTTGAGGAAAAGGCGGTCGAGGCGGGCGTAGATGTTCCAGTCGATGAAGCGGAGATCGTCGCCGACGACGTAGTTGCGGTAGTCGGCGAACTCGACGGACTGCCCGCGCCGCTTGCTCCGCCGCTCGCCCTTCATTTTGCCGGCGAGCATCTTGCGCGACATGACATCGAGCTGGTCGAGCCGGGCCATGAAGGCGGGGTCGAGGAGGGATTTTGATGGCGAAGCTGTCGTGGTCATCGGACCATCCCAAACAGATTTCGCCACAGATGAACACAGATGGACACAGATAAGACGTCAGGCACGATTGGGTCCTCGAAGTCGTTTGATCTCTACTTTTCTGCTGAAGTTTAGGAGCAGACAAAGGGGAATCTGCGTGGCTGCGAGATAGTTGAGGCATTGCGCGGTGTGGGCGTCGTCAAAGTTTTTGACTGCCTTGGTCTCAACCAGGACCGAGCCTTCCACGACCACATCAGCAAAGTACTTGCCGACCAGCACCCCATCGTACCAGACTTCGATTGGCACTTGTTGTGCAACCACGAGTCCCGCCTTTCGAATCTCGTGAATCAACGCATTCTCATACACTTTCTCAGCAAAGCCACATCCGAGCACATTGTGCACACGAAAAGCGCAGCCGATGATGGTTTCGGTCAGCCGGTTCAGCCTTTCTTCATCTGTGTCCATCTGTGTTCATCTGTGGCGAAAGGTTTTTAGACTTTCCCCGCCGCCAGTTCGGCTTCGATGGTGGTCGGGGTGTCGTTAGCGACTTTTTGCAGGACCATGTCGGTGGTGATTCCTTCGGCTTCGCCTTCGAAGTTGAGGATCACGCGATGGCGCATGGCGGGGACGGCAACGTCCTTGATGTCCTTGAAGCTGACGTGGAAGCGGCCGTCGAGCAGCGCCCGGACCTTGGCGGCGAGGGTGATCGCCTGGGCGGCACGCGGGCTTGCGCCGACCCGCAGGAACTGATTGACCATGGGCAGGGCGAATTCGCCCTGCGGGTGGGTCGCCAGAACGCAGCGGATGGCGTAATCCTGCACATGCGGGGCGATGACGACGCGCTGCACGAGTTGCTGGTGGACGAGGATGCGCTGGGCGTCGATCACCGGGTTGATCTGGACTTTGTGGCCGGTCGTCGTGCGGTCGAGGATCGCGCGGAGTTCCTGGCGGTTGGAATAGTTGACGATCAATTTGAAGAAGAAGCGGTCGAGTTGGGCCTCGGGGAGCGGGTAGGTACCTTCCTGCTCGAGGGGGTTTTGCGTGGCCATGACGAAGAAGGGTTCTTCGAGCTTGCGCATTTCGCCGCCGGCCGTGACCTGGTGCTCCTGCATGGCTTCGAGCAGGGCGCTTTGGGTTTTGGGGGTGGCGCGGTTGATTTCGTCGGCGAGGACGATCTGGGCGAAGATCGGCCCGGCCATGAAGGTGAACTGGCGCTGGCCGTGCTCGTTCTCCATGATGACGTTGGTGCCGATGACGTCGGCGGGCATCAGGTCGGGAGTGAATTGAATGCGGCTAAACTTGAGGTTCAGAGCCGAGGCCAGCGCGCGGATGAGGGCAGTCTTGCCCAGTCCGGGGACGCCCTCGAGGAGGGCGTGTCCGCCGACGAAGAGGCAGGTGAGCACGCCGTCGACGATGTCGTCGTGGCCGACGATGGCCTTGGCGATTTCGGCCTTCACGGCTTTGTAGTCGCGACGGAATCCATCGCACGCGGCCTGGATTTGCGGATCGACGCCGGGAACGCTTGGGGTTGTCATTCAAGTTCCTTTCTTCTTCGACAATGACGAAACTCGAATGACGAATGACGAATCAAATCCGAATGACCGAAATATGAATGACGAAACGAGGGCAGCGCGATCGCTTTCGAGATTCGTCATTTGGACATTCGGATTTGATTCTTCATTCGTCATTCGGATTTCGAGTTTTACTCGCCTTCTTCCTTCTTCTTGATCTGCTGCTGCGCCCTTCGTTTGGCTTCGAGGAGGCTGCCGGTATGTCCGCCCGGGCCCGGTGTTGCGCCTTTGGGTTCGATCTTTTTGGGGGGCGGGGGGACGGGTTTGTCGGTGGCGCCGCCGACCACCTGGGTGATGTCGCCCTCGACGCCCTTGGGGGCGGTGAATTTGGCTTTGGGGTCGGGGCGAGGGGCCGAAGCAGCGGGTTTGTCGGACGGTTTGAACTTGGTCTCGGCAACCTCCTCGCGGACACGCTTGAGGGCATCGAGGGTCTGGCCGCTTTCGACGCGGCGGAGGGTGGTGAACTCGCGGATGTAATTGGCGGCAGTCGCCGCCATGCGCTTGGTGGATTGCCAGTCCCAGGCGATGCGGCGCGTCGCCACGTCGAGAAGGATCAACGCCAGCAGCCACGGCAGAAGCTGGTCCCAGACCGGCAGCGGCGAGCTCGTCACCGTCAAACCTTCGCGGCGGAAAATGTCGGCGCCGGTCGGATCGAAGGGCGTGATGATGTGCCCGTTGGTGCGGGCGGCGATCTCGTTGAGCAGACGGTCGTTGCTCTTGAGCTCGCGGTATTCCGGCTCGCTGTTCATCGCCGCTCCGGCCAGCAGGGCGCCGCTGCCTTCCTTGCCGGTGTAGTTCATGGCGACGACATAATTGCCGGCGGTCTTGGCGTCGAAGGTCGCTTCGTAGGTGCCGGGGCCGGTGGGGACAAGCTTGATGTCGGCCTTTTTCATGTCGGGGCCGAGGACGATGCCTTCGATATTGAGGAAGTTGAGGTACTGGTTGTCCTTGCCGACGGCCTCCACGGTGATTTTGCCTTTGTCGCCGGTGATGGTGGTTTGGACGTCGAAGTCGGAGGGCATGGGCGGGCGTGAGACGCCGCGAACGACCTGGGCCCAGAACTTTGAGTAGAGCGAAGATCCGATCCACTGTGCCGCCCAGATGGGCGTGGCGTCGCTGGTGAAAACCGCCGATCGGCCGAGGCCCGTTTGCCAGTGGGCGAGGATCGGGTCGTGCATCTTGCCGGCGGCGATGGGCATGACGACTTTCGGATCGGCCTTTTTGTTGGTCAGCACGATGCCATAGACGTCGGGAAAGCCGCTGAGGCCGCGGACGAATTCATCCGAAGCGTCCAGGAGCTGGAGCGGAATTCCGTTGGCATCGGTGTGCAGAAGCGTCCGGCGGACGACGGTCGCCTCCTTGATGAAAATCTTGGGAAGCTGATTGAAGTCGGAAGTGATCGGCGGGTAGTAACGGCCTTTGAGCTTCTCGGCGATCTCCTGCATGGTAGGTGGAACGCCGTTCATGTGTGGGTACACCGTCACCGTCGAGACACTGACCTTATTCTGGGCGTAGCCGTCGTAGAGGGCCTGCTGCGGCGCGGCGGGATCGCCATCGCTGATGATGATGACGTGCTTGAACTGGGCGTCGCTCTGGGCGAGACCTTTGGAGCCGCCTTTGCCGTTGAGGGCGACGTTCATGGAGTCGTCGAAGCTGGGCATGTCGCCGGGCTGCATTTTCTTTGCCGCGGCGATGGCCGCGGAGCCGTCGCCCTTTTCCTGGAGCGGGAGGTCCCACTGGCTTCCCCCGCCCCCGATGCCTCCCCAGCCGTAGGTGATGATGCCGACCTCGTCGCGCGAGGAGAGGGCTTCGATGGCTTTCAGGGCGCACTCGAGTCCCCAGTAATTCCCGTTGGGGAATTCGCACGAGTGCATGATGAGAACGAGCGCGCCTTTCCCGACCTGTCGCTGGGCGGGGATGTCCATGTCGACGGGGAGGATTTTCTCGACGGCGGACCCTTGCCAGCCGCCCGCCCCGAAGGCCTGATCGCCACCGATCATGACCAGCCCGCCGCCCATGTCGTGGACGTAGGACTGGAACATTTTGTCCTGCTCGTCGCTCATGGCGCTGCGGGGGACATTGGCGAGAATGACGGCGTCATAGTTCTGAAGCTCGATGGCATTGCTGGGGATGCCGTCGAGGGTGGTGTGGAGGGTGTTGATTTTTTCGCCGGCCAGGGCCCTGGCCAGCTCGTCGCCGGGGCCGCGATTGCCGTCGGCGTCGTGCGCATTGTCCACATAGAGGACGTGGCCTTGTCCGCGGACGAAGGTAAAGGCATCGGCGGTGTTGTTGATCTCGACGGCGGTGCGGTCGGCAGCCTGGTCGGCGGTGAAGATGGCGTGGAACTGGTGAACGCCCCCGTTCTTGAGTGCGGGGACTTTCACGTACTGGACGTTTTTCCCCGGCTGAAGCGTGATTTCCCGCTGCGGGTCGATCTGCGGGGTCGAGGGGTCCATGTCGAGCGGCTCGCGGCCGCCGAGCGTCTCGTGGATCACGCTGAGCTTACCGGTGATGGGACGATCGGCGGTGGAAGTGAGAATAACCGAGAGCGTGAACGGCTCGTCCTCGCGCTTCCACGTCGGCGCGACGAAGCGGTCGATCATGGCGGCGTTCTTCACGTCGTACTTGAGCGGGACGACATCGATCTGGACGTGCTGGGCGGCGGCGGCGTCGAGGGCGGCGTCGAGGTTCCCGGTCGTGTCGTTGCCGTCCCAGAACAGCACCAGGCGGTGCATCGCATCTTTGGAGAGCGATGCCAGGGCGAGCTGAATGGCGGAGCCGGCATCCGTTCCGGTGCCGGGATCGGGAATCGCGTGCGTGTCGAACCGTGGTTCGCGGGTGGGCATCAGGTCGATCAGGGCGTTCTGCTTGAAGCTGATGACGCCGATCTTGTCGTCCGCCTGCTTGTCTGGCTCCTTGCCCAGGGCCATGATCCAATCGTCCTCGGCGGCGCGGAGGGGCTTGTTGGGGTAGCCGGGAAATTGCGTGAAGTAGCGCATCGACCCGCTGACATCGACCATCGCCATGACCTCGAGGCTTTTGTGCTCGCGCTGCCAGCGGATGCCGCCAAGGATCAGGATGAACAGGAGCAGGACCGCCAGACGGATTCCGATCGCGACCCATTTGCGAACCGGACCGAGCCCGTTGAGCGACCGCATCCCGAGAAACACGATGACCGCGCCGAGCCCCAGGAAAAGCAGGAATGCGGTCCAGCCCGGAATGTATTCCAGGTGAATGGGCCAGACGAAGGCGGTGGGGAAAGAGGTCATTGGTCAGATGTCACTGGTCAGTTGTCGCTGGTCATTCGTCACTGGTCATTTGTCACTCGCATCGAATTGCATTTACTGATGACAAGTGACCAGTGACCAATGACAAGTGACAACCTCAAAACTCAAACACTTGCAACCGATTGTTTCCTGCGTCGACCGCGACGACGCGGTCGCGCTTGTCTACGGCGACGCCCCAGGGATAGGCCAACTGCCCGGGCTGTCGTCCGGCGGAACCCCAGACTTTGAGGCCGCGGCCGGTTTCCTTGTCGATCATCTGCACGCGATTGTTGCCGAACTCGCAGACGACCAGGCGGCCTTCCTGGTCCTGGGCAAGTCCGTAGGGAAAGCGAAATTGTCCGAGCCCCGAGCCCGGCTCACCCATATTGCGGACCCATTTGCCATCCGTCGTGAAGACGACGATCCGATGGTTGCAGGCGTCCGTGATGTAGATCAGGTCGTGATCGAAGACCATGGTCTGCGGGCGGGAGAACTCGCCGGGGCCGTTGCCGAAATGGCCGAACTGGAACAGTTTTTTCCACTGATGGTCGAAGACCTGGACGCGGTCGTTGCCGCCGTACTCGCTGACGTAGATGCGGTCGCCGACGAAGCCGATGTCGGTGGGGTAGATGAACTGGCCGTCGGCGGTGCCTTCGGAGCCGAACATCTGGAGGAGCTTCCCATCCGGGGCGTAGACGACGACGCGATGATAGTGCGTGTCGGGGACCCAGAGGTTGCCGTCAGGGCCGACGGCGGCGCCGACCGGCTTGCCGTTGCGCCACTCGGGCATCTGCCATTCGCTCAGGCACTTTCCGTTGCGGTCGAGCCGCTGCACGTGCGCGACGCGATCGATGATATAGAAGTTGTCGGACGAGGTGTCGTAGGTGATGGCGCGCGGGTAGACGACTTCCGCCGGTCCGGTCCCGGTTTCGCACCAGACGGCGTCGGGTTTGGCGGGATCGCCGCAACCGGCCACACTCAGCAGGGCAAAAGTCAGGAAGATGGACGCCGCGCCCCTCATTGGATTGCTCCGCTGCTGGATCGACGCATTCTGCAATGAGTGGACTGATCGCACAAGCCAAGCTTCTTTCGGATGGCGATTTCTCGTGCTAGAATCGGGCGAGTAGAACTGCATTAGATGACGGCGACGCAAACGCCCAATTCCGCGGCCGCACGGCGGGCTTCTCCGCAAGCGCAACCTTGCCGTCCCGGCGTCGTTCTTCACGATATTAGCTGGCGGTGCTACGAAATGCTGCTGGATGAATTGGCCGAGCAGCACATGCAAATCAATTACGATGCCGGGGAGCTCGAACTCATGCCGCCACTGCCGCTTCACGAGCGATGGAAGAAACTCATAGCGTTTCTCGTTGCGGGGTTGGCCGCGGAGTTGAAGATTCCACTGGGCATGCTGGGCTCTACGACGTTTCGGCGGGAAGACATTGCCAAGGGGATTGAGCCGGACGAGTGTTTTTACGTCCAGAATGAGCTGCGGCTCCGGGGACGGCTGGAGATCGATCTCAGCGTCGATCCACCGCCCGATTTGGCGATTGAAATCGACATTACGAGGTCCTCCATCGATCGCCAAGCGATTTATGCCGGTCTGAAAATACCGGAAGTCTGGAGATTCAACGCGCGCCGCTTGCAGTTCCTTCGATTGTCGGAAGATGGCAGCTACAAGCCTTGCGAGTACAGCTTGGCGTTTCCGATGCTTGCCCGTGCAGATTTGGAACGTTTTCTGCTCTCATGGGACAGCGTCGACGACATAACGTTCGTCGAACAGTTTCGAGAATGGGTTCGCACGAACCTGAAGCGCTGAATCACTTCTCCGTATCCTTCTGAAGATTCCCGAAGTAACCCTTGACGACCTCCTGGTCCTGGCGGGGGATGCGCTGCTCGTCGACTTCGTCGGTGGCTTCTTTGTCGACGGAGGGCAGGACCTTGTGGAGTTCCATCTTGGCGTCGCCCTTGATGGAGCCGGCCTTGACAAAGGTGCTGGCCAGGACCTTTCCCTTGTCGTTCTTCTCGGAGAGGTCGGATTCGTTTTTGACCTGGAAGGGCGCGACTTCGGGAGCGGGGCGGTTGTTGCCAGCGGCCATGCCCGGACCGCCGCCATTGGCGTTGCCCGGGGGCCCGTTGTTATTGCCTTTGCCCCACTGGCCGACGCCGTTGGGGCCGTTGGGATTTGGTTGTTTGCCGCCGTTCTGTTGTCCAGGAGCGCCGTCGTTGCCCTGACCGTTTTGCCCGTTGCCGGCGGCGACCTGCTGGGCGTCGTTGGCCACCGCCTGCATCTGCTGCAACTGCTGCTGCATCTGCTTGGCGGCGTTGGCCATCTGTTGCTTGCCCTGTTGGTTGCCTTGCTGCTGGCCCGGCTGATTGGTTCCCTGCTTGTTGGCGATCTGGCCGTTCTGACCCTGTTTGGGCTGGCCCTGTTGTCCGCCCTGGGCCGCTTGCTGCATCGCCTGGGCCAGTCCCTGCGCGGATTGCGCCAGTTGCTGGGCCGCGGCCTGGCTGTTGGCCTGTTGCTGCATCTGCTGCACCTGCTTCTGCATCTGCTGGGCCATCTGGCGCTGCTGGGAGGATTGGCCGCCCTTCTGGTTCATCTGCTGGGCGAGTTGCTTGGCGGCTTGCTGGACCTGCTGCTGCGCCTGCTTGTCGCCGTTGGCGGCGCGCTGCATCTGCTGGGCCATCTGCTGCGCCTGCTGCTGCGATGCCCCCATCTGCTGAAGCTGTTTTTGAATCTGCTGCTGAACTTTCGGGTCATTGGCCATCTTCTGAAGGGCGTTGGACAGATTCTTCATCTGGTCGGCTTGCTTCTGCTGGTCCTTCTTTTCCATCTTGTCGAAGTTGTCGACGGCCTTGGACAGGTCGTCGACCGCCTGATCGAATTTGCCCTGGCCCAGGGCGCGATGGGCATCGGCCATTGGACCCGGCTCGTCGGCGGGGGGCGCGAGGTTCTTGAACTCCTTCATCTCCTCCTGGTTGATGGCGAAGTCCTGGTTCTGCTTGATCTTGTCCTTGATCGCCTTCTGGTAATCCTCCTCGGCCTTTTGCGCGGTGGTCTTGGCATGAGTGGGGTCGATGGTCGGCTTTTCCTGCATCGCCCTGAGGTCGTTAAGGGCGAGGCGGATTTCCTCTTTGTCGGCAACCGCCTTAGGGGCCGCTTCGAGCTTCACGATAGCCTTGCGGATGGCTTCGCGCGCCTGCTTCTGATCCTGCTCGGCGGCTTGGGTTTGCTTGAGGCGGTTGGCCTGAATTCCAAACAGATCGAGCGGAGGAACCAGAAGCGCGGTGAGGAAAACAATGACCGCCGCGACCGCGGTGCCGCCCGCGGCCCGGGGGACCTCAACCGGGAATCGCTTGTGCAGACTGACGTTGTCGGCGGTCCGCTCGGCGTCCTTCACCGCCGCCATCGCAAAGGGATCCTGGCTGGGGCGGACGTAGAGTGCGGTGCTGAACTTCTCTTTCAAAGCAAGACGCTCGTCAATCGCGACCGCGGCTTCCTGCGCCGTCGGGCGGCGAATCAACGCATAAACGAGTGAGCCGAGGATCGTCGCACCCAGCCCGGCCCAGAACCAGATCGATTCCTTCGGCAAGTGGACCTGCACGAGCTTGTCGATCAGAATCGCCGCCCAGACGACAATGGCATACGCGATGCCGGCCCATGCCATCGCCCGCAGCCAGACGCCCAGGGTCATCCGGGTTCGAACCGTGCTGACATGTCGATCCAAGCGGCTCATGGCACCTCCCGGGCAAGCGCGACAACCTCTCGCCGGGATATTGTACGTTGGTCAGCCTCCGCCACCAACGCGAATCCCGGCTTTGCGCACCGTCTCTGTCACATTAGACGTCAGTCGCTTTGAGCAGTTTCACATATTCCCATACCATCGTGAGCAAAGGAGCACGATTTCATGCTGGTCCACACCGTTTACTTCTGGCTGAAAGACAGTTCCCCGCCCGGCGAGCGCGATCGACTGGCCCAAAGCTGCCGCGAGCTTCTGGGTAAGATTCCCACGGTGAAAAATCTCTGGGCCGGTCCCCCCGTGGCCACGCCCAAACGCGAAGTCATCGATGCCAGCTACGACGTCGGCTTGACGGTGGTCCTGAACGACATGCCCGCCCACGACGTCTACCAGGAGCATCCCCTGCACAAAGAATTCATCGCCCGGCATAAGGAGCACTGGAAGCGGGTGCAGGTTTATGATGCAAATGCGGGGTGAGAGAACTGATCATGGGACTGAGATCGTGGCTTCAGGAGAATCCGGGGCTTTGCCTGGCGGTGCTGGTCGGGCTGACGGGGCTGGCGACGGTGATCGAGGCCGCCGCCCGGAACCGGCTTGCCCGGTCACTGCGGGCATTGGCGGCGCAATGGCGCATGACTTACAGCGCCCATGACCGCCTGCGGGTCGCGGAGCGGATCGCCCACCGGCTAAGCGTCCCCGGCGCCGCCGACGTCTTCGTGACCGACGTCATCTACGGCAGCCGCGGCGACAAATACTTCTACGTCTTCACCGCCCAATACACGACCGGGGTCGTCTGGAGCAAGCAGCGGCAGGTGCGCGTCGCGACGTTCGGCGAATCCCGCAATCGCCAAAGCGCCGACCCGTCCGGCCCGGTCACGCTGGCGCCCGAGGAACTTGGCGTCGTCGAGCAATATCGCGCGCTCGCCCCCCCTGAGGGAGCAACCGGCACAACCTGAGTTGGGGTGGCGCCATCAGGCGCCCTTTGACCTTATGGACAAATCGCGCGTTTGAAGACGGTCCTGATCCGGCCGGGGGAGCACGTCAATCCAGCTTGCGCGGCGCGGGGAAGAAATCGACCTGGTCGGCGGTCTGGTCGCGGAAGTGAATGGCCATGGCCAGGGGCGAGCGGCGGGGGAGCGGGTAATACCAGGTATCGGCCAGGCGGAAGACCAGCCGCGGGTGGACGATCACGCCGATCTCCTCGATGGCGATGGATCGCGGGGGACCGAAAACCGATTCGATCGTGGCCTTGCTGCTGCCGACCACGGCCTCGGCCAGCAAGGCCAGGGAGCGGTGGGGCGATGGGGGCGTGTGGCGGAATCTGCCCCGGCCGACGCGGTGAGCCAGGGCGCGGAAGAAGGGCCCGCGGGCCAGCAGCACCGCCGTCACCAAACCGGCCACGCGTGCCGCCATCCACAGCGCCATCTGGGCGAAGTCGCCGGCCGGCGGGTGCGCGTGCTGAACAGTCTCGTGACGATGGGGGTCCATCTATTTTCGATGCAGGATTTCCTGCGCGGCAAGGTGCGGGGATGCCTGCACCACAATCGCGGCGATTTCAACATTATCGGCCGTCGCCGGGGTTGTCCTGAACCGGTTTTCAAAACCCCGTGCGCTTGAACTGCTTTTCCAGCTCGCGGAGCGAGAGGCGCAAGGTGGTAGGGCGGCCGTGGGGACAGTTGCTGCTGCGCTCGACCAGCTCGCGGCGGCTCAGCAGGGCTTCGATCTCCTGGGGGGTGAGCGGGTCGCCGGCTTTGACGGCAGCCTTGCAGGCCATCATGTCCAGCACCTCGTGCAGCAGCTCTTCCTCGTGCAGGTCGAGCAGCTCCTGCTCGCCGCGTTCCAGCAACTCGCGGACGAACGTGCCCGGCTCAAGCTTCTCCAGGAAGGAGGGGAACGAATGCACCGCCACCACGCCGGGCCCGAACGGCGCGACCTCGATCCCGAGCTTGCCCAGGAGCGGCTGGATCTGGTTCAAGAGCGACATCTGCGTTTCCGAAACGTTCACCGTGTGCGGAATGAGCATGCGCTGCGATTCGAGCGGGCCGCGTTGAAGGCGGCTCAATAGCTCCTCGTACATGATCCGCTCGTGCAGGGCGTGCTGATCGATGATGATCAGGCCATCGTCGCTCTGGGCGACCAGGTAACTGTTGTGCAGTTGGATGGCGGGGGACGGGGCGCCGGGAGGGGCGGATGCGGATTGAGGGATGCCGGGTGACCTCGCGGCGATTGGAGGCAGATCGGACGGTGAGAGCGGCGAAAGCCCGGCCCGCCCCGACGGGGGCGCGAAGACCGGCGCGGACGGGATCGCAGCGCTGTTCGGCGCGGCCAGATCGCCGGGAAACTGCTTGAAGAACTCGGCGAGCTTCTGGCGCAGTTCAAGCCGCGGCGCATCATCCTGGGCCGAAATCGGAATGGCGGTTGGCGAGAGATCGTTTCCCAGCAGCACCTCTCGAATCGACGAGAGGACCAGCCCGTGCATCCGCCCGCTATCGCGGAAACGGACCTCGATCTTGGTGGGATGGACGTTGACGTCGACGTCGGCCGGCGGGATCTCCAGCAGCAGGATTGCCGCCGGGTGGCGGCCCGGCTCGGTCAGCCCGCGATACGCTTCCCGCACCGCGTGCTGGATGAATCGATCGCGGATGTGCCGGCCGTTCAGATAGAGGTACTGGTATTTGGCGGTGGGGCGGGCCAGATCAGGCAGGCCGACGATGCCGCGCAGGCGGACCTCGGCGTCGCGACAAGTCAGCGTCAGCCGCTGCTCGCGAAACTCATCCGGCCACGCGGCCAGCAGCCGCTCTTCTTCGCTGGTTTCGGGCAAATCGAGCGTGGTCCGGCCGTTGTGCAGCAGCCGGAAGTGGACCAGCGGGTGCGGCAGCGCCAGCCGAAGCAGGGCGTCAGAAATGTGCCCGAACTCCGTGCTCGTGCCCTTGATGAATTTGCGGCGGGCGGGCGTGTTGAAAAAAATGTTGCGGACTTCGACGGTGGTTCCGACGTTTCCCGCCGCCGCCTGCACGCCCGAAATGTCGCCCCCGCGGTTGAAGATCTCGTACGCGGCGTCGTGCTCGATCGTGCGCGACAGAACCCTCGCTTGCGAGACCGCGCCGATGCTGGCCAGCGCTTCGCCGCGGAAGCCCATGGTGATGATGCGGAACAGATCGTCGTCGTCGACAAGCTTGCTGGTGGCATGAGACGCGAACGCCAGCGGCAGGTCCTCTGGCGGGATGCCGTTCCCGTTGTCGATGACGCGGACCAGGGCCCGGCCGCCATCCTCGATTTCCACGGTGATTTCCGAGGCCCCGGCGTCGATTGAGTTTTCGACCAGCTCCTTCACCACCGCCGCCGGCCGCTCGATCACTTCCCCCGCGGCGATCCGGTTGACCAGCGATTCAGACAACTGCGCAATCCGTCGGCGATCCACGGGGCGGATTATAGAGCCGCCCGGCGCGAATCAAGCCGCGTCCCGGCCGGGCCGACAGTTCGTGCACACCGCAACCGCCCGCCGCGGCGGAGCTTAGCGCGGCTGCCACGCTGCCCTCGACCCATGCGCCGGCCCGCAGCACGATCGACGGGCGGCTTGACATGCCCGCGCACCGGAATAGAGTTGCACCAAGTTCCCGGCCGCCCCGACCGGCCGTGGCACTTTGGCAGGTTTTGGCAGGAAATGGCAGAGCTATTGTCATGATCTTGCTAAAGGTTTGGCATTGTCACATTTTTGCTGAACGATCCCGGGGCCATAGTGAAATGGGATCACGCCACCATGGCATGGTGGAATTTGGGGTTCAAATCCCCATGGCTCCATTCGACTTAGCCACTTGCGGGCCCTCGGTGATGGCAGGCCACACAAGGGGACGAGGTAAATGCCCTGATTAATGAGCTTGCCGAAGGCAGCACCTCGAACGGCCGTGCGTCCATTTGGGCCACAGTTTCCTATCTCGTGTGCGTTCTGCGACATGCACCCATCAGTGAAAACGATTTCACAGCCTCCTTACCCAATTACGACGAGTTCGCGAAGAACGATCTGAAAGTCCTTGAGGACTGCCCGTGGGAGCGAGTCGCGTACCACGTGTGGTTCGACACAGTCAAGACCAATGAGCCCAAGCACTCGCAAAAGTGGACTGGGATGATAACGGCCCGCCTTCTGAAGAGTATTGCCGATGACAGTCGAGCGGTAGTCCGCCTGACGCGGGTGCTGGTTGTTCTAACACTTGTGTTGATTTGCTTAACTATGGTTCTCTGCGGGGATATTTTCGTTAGGTTTCTTCGTCACTAGCGAGATTCGCGATTGGCTGTCGTGAAAAAAGATACCAGAAGGCATTCGCTCGGCGACAGCCCCGAAAAGGCGCGCTGGCTGAGCAGAGTTTTGCTCGGTCGCGTTCAGGCCATGTCTGATACCGCGATCAGTTGAATTTCGGTGATCTCCGGCGGGACGCCGATCCGCACGGGCATCTTGGACATGCCGACCCCGGCGGAGGTGTAGACGGGGCAGAGGGGGCCGCGCGCCAGGCCGTACAGGTATTTCTGACCGTAGTGGGAGTAGGTGACCAGTGCGGGCAGGCCGGGGAGTTTGATCTGCCCGCCGTGCGTGTGGCCGCTCAGCATCAGGTCAACGCGGTGACCACAGGCGACGAATTTGCTGTCCTCGGCCACGTCGGGATTGTGCGACAGCAGGATTCGCGGCATCGCATCAGGAATTCCGCCCAGAGCGCTGTCATAGAGTTGGCGGTCGCGCCAGTAGTCTCCGACGCCGGCTATGCAGAGTCCCCCGTCCGTTTCGCGTGCGAGCGTGCGATCACGGCGAACAAACAGCCGCGTGTTGTCGAGCATCGGAATGCCCGCGCGGCCGAACAGATCGCCAAGCAACTCGGCGCTCTCGTACCAGTCATGGTTGCCGAGTGTAGCCACGATGCCGATGGGCGCGCGCAAGCCGCTCAGGACGCCGACCGCCGGGGCGGCGTAGACGCGGTCGTGCAACACGTAATCTCCGGTCAGGGCGATCAAGTCCGGCCGCAGTGCGTTGGCGGTCGCGACCACGCGGTGCAGGTCGCCAAGCGACAGCCACGGCCCGTGATGCACGTCGCTGATTTGAACGATCCGCAATCCATCGAGCTCACGTGGCAGTCCACGCAGTGGAAATCTGACTCGCCGGACTTGGAGCATCCGTGGCGCGAGGAGAGACGCGTACGCGAACGCGCCGAGCACTCCCCCCGCCGCCACACACTCCACCCCTTTCCGCAGAAGCGTCCGCCGTGACGGCGATGCCCTGAGATTTGAATCCGCGGGATTGCTGGAGCCGTCGTGCAGGCCGCCTTGGATTCGCCGCGAGCGCCGGAAGCGAACTTCCCGCAGGGACATCCACCCGGCGGCGAGCAACGCGTAGAGGATGAACATGAGGAGCACCGCCGCCTTGAATCGATATCGTTGCAGCGAGTCTGGAAGAACGCGGAATGTGATTTCCCGTGCGGGCTGCTCGATCACCGCCCCAATCGAATCCAAGACTGCCGTTGCGGGCTGTAAATAGCCGCGGGCGTGCAGCGGCTGGACAAACCGGCGGACTCCATAAGCGAAGACCACCACAATGACCCCGACAACCGCCGCACGTTGCCACACCTTCCGCCAGCGCTTCGCTGGCGGGCAAGAAACGAGTTTCGCTGAATCCACGGAAGTAGTCATTGGGATTAAGACCCCTTTTCCAGCTGGCACCGGAGGTATACCTGGATCGGCATGCGGCTGGAATAGCTTGAATCACACCAGGACCCGCTGTTGCTCCTGCCGCACCTCACGGGCGTGACTTCGAAGCTGGAGATCGTGCCCTGCGCGGAAATTGCCATCAGCCGTGAGTCCAAACCGTAGAAGATAGTTCACTCCCCGCCCCCGACGATCATTTGAGCGATATTCGCCACAACCTGAGCCAAGTTATATGGAATCGGCGCTCTCGGCTATTTGTGCCAGCGGCTTCACGGTCGTAAGCTTCGCCATGATCTGGCTGAGTCTGCTTGTGGTTCCTGTGGTCGCCGCGGCCCTGGGGGCATTTCTGGCAGGGGCAGTCGCATCGCTGGCGGTGGGATGGTACCGCATCACGAGTCGAGAGGGAGCGAGCGGCTATTTTGTCGTCTTCATGGGCTTACTGGGCCTCGTGGCCGGGCTGATCATCGGGGTGATCGCCTGTGCGATTGTGCAGCCAGAGACTGTGAGCCGGTTCGGCCTTGCTGTGGGTGTGAGCGTGGGTGTGATCGTCGTGCTGGCGCTCATCACCGCGGTTACTTCACGGGTGCTGGCCGATGTTCCTCCCACGATTGATGGCGAAAACCTCATGCTTCGTCTGGAAGTGCGCGAGCCCGTCGCCAACACTGCGGCGAGTCCTGCCGGGCCCGGCTCCGTCGCGCTCGGCTCACTCAGCGGCCGCACCGTCCGCAAATCGGTATGTGGCCCGCTCTGGACAGAACCGGTGGCCGGTTCCCCGGATTTTCACATCAGCTTTGGCGCCGTCGACATCTTCACCAGCCGCGGCAAACGACTGCTGATGATCGATTGGGGTGGGCGGGAAACCGCGGGCCATTTCCTTCCGCTTCCCGCGTTCCCCGGCAGGAAATTCTTCAACTGGAGCGATTGGCTTCCCAAATATCGAGCCGGGGTCGATGCCGGTAGCCGGCGGACATACCGTTTCCGAATTCAGAAGCAGTACGACCCCATCCGCCAGGAGACCGCCGGCGGCTTTGAGATTCGTACGATCGCCGAGCGCTTTGTCGAAACCACCATCAACCGCCGACCCGCTGTCGAGTCGCACGAAAGATTCCAGGTCTTCCACAACGGGTCGATGGTCGCCGGCAAGACCATCGGAGACACCAGGCTTCCCTATCCGAACCTCGTCGCCACCTTCGAGGGCCAGGCCGCCATCCTCATCAATGACATCGATGAGAACTACTCTTATAGTTTTCGCCTGATCACCGAATCAGGCGGCGCCCCCGTCGCCCGGAGGGTTGCCGATTCCTCCCACGATCCCATTCTTGTCGATCTGGACCCCGGCGCAGCACCGCCGCCCAGCTCTCGCCGAAACCGAATCCATTTCTCTCGCCCGGGAATTTTTCGCGTCGGACAGAACGGCGTCCTCGACGCCCGCACGCTGGCCATTTTTCAATTCACGTCGCCGTCAGGCATGATCGAGCGGTCTCAGCTCAATTGCCTGGCACTCTCTCCGGATCGGCGAAGCTTCGTGCGCCTGGTCACGCTCGGCACTACCAGTTCATTTGCGCTGGCCGCGACGGATTTCGTGAGCGACCAGACGGACCGCCTGCCGATCGACCGCAAGCGAATGCACTACGTTACCCAGAGCCAGATCGATCCGGCGTGGGTCGATCATCACTTCTGCTGGGTGCGCAATCCCGAGGGATTCGACCGTCTGATCGAGCGCCCGTCGTTTGCGCCCCTTCCCCTCCGCGGGATCGTCGAACAGGGCACGGACGGGAACTCGCGCTACGTCCTTCACGGTACGAAGGATGGGATCGATTTAGTCGTCCGGGATGTGCTGGTAACTCAGCTCGGAGGACATCCAGCGGCGCCTGCTCCGAACAGCGGCGAGCAACCGATCCAACTGGACGGCTCGCAGGCCTCGCTCTTCTACGGCCGGGAGTACGGCGGCCTTCTCATGCTGACCATGCCCAAAGAGGCCGACCTCGAATTCGCCCAAAAGATCGCCCGCGCCATCGATGCCGAGCTCGCCACCGGAAAACACGATGCCATGTTCGACCTGGACCCGGCCTGACGCAACGAAGTTATTCGCCTCCTCTTCAATCGAAGCCTCTTAAATGATCGTGCGCCAACGCGTTTGCCGATCCGGCTATGTTGACGGCGGCGTGGCCGGGGTTATCGAAGGTTCTTCATCACCAAGGTTTTCGAGAAAGGTCGCTGATGGGGCGAAGAACAGGCTTCCCGTGACGGTGCGGCTGAAATCCAAAAGCCGGTCATAGTTGCCCGCCGGTCGACCGATGAACATGTTCTCGAGCATCTGCTCGGTGGTCCGCGGCGATCGGCAATACCCGATGAAATAGGTTCCGAATTCTCCCTGGCCGGCTTTGCCGAAGGGCATGTTGTCTCTGAGGATCTTTACCTCTTTTCCGTTCTCGACGACGGTCGTCAGCGCATTGTGGGCGAAGGAGGGTTTCGCCGCATCGCTCAGCTCAATATCAGAGAGTTTTTTGCGCCCGATGATCCGCTCTTGTTCCTCGGTTGAAAGAGCGTTCCACCGACTCATGTCGTGCAGATACTTCTGGATGATGACGTAACTTCCGCCGGCAAAACGAGGGTCTTCCCCGGCAACCAGCGCGGCATTCAGCGCGGCGGCGCCACGCGGATTCTCTGTTCCGTCAACGAACCCGAGAAGGTCGCGCTCATCGAAATAGCGGAAGCCGTGTGTCTCGTCGACGGCACAAACCGCTCCTCCGAGCCGCTCCACGATTTGGGTGGCCAATTCGAAGCACAAGTCCATTCTCTTGGCGCGGATGTGAAACAGCGCGTCGGCGGGAGTGGAAACGGCATGGCGTTCGCCCGAGCGGATCTCGCGGAACGGATGAAGTTCGGCCGGCCGAGGTGCCCCGAAGAGCTTGTCCCAAGCATCCGAGCCGAATCCCGCAACGCACGAGAGCCCCGCCTCGATGCGACGAAAATCGACGGCGCGAAAAATTCCCGGAAAATCTGCGCAGAAAGAGCGCACGGTTGCGTAGCTCGCGCGGTCCGGCTTGATGCAGACAACCAGGAAGATCGCGGCGCTGGTGAGCGGCGCAAGAACGGGCTGAGGAATTGGTGCTGGATCTTCTTTGCCGGTTACGCTCATGCGAGCATTTTGGCCTGGTCTCCGATCGACGCAAACTTTTGGGATGATCAACCCTTTGGGGCAGGCCGCCATGGAAGCATGTACGATGGGGTGTGATGCCCGACGCAACGTCATTTCCTGGCTGGAAGATTTCTTTGATTACCGCCACGGTGCTGGTTCATGGCGCCGCGACGTCCTTCGCCCGGCCGCCGGTGCGGTGGGATGCGCTCAATGACGTGGGGAACCTGGGGCGCGTGGAGGCGGTGGAGGTCAGTCCGTTTGATTCGCGGACGATCGTCGCCGGGGGAGATGTGCTGGGGGCGGGGGTCACACATGACGGCGGGGCGACGTGGGAGCCGACCCTGGGATTTCTCAATTATCAGGACAACGACATCACGTTTGATCCCGCCGATCCGAACACGATCTGGATCGGGACGCTGGGCGGGCCGTACAAGAGCACGGACGGGGGCAGGCACTGGACGCTGAAACGCGAGGGCATGCCGCCGGCGGGGACGGTGACGATCACGGCGCCGATCGAGCGGGTTATATTCGACCCCAACGATTCGTCGACACTGCTGGCGGTGGCCGGAAACCACCGGCACATGGGATACGGCAAAGTCGGCATCACGCGATGGGGCGGCGTCTGGAAAAGCACCGACGGGGGCGAGCATTGGAAGCAGATCGTGACGATCGATGATGCCGCGGTAGGCAGCCCGGACGACGGCACCGGCGTGATGATCAACGACATGGGCTTCGCCGCCAGCTCGTCGAGCGTCGTCTACGCCTGCTCGGATGAGTTCGGCGTCTACAAAAGTACGGACCGCGGCGTCACGTGGGGCAAAATCAATCAGGGTCTGCCGAATACCAAGACCTGGTCGATCGCGCTGCATCCGACCGATCCGAATATTCTGTGCGTTGCCATGGGCGGCGGCGCGGGAATCTACAAGAGCACCGACGGCGGCAGCACCTGGCACAAAAGCTGCGACGGCATGTCCGATCTGACTTCCTCGACCGTCTATCGCACGATCGCCGTCGCCAGGAGCAATCCTGACTATCTCTACTGCGCCGCCTGGGAGGGCTCGGGCTCCACATATCGTTCGACCGACGGCGGCAGCACGTGGACGCGCCTCGTCGCCCGCGGCAGCCATCGCTCAATCGTCGGCGGCACGGGAAACTCCGGCGGCCTGTTCTTCCAGCGGATCAGCGTTGATCCCAGGGACCCGAAGCATGTCGTTGGCGCGTGCGAGGGAATGGTGGTGCAGTCGTGGGACGCCGGGGAGACCTGGAAGGACACGACCAGCGTCGCTACCAACGGCGGCTGGCGGGGAACCGGGTACTGCGGCATGTGTGGCACCTGCATCGCCTGGAATCCGTACAAGCCGGGGCAGGCTTTCACGCTGGGCGATGATGAGGGGAAGCTGGAGCGCAGCGAGGATTACTTATGGAGTTGGAGGCTGAAGGGTTCGCCGGGCCTGATTGGGCCATACAACGGCGCGGCCGACGCAAGCTTCGCGGCCGACGGTACGATTTACGTCGGCAGCGGACAGTTCGGCAATCACTACGGCGCGTATGCCAATGAGCCGATCATCAAGAGCACGGATTTTGGCGCCAACTGGTTCTACGTGAAGCGACCCGTCGGCGCGGTGGGAGACAATCGAGCGGTGTATGTGAACCCGCGGGATTCCAGGCAGGTGTGGTGCATCACCGGCGGCGCGGCGACCGGAACATTGTGGAAGAGCAATGATGGCGGCAACACCTGGGCGACGCTGGAGCTTGGGGACGCCGGAGGTTTGTGGAACATCGCCGCGGATCCGAAGGAGCCGACGACGATGTACATCGGTGCTCGCAACGGGATCTACCGGAGCGCCGATGGCACGCACTTCTTGCGGATGCAAGGCTCGCCGACTTCGCGAAATTATGAGTATGCTTATCTCGACCCGACCGATTCGCGAATAGTTTACGCCGTCAGCTTCAACTCCGGGTCGCTGGGCGGGCTGTATCGGTACAACGGAAGCGGATGGACGAGACTTCTCGCCAAGCCGCAGGCGCGGGCGGTTGCAGTTGATCCGGCCAATTCGCGGCGCTTCGCCCTGTTGACCCGCGGCTGGGCCGCGTTCGACCAGACCTCCGGCGACGGCGTCTGGATCAGCGAAGACACCGGTGCCAACTGGCAACAGTGCAACGATGGCCTGCGCATGCTGGGTGGCGTGGCGATCGCCTTCAACCCCGACCGCAGCAGCCAGCTCATCCTCGCCACCGACGGCGCCGGCTTCTTCGCAACCGACCTGGGCGATTCCACCCCCCACGGCGGTAAGCCGCGGAGCGTGATTGGTACAGTCGCCGCGATGAATTACGACGACGGTTTGCAGGGCTTTGATACTTCGAAAGACAATCGCGCGGACGCGCTCCGCGGTTTAAAATCCGGACAGTGGGCCAAATTCCAGGTCAATGTTCCCTCAGCCGGCCATTACGATGTCATCTGTACCGTCGCCTCAACGACCGGCGGCAAGTTCCATCTCGAGTTCAACGGCGTCAACGTCACCGGACCCGTCGAAGTCAAAGCCACCCCCGATGCCTGGACAGACGTGCGCATTCCCCACGTCGCGCTCATCCCTGGCGATCAATACATGAAGCTTTTTGCCGAGACGGATTCGATCGACATCAAGTCGATTCAAATGTGCAAAGAATGACAACGTCTTATCGAGCGCCCGACCCTTACGCGAGATCAAACCGATCCAGATTCATGACCTTGTTCCACGCGGCGACGAAGTCGTGGACGAACTTCCTGGGGGCGTCGGAGCTGGCGTAGACTTCGCAAAGGGCGCGCAGGCGGGAGTCGGCGCCGAAGACGAGATCGACTCTCGTGGCGGTCCACTTGATGGCGCCGGTGGCGCGGTCGCGGCCTTCGAAAAGGTCGGCGTCGGCGGACGTCGGCTTCCACTCGGTGGACATGTCGAGCAGGTTCACGAAGAAGTCGTTGGTGAGCACGCCGGGCCGTTTGGTGAAGACGCCGTGCTGAGATTGGCCTTCGTTGGCGCTCAGGACGCGCAGGCCGCCGATGAGCGCCGTCATTTCCGGCGCGGTGAGGGTGAGTAGTTGGGCCTTGTCGATCAGCAGGTGCTCGGCGGGAATGGTGAACTTGTGCTTGAGGTAATTGCGGAAGCCGTCGGCCTGGGGTTCGAGGACGGCGAAGGATTCGACGTCGGTCTGCTCCTGCGAGGCGTCGGTGCGGCCGGGCGTGAAGGGGACGGGGACCTCGTGGCCGGCGTCCTTGGCCGCCTGCTCGACGCCGGCGCAGCCAGCCAGGACGATCAGGTCGGCCAGCGAGATCTTCTTGCCGCCGGTCTGGGCAGCGTTGAAATCGGCCTGGATGCTCTTGAGCGTCTTGAGGACCTTCGCCAGTTGGGCGGGCTGGTTGACGGCCCAGTCTTTTTGCGGCGCGAGGCGGATGCGGGCGCCGTTGGCGCCGCCGCGTTTGTCGGAGCCGCGGAACGTCGACGCCGACGTCCAGGCGGTGGCGGCCAGTTCGGAGACCGACAGGCCGCACTTGAGGACCTTTTTCTTGAGCGCCGCGGCGTCCGTGTCGTCGATCAGCTTGTGATCGACCGCCGGGACGGGGTCCTGCCAGATGAGCTGCTCGGCGGGAACCTCCGGGCCGAGATAGCGGGCACGGGGGCCCATGTCGCGGTGGGTGAGTTTGAACCAGGCGCGGGCGAAGGCGTCGGCGAGTTGGTCGGGGTTGGCGAGGAATCGCCGCGAGATTTTCTCGTACGCGGGGTCGACGCGCAGGGCGATGTCGGTCGTCAACATGGTTGGCAGGCGTTTCTTCGATGGATCAAACGCATCGGGAATCGTCGCGGCGGCGCCCTTGGCGACCCATTGGTGGGCACCCGCGGGGCTCTTGCTCAGTTCCCATTCGTGGCCGAAGAGGTTCTCGAGGAAGTTGTTGCTCCACTTGGTGGGCGTGGTGGTCCAGGTGACTTCCAGGCCGCTGGTGATGGTGTTGGGGCCGGAGCCGGTGCCGAAGCTGTTTTTCCAGCCGAGGGCCTGCTGTTCGAGGCCGGCGGCTTCGGGCTCGGACCCGACGTTGGAGGTCGGGGCGGCGCCGTGGGTCTTGCCGAAGGAATGGCCGCCCGCGATCAGTGCAACGGTTTCCTCATCATTCATGGCCATGCGGCCGAAGGTTACGCGGATGTCGTAAGCCGCCTTGAGCGGATCGGGATTGCCATCCGGACCTTCGGGGTTGACGTAAATCAGGCCCATCTGAACCGCGGCCAGCGGATTCGCGAGATTGCGGCCGTGCATCGTGCCATCGGCGTTGTCGTCGGTGACGGTGACGCCACCCGGCTTTTCCACTCCCTCGGAGCCGTGGGCGTAGCGGATGTCGCCGCCCAGCCAGGTGGATTCGAAGCCCCAGTTGACGTCCTGATCGGGCTCCCAGGTGTCCTCGCGGCCGCCGCCGAAGCCGAAAGTCTTGAATCCCATGGTTTCGAGGGCGACGTTGCCGGCGAGGATCATCAGGTCGGCCCAGGAGATCTTGCGGCCGTACTTCTGCTTGATGGGCCAGAGGAGGCGACGGGCCTTGTCGAGGCTGACGTTGTCCGGCCAACTGTTGAGGGGCGCGAAACGCTGCTGGCCCCGGCCGCCGCCCCCGCGACCGTCGTGGATGCGGTAGGTACCGGCGCTGTGCCAGGCCATGCGAATGAACAAGGGGCCGTAGTGGCCGAAGTCGGCGGGCCACCAGTCCTGGGAGTCGGTCATCAGCGCCGCCAAGTCCTTCTTGACCGCTGCCAGCTCGAGACTGTTGAACTCCCTGGCATAGTCGAAGTCCTCGCCCATGGGATTGGACTTGGAGGAATGCTGAGCAAGCAGCTCGAGCGGCAACACTTTTGGCCACCAGTCACGGTTCGTCGTGCCACGGACGGCAGAGTGATTGAACGGGCACTTCGCTTCGGTTGACATGGGTCGTACTCCTTCGATCAATTTCAATGAGCCGGGGTCTGATCGTTTGAACTCAGGCCGGCGATCCCCGCCGGCAACACCTCTGATTGCGTTCATCAGGGGGACAACGGTTCACCGGCGGCCTTCGCAGACTTACTTAACTTATATGCAATCGCGGCCTGCGGGTCATCTGCGGACGCTGCTGCACTCACAGTTTGACGGGATGGGGGACATCGCCCCGATGGCAAGCCGCACCCCATCAATTGTCCGCTCGGGGCCGCAAACGCTGGCCACACCGGACATCAGCAGCTTTGTGTCGGGGCTTGGGGGATTAAGATACGGCGTCCCCATTCTGGAGAAGTGCGATGCCTGATGCGCTGGTTTGTCCGAAATGCTCCGCCACGGTGCAATATCGCGACGCGGGGCCTTCCTTGCGATGTCCGCATTGCCAGACGCCGCTGGCGCCGAATCCGTCGTCCCCGGTGAGTCGGACCGACGAGATTCCCCAGGAGTTTCGGCCGCTGGTGGAGAAGGTGCTGGAGATGGCCAAGGCATCGGGGCACGTCGGATCGCTTAACACGATTCAGGCGATCAAGTACTACCGGCAAGCGACGGGCGCCTCTCTGGCCGATGCCAAGCGCGTCATCGAGTCAGTTGGGCCGTTGGAAGTTGGACCGTTGGGCGTCGGCTCGTGGCAAGGGGCAAGCCAGCGGCTGGGCGCCGGCGGGCAAAGCAGAAGCTTTCTGGCGGTTCTCATCATCGTCGCAGTCACCGCCGGGCTGGTGGGTGCGATCATCGCGCTGGTCCAGCGCCGGCTGCATACCCGCAACATTCAGCCGACGGTTGCCCCGACGGAGGTGCCGTCGACCCCATCGATTCCCTCGGTCCTGCTCCCACCGACCACGCCGCAATTTGCCGCGATGGCGATGGAGTTTGGCAGCCAGGGCGTGGGTCCCGGGCATTTCGATGATGCACGATCGATCGCGGTGGACAATCAAGGGCACATTTATGTCGGCGAATATTCCAACGGCCGGGTGCAGGTGTTCGACACGACAGGAAAATACCTCTCGGAGTTTTCGCTGGGGGCCGGCAGCTATCTCCAGAACCTGATTGCCGACCGGAACGGTACGGTTTACGCGGTGTCGTCCTCGCGCATTTTGCGCTTTACCGGTACAAGCGGCGCGGCGATTGGGGAGGTGGGCGGCAACGCCGCCGGCGAACCGCCCAAGAGTTACACCGATGCCTGCCTGGCCCCGGGTGGAGGCATCTACGCGATCAGCGATGCGTTTGCCGGGGAACCGCAGATCGTGAAGCTCGACACCGATTCCGGCAAAATCGTCAGCAACTTCGAGACAAACAAAGCGGTGGGTGAGAGTCTGGATCTGTTCCGGATTGTGGCGATGACGACCGGCGAGATCTATGCCTTGGACCGCCAGAAGGGGGTTTTCAAATTTGCCGACGAGGGTCGATACATCAACCGTTTCGGCGGGGGAAAGACGGCCGGCGTGTCGCCGCTGGACTTGCCGCCCGCGCAGTTGTTTTCGCCACAGAACATCGCGACCGACAGCCAGGGCCGCATCTACATCAGTGATGCGGGCTCGTGCATCAAGGTCTACGACAAGGAGGGAAACTACCTCGACAAGTTCGGCGGAACCGAGGTCGTCTTTGGCATCGCGATCGACGACCAGGACAATATTTATGCATGTCTGCGCAACCGCCACACCGTACGGAAATATGTGATCGCAAAGCGATGAGGCAGCGACAAGGCTGCTGCCGATCGGTTCCGCTGTTACGCATGTGGTTGCCCTTCAAGTCGATTCAGATGTCCGACAATTGACCGCCATGAGCCAGCTCCTGGATTTTTATCGCCTGCAAGCCCGCGATTCCGAAGGGCGGACCCTCGAGCAGATCTGGGCCTGGAGCGAGGACGAGCTGGAGCATTGCCACGACTTCATTCAGTGGATGTTTCCGCTGGACGAGCCCAGCGCTTTCAACTCCGATGCGCCCCTGGTGACGGAAGAGGAGCAAGCCGCGTTCAGGTCTGAACCGCAGCTTCAGGCGGCGATGCGACGATCGTTCTCCGCGTTTCTGGAGTTTCTGGGCCTGACGGTTTCGCCCGATGGACAGGTCGTCCGCGGCGAAAACTTCGACCGGCGGCTTTCGCTGTGGAAATACCCCAACCACAACTGGCTGCGGATCACCCGTGTGCTCAAGAGCCTGCGGGTGCTGGGATTCGAGAAGGAAGCCGGCGCGCTGTGGCATTGCCTGAAAGACCTGCACGAAAAAGATGGTTTCCCTTTCACCGGGTCGTTCGAGTACTGGAAGCAAGCGGCGTGGTCGCTTTAGCGACCATGGTTTTTCGACCCGGCAGAGAGCACATGGTCGCTGAAGCGACCACGCCCGCGCCATGCACGACGCCTAAATCGGCGTGCGCGAACCTGGGATGGGACTGGTGAGCCAATCGGATTACACTCAACTTCCTCCCAACCTTCCTGTCCCGACGGATGATGGGGCATGCGATCATCTGCCCGGGACGAAGCTGCCGGCGATTACACTGCCCTCCACCGGCGGCGGAACCGTGATGTTGGCAAAGCGCGAAGGAACCACGATCGTCTACTGCTATCCAATGAGCGGTGTGCCCGGTGTGCCGCTGCCGGACGGGTGGGACCAGATCCCCGGCGCCCGCGGCTGCACGCCGCAATCCTGCGGCTTCCGCGACCGCGACGAGCAATTCAAAGGCCTGAATGTCACCGTCTATGGCCTAAGCACGCAGACGACTGATTACCAGAAGGAATTCGCCTCCCGACTCCATTTGCCGTTCGAGCTGCTCAGCGATGTGGATTTGCGATTCACCACGGCGCTGCGCCTGCCGACGTTCGAGGTCGAAGGCAAAATGCTGATCAAGCGCCTCACGCTCGTGGTCTGCGATGGGGCGATTCGGAAGGTCTTCTATCCCGTCTTCCCGCCCGACGGCCACGCCGCCGAAGTCCTCGTGTGGCTCCGCGGCAATGGGAAAGGCTGATCGATCCGGATTGTGGGCGCAGCGCTTTATCTCGACAACGAGCACTCATCCACAAACTGCGGCTTGAGCTGAAGGATCGCCTCGGCGGCGGCGATGCGGACGTCGGCATTGGAATCAGCCAGTGCGCGGCGGAGCAGGTCCTGGGCGTCGCTGCGGCCGATGGCGCCGAAGGCCAGGGCCGCGAGCACGCGCTGGCGGGGGTCCTGGTCTTTGAGTCCGAGCTGGGCGATGCCGTAGCCTTCGTCGCAGCCGAGCATGCCCATGGCGCGGGCGGCGACCAGATCGACCTCGGGCACCGGATCGGTCAACGCGACGCGCACGTGCTGGATGACCTGGCGGTTGTGAGGCGTGGCGAGTCCCAGGAGCGCGACCTTCTGATCGTCCTGATAGGGGCTGAGGGTCCAGCCGATCAGGTCCTTCATCCCCTGCTCGCTGCCGAGCCGCCACATGGAGACGGCGGTCTGCTGGCGGACGGCGGAGTAGAGGTCCAGACGCATGGGACGCAATACTTTCAGGGCGCTGGGGTCCCCCATCATCCCCAGGCACATGGCGGTGGTGCCGCGGACGCTGGCCTGCGGGTCGCGGGAAAGCTGCTCGAAGTCGTGGCTGTAGCGGTAGTCGCCGATACGGTGCAGGCCGAAGCGGGCGACGACGCGGACGCCGGAATCATGATCGTCCACCAGCTTCAGGAGCTGCTCGTGGGCGCCGGAAAGCTGAAGCTCTCCGGCAGCGAAACCGGCGGCGTAACGCACCAGCGGGTCGGGGTCGGACAACGCCGCGACGATCTGCCCGGTGTGTTCTTTACCCGTGGCTTCCTGCAGGGCCTCGATCGCATGGGCGCGCACGTTGGGATCAGCGTCCTTCATCGAACTGCTCAGCTCCTGATCGGCGGCGGCGCGAAGCTGCGGATCGAGCGGAACGTCCTTTGACGCAGGATAGTTCGGAGGCAGCTTCGAGGGCGGCAGCACGCGGCCGGTGCGCGGGTCGGGCTTGCCCGCCGACTCGCAGCCAAACCCGATGCACAACCCAACGAAAACCAGCACGATCCATCCACTGTTTCTCATGACATCCTTACCCGGGCGTGGTCGCTTCAGCGACCATGCGTTTTGCGAATGTCGGCGCCCCTGCCAAGACACGGTCGCTGAAGCGACCACACCTATTTTCTCCACCATTGGATCAATGTCACCACCAGCAGTAAGCCGGCCGCACTGGCGCACAGGTACGCAAAGACGTCTCCGATCCGCGCGTACAACGTGATGCGGGAGTCCAGCATCAGCGTCGCGACGCTCAATCCCTCGCGTCCAGCGGGGACCAGGTCGCTGGCGCGCCCTGCGGAGTCGATAAAGCCGCTGATCCCGGTGTTGACGCTGCGGGCGGTGGGGGCGCGGTTTTCGATGCTGCGGAAGATCGCGTTTTGAAGGTGCTGCGACATCTCGTTGGCCTTGAACCAGCCGTCATTGGTGAGGTTGACGATGAAATCTCCCCGCTTGCGGCCATCCAGCGGCGCGAGCATGCGGTCCAGGAGCGGGGCGTCCAGATCCTCAAAGCAGATCGGCGTGACGAAACGCCAGCCCTGCGGCATCTGAAATACCGTCATCGCGTCCGGCGGGCCGGGTGTCAGCGTGTATTCCTCGCTGTAAGGGCTGAGCGAAAGAAACAGCGCGTACAAGGGTGGAAAGGAGCTCTTGAACGGCAGCGTCTCGCCGAAGGGGACCAGGTGAATCTTGTCATAGCGGAGGTCCGCCACGCCTTGGGGCGTGTATAAGTAGGTGGAATTGCGCCGGTCGGTGGGAATGTAGTAATCGCCTTTGGTTTTCCAGTTTTCGTAGTACAACCCGCCGATCAGGATACCGACATTGAACTCGCGGGCCAGCCGCAGAGCCTGATCGTTTGCCTCTTCCCAATCGACCGCCAGATGATGAGCTCGCGCAAAATCGCGGGCCGATTGATTGATCGGGGGCAACATCGTCTCCGACCAGACGACCAGGTCAACGTTCGGGTTCTTCGCCAGCGCCTCGCGCGTGGTTCGGACATGGAAGTCGAGAATCTCCTGTGGGCTCGCGCTTTTCTCTCCCGAGTTGCTTTGTGGATAGTCCGGCTGCACGACCAATACGCGCGGGCCCGGCGTAGTCGGATGCTGCGAGAGCCGGAAGAAACCGTAGATCAGAATGCCCGCGCCGACGATCAGAATTACCAACCCCGCGGGAGCCTCGCCCTCCCCAGTGAGCCAAATGTTCATTCGTGGCGAGCGCAAAACGAGCATCGCCACCCACGCGTTGACCATGGCCACAAAAAATGAAATCCCATAGACGCCGGTGATGTCAGCAATCTGGCACAGCGGCAGCGCCGGCGCCTGCGATTGGCCGATGTAACCCCACGCCAGCCCCCCCAGCGGCCAGATCCCGTGAAACCACTCGAATGTCACCCACACCGCCGCAATTAATAACACCGCTCCCAGGACCCTCTTGGGCGAGCGAGCTTGCAGCAGGTTGGCGCCACGGATGATCGCCCCGGCCATCGCCCAATAGAGCCCCAGCACGGCCATGAGGGCGGCCATTCCAGGGCCGGTCACGTAGACGAGCCACCACATGTTGGCGGTGAAGAATGCGATGCCGCCCAGCCAGCTCCAGAAAAACGCTGTCCGTGCGGATCGGCAGTTCACGATCACCAGCATCCACGGAACCAGCGCCACCCACGCCAGGTAAAACTGCTTGAACGGCGCGAAGGCGAGATTGAGCAGCGCGATGGTCGCCAGCAACAGCAGGATTTTGCCCCACCACCGGCGGGCAAACGAAGCCTGCGCCCGAGCCGGTTTGTCCGGCACGGCAGTCCGAGCTTTCGACGCTCCACCTCGGCGCCCCATGTGCGGGGCCATGGTCGGGCGATTGCCGTGCGGCGTCAAGCAACGCGGGATTTGGCTTCGAATTATCGGGTGCGATTGGAGGTAAGCCTCGTTAGAGCCGGACTGTGTCAGCCCGGTCGGACCAGAGGTCCGAGCATCGCCGTGCTGTCCTGCGGCCAGACCGGGGCGACACGCCCCGGCTTCAAGAGGGTAACGGCGCCAGGCGTCCTTTTGCATTTTCCCCCGCCGGGCGTACGCTTTGAACGACTTGAGCAAGAACATCGCCATTCTGGGTTCGACGGGGTCGATCGGGTGCAATGCGCTGGAGGTGATTGAGAAGCTGGGGCCGCCGTACCGGGCGGTGGCGCTGAGTGCCCATTCCCAGGGGCAGAAGCTGATCGAGCAGGTGGAGCGGCACCGGCCGGCTGCGGTCGCCATCACGGACGATTCGGTCGACGATTCGGTGGCCCAGCAGATCGAGCGGCTGGGCGCGCGAGTTTATCGCGGAAGCGCCGCGATGGTTCAGCTCGCGACGCTGGCGGAGGTGGACATCGTCCTGGCCGCGGTCGTTGGGGCGGCGGGGCTGCCGGCGGTCCTCGCGGCAGTTCGAGCGGGCAAGACGCTGGCGCTAGCCAACAAGGAATCGCTGGTGGTCGCCGGCTCGCTGTTGATTCCCGAGGCCCGCCGTCGCGGTGTGAAAATCCTGCCCGTCGATTCCGAGCACTCGGCGGTCTTTCAGGCGATGCAGTGCGGAAAATCGGACGAAGTCAGGCGGATCATTCTCACCGCCAGCGGCGGACCCTTCCGCAACGCCACGCGCCAGCAGATGGAACGGGCGACGCTGGCCGACGCCCTCAACCATCCGACCTGGCGGATGGGCAATAAAATCACGATCGACTCGGCGACGATGTTCAACAAGGCCCTGGAAATCATCGAAGCCTGCTGGCTGTTCGACGTCCCGCCGGACAAAGTTGAGGTGGTGATTCATCCGGAATCGGTGATTCATTCGATGGTGGAGTACGTGGACGGCTCGGTGATCGCGCAGCTCTCGCCTCCGGACATGCGGACGCCGATTCAATATGCCTTGACGTACCCGCAGCGACAGGAGGGAGTGAGCCGCCGGCTGGACCTGACCGGCGGGTTCAAGCTGCACTTTGAGCCCCCGGACACGGAGCGATTTCCCGCACTCCGGCTGGCGTACGACGTAGCAACCCGAGGCGGCACGAGCGGCGCGGTATTGAACGCCGCCAACGAGGCGGCGGTCGCGGCGTTCGTGGCCGGGAATATCCCCTTTGGCGAGATTTCCAGGCTCGTCGAGCTTACAATCGCCGGACATTGCCTTCAGGCCGACCCCACGCTGGACGATCTGCTGAAGGCGGATCGGTGGGCGCGCCAAATGGTGGGGTCGCTGATCGCGGCCCAGTCCGCCGCCCTGGCCCATTGACGGAACCAACGCATGCCGCTGTTCGCTTTTTCCCTTCCAACGTTTCACAACGCACTGGTGGTAATTGGCCTGATCCTGGGGTTCGGCTTTGTGATCTTCTTTCACGAGCTGGGCCATTTTCTGGCGGCCAAGTGGGTGGGAATCAAGGTCGAGCAGTTTGCCGTCGGGTTCGGCCAGGCATTGATCTCGTGGCGGAAGGGGATCGGCTTCCGCTTGGGCAGCACACAGCGCGAGTACCGCCGGAAGCTCGAGGAATTTCTCGAGCAGAAATACAAGAACGATCCGCAGGTTCTGGAGCGATCCGGATTGGCCTACCAGCAGGCGATGTTCGCGGTCGAGAGGGAATCGGGCCTTGGGGAAACGGAATATCGTCTGAACTGGATCCCGCTGGGCGGCTACGTGAAGATGCTGGGCCAGGACGATCTCCGCCCCAACGCCGAGGCCGAGGATCCTCGCAGCTACAACAGGAAGAGCATCGCTGCCCGCATGTTCGTCGTCTCGGCGGGCGTGGTCATGAACGTCATCCTGGCGGGCGTGGGATTCACCGCGCTGTTCATGTATGGGTTCAACGTCCCGCCGGCCTGGGTCGGGAGCGTCGCTTCCGATTCGCCGGCCGTGAATGCGGTCAAGATGGTGAACGGCCAGCGCGTTAGCGACCCGCTTCATCCCGGCGACCAGATTCTCCAATACCAGGGCAAGGCACAGGACGATTTCACCAAGATCGGACTGTACGTGGCGCTTTCAGCGCAGGACCAGGAGCAGACGATCAGGGTCCGGCATCCGGATGGGACGGAGGAAGATCTCCTGGTCACGCCTCAGCCCGATCCGATGAACAACGGCTTCCTGTCGATCGGCATCCGTCAACCCACGATGCTTCAGGGGCCCGACCCCAAGGATTTCGTCGGGGATGAATGGAAGAACATCGAAGCGCTGGAGCTGCCGGACGTGCAGGCGGTCAAGCCGGGCGAGACCGTCACGCAGATCAACGGGCAGGACATCGACTACAAGAAGGATTTCTGGAAGCTTCCCGCCGCGTTGCAGAATCCCAGGGGAATGCCGGTTGAGCTGACGGTGATGGATGAGACCAGCAAGAAAGTCCGACACACGGTCGTCCATCCCCAGCTCGGGATGGAGTTCGGCGGCGCAGAGCTGTACTTGGCGGGAATGACGCCGCGGCCGCGGATTCTGGGCATCGAGAAGGAATCGGCGGCAAAGGGCAGGCTCTTTCCCGGAGACGTTGTCCTGTCGATCACGACAGGGACAGACACTCCTCGCAATCTCGACTCCAAACAGTTCCGCAAGCAGCTTCTCGACGCCGGGAATGATGGGAAATCGGTCAGCATCGCGGTTTTGCGCAACGACAAGATCGTCACGGTCACCGATCTCCTCCCCAGCACGCGAATCGAAACCGGCAAAGGTCAGAAAGGAAGAGGGCTTGGTGTCGAGCTGGGATACGACGAGTCGCATCCGGTTGTCGCCGGTGTCGAGCAAAACGGAGCCGCCTACGACGCCGGGATTCCCGCGGGCGCCACGATCACGGCGATCAACGGGCACAAGATTTCCAACTGGTTCGACATCGAATATGAGTTGAGCCGGGCCAGGGCGGGCACGCCGGTGCCGGTGGAATTCACAACCGATGCCGGCGCGGGTCATAAGGAATTGCAACTGAACGACGACCAGATCGCTCATGTCGCGGGTCTTCGCCGCTCCTGCCAACTGCTGCTCCGCGAATACATGATCGATCGCAAGGCCGAGAATCCGGCCCAGGCGATCTCCTGGGGCGTCACCGAAACGCGCGATTTCATCCTTCAGTTTTACCTGACTCTCCGCCGGATGGCCGGCGGCTCGGTCAGCCCCGACCAGCTCATGGGCCCGGTCGGCATCTTCGTGAACGGCACGCGCGTCGCCAGCAAGGGCTGGGACTGGCTGGTCTGGTTCCTCTCCATGATCAGCGCCAATCTGGCGGTGGTAAATTTCCTTCCGATCCCGATCGTCGACGGCGGACTGTTCACCTTCCTCCTCCTGGAGAAGATCCAGGGCCGCCCGCTATCGGCGCGCACGCAGGCCATTGCCCAGTACGTTGGCCTGGCGTTCCTGGCCGGGGTGTTCCTCTTCGTGACCTATCACGACATTCTTCGATTCATCTAAAAGCCGCAGCCGTCCGCGTTGTGCTTTCCGTGGCCAAACACGCTCGTTTTCCCCTCTCCCTCCGGGAGAGGAACTTGTGGCACAGCCGCCCTCGGCTGTGTTCCGCCGAAGGCGGAAAGTGGCGTTCGACCTTCGGTCGAACACAGCCGAGGGCGGCTGCGCCACAATATCCCCCTCACTGGATCGCCCAAAGATCATCGAACGATCGCCGTCCGTCTAAAACGCCCTCGATGATCTGGCGTTGTCGCGGCGTCCAGAGCCGCGGGCGATCGATCGCAATCATGCGCTCGCCACAAAAACATTCGATCACCCGCCCGCGCAACTCATCCACGCCTTGCCCGCTTGTCGCAACAGTTTGAGTCGCCCACAGTTCCCCGATTCCCATTCCCATCGGCAGATCGATCTTGTTCACGACGGACAGCGCGCCGGGAAACCGGGCCAAAAGCGATTCCTGTTCGCCCGCAAGTGGGCGCGTCGCATCGAGCACCAGAACCACGAGCTGGGACTTCTCGATCTGCTCGCGGCTGCGCTCGATGGCCGTCCGCTCGATCGGGTCTTCCGTCGCCCGCAAGCCCGGGGTATCCACCAGCATCACAGGCAGTCCTTCGATGTTGGCAAATTCCCCGACCCAGTCGCGGGTCGTGCCCGGCACGTCTGCCGTGATCGATCGCTGCTGCGCGAATAGTTGATTGGCCAGCGTCGACTTTCCCGCGTTGGCCGGCCCGACGATCGCGATCGTCGGCGGAAACAGAAGATGTTCCAGCGTCCGGTCCGCCAGGGTCGCTTCGAGCTCCTGGGAGGGCGAGGCTCCTGCCTGGGAGGGCGAGGCTCCTGCCGAGCCACCGGTTTCCGCAGCGAAGGCGTCGCTGCTCGGCGGGAGCCTCGCCCTCCCGATCGTGTGGCGCGATTGCAGATCCCGCCACGCCTGGTCCTGCGCCAGCAGCGCCCGCACGCCAGTCTCGGTCCGTGCCAGCGGCAGGAATCGCAGCACCTCGCGCTGGAGCTGCGAGTCCGCGTCGACCATCTCATCCGCCAGTGGCGCACCCGGCTGCCCCAAGCTGATCTGGAACCCCTCGCGCTCGGCCAGATCGAGCACGGCGTGGACGACCCACGAGCCCCCGTGCACGTTCAAGTCTGCGGTCAAGTCGTCGCAGAGCACGACCACGGCGTCGTCGATGGCCCGATCGCCGTCGGTCAATTCGCCATAAACGCACCGCCGCAGCCTCACCTTTGTCGAGAACCGTTTCTCCAGGAATTCGCGCACGCCCAGCCCGCAAAGGCGCACCACCGCAATCCCCGCCGCCCCCGGCGCGGTCAATCGCATGGCGATATTTTGGGAATGATTCGACAAGCTGACAACGCCGCCAGATTGCGATGAACGGCAAAGGTGTTTTTCAGCACCCGCATGATAGCCGGTGCGAGGCCGTGCCGTATATTCGCACGCATGGAATGCCCAGAGGCGCTGATTACCCCATGTCCTGCACGGGATTGGCAGGAGAACCTCGAACGGGACGGTTTCGCGATCGTGACCGGCGTGATCGACGAGGCGGCCATCGAGCGCCTGATTGTCGCCCTGGCAGTCATGCTGACCGTCCGGCTGCATCTGGACGACTGCGGGCCCGACAATGGGCCGCTGAAGGTGATCGCCGGCTCGCACCGGTCCCGAATCCTGTCGCAGCAGCGGATCGAGCAGCAGCTTGCCACGGCGCCAGCGCGGGATTGCTGTGTCGAACGCGGCGGCGTGGTTTTGATGCGACCCCTTCTGCTGCACGCTTCTTCTTCAGCCACGCAGTCGGGCCATCGGCGCGTGGTGCACCTGGAGTATGCGGCTTCGTCTCTTCCGCAAGGGTTGGAATGGGCGGAACAGGTGTGAGCGGGGTGACAATGCAGGAGTTCCGACAGCACATTCGGGTACGCGCATCTGGATGTTTTCAAACCGGCATAAGGACTCAACTGGTCCAGCCATTGCGTGATCCTCACACGAGTAAGCCTGAAGAATTGCGGAGATGCGCTGGCGCTGCAAGCCATCGCGCGCCAGCTTTCCCCTCGGAGTACCGAGGGCCGCTGTTCGCGGCGGTCTTCAGGCTGCCTTGGGTATTTGGGCTGCGGTAAGCAAAGTTCCCACGACGATTTCACCGCTCGTCTCCGGCCCGCGCCGCGACGGCAAGGGTCACGCCGCGAGCCGAATCTCTTCTCCGACACCAGAGTTTTTTCCACGCTCGCGTCATTCCCCTTGCCGTCGCTCCGCCGGACCTGCGCCTCGCTGCGGTGACGGGCTGTCTCCGTTTCCCTTCGTCCCTGGCCGAAAGAAGGGACGAAGGAAACTCCGTGATGAGGCATCACCAGGAGAAGAGACCGACGACGGGAGGGCGAGGCGGGCGAGGCTCCTGCCGAGCCGTGCCTGCCATGCAAAGGCACGTGCGGTTCGGCCCGAGCCTCGCCTCCCGAGGGGGGCTTCGCGACCACCGGGAACAGCGGCCCGCATACTCACGGGGAAAGCCGACCGCGATAGCTTGCAGCGCCAGCACATCTCTCCCTCCCTCTGGACTTGCAGCTTCTATTATGAAGCGCTCCTGTCGATCAAATACTCGACCGATGAGAATTGCAAAGGAAGGGAAGTCGCGGCATAGAATGCCGTCATGCAGCCGCCGATGATTGGGAGCTGGACGATTCGGGTGGAGGGGGCCAAGCCGTTCACGATTCACGGAGATGAATATTTCGAGCTGCACGCAGTGCGGACCAACGACCCGGAGGGACAGGCGTTCTCCCTCAGGGTCCCGCGGCACGCGCTGTCCGCAGAACCTTTCGCGGGGCAGGTTCTTCTGGTGAAGTTCCTGATGGGGCAGGTGACCGAGGCGAAGCCGGTCAATCGAGCTGGATAGGCCATGATCGCAACTGCCACCGATTGTGGCTCATTTCTGCCCGCCCGGCGGACTGGGGAACGCCGGAATGGCCCGGCGGGGACCGCCGGGGTCGCCCGGGGCCGCCGAGTTTCTCGCAAGATTTAGATAAGTGGCTCAGTTTGGCTCAGTTTGGCTCACTTTTTTGGCTCATCATGACCCCATGAGCCATGATGAGCCATGAGCCAGGATGATTGCTGATTTGCCGATCCTTCGGCAGGCTCAGGACAAGTTGCCGATTTGCGATTGAAAAGCCCCGTCGCCAGCTCCGCGCTTCATTCGGCAATCGGCAATCGCAAATCGCAAATCGGCGAAGCCATTAGTCATCCAGAATGAAGTTGATCAGCTTCGGGGGCAGGAGGGGGGATTGCACGTCGATGACGAAACCGGCGATGAGGATTTTGCCTTTGCGTTGGAACTGGGCCCAGATTTTGTAGCGGCCGGGGGCGGGGAACATGGTGTGGAAGGCGACGAACGGGCCGCCGCGGGTGTCTTTGGTCGGCGTGAAAAGCTGCTCGGGATGGCAGTGCAGATACGTATTGGTGTCCTGCGAGATGATCACGCAGTGGCCCATCGCGCCCAGGTACGGCTCGATATCAGTGAGGGGCTGTCCGTTCCGGGACAAACGGAACAGCAGATCGATGTGAACGCCGGCAGAAATCGTTCGCGGCTGCGGGATCAGCTCGGCGGTGATCGTCGGATCGCTCTCCAGAGGTTTGTAGAGGGTTGGCGACGGGACCAGGTCCGCGTGCGAATCGGCTTGTTCACTGCCGGTCGATCCCACCGTCACCGGAAAGCGAAAGACCTGGCTGCGCTGCCCGCGGGGCGTGATGTCGGCAAAGAGCAGGAAATGGCCGGCATGGGGGAAGGCGTAGGTGATCGAGAGCGCCCCATCGGCTTGCATCAAAGGGTGAATGTGATCGAAGAACGAGAGGTCCTGCGAAACCACGATCAGGTGAAGCAGGTGCTCGTGAACGAGCGCCAGGTCGCGCAGGGTGTGGCCCTGAAACTGCGGGGTGAAGGTCAGCCGCAGCGTTCGGTCATCGATCGCTTTGACATCCGGCGGCCGAAGGCCGATGTCGGAAACCGCGGCGTGCTGCGGCTCGGTGGCCAGGGCCATGTCGTAGCCCTCATCATGAAGCGTCGTCCGCGGGCCGCGTTGGATGGGAACCATTGGCATTCCGCACAGCGGGCAGTCACCGGGCTTTTCCGATAGGACGCCTTCGTGCATCGGGCACTGATAGCGGGCGACTTCGTTGGGCGGGATCCATTTGATGACCGGCGTCACCCACGGATCGAAGTACCCGGTCTTCATCTGCGAGCCGACCGGCAGCGCCAGCCGGGCGCAGAAGCCGGGAATGTCGCGGAGCGCGGGGGCCAGGCCGCGGAAATGCGAATAGTTGCCGGCTGAGGTTGCGGATTCCGCGACGCGGGCAAGCGGGATCGCCAGGTCTTCATAGCCCTGGGAAACGATGAGGTTCAGGTTCTCCGCGGGGACACCGACCGGCTGATGATCGTTGAAACGATCCAGGACATAGAGGTCCATCGCCTGATCTTTGTTGTCGAAGGTGAGCTCGGCCCGGATCGGCCCGTACGGTGCGATGGTGCCCTCGTGCGGCCCCCAGCGGTTATACCGGCCGTAGCCAATGTACCAGGGCAGGCCTTCGTTGTAAGTGACCAGCAGCACCGATTCGACGCACATGAACAGCGCGAACGAGATGGCGAACGCGCGCTTGAATTGGGGAAATCCATCCTGAAGCAGGCGGGATGCGCCGATGGAGAGGGCGACGATCCCCATGCAGACGTGGGCGATGTACACACCCGCGGCGACGTTGGCGTAGGGCGCGACGGTGTGGACATGGGTGAACAGCAGCCCGCCGCCAATCAGGGCCATAACGGCGATGATCTTGGACTGCTGCGAGGCGGCGCTGACGGCCCGCTCTTTCTTGTGCGATTTGCGCAGCAGCCCCGCGGCACCGATCACCGTCAGGACGATGGCGATGGACTTGTGAAGCTGAACCTCGCGGTCGCGGAGCTGATGCCAGTCGGTCAGGCGGTAAAGATCCAGGTCCGCGCAGAAGAACAGGAAAATGCCGCCGAGGAGCAGAAGCAGCGGACCAATCCAGCGGAGCTTGTCGGCGCGTTTGGGGAAAAGCGCGGTGGCCAGAAGGGAGCCGGAGAGCGCGAAGGTCAGATATC
>Ga0210396_10000690_pt1 | contig 40583 bp, 33 predicted proteins | sample IncBWH17OmetaG_FD_155466 | JGI IMG/M metagenome (GOLD analysis project Ga0210396, IMG submission 155466) | Forest soil microbial communities from Barre Woods Harvard Forest LTER site, Petersham, Massachusetts, United States - Inc-BW-H-17-O ... | reverse complement strand
CTCGATGTCCTGCACCGAGTGGATCGGCGCATCCCAGGAGAACCGCTCTCGATGGGCTGCCAGGGCAGCGTCTGTCTCCGCTGTCAGCGCAGGATCCTCGATCCAGGCATCCGGGAATGCCTCGGCCACCCGTCGGTAGAGCACCGGATCGGGCGCCTGGTCGACGATCGACCCTGAGTAGTAGCCCTTGAAGTCAACGGACTCCACCGCCCCGGTCGCCACCAGTTCTGCGATCAGCTCCTCGCTCCAGGAGCTGGTCGGATCGAGCTTGAAGCGCAACGACGGATACGCGTCCAGACGCCGAAGCAGCGACTCCATGCTGGGTGGCTCGCCGAGTCGTAGCGAGACAACAAAACGCACCGGCTCCGGGACGCGACCCAGCGCTTCGTGCAGCGTTGTGCGCGACTGGCGCAGCGCGAGATCGAGCGCCGCGGACTCATACGCCCACACCCGGTAGCGCCGCGATACCTCACGTTGAGGCTCCTGCGGGAAAAGGTCGAGAGACGCCACATGGTTGCAGAACGACTCGATCGTCCAGCTCCCGCTCAGTGGCAGGTTCGGTCCGGCGGCCTGAAGAATGTCGTGGTCGACAGCGTCATAGGTGACGTCCTCGCCCTGACCCTCCTGGCCTGCGCCGCCGATCCTGATGACCGTGCTCTTGCGGTCGAACTCGCTGGAGACGAGAGCCTGCAGCGGCTCGAGCCCGTAGCTGTCGATCTCAAGCGGCAGGCCCGCGATTCGCTCCCATGTGCTTGAGGGCTCAGACACAGCGAGCCCAGCTTAGACGTTTCCCTGACGATGTTTCCCGGATGACATCCTCGGCTCCGAGCCACGGTGGGCTGTAGCATCGGCTGGGATGGCGCACTGTGGATCCTGGCCCCAGGGGTAGCTCGTGGCGAACAACACCAGGGGACCCCGCGGTCGTTCCCGCAAGCCACGCCCGGTTGCGTCCCGGTCTACTGATCAAGCCCAAGGTCCTGAGGATTCCGCTCGACCCGTCTCCGGTTCTACCCGACCCGACTCCGACTCTGCTCGATCGGACTCAGGCTCTGCTCGACCCGGTTCCGGTTCCACTCGACCTCGCTCGGACAAACGGAGATCTGCGAGGTCCCGAAAGGGGTCTCGCTCTGAGGCCCGTTCACAGGTGCCGGCCCAAACCACGTTCGGAGAGCGTCCCCAGGCGCCGTGGCATCCACTGCCGCTGTCCGAGCTGCTGATCCTGGCGGGAGCGGTCGCGTTCGTGCTGGCCGTCTCGCGGTTGCGCCACGGTCCGTCCGCCGGCGGACCGCTGCTGCTCGCCGGGATCCTGGCTGTGGGGCTCGGCACGATTGAGGTGACCTGGCGCGAGCACTCGAGCGGCTATCGCTCCCACACGCTGCTCCTGGCTCTGCTGCCCGTGATCGTCCTGCACTCGGTCGTGGTCCTGGGGTTCTCACTCCTGGCCAAACCCTCTCAGTTTCTGAACGTCGGGATGTTCGCGATCGACATCGCGTTGTTCATCTTCCTGTTCAGGGTGCTTCGCGCACGCTTCCTCGACGCCCGCGCGCGAGCTGCTAGCCGACGCTGAGCGACGGCATTGGGCGCTCGCCCTCATTGGCACCCTCGCCGCGGGTCTCCCCGTCCACTCCCAGGCGCTCCAGGCGGGCGATCTCGCGCTCTCCTTCCACCCGTGCCGGATGGCCCTCTGGAAGCTCCCCGATCAGCCGGGCGATGCGGTTTCGCAACTGCAATGCGAAGTGCGGGGTCGAGGCGCCCATCAGCTCACGCACGTCCTCCACGCTCACCTCGCCGGCGCGCTCTCTGAGCAGGCGAGTCGGATTCTCTGCTTGGCTCACGGTCCGCTGGTCTGGGTGGGTTCGGTGGAGGGGGTGGAGGGGTTCGTGGCAGAGGCGATTGGAGGTTCGACTGTCGCATGGGAGGATATCTCCAGAATCGAGTCCAGCGTCGCCTGAGTCTGTGCGCTGATCGCGCTTTCGTCCCCGATCAGCCAGCCATGGTTATAGACGCCGTGCACCGGACCGGATGGTGGCGAGCCCGGCTGCAGGTCGCTGAGGTAGCTGCTCAGCGCGGAAGGCAGTCCGCTGGGGCTTTCCAGCAGCAGCAGCGGGCCATAGTCCCCGATCGCCGAAAGCGGCGCCGCGGCAGGAGCGTCGAAGGGTCGTGAGGCGTTTGCGAACACAAGCCCATGCCCCGGTTCCTCGACCCCCCAGCCGAAGGATCCGTCTGTGAAGCGAGCAACTGCGATCGCGTTGGATGCCGGGTCGGGGCCGCCGATTCGAGTCACCCGGCCGAACCGCTCGAGCTTCCTCACCACGCTGCTGCTGACCACACTTGGCGGGCCAACCACATAGATCGAGCTATGACCGAGCTGGGCAAGCTCGTCGGAGGTGGGCCGGGGGATTCCCGCCCGTTCCACGAACAGGATCGGCGCGCCCGTCTGCGCCGCGAGCCCGGCAGCCGGCATCGTCATCGCAGGCGGTCCGTCGGCGGCGGTAACGATCAGCTGGTGCGGGGAGTGGTGGTGCAGCAAACTCGACAACCGCTCGATGTCGACGGCGAGGCTCGCCGGGCCACTGTCGGCGACCGAGCGTGTGACATAGCCGGTGGGCGCAGCGACAGCGCCGATCTGGATCACCTGGGCGCGACCCCCAGGGCCGGTTGCCGTCGGGCCCAGCGCACCCGTTCCGGTGGGCGCCATAGCGCGCAGAGCCTGGCTGCTGACTTCCGGCACTCCAGCTCTTTCGCTATAGAGCAGCGGCGCATGCAGTGGGGAGCCCGCAAGCACGGAGGCGGCCAGCGCCGCCGGCCAATCGCTTCCGTCGACGAGCACCACCGCCTGCGGGCGCGTGGCCGGCGTCAGGCCGGGGTACACGGTGACTGCCACCGCCGCCGCATCGACAGAGCTCTCTGAGCCCCCTAGGCGGGTGGTGTTCTTGGTGGAGAGCCCACCTGCTCCGTGGCTGCCCACTACTGCCACCGGCCCAGAACCGGCTTCGATGGTCCGCGAGGACAGCGTCTTCCCGCAACCGGCGATCGCTGTGCACAGGGCAACAGCAAGCGCGGTGGCGCGCACGGAGGCAATGCTCATGCTCGCCACGCTACCCGCCGCCCCCGACAACTGCGACGAGAGGAGCGGATCCATGCGTCTGGGCGAACGATTCGGCCGATGAACGGATATTCGATGCGCCGAGTCTCAACGACCATGGCGATCGACAATCCCCGATTTTGCGTAAAGAAGCCCGGTCGAGGCCCTGCAGCCTCTGCAACCGTCATTGCACTCTGATAGCGTCCCGCCCATAACGCCGAATCCTTGGTCGTAAGCCAAGGAACGGGGGACCCAAGTTGTTGGGGCGAATCCCGCGGTAGATCCGTGAGAAGCGCAGGCTCTTTCAGCGCTAGCCCGTCAGCTAACCCCGCAGGCCGACGAAAGAGGTTCCTGTGCGATTCCGAGCCCTCGGCTCAGCGGTATTTTGCATGCTGTTCTTGGCGGGCGCGCCCGTTTCGGCGACAGCCGCCACAGGTGGAGTTGCCCCCGGCGGGGCCTCCGCAAACGTCGTGTCCAATGCTTCCGTGGGCGGCGCCGCTCCCACCACCAAGGCGCCTGTCGCGAAGCCCCACACGGCTCCCGTCACCTCCAAATCCACGAGCCTTGTCTACAAAGGCGCGGTCTACGAGAAGACCGTCACCGGCCAGGTCGTTCCCTATGTGGCTCCCCAGACGCCCACTGAACTGACCTCCGCTACAGGTGGAAGCGTGGTCGGGGTGGCGGCTGACACCAAGCCGGAGCTGCTTGTCCCAGGCACCACCGCGCGCGTGGTCAACGGTCTTGCGGCAGCTCCGATGTCCGCCCCGCCCACCGTCCAGGAGATTGTCTGGGCCGGCAACCAGATCATCGGCCTGCCCTACATCTTCGGCGGCGGTCACGCGTCGTTCACCTCGCCCGGCTATGACTGCTCGGGCACCGTGTCCTTCGCGCTGCACGGCGCCAGCCTGCTGTCCACGCCGATGGACTCCAGCGAATTCATGGCCTGGGATTCCCGCGGCGTGGGGACATGGGTGACCGTGTTCGCCAACGGTGGCCACGCCTACATGACGGTCGCCGGTCTGCGCCTCGACACGAGCGCCGCCGATGACCCCTCAGATCAGCAGGGCCCTCGCTGGCGTCCGCTGAGGCCTGCCAACAGCGGTTACACGGTTCGTCACCCCACAGCCCTGTAGGTAGTCGTCGGCTACGCTTGTAGCTCACGTTCCCGCCCCACAGGAGGATCAGATGGCCGGTTTGACCGGGCGCATGTCAACCGTCGTGAAGGCCAAGGTCTCCAAGCTCTTGGATCGCGCCGAAGACCCCGCCGAGACGCTTGACTACAGCTACCAGAAGCAGGTCGAACAGCTTCAGAACGTCAAGAAGGGCATCGCCGACGTGGTGACCGCCAAGAAGCGCCTGCAGTTGCAGGAGACCTCCTTGCAGCAGCAGCTCGTCAAGCTCGACACCCAGGCCCGCCAGGCGCTCTCCTCTGGGCAGGAAGATCTTGCAAGGACGGCGCTCGAGCGCAAGAACATCGCCCAGACCGAGCTTCAGGGTCTCGACACCCAGGTCACAGAACTCGAAGCCCAGCAGGAGAAGCTGACCGACTCCGAGCAGAAGCTGCGCGCCAAGATCGAGGCGTTCCGCACCAAGAAGGAGGTCATCAAGGCCCAATACTCGGCCGCCGAGGCCCAGGTCCGTATCTCCGAGGCCGCCACCGGCGTTGGCGAGCAAATGGCCGACGTCGGCCTGGCGATGCAGCGGGCGGTCGACAAGACCGAAAACATGAAGGCCCGCGCCGACGCCGTGTCAGAGCTCGAAGCGGCTGGAACCTTCGACGACATCACCGCGCTCGGCTCGGGCGAAGATGACATCGACCGTCAGCTCAAGGAGCTCTCAAGCAAGTCAGAGGTCGATGACGATCTGGCGAAGATGAAGGCCGAGCTCGGATCCGGACCGACCCCCGACGCCGGCCAGATCGGTCCGGGCGAGGGCGACTCGAAGGAGCAGTCGGCATGATCGTGCGCGTCTCCGGAGAGGATCAGTATCGGCTTGAGGAGTCTGCCCACGCCGAGCTGAACAAGCTTGACACGGCCGTGCTCGCGGCGATCGACGCAAAGGACGAAACCGCTTTCAAGACGGCCTTTGCGCAACTGCTCGGCTTCGTTCGCGCCAACGGCGCCCGCATCGGCGACGAGGAGATCGAGACATCCGACCTGATCCTCCCGCCCGATGACATCACGCTGGCCGAAGCCGCCCAGGAATTCACAGGAGAGGGCCTGATCCCGGATTGACGGCGTCAATCCGCTTGGGCCATGACCATCAGATAGGGATTCCCCAGAGCGGGAACCAGCGCTCGAGCTCTGGCTCGATCGGCAGCTCGGAGGCCATCTGGGCCTTCAGCTGCAGCTCGCGCTCGGTGGAGCGCTCCGTCGGCTTGGTCGAGCTCGAGCCGGCATTCCCCGCGGCGGGCACGAACGGATACCAGAACCCGCGCTTGTAGTTGTAGATGAAGTACACCGGTCGCTTGCTCGCATCCTGGAAGGCGAACACGGCGCACAGCAGGCGCTCGCCGTGGCCGGCCGTCTCGATCGATCCGCTCACCGCGTTGATGCCCACCGCAAGGTCTTCCACCGATGCGTCGCGCAGCACCATCCAGCGGTAGCCGAAGCTGTCGTCCTCGGTGTGCACGTTCGTGCCGTTCTCACCGCCGGTGGCTCTCACCACTTCTTCCATATCCCTGATCGTGGCTTCGAACTCGCTCGTCTGCAGCGCCTGGAACACGATCGCGGCAGCCCCCGCCGGCTCGATCTGGTGTTCTGTCTGCAGCGCCACATAGGCGGTCGAGATCGCGAACAGGCGGTCGGGCGCCGGGCCCTTGACCTCGTGGCGGCCCGTCAGGATGTCGCGCAAGCCCACAGGCGTGTTCTTCAGATCAGGCGGCGCTCTGCAGCTGGGACTCCAGCCGGCTCAGCGCCTCCAGGCGCTTCTCGAGCGAGGGATGGTCGGAGAAGAGGTTCATCAGCGACTTCTTGGTGCGCGCCGGAATGATGAAGAAGGCGCTCATCCCTTCCGCCTTGCGCATGGCCGGGCTTGGGCTCCGCTCCATCGTGCCGCTGATCTTCAGCAGCGCCGAGGCCAGCGCGCTCGGGCGGCCCGTGAGCACCGCCGAGCCGCGATCGGCGGCGAACTCGCGGTAGCGCGAGAGCGCCTGCAGGAGCATGAACGAGACCGCGTACACCAGCACCGACACGAGCAGCACAATCGCCATGTCCTGCTCCTCTTCCTGGCTGCGTCCATATCCGCCGCCGAAGAACAACGTGAACTGGGCGATCAGCGAGGCGAGCGTCGCAAAGAAGCTCGCCAGCGTCATCACCATCACGTCGCGGTTGATCACATGGGTCAGCTCGTGCGCCATCACTCCTTCGAGCTCGGCCGAGTCGAGCATCTGCAGGATGCCCGTCGTCGCACACACGGTCGCCGACTTCTGGGAGCGTCCCATCGCGAACGCGTTCGGCATCGGCGTGTCCATCACGCACACCCGCGGCTTGGGCAGGTCGGCCTGCACGCACAGCCGCTCGATGATCCCGTGCAGCTCCGGCTGCTGCTCGGGGGTGACCTCCTTCGCTCCGAGCGTCGCGAGCGCGATCTTGTCGGAGGTGAACAGCTGCATCACCAAGAGGAATCCGGCAATCACCACGATGAACGCGGCGCCGGCGCCGGCGGCGAACAGCGCGCCGATCAGGACCGCATAGACGAGTCCGAGCAGGAACATCGTCCCGATCATCCGGGTCTGCAGGCCGGTGTCCTTGCCGAAGTCTGATCGTCGCTTTGCCATCGATATTGATTGTAGAGTCCACCTGTGCCGATGTCGCAGTCAGGGGACGCTCAGTGAAGCCGGAAATCCATCTGCTCGGCATCTCGATCAAGACGTTCGGGGTCACCTTCGCGCTCGGCTTCCTTGCCTGCGGCCTGATCGTGGCCCGCCGGCTGCGGGAGCTCGAGAAGCCGGTCGACTGGGCCTATGAGATCGTGTTCGCCGCGTTGATCGGGGGCCTGGTGGGTGCGCGGGCCTACTTCGTGATCCAGAACTACAGCCAGGTCAAGGGCAACCTGATCGGCAGCATCTTCTCTGGCTCGGGCCTGGTCTGGTACGGCGGCGCGATCGGCGGCGCGATTGCCGTGATCGCCTGGATGCGCTGGCGCGACATGCTCAATTTGACCACCTTCGACATGTGCGTGACGGTGCTCGCGCTCGGCTACGGGATCGGGCGGATCGGCTGCCAGGTATCAGGCGACGGCGACTACGGGATCCCCTCGAAACTGCCCTGGGCGATGGGCTACCCACACGGCACGGTTCCCACCCCGGCCGGCGTGACGGTCCAGCCCACCCCGATCTACGAGACGCTTGCGATGTGCCTGCTCGCGTACTTCCTGTGGAAGCTGCGCGACCGGGTCAGGCCCGGGGTGATTCTCGGGCTCTATCTGGTCTTCAGCGGTCTCGAGCGGTTGCTCGTGGAGTTCGTTCGTCGCAACAAAGAGATCCTTGCCGGTCTCACGGGCCCGCAACTGGAGAGCATCGTGCTGATGGCTATTGGGATCGTGCTGCTGGCCGTGATGGCTCGCGGAGCCGGTCTCGTCCCGCCTGATGGGTCCCGGAGCATGGGCGCTCCTGCCGGTGGCGCCCGCGCCCGCGCGAGTACCGTCTAGACCAGCTCCGAGACCAGTTTCGGGCGCCTGCGCGGGCGGCGCCACGAGTTCCATCCCCTGCAAGCCGCCATAATCCCGGCATGGCCACCGGAACCAGCCTTTCGCACGTGTTCCCTCTCGGCAGCCGCCTCAACGAGCGCGGTCACATCGAGATCGGCGGGTGCGACACGATCGAGCTCGCCCGCGAGTTCGGCACCCCGGCATATGTCATAGCCGAGGATGACCTGCGCGCGCGGGCGCGCGCGTTCCTCCAGGCCGGTCGCGACGCCGGACATGAGGACTTCAACGTGGTGTTCGCCTCCAAGGCGTTCCCCTGCACCGCCGTGCTCTCCCTGTTCGCCGAGGAGGGTCTGTGGTGCGATGTGGCATCCGGCGGGGAGCTGCACCTCGCGCTGCACGCCGGCTTTGTGCCCGAGCGGATCCTGATGCACGGCAACGCCAAGTCCGAGGCCGAGCTTCAGACGGCGCTCGAGCACCGGATCGGCTTGATCGTGATCGACAACTTCGACGAGATCGATCGCCTGGCGGGCTTGCTGGCCGAGCGTGGCAGACCTGGTTCTTCTTTCCAGGCGGCGCATGCGCCGCCTGGCCGGGCCGCACATGTGCGGCCCGGGACGCTGCCGCATGCGGCAGCGTCTTCCTCGATAGGGGAAGGATCGGATCGCCAGCCTGTGCTGATTCGGGCGACTCCCGACGTGCGCGGGGACACCCACGAGAAGATCTCCACGGGCCAGGCCGACTCGAAGTTCGGGTTCTCGATGGATGACGTGCCCGCCGCGATCGAGCGGGTCCGGGGTGTCGAGGGCCTTGCGCTAGAAGGGGTCCACGCCCACATCGGCTCTCAGCTGCTGGAGCTCGAGCCATTTCGTCGCGAGGCCGCCGCGCTCGCCCAGATCGGCAGCTTCCCCACCTGGGACCTCGGGGGCGGGCTGGGGGTCGCCTACAGCGAGAGCCAGCGCCCGCCGGAGATCGAGGAGTGGGTCGGCGCGGTCGTCGGCGCTGCTCACGCGGCTGGTATTGGCTCAAGCGCACGGCTGCTGGTCGAGCCGGGGCGCGCGCTCACCGCGAACGCCGGCGTCACCCTCTACACGGTTGAGAGCGTCAAGCACAACGTCTCGACCTGGGTGGCCGTCGATGGCGGCATGTCCGACAACCTCCGTCCGATGCTCTACGGCGCCACCTACGAAGCGCATCTCGCTGATCGCCCGGGCAGCGGCGCCGCGGGGGGGACCCGCTGTGTGCTTGCCGGCAAGCACTGCGAGTCCGGCGATGTGATCGTGCGCGAGACGCTGCTAGAGGATCCCAGGGCGGGAGATGTGATCGTCACTCCCGCCACCGGCGCCTACGGTTTCGCGATGGCAAGCAACTACAACGGTGTGCCGCGCCCGCCCGTGCTGTTCTGCAAGGACGGCGACGCCCGCGTGGTGGTCAGGCGCGAGAGCTTCGAGGACCTGACGGCTCGCGATGTCCGCTGAGCGGTTCAACGTAGGCCTGCTCGGCTTCGGCACGGTCGGCTCGGCGTTCGCCACGCTCCTGCGGGAGCGCTCCGCGCAGGTCGAGCTGCTGACAGGGCGTGCCCCGGTCCTTGGTGAGCCCCTTACAAGGAGCAGGGGCAGCTTCCGCGAGATCCTGGACGGCTCCGAGTTGATCGTCGAGCTGATCGGCGGGATCGAACCGGCGCGTGAGTACGTGCTGGCCGCGCTCGCCGCCGGCAGGCACGTCGTCACCGCCAACAAGCAGCTGCTCTCCCAGCACGGGGAGGAGCTGTTCGACGCGGCCCGTGCCAGTGGGGCACAGCTGCGCTTCGAGGCGGCGGTCGCAGGGGTGGTCCCCGTCATTCGCGTGCTCACCGAGTCGCTGGCGGGCGCCCACGTCGAGCGCGTCCACGGGATCGTAAACGGCACCACCAACTTCATCCTCAGCGAGATGACGCGCGGCTCCAGCTACGAGCAGGCCCTGGCCGAGGCTCAGCGCCAGGGCTATGCCGAGGCTGATCCCAGCGAGGACGTCAGCGGTCGCGACGCGGCCGCGAAGATGGCGATCCTCGCGCGGCTCGCCTTCGGGACCCCGGTGCACCTCGACCAGGTGCCCTACGAGGGGATCGAGCATCTGCAGACAGACGACCTGCAACATGCCCGCGAGCTGGGGCTCGGCCTGAAGCTGATCGGCACCGCCGAGCGCCGCGACGGCGGGCTGTCGGTGCGCGTCCATCCGGCCTTCCTCTACTCGGGGCATCCGCTCGCCTCGGTCAACGGGCCCTTCAACGCGGTCACGGTCGAGTCCGATGCGATCACCGAGATCACCATGTCCGGGCCCGGGGCCGGTGGGCGACAGACCGCCAGCGCCGTGCTCGGAGACCTGATCAGCACGATGCTTCCACCGGCCGCTCTCGCGCCGCCGCTGGATCCCTTGCCGCTCGTGCAGGATGTGAAGAGTGGCTTCTACATCCACATGGAGGTGGCCGACAGGCCCGGGACGCTGGCCTCAGTGGCCCAGGTGCTCGGCGACCAGGGCGCCTCGATCAAGTCGGTCGTGCAACACGGGCTGGGTGAGAACGCGCGCCTGGTGATGGTGATCCACCCGCTCGCCGAATCCCGCCTGCGCGAGGCTTTGAAACGCATTGCAGCGCTCGATTTCCTGCGCTCCACCCCCCGCGCGATACGCGTAATAGAAGAGGAGTTCATGTGATCCTTGACGCGTATGGCGGCGCTGGGCGGCGTCCTCGCGAGCTCACGTGCTCAGCACGCCGCGCTCGCTGCGTCCTTGCCCAGCTTGCCCTACCCGCCCAGGATGGCTTTGTCCAAGAGGAGTCCATGTGAGTGAGACGATTTCCATGAGTAAGAGTCATGTTCCGCTGATCGAGCGCTACCGCGACCGGCTGCCCTTCGAGGAGGGCGATCCGATCGTGAGCCTGCAGGAGGGCTCGACCCCGCTGCTGCGCGCGCCGGTGCTGTCTGAGATCGTGGGCGTCTCAGTGCGCCTGAAGCTCGAGGGCGCTAATCCCACCGGCTCCTTCAAGGACCGCGGCATGACCTGTGCGGTGTCGGCGGCCGTGCGCGACGGCGCCAAGGCGGTGATCTGCGCGTCCACTGGGAACACGGCCGGCAGTGCTGCCGCCTACGCCTCGCGTGCGGGCATCACCTGTGCGGTGATCGTTCCGGACGGGAAGATCGCCGAAGGCAAGATGGCCCAGACGCTGATCCATGGTGCCCGCGTGATCTCGCTGGCGGGCAACTTCGATCAGGCCTTGAAGCTCGTGCGCGAGCTGGCCGAGGCCCATCCGATCGTGCTCGTCAACTCGGTCAACGAATTTCGGATCGAAGGCCAGAAGACGGCGGCCTTCGAGCTGCACGAGGACCTTGACGGGAAACTGGAAGCGCTCTGCATACCGGTCGGCAACGCCGGCAACATCACCTCCTACTGGCGCGGTTTCTGCGAGATGGGCGCCACCCCCAAGCTGTTCGGCTTCCAGGCCGAGGGGGCCGCGCCCTTGGTGCTGGGACACCCGGTCGAGCATCCCGAAACAGTCGCCAGCGCGATCCGGATCGGACACCCTGTGCGTGGAGAGGACGCCATCACCGCCACCAGGCAGTCAGGCGGCGCCATCCGGTCGGTCACCGACGCGGAGATCCTTGCCGCCTACCGTCTGCTGGCCTCCAAGGAAGGCATGTTCTGCGAGCCGGCCTCCGCGGCGTCGGTCGCGGGCCTGCTCAAGTACGGGGCGGACGGCGCCAAGCAGGTCGTCTGCGTGCTGACCGGCCGCGGTATCAAGGATCCCCAGACGGCGATCGAGCACAACGGCGGCAAAGTGATTCCCTGCCCGGCCGAGATCGGCGCGATCGAAGAGGCGGTCCTGGGTGATCCGTAGGCGCGTCGTACGTGTACCCGCGTCCTCCGCGAACCTAGGGCCTGGATTTGACTGCTTCGCCGCCGCGCTCGGCCTGCACCTCGAGCTGGAGGTCCTGGAGACGGGCAGCTTCGCCGTCGAGACCGACCTCGCCGTGCCCCTCGGTCCGGAGAACCTGTGCGTCAGGGCGTTCCAGAGCCTGCACCCGGCTGAGGACTTCACTTTCCGGATCCGCTCTGAGATACCGCTCACAGGCGGTCTCGGCTCAAGCGCCTCGGCGATCGTCGCGGGGCTGCTTGCAGCCGACCATCTGTTCGAGCTCGACGTCGACCTGCTCGCCTGCGCCACCGCGATCGAGGGTCACCCCGACAACGTCGCCGCGGCGCTTCACGGCGGCTTTGTCATATGCGCCGATGGCGAGGCGGTGCGCTTTGACCCACCCACCGGCCTGGAGGCGCTTGCGGTCGTGCCCGAGCAGGCGGTGCGCACCAGCGAGGCCCGTGGCGCGCTGCCCGCTCAAGTTCCCCTGGAGCAAGCCGTCTTCAACGTCGCCCACGGAGCCTTGCTCACGCTCGGGCTCGCCCGCGGCGACTGGGATCTGGTGGCCCGCGGTCTCGATGACAGGCTGCACCAGCAGCAGCGCTCGCACCTGTTCCCGCGCTCCTACGAGCTGGCTCGCAGCGCGCGCGAGCTCGGAGCGCTCGGCGCCACCATCTCAGGCGCCGGTCCGACCGTGCTCGTGTGGTGCTTCTACGAGCAGACCGGGGCCGTCGTGGAGGCGCTGCGCCCCGCCACCGAGGGCTGGGCCACGCTTCTGCGCGCCCCATTCGAGGCTCAGGGCGCCTATGTCGGTGAGCTGTAGCTTATGAGGATGCCCCAGCCACGCCACAAGTCCCCGCCGCGCCACAGCGCCCACCAGGAGACCGACGATGGCTACTTTCCGCGCGCCACCTCGATCCTGAGGATGGTCCACGAAGAGAAGGCTGTCGGTCTCATGTACGGGCAGCGCGCGCTCTGCGTGGGAGCGGTCAAGCCGCTGAACTACGTCGGCACGAGCGAACACACTCGCAACAAGCTCACCCCCTTCAGGCGGATCACCCATACCGGAGGGATGTTCGAGGCTGTGTTCTTCGGCAGCCGCACCCGGGCCGATCGCGTACTCGAGATCGTCGCCAAGATGCACGAGCGGGTGGTCGGGGAGCTTCCCGAGGACGCCGGGCCTCACCATCCGGCGGGCACGCCCTACTCGGCGTTCGACCCGGAGCTGATGCTCTGGACAGTGGCTGTGATCGCCGACTCCGCCGAGTGGTTCTACCAGCGCGTGGTACGGCCTCTCACCGGCGAGGAGCGGGAAGCGCTCTGGCAGGACTATCTTCGCTTCGCCGAGCTCTTTCAGATGCCACGCTCAACTGCTCCCGCGAGCTATAGCGAGTTCCGCGCCTGGTATGAGCGCCAACTGGCGGGTCCCGACCTGTATCTCACCGAGGAGGCCCGCTTCATGGGCTACGCCTCTGCGTTTGAGATCCCGGTGCCCTCCGGCCGGCGGGCCGCCAAGAGCCTTCACGACCTGGTGATGCTCGGCTCGCTGCCCCAGCGCATACGCGAGCTCTACGGCCTGCGCTACACGCATGCCCACGCGGCGGGATGCGCAGCCGCGCTTGCCGGCGGCCGTCTTGCTCGACTGCTCGCCCCCCGTTCACTCACCCACGGATCCTGCCTGCCCGAGTTCGAGATGGTCGCCCTGACCGAGCGCCGCCGGATCGAAAGCGGGCAACCCACGCCGCAACTCGCCGGCTGAAGCGGCGCAAGGCCCCTCAGCGCAGCCGCGCGAGGCGGCGGCGGGCGTCGGCCATGCCCGGCAGACGCCCAAGCAGCTCGTCACTCAATGCCACATAGTCTGCGCCGAGGTCGGGGCGATGGTCGAGGATCGACACAGCCTGCTCGGCCGACTCGGCATAGGCGATCGAGCCACGCACCGTGGTGTCGAACACCTTCTCACCGAACCGCTCCTTCAGCGACGCCTTCGCCTCACGTGAGTGCACAGTGCGCATATCCGCCAGGTTCAGCAGCACCCCCAGCAGAGACAGCTCGTCGTTGAGGCTGTCGCGGGCGATCTCGATCACCTCCATCGCCTGCTCCACTCCCTGCAGGGCGAAATACTGAGCCTCGGCCGTCACCAGCGCATAGTCGGCGGCCACAAGCGCGTTCACCGTCAACAGCCCAAGCGATGGCGGACAGTCCACCAGCACGATCTCATACTCGCTCTGGACCCCCGCCAGGGCGCGCCGCAGCGTCATCTCCCGGCCGATCCGACCGCCCAGCATCAGCTCCGTCTCGGCAAGGTTCAAGCTGGCCGGGATCGTGTCCTGGTGGATGGCCGCGCTCACCTCCGCCGCGCCCGAGAGCACGTCGGCGATCGTCGGCTCGCTGTCCGGCGGCAGGTCGAAGTAGTCCGACAGGTTGCCCTGAGGGTCCAGATCCACGGCAAGCGTCCTCACGTCGATCCGGCGCAGCACATCGGTCAGGGTGCGCACCGTGGTCGTCTTGCCGGTACCGCCCTTCTGTGAGAGCACAGCGATCGTCTGAGCCATGGCGGCCGATAGTACGTGGAATCTGGAATCCGTGGTGCCGGCGCCCAGGCTCGAGGTGGAATACGTCGCTGCCGGCGCCCAGGCTTTGGCCGAACGCGGCCGCCGACACCCAGGCTCAGGCCACTCCGAGCGGTTCAGCTGAGCGCCGAGCGGTTCAGCTGGGCGTGTGAGCCGGCTCGGGCTGTTGCTGCTCGGCCTGCTGGACGGTAACGCTCACGAATGTCAGCCGGTAGCGGCCCACAAGAATCTCATCGCCGTCGTTGAGCGCCCTCCACTCGACCCGCTCGCCGTTCACGAACACCCCGTTGAGGCTTCGATCGTCGAGCACCCTCACTCCGTCGGGCTGGCGCACCACAAGCGCATGCCGCCGCGACACGGTGGGGTCGTCGAAACGGACGTCCGCTGCCAGGCTCCGCCCGATACGGGTCCACTCGCGCGTCAATGCGACCGCCCTGGTCTCGCCCCCGTCCTCGTACAGGACGTACTCGCCCGGCTGGGTCAGATCTTCTCGCGCGCGGGTCACCCACTCACGGGGCTCCTGAGAATGCTGGAACGGGGCCATCGTGCTGCTCGGCACCGCATTGAACAGGGACGCTCTCACGAAGTCGTGGCTCCCGCAGTCGGGACAGTCCCGCAGCGCATCCATCGAGGTGAGCGTCAGGACATATCCACATCTCTGGCAGCGGAACGATCCGGTGCCGGCCATCGTGCCCGAAGTATGCGACTCCATGCTGCGCTTCCCCTTCCTTCCGTTCCCGGGCGGGCGGGAACTTTCTGCATGTTGGAATCTGGTGGAGATCATAAGCGAAATGTCAAATCGCGCCCTGGCCGGTTGGCCGGTTCTGATAGTCGCGCACTTCGAGCCTACCCCCCTCAATCGGCGTCCAAACGAATCGTCCCGAAAGATCACCGAAGATTGGGCCGGAAGGAGGTCCGTCGGGTGCGGCGAAACTAGTGCCATGGCCTCCCAGCACGGCGACGTCGAACAACTGGAGCGCTTCCTCCTGCGGCGTGGCGTCGGATCGCTCACAGCCGACCGCCACCGCTGCATCGATTGCCAGCGCACGCCGCTGGTGGGCGAGCGCATCCACGTATACGAGCGCCAGACCGGGATCGTCTGCGAGCTCTGCAGCCAGCAGCGCCGCAAGGCTCCCCTGGCGAGCGAGATCGTTCGTCACAGCGAGCTCGGTCAGACCGTGCGCCTCACCGCCCGCGCCGCCTAGCCCTGTCGGCCAGCCCGCCGCCGGCAGCGGCTCCCGACGGCCGCGTAGCCGGCAGTGGCTCCAGTGCCCCGCCGCCCGCTCGATCATTAGACTGGCGCGCGGTGAATCCCGTCACGGTCTCGATCGTCATCAGCGCTCCCCGCGAGCTGGTCTTCGACTACCTGCAGGACATCGCCAACCACCCCGAGTTCACCGACCACTATCTCGTGGACTGGCATCTCACCAGGGAGGATTCGATCGGCCGCGGCGCCGGCGCTCGCTTCCGCGTGAAGGCCCCGGGGAACCGCTTCAGCTGGGGCGACTCCACTTTCACCGAGGTCAGCCGCCCTCACCGGATCGTCGAGGTCGGGCGCACCGGCAAGGCCAACCGGGTTCGCACCCTCGGCGTCTATGAGCTCGCTCCGGCTCCTGGAGGGGCCACGCGCGTGCAGTTCACGCTCGACACCGAGGCATCCGTCCTGTCCGACCGGATCCTCGAGGCATTCGGCGGTCGGGCCTGGCTGAAGCGCAAGAACCAGAAGGCGATGCGCCGGCTGCGCTCGATCATCGAGCGGGGCGAAGGTCGCGGAGAGCGCGTCACCCTCGCCGGCGGATAAACTGCCCGCTCGCATGCCCCGTCCCGCTCGCACACCCCGCGCCCTCGGCAAGCTCTCGCTGCTCGCGGTGCTGCTCGCGGCCGTGCTCGCGCTCAGCGCCTGCTCAGATGACTCCCACACGCGGGTCACCACCGGCACCTACGCGGGCGAGTCCGGACAGAACGCCCCCTATTTGAACGTCGGCCCGCTGATCTATGAGGTCCAGCTCTCTCGCGAGCTCAACCCCTACGACACCGAGGACGCCTCCTATCTGACCGGTCTCACACCGCTGCAGCGCCGCCTGCGACCCGGCGAAGAGTGGTTCGGGGTGTTCCTGCAGGTCTACAACGAAAGCTCCAGGCCCCATCCCGCAGCCCTCAGCTTGACGATCAGCGACACCCAGGGCAACATCTACAGCCCGATCGTGCCTGCCCCCACGAACGAATTCGCCTACCGCGCCGGTCTGCTCGGTCCCAAAGCCCGCATCCCGGCGCTCAACACGGTGGCCGCCAACGGGCCCACCCAGGGCGCGCTGCTGCTCTACAAGATCAAAGTCGTCTCGCTCGACAACCGTCCGCTCGAGCTCAAGATCCTCGATCCGCTCGACCCCACCCAGTTCGCCTCCGCTGAGCTCGACGTCTAGCCGACTATCCAGTGTCGTGCTCGACGTCTAGCTGACGATCTAGTGCCGAGTTCGACGTCTGGCTGACGATCTAGCGCAACCCTGACTCGAGCACCTGCCTGGCCACCGGGGCAGCCGTTTCGCCGCCGGCGCCGTCTTTGACGAGCAGCACCCCCACCGCGATACGGGGGCGGGATGCCGGTGCGAACGCGGCGAACCAGGCGTCGGTGTTCTGGGGATCTTTGCCACCTGAGGAGCATCCTTCGCCAGACTGGCTCGCTTCGGTTTCCTCGCCGGTTTCCGATTCCTCTCCTTCGGAGCCGTGTTCGCTGCCTTCAGGGCAACTGGGTGTACCGAGTTCGGCGGTGCCGGTCTTGCCGGCTACCACCACCCCCGGGATCGCCGCGGAAGTACCCGTGCCCTCCCTCACCACGCCGATCATCAGGCGTCTCACCGTGTGCGCGGTCGAGGCGCTGATCACCCTGGGACGGGTCGCATGGCGGGCTTGGAAGGTCGGAGCCGGACGGCGCCCGCCGTCGGCGATCGTGGCCGCCACGGTCACCATCTGCAGCGCAGAGGCCTGCACCTGGCCCTGGCCTATGGCCGTCGATCCTGTGTCCAGTTCGCCCTGTATCTGGTCGGCGGGCGGCAACGTGCTCTCGACCGCCCCCTCCACGCCCGGCGCGTGATTGAAGCCGAAGCGTTCGGCCGTCGACACGAGGCGCGCGGCCCCCACCTTCACTCCGAGCGGCGCGAACACCGAGTTGCAGGACACCGCGAAAGCGAGCGCCAGACTTCCTCCACAGGACTCCCCGTTGGCGTTTTCGAGCTTCACCCCGTCGAGGGTGCTCGATGTCGCATATGGGAAGACGCTGCTCGCGCGGGCGATTTTCGCTTCGAGCACCGCCGTGAGCGTCACCATCTTGAACGTCGATCCCGGGGGCTGCAGGTCGTCGATGCCGATTCCCGCCACAGCCAGGATCTCCCCGTTGGCGGGGTCCAGTGCGACGACTCCCCCGAGCTGGTCCCCGAGCGCCGTCGCCGCCGCCTGCTGCACGGCAGGGGAGATCGTGGTCCGCACCGCCGGGCTCGGCCTGGCCACGGTGCTCGCGAGCACCCGCCCGCCCGCCAGCAGCTCGCCGCCGGGCCTGCCCCGCAAGCGTTCGTCAAGCGCCAGCTCCAGCCCGCTCGTGCCAACGATCGCGTCGGCCGGCACCCCCTGCGACTCGAGCTCGGCGCGCTGTGCGGCCGGGATCGGACCGACGTCCCCAACCACCCCCGCGGCCGCGGCGCCCAACGGCGAGCTGCGCGCCCCGGCACCGCTTGCCTCGCCGTCGGCCAGCACGGTCCCGTCGCGGGCCAGCAGAGCCGCCCTGGCCGGCAGAGAGGTGCGCCTGCCCAGCGACTCCCCCTCGCTCAGCCCCGGGAACACGAGCGAGCGCTCCCACATCACCCGCGGCCCTGCAGGCGTACCGTTCACCCTCAGGCGCAGGCGCTCCTCGAAGGACCCCCACAGGCGGGTGGCCACCCGCATCGGGATCGTGATCGTCCCGTCGCTGTCCTTGCGCGCCCCCCCGATGACCTTCAGGCGAGTCTCCGTCGCCGTCCTCCCAGCGCTCCTATAGGCGCCGGCGAACGCGCTGACTGAGATCCTGCGCTGCGCCGCAGCGTCGATGTCTCCGTACATCTCCGGATAGTCGCCTCGCGTCCAGGCCCGCGCGAATTGCTCGGCGAGGCTCTGCTGCGCGGAGCCGTGATGACCACCGCCGAAAATCGCTCCCAGGGAGAAAGCCATGGCCGCAAGCACCACCACCGGCATTGCCCGTCGCGCGCGCCGGCGGCGCTCGCTGGTGGTGTTCACGCGACCACCGGCACTGCCCGTCGCGCGCGGCGGCGGCGCTCACTGGAGGTGTTCACAGCTCGGGACGGTAGAACATGAGCAGTGACTCGACTGGATTGGGCCATCGTCGTATTCGCTGTCCTGCTCGCGATCTTCGGGTTCCGGCGAGGCTTCATCGTTGCCGTGCTCTCCTTCGGAGGTTTCGCCATTGGTTCATTCATCGGGACCCGGCTGGGTCCTCTACTGCTCTCCCAGGGATCCGCCTCGCCCTACGCAGCCGCCTTCGGCCTGATCGGAGCGCTGCTAGCCGGTGCGATCCTCGCCACCGGTTTCGAGGGAGTCGGCCTGAGGCTTCGCCGCGTGCTCGTGCTGCCGGGGCTCAGCATGCTCGACGGCGCCCTCGGTGCCCTGCTGAGCGCCGCGCTGGGACTGGCGATCGCCTGGATCCTGGCGGCGGTGGTCCTGCAGACCGACGGCACCACCCAGCTGCGCTTGGACATCCAGCGCTCGGCGATCCTGCGCGAGCTCAACCAGCTGCTGCCGCCCACGGGACCGATCCTGAATGTGCTGGCCAGCCTCGACCCGTTGCCCTCGATCGCCGGTCCGCTCCCGGACGTCTCCCTGCCGCCCGCCGCGATTGCGCGCGACCCGGCTGTGCGTGGCGCCTCGCGCAGCGTCGTGCGTGTGCTCGGGACGGCCTGCGGGCTCGCCATCGAGGGCTCCGGATGGGTCGCCCAGCCGGGCGTGGTGGTCACCAACGCCCACGTCGTAGCGGGAGAGCACGACACCACCGTCGAGGTCGACGGACACGACCCCGAGCTGAGCGCCTATGCGATCGCGTTCGACCCCACCGACGACATCGCCGTGCTGCGTGTGCCCGGGCTCGGTCTCCCGTCATTGACGCTCGCCGCCCGTCCCCCCAACGGTCGTGCCGGTGCGATCCTGGGCTATCCGGAGAACGGGCCCCTGGATGCCCGCCCGGGGCGCATCGGGACCACCCAGCAAATCATCACCGACGACGCCTACGGTCGCGGGCCGGTCTCGCGTCTGCTCACCCCGCTACGAGGCCTCGTGCGTCCCGGCAACTCCGGCGGGCCATTCGTGGATCGCCAGGGGCTCGTGTTGACCACCGTGTTCGCCAGCACCACCGGCAGCGGGCCGGTCGGCGGCTATGGCGTTGCCAACGCCACCGTCGCTCGGGTGCTCGCGGGAGCCGGCCACATGGTGGGGACCGGAGAATGCAGCGCTGGATGAGTCCCGGAAGGGTCCGCTCCTGTCCCGCACGGGTCCGCTCCTGGCCCGCGAGGGCCGCTCCTTATGCCGTCGACGGACGGGTCTGAGGACGCGGACGGGTCGCTTTCCGGCCCTCGTTCGCCTTTCTGCCATCGCCGGCCTTGCCTGACTTGGACTCAGGAGCTTCCGAGGCGGGCTCAGCATGCCTGGGCGTGCCTGCGTGGCTGCGCGCGGCGGCTGTGGCGGAGCTGTCCTGTGCGGATTTCTCGAGCACCGGCCCCGCGGCCGCCAGACGCCGCACCAGCGCGGTCCTGACGCCCTCGAGCTCCTCGACGCTCAACAGTCGGGGACCGGCGTGCCGGAGGGGTTTGCTCGGCGCGGCGATCAGGCCCGGATGACGGGCCTGAATCTCTGAGAGCGCCTGCTCCAGGGCCGTGATCTGAGTGCGCAGCTCTCTACGCCTCTCGCTGCCCTCTGTCGCGGCGCCGGCGGGGGGCTCAGTGGTCACATACAGCGCGGCCGCCACCTCACGCGGGTCGACACCCGTCCTGCGCGCCTGGTGGGCGGCGTCGGCGGCGATCTGCCCGACGGCCGACGGCTCGGGGGCGACGCTGGCCACGAATGTGCCGGTGCCCTGCATGCTGTCGATCAGCCCCTCCTGCTCCAGGCGCTGATAGACCGCGCGGGCGGTGTTGGCGTTGATCCCGAGCATCTCGGCCAGCTCGCGCAGGCCCGGCAGGCGCTGGCCCGGCCCAAGACGGCCATCGCCGATCCGTGCGCGCAGCGCCCAGGCGAGCTGCACCCCGATCGGAATCTCGCCACCGCGGTCGATCGCGAGATCTCCGAGGTCCAGCTGCCCACCGCGCGCGGACGATCGGGTCGACCTGGAGGCGTCTGCTCGAGACGCCGTTTCTGACGGATGCAGGTCGCGATGGTCGTCTCTTGCCATCTCTAAATTCTAGTCGCTCTCGACCCAAAGTCATGCAGTGCTATTGAACTAGTACACTAGCTCTATGGATGGGTTGGGTGAGGAGGAGCTGAGCGGCGCGAGCCCGGGCGGATCGACCCAGAGCGCCGTGTCCGAGCAGCCCGGCATGTCCGTCGGGCTCGGCCGAGGACCGGCGTTGCTCAACCGGATCTTGCTTCCCGCCAGGAGTCTGCTGGAGGAAGTCGGGGAGATGATGATCCTCACCGGGAAGACGATCGCCGCCGTGGTGAGACCGCCCTACCCCTACGGCGGCGAGTTCGTGTGGCAGTTCCTGTTCGCGCTGCGCGTCTGCTGGTTGCCGCTGCTGCTGTCGACGTTCGCGATCTCCTACGGCGCCCCGGGTCTGCAGGCGGCGAATTTCCTGACCGTGCTTGGGTCGCTCGATCGTCTCGGGGGCTTCTTCGTGCTGATCGTGGTGCGCGAAATCGGACCGCTCATCACAGCGACGATGCTCGCCGGCGCCGCGGGCACGGCGATCACGGCCGACCTGGGGGCGCGCAAGATCCGCGAGGAGCTGGACGCGCTGCAGGTCCTGGGAGTCGACACGGTCAAGAACCTGGTGGTCCCGCGCTTCCTGGCGCTGATGCTCGTCACCGGCCTGTTCAACATCTACGCGATCCTGTTCGGTCTCTTCGGTGGGATCCTGGCCGCGCTCGTCCACCACCAGCCGCTGGGACCCTTCTGGGCGACGTTCTTCAACAACACCTCCACCACCGACCTGTGGGGCTCGACGCTGAAGACGGCGATATTCGGGGCGATCATCGCGATCATCTGCTGCTACAAGGGCATGACCGCCTCGGGCGGCGCTGAGGGTGTGGGACGAGCCGTGAACCAGGCCGTTGTGGCCTCGTTCATCGCGTTCGGCTCGTTCAACTACGCCTTCACCCAGATACTGCTCGCCACCCATCCCAACATCATCACCGTCAGGTGAGCGAGTCCCCCGCAACCGCGACGCGCGAGTGGCTGGCCTCCACGGGGGAGATCGCTCAGTTCACCGGTCGCATCGTGCGCGACGTGTGGTCGCTGCGCGTCCTGCGCTTCTTCGGCGAGGCCACCCGCCAGGCGGGGCTTCTGATCGTGTCCTCGACGGCCGTGCTGTGGGTGATGGTGTTCATCATCGGCCTCGGTCCCTGCGGGATCCAGGGCGCCTATTTCGCTGAGGCCCAGGGAGCGCCCAGCGTCGCCGGCGCATTCGCGGCATGGTGCGATCTGCGCGAGGCGATCCCCTACGCGTTCGGCTACATGATGGCGGCGAAGGTCGGCACCGGGATCGTGGCCGAGCTCGGCGCGATGCGCATCAACGACGAGATCGACGCGCTCGAAGTGATGGGAGTCGATTCGATGCTGTTCCTGTGCGCCACCCGCATGCTGGCCGGGTGGCTCGTGCTGCCCTTCATGTACATAGCCGGAATCGGCGTGGGGTTCCTGGCCTCATACATAGCGGTCGTCAAGCAGGTCGGGGCCGTCACCTCGGGCGGCTACCTGCTGGTCTTCTGGCAGTACCAGAATCCGCTGGACTACCTCTACAGCGTCATCAAGGCGATGTCGATGGCCACCGCGGTGGTCCTGGTGGCCTGTTACTACGGCTACACCGCCTCCGGCGGGCCCGTGGGCGTCGGCAGGGCCACTGCGAAGTCGATGGTGCTCAACCTGGTGCTCGTCACGATGATCGGGATGCTTGGCACGCAGGTGTTCTGGGGTACCAAACCGCGGACCCCGATCGGCGGTTGAGCCGGCGGTCGTGGGCCCACGACCGCCTCTGGAGATTGCGCTGCTTGACCCACCCGCTACGCTGGCGCCATGTCCAAGACGCTCGTGATCGCGGAGAAGCCATCGGTGGGGCGCGACCTGGCTCGCGTGCTTCCCGGGCCGTTCGCAAAGCAGGAAGGCTGGCTCGAGGGGCCCGATCATGTGATCACCTGGGCGGTCGGCCACCTCGTGCAGCTCGCCGAGCCCGACGAGTACGACGCAAAGTACAAGCGCTGGCGCATGCCCGACCTGCCGATCGTCCCGAGCAAGTTCAAGCTCGTGGTGCGCGACGAGCGCTCGCGCAAGCAGATGTCAGTGGTCACCGCCCAGCTCGGGCGCGAGGACGTCGGACAGGTGATCAACGCATGTGACGCGGGTCGCGAGGGCGAGCTGATCTTTGCCTACCTGTACGAGAAGGCGAAAGCCAAGAAGCCCGTCCAGAGGCTGTGGCTGAACTCGATGACAACCGCCGCGATGAAGAGCGCGTTCGAGTCGCTGCGCCCGGCCGAGGACTTCGCTCGCCTCGAGCAGGCCGCGCGATCGCGCTCGGAGGCCGACTGGATCGTCGGAATGAACGCCACCCGTGCAGCCACCATCCGTCTGAAATCTTCGTTTGACGGGGCAGTGTCGCTGGGGCGCGTGCAAACCCCGACGCTCGCGATCGTGGCGCGCCGTGAGGAAGAGATCAAGGCGTTCGTGCCCGAGCCCTACTGGCTCGTGGATGCCACGTTCGACGCTGGTCCGCTCGATGGGGCCGCGCCATCGGAGAACGGCGACGGCTCGGCCGGCGCGCGTGTGTATGAGGGCCGCTTCCACATGGGGGCCAAGCCCCGCATCGCCACCGAGCAGGAGGCGCTTGCGATCGTCGAGGCCTGCCAGGGCAAGCAGGGCACGATCACCAAGCTCGACAAGAAGGAGCAGCGCGAGCGAGCGCCGATGCTCTACGACCTGACGAGCCTTCAGCGCGAGGCCAACACGCGCTATGGCTACTCCGCGCGGCGCACGCTCGCAGCGGCGCAGCGCCTGTATGAGGAGCACAAGGCGCTCACCTATCCCCGTACGAATTCCCGCTACCTGACCACCGACATGGTCGAGGAGATAAAGCCGATCGCCGAGCTCGTGGGCGGCCAGAGCGAGTACACGAAGGCGGCGGCCTATGTCACCGGCCTCGATGTGCTCCCGCTCGCACGTGTGGTCAACGACGAGAAGGTGACCGACCACCACGCGATCATCCCCACGAGGGCCGAGCACGCCGTGGACCGCATGGGAGACGACGACAAGCGCGTCTACGACATGGTTGTCAGGCGATTCCTCGCGGTCTTCCATCCCGAGGCGGTGTTCGAGAACACGCGCGTGGAGACCACCGTGTTCCCGAAGGGAGATCAGGCCGGCGGATGCGTGTTCCGCACCCGCGGCAAGCTGCTGCTCGTGCCCGGCTGGCGCGGCGTCTACGGACAGATGCCATCCGAGGCGAAGTCCGCGGCCGAGGAAGACGAGGGCGTCGACCAGCAGCTGCCGAAGCTGGGCGAGGGCGAACCGGCCCAGACGCTCGAGATCGCAAGCGTTCGCAAGGAAACCAAGCCGCCGCGGCGCTACAGCGACGCGTCGCTGCTCGGCGCGATGGAGACCGCCGGCAAGCTCGTCGACGACGACGAGATGCGCGAGGCGATGAAGGACTCGGGGATCGGAACCCCTGCAACCCGCGCAGCCATCATCGAGCGACTGATTCAGGTGGGCTACATCGAACGCGAGGCGCGATCTCTGGTGGTCACCGACAAGGGGCTGAACGTCGTGAGACTGCTGGGCGAGCACGCTCTGACATCCCCCGACATGACCGGCGAGTGGGAGCACCGCCTCGGCAAGATCGAGCGCGGCGAGGACTCGCGCGAGCGGTTCATGGGAGACATCGCGGGTTTCGCCGAGCAGACGGTCAAAGAGCTCGACGAGAAACTGAAGGATGTGCGCATCCCGCGCGCCAACCTCGGTCCGTGCCCGGTCTGCGGACACGACATCAAAGAGAATCGCAAGGGCTACTCCTGCTGGGCCCGCGACGATCCAGGATGCGGCTTTGTGATCTGGAAGGGCAAGTCGGGCAAGCAGCTGTCGGTGGCGATCGCACGCGAGCTGATTCGCAGCGGGCACACCTCCAAGGCTGTGTCAGGTTTCAAGGCGCGCAGCGGTCGCAGCTTCCGCGGGCATCTGGCGCTCTCCCAGGACGAAGAGGGCAAATGGCGCGTCGAGTTCAACGAGGCGTGGGCCAAGGAGGGCGCCAAGCCACCGGAGTCCGAGGCCGAGACCGCCGAGGAGACCCCGGCCGAGGGCCAGGAGGCGGTGGCCGCCAACGCGGCCTGAGACCAACGTAGCAACGCGGCCTGAGGCCAACGTCGGGCAGGTGCGAAAGGATGGGCTCCTGTGCCGATTGCGCTCCTAACAGGACCCGCCAATGCGGGCAAGGCACACGTCGTTCTGGAGGCGCTGAGGGCGCACGTGGCGCGCGGGGAGGACCCGCTGCTGGTCGTGCCCACCGAAGCTGACCAGGCTCGCTACAGGCGCGAGCTGGCTGAGGGCGGGCCCGTGCTCGGCGCTCGCTGCGAGCGTTTCGAGGGGCTGCTGGGAGAGGTTCTTGCCCAGGCTGGATCGATGGAAGCGCCGCTTGGCCCGCTCGCCCGCGAACGTGTGCTGGCGCGCCTCTCGGGTGCGCGCCCCCGCATGGCCGGTGAGATCGCGAGGTTCGTGGCGGGCCTCGAGACCCAGCGCGTCACCCCGGCGCGGCTGCGCGGCGCGCTGCGTGCCTGGGGCTCGGTGGAGCGCCCCCACGGCGAGCAGGCCACGCTTGAGCAGCTGTGCGACGTGTTCGAGCGCTACCAGGACACGCTCGCAAGGATGCGCCGGGCCGACCGGGAGCTGCGTGTGACGAGAGCCCTCGACGCTCTGCGTCGCAAGCCCGCGCTGTGGGACTCAAGGCCGGTGCTGCTGTACGGCTTCGACGACCTCACCGAGCTGCAGCTCGACGTGATCGAGACGCTTGGCGGCATGGTCGGCGCGCGGGTCACCGTGGCGCTCGCCTACGAGCCCGGCCGCGTCGTGTTCGCGGGACGCGCCGCCGCCTTCCAGCGTCTGGCCCCCCTCGCAGACACCCACGCCGAGCTGCCGGCGCGCGCGGAGCACTATGCGCCAGGCTCCCGTCAAGCCCTGCATCACCTGGAGCGCTCGCTGCTGAGCGACGAGCCGACCCGCGTGGATCCCGGCGAGGCGGTGAGGCTGCTGGAGGGAGGCACGCCGCGAGCAGAGCTCGAACTTGTGGCAGGCGAGGTGCGGGCGCTGCTGGACTCCGGCGTGCCGGCACACGAGATCGCGATCGTGCACCGGGCGCCGGAGACGATCGCGGGGCTGATCGGCGAAGTGCTGAGCGATTTCGGGGTTCCCCACGCGCTGCAACGGTCCTCGAGGTTCGCCCACACCGCCATCGGCCGGGCATTGCTTGGGCTCTCGCGCTGCGCGCTGGGCGAGGGCGATCTCGGCGACCTGCTCGCCTGGCTGCGGGCCCCTGGCATGCTCGAGCGCCCAGAGCTGGCCGACCGCCTGGAGGCGCAAGCGCGCCGGCAGGGAGCGCTCGACGGGGCCCGCGCACGCATGTTGTGGGAGGCGGAGAACTGGCCACTTGACCGGATCGACCGCCTGCGCGAGGCCGGCGCAACCGGTTCCAGCGCCCTGATCGAGGCGCTTGCAGCTGAGCTTCAGCGACTCTTCTGCGCTCCCCGCGGCGCGCTCGCGGCCGTGCTCGAGCAGGACGAGCTCGACGAGGCGCGCGCGCTGGTCGGGGCGCGGCGGGCGCTTGACGAGATGCGCGATCTGGCGCGCTCGGCGCCCGAGCTTGCGCCTGACCCCGAGGAGATCGTGGACCTGCTCGAGCGACTTGAGCTCGCCGGGGGCGCGCGCTCGGACGGGACAGGCGTCGCCGTGGTCGATCCGCTGTCGCTGCGGGCCCGGCGTGTGCGGATGGTGTTCGCCTGCGGCATGCAGGAGGGCGTGTTCCCAGCTCCCGGCAGCTCCCACCCGCTGCTCGGCGAGGAGGGGCGTCGCAGCCTCGCGCATGCCTCCGGCCTGGCCCTGCCGGCCGAGCCGGACGGACTGGCCGCCGAGCGCTACCTGCTCTATGCGCTCGCCTCGCGTCCAGAGGAGCGCCTTACGCTCAGCTGGCACACCGCCGACGAGGACGGCGCATCGCTCGCCCCCTCGCTGTTCATAGACGACATCTGCGACCTGTTCACCGGCGCGCTGAGAGAACGCGCCTCGCGCCGCGTCGCCGGCGCCAGCGCTTGGCCCGGACCGGGCCTGCCGGCGGGCACAATCGCCGCGCGGGAGGACGCGCTCGCGATCCCCTCGGACGGATCCCAAGCGGCGCTGATAGCGCCGCTGCGCGACCGGCTGGTGCTCGCCGAGTTGCACGAGCACGTGCTGTGGTCGGCGTCCTCGCTCGAGAGCTGGGCCGGCTGCCCGGTGAAGTGGTTCGTGGAGCGCCATCTGCGCGGGGCAGAGATCGACCCCGATCCGGAGCCCCTGGCGCGCGGCGGTCTGGCGCACGCCGCACTGAAGGAGACTCTGGAGCACTTGCGCGAGCGCACCGGATCGGCACGTCTGACACCCGCGAGCGTTGGTCTCGCCAGGCGGCTGCTGCGCGAGGCGCTGGCCGAGCTCCAGGCGGACCATCCGCTGTCGGTGGCGCCCGAGCGCCTGCCCGGAGCGCGCCGCCGGTTGGCGGTCGACCTGGAGCGCTATCTGGAGTGCGCAGCCGAGCAGGCGACGGTCGAGCAGACGACTCCGCTCGAGCCGAAGCACCTGGAGCTCGAGTTCGGCTTCGAGCCGGACGGCTCTCCGCCGCTTGAGCTGGGTGAGGGAGTGCTGTTGCGTGGGCGCATCGACCGCGTGGACGTCGGTCCGGGCGGTGAGGCGATCGTCTATGACTACAAGGGTCGCTCGGCGCCGCCGGCGGCAAGATGGGCCGCCGACGGCTCCTTCCAGATCGCTCTGTACATGCGCGCGATCGAGCAGCTGCTCGGGTACACGCCCGTCGGGGGCTTCTATCAGCCGCTTGCCGGTCGGGACATCAGGGCGCGGGGAGCGCTGGACGGTGACGCCGGCCTCGAGCTTGACTGTGTGCGCACCGACCGGCTCGCGCATAAGGACGTAGGCGAGCTGATCGACCAATGCGTGGCAGCCGCCCTGCGGGCAGCCGGCGAGGCGAGGTCCGGTGCGCTTCAGGCGCGGCCGGACACATGCGCCTACCGCGGCGGATGCGCATATCCCACGATCTGCCGATGTGAGCGCTGAGGCGTGACCGACCGAACCAAGGTCCCGGTGGCGCCGAGCGAGCCGACCGAAGCCGCTGAGCGCGCGGTACCCAACACGCCGCCCACCCGCTCCGAGCGGATCCTCACCGATGAGCAGGAGCAGGCGGCCGCCCGTCGCCAGGGCTCGCTGCTGCTGGCCGCCGGCGCAGGTAGCGGGAAGACCTCGGTGCTGGTCGAGCGCTTCGTTCGGGCTGTGCGCGAGGACGGTCTCGCTCCGGGACGGATCCTTGTGCTGACGTTCACCGAGCGCGCCGCCGGCGAGCTGCGTGAGCGTGTCAGATCGCAGCTGCTCGACCTCGGCGAGCGTGAGGCGGCGCGCTCGGCTGAGGCAGCCCTCGTCAGCACCTTCCACGGCTTCTGTGCCCAGCTGCTGCGAGCCCACCCGCTGCAGGCCGGGATCGAGCCAGGCTTCGAGATCATGGAGGAAGGCCTCGCGGATCGGCTGCGGGTGCTTGCCTTCAACGCCGCGCTCGCAAGCTTCGTGGAGGGAGAGCGCCCGCAGGCGGTCGATCTCGTGGCCGCCTACGGCGCGGACCCACTGCGCTCGATCGTGTTGGGAGCCTACGCGCAGTTGCGCAGCGAGGGCCAGGCCGAGCCACGGCTGCCGCCGACGGCGGGGGAGGATCAGGCGGCGCGAGCTTGCAACCTGATCGGAGAGCTGCTGGGCGAGTTCGGGGCGGCCTATGCCCAACGCAAGCACAGCCGCTCCGCGCTCGACTTCGACGACCTGGAGCTTGAAGCGCGCGGCCTGCTCGAGCGGCGCGCGGATGTGCGCGAGGCGTGGGCGGAGCGCTTCGAGCTGCTGATGGTCGACGAGTTCCAGGACTCGAACCTCCGCCAGCTTCAGATCCTTGCGGCGCTCGACCGCGACAACCTGTTCACGGTCGGCGACGAGCTGCAGTCGATCTATGGCTTCCGTCACGCCGACGTGAACCTCTTCCGCGAGCGTCAGGCACGGCTGCGCCGCCGCGGCGCGAGCCTTGCCCTGACCCGCAACTTTCGCAGCCGTCCCGCGATCCTCGCCGCGGTCGAGCGGGTCTTCGCGGAGCGGATGGGCGAGCGTCCAACCTCGCTCACACCCGTGCGCTCGCCGGGCGAGGGGGAGGAGCCGATCGTCGAGCTGCTGCTCACGGACAGGCAGGGCTGGGAGCGGTTTCCCGCGGACGCCGAGCTCGAGGGAATGCCGGATGCCACCTCCTGGCGCCAGGCCGAAGCGCGCCTGCTCGCGGCTCGAGTGGCCGAACTGGTCCAAAGCGGCCAGGCGCGAGCGGGAGAGATCGTGGTGCTGCTGCGCGCGCTCGGTGACCTGCCGGTCTATGAGAGCGCCTTGCGCCGTCACGGTCTGCCCACGCTGGCGGGAGTCGGAGGCTTCTGGAGCCACCAGCAGGTCGGTGACCTGCTCGCATGGTTGCGCGCGCTTGCCAATCCGCTGGACGAGCTCGCGCTCTACTCGACGCTCGCCTCACCGCTCGTCGGCCTCTCAAGCGACGGTCTCGCCCTGATCGCCAGGGAGGCCCGGCAGGGACGGCGCGGGGTGTGGCGGGTGTTGAGCGACGCCGGCCCGGCGCTCGACGCCGTGCTGTCGGGAGCAGACCGCGAGCGGCTGGCGAGCTTCAGGGAGCTGTTCGCCCGCGAGCGCGCAAGCGCCGCCCTGCACCCGATCTCCGAGCTGTTGCGGCGGGCGATAGCCGCCACCGGCTACGAAGCGCACGTGCTGTTGCTCAGCTGGGGCGAGCGGCGGCTCGCGAACGTCCACAAGCTCGTGCGCCTGGCACGACGCTTCGAAGCTCAGGAGGGGCGCGATCTGCGAGCTTTTCTGGACCACGTAGTCCACGTCGAGGTCGCGTTCGACGGTCGCGAGCCCGAGGCGCCCGTCGGGGATGGCGAGCTCGAAGCGGTGCGCCTGATGAGCATCCACGCGGCCAAGGGGCTCGAGTTCCCCGTCGTGTGCGTCGCCGATCTCGGACGCGAGCCGAACCTGCGTGTGCCGGATCTGCTCGTCGACGGCGCCGGCGGGCGGGTCGGTTTGCGGCTGCTCGCGCTCGGGCAGCCCGAGCCTGTCTCAGCGCTCGATTTCGAGGAGCTGCGCGAGGAGAGCCGGAGCGCTCAGCTGGAGGAGGAGGATCGAATCCTCTACGTCGCCTGCACGCGCGCTGAGAACCGGCTGCTGTTGAGCGGCACGGTCGCCTTCGAGCGCTGGCCGGCGTCGAAGCCCGGTGTGGCGCCGATCGCCTGGCTCGCGCCGGCGCTCGTCCCCGACGCGCCGAAGCTCGCCGCGACAGAGGGGCGGCCCGCCGGCGGGCTGACGGTGGAGCTGGGGGAAGGTCTGCTGGTGCGCTGCGTTTTCAACGCGGCCCCAGCTCTGGAGGCCGATCCAGTCTGTGCGACGGGGGGCCCTGCGGTGGTCATCGACGGATCTGTGACGGCTCCTGGCACCGTGGCCACCGATCGATCCGTGGCTGCGCATGGGGCAGAGGCCACGAATGAATCCGGACCGGTGCCTGGGGAGCAGGGCCAGATGTCCCTGCCGATTCAGGAAACGCTGACGCCGAGGGGGATGCGGATGCTGATCCGCCCAGCGCCCGTGCCGTCGTCAGCCATGCAGGTAGATGCGTCGAGGACGAGACCACTGAGCGACCCCGACGGCACGATGAGCTACACATCGCTTGCAGAGCTCGAGCGGTGCGGCTATCGCTACTACCTGGAACGGGTCCTGGGGCTTGCGGAGAACCGCGCGGCGGCGCGTGCGGAGGTCAAGGAGGGGATCGAGGCGCGCACACGCGGAACGATCGTCCACATGCTGCTCGAGTCGGTCGACTTCGCCCGCCCGCAGGCGCCCTCGGCGCAGGAGGTGGGTCGCGTCGCTCGGCGGGTCGGCGCGAGCGTGGCTCCCGGCGAGAGGGAGGAGATCGCTGCTCTGATCGCGAGCGCTCTCACCACAGAGCCGGCCCGAGCGCTCGGCGCGGTTCGGGGTGGGCGTCGAGAGCATCCCTTTACCTTCTCGCTCGGCTCCGGCGAGCCGCTGGTCACAGGCGTGCTCGACCTGATCGTCGAGCGGCGCGGCGGAGACAGCCTGATCGTCGATTACAAGAGCGATCGCCTCTCCGGCGGGGAGGACATCGAGCTGCTTGTGCAGCGCGACTACGGATTTCAGCGGCTTCTGTACGCGCTCGCTGGGATCGAAGCCGGCGCGCAGGCGGTCGAGGTCGCCCACTGGTTCCTGGAGCGCCCAGAGAGGTGGGTGACGGCTCGATTTGTCTCAGATGAACAAACCCGGCTACGCGAACTTCTGCGTGCTCGTATAGATAGGATTCGAGCGCGGGGTTTCACCGTTACGCAGGACCCGCACCGCGGGATCTGTCTGACGTGCCCAGGTCGTGGAGGCCTGTGCTCCTGGGGGGAAACCCGCACCATGAGTGAGCGATCCACCACATTGGAATTCGACGAGTGAGGGGCTACGCTCAGCGGTTGAATCGCTTGTTTCGCAAATCGGGCGGGGCGTAAATGGCGGAAGAGGAGACCTCTGCGACGGACAGGCCAGGTGCTGCGCTTACCGGGGTCCCCGTGTCGCTGCCCGACTTCGAGCTGTTCGCGCGCATCCGAGTCGACGGTGACCCGCACGCGCGCGAGCTGCTGGTCGAGCGCTATCTGCCTCTGGCGCGCAGGCTTGCGCGCCGCTATCAGCACACCGACGAGCCGATCGAGGACCTTGTCCAAGTGGCCTCCATCGGCCTGCTCAAGGCAGTCGATCGCTTCGACTGCTCGCGCAAGGTGATGTTCTCGAGCTATGCCGTGCCGACGATCCTCGGCGAGCTCAAGCGCCACTTTCGCGACCGCACATGGTCGGTGCGGGTTCCGCGCGACCTACAGGAGCTCGCGCTGCGCGTCGATCAGACGGTGACCAGGCTGTCGCTCGGCCGGCGCCATTCTCCGTCGGTGGGCGAGATAGCCCGGGTTGTCGAAGCCTCCGAGGAGCAGGTTCTCGAGGCGCTTGAGGCGATGGGGGCATACAGAGCAAGCTCGCTCGACGCGCCGCGGTCGATGCGCGAGGAAGAGAACGAGACCGTCGCCGAGGGGCTTGGCTCGAGCGACCGGGGCTTTGACCGGGCGGAGGAGCGTGCCACGCTCGAGCCGCTGATGGCGCGCATAAGCCAACGCGAGCGGATCGTGCTGAGGCTTCGTTTCGGCGACGATCTCACCCAGGCAGAGATCGGCGAGCGGATCGGCGTCTCCCAGATGCAGGTCTCGCGCCTGATCCGCCAGGCGCTCGCGCGTCTGCGCACCGGCGCGGACGCATCCGATCTCGACAGGTCTCGCTCCTGATCGGCCAGGCGCTTGCGCGTCTGGCACCAAGCGCTCGTGCGTATACCATCAGGCGTGCGTCTGCGCACCGATGGGGATCCATCGGATCTCAGGATGCGGCCGACGCGCCGCATGATTGACTATAAGACTTGACATTGTCCCATTGCGGTGTCAAGCTGTACACAGATGCCAAGAGCAATGTGGATGGGGACTCTTAGCTTCGGGTTGGTGAGCGTGCCAGTGAAGCTGTACAGCGCCGTCACGCGCAAGACGGTCCACTTTCACCAGATCCACACGCTCGACAGTGGGCGCATCCATCAGAAGCACGTGTGCGCTCTCGACGGCGAAGAGATTCCTCTCAGCGAGATCGTCAAGGGCTACGAGATAGCCCCAGATCGATATGTGCCGGTCGAGGCGCGTGAGCTGGCGGCGCTCGAACCGCTGTTCACGCGGACGATCCAGGTCGAGGATTTCGTCGATCTGGAGGAGATCGACCCGATCTACTTCGACCATCCCTACCACGTGGTGCCGGGAGTGGGCGGCTCTCACCCCTACCAGCTGCTGCTGAGCGCCATGAGGGACACGGGCAAGGTCGCCATCGGGCGTATCGTGATGCGCTCCAAAGAACGCCTCGTGGCGATCCGCCCCCGTGAGAACGCGCTGCTGATGCTAACGATGAGCTATGGGGACGAGGTCAATCCGACGACCGGCCTGCGCGAGCTCGAGGGCATCGACGAGCACGAGCTCGACGAGCGCGAGCTGCAGGTGGCTCGCCGGCTGGTGGCGTCGATCTCCGAGCCGTTTGACATCGACAAGTACCAGGACACCTTCCGTGAGGCCGTGCTCGACCTGGTAGACCGCAAGGCTGCCGGCGAGCCGCTGCCACTCGACGCTCAGGCCGAGCCTCCGCCGGAGTCCCCCGACCTGATGGAGGCGCTTGAAGCAAGCCTCGAGCAGGTCGCCTCGGGCTGACGTGCAGACGGTCTCAGCCTGCGCTGAGCACCAGCACGAGCTCCGAGCGGCGGCTGCGCTCGTCGGACTTCACCGAGACGCTGTCGGCGATGTGCTCGAGCAGGTTGCCGACCACCGGCAGCATCGTGTCTCGCGCGAGCCTGCTAGCCCCGTCGCTGCTCAGATCATGCACCCGCAGCTCCGCCTCGCGCTCGTTGGCCTGCACGCTGAACGTCAGCCGGCCGTTGCAGGCGTGAACGGGCGCGTGGGCGCTCAGGGCGTCGCACACGAGCAACGCGTCGTCGAGCCGGTTCATCGGCCAATCGGCTCGGGCGAGGACCATCGAGACGACTCGACACAGAACGGGTCCGAGCAGCGGGCCGCTCCGCACGCGCACACGCGTCACGTTGTCGGTCGCCTGCGCCGGCTCGGGCATGGTTGGCCCGCTCACGGTTGAATCCCCCTCGAGACGGCTGCCCGGAGATGGCGAGGCCCCAAAGCGCTCATCCACAACGTCCGCTCATGCGCCATGTCCGCTCATGCTCGGCACGGCGTCGCTCAGCGCGAAGGTCATCCGCACCTCTGTGTGCTCGTCGCTGTTGTGCCCAAGCTGTACGGTCTCGGCAAGCGCGGCGATCAACGACAGACCGAGCCCCAGCCCGGGGCTGTCGGGGCGTGGCCCGATGCCGCGGCCCCAATCGCGCACGAGCACCGTCAGGGCCTCGTCTTCCATGCTCGCGGCGATCTCCATCTGGCCCTCGTGGCCGTCGGGATAGGCATGAACCACCACGTTGGCACAGGCCTCGGTGACGGCCAGGCGGATGTCTGAGAGCTTCGGCTCGGGAATGGCGAACGCTTCTCCGAGGCCGCCGAGAGCATGCCGGACTATCGCGATATTCTCAGCTCGCGCAGCGAGCGCGAGCTCCATGTCCGGCGTCATTGCCTCTCCTGGCGGTTTGCCGCGCCGATCCTACGTTGCCGTCTCGCCCATAATGATCCCCGTCGAGGACGGATTTCACACGTCCAACAGGTGTCCACGGGCGATCGCGATGCTACCCTTTCAGGCTCCGCCTCAGGTGCCAACCCCTCATGCCCGAAGGCGCCGCAGCCCACGTGGGCGCGCCGCCGACGGCAGCACTCATATGACTTCGCACACATTGCCATCACAGGCCGCTGGACTCTACGACCCCCGCTATGAGCACGACGCGTGCGGCGTGGGAATGGTCGCGCGCCTGGACAATCTTCCGACCCATGAGGTCGTGACGCGCGCGATCACGGCGCTCGAGAACCTTGAGCACCGCGGGGCATCCGGCGCTGACCCGCTGACGGGCGATGGAGCGGGGATCCTGATGCAGATGCCCGATGAGCTGCTGCGCGCGCTCGTCGACTTCGAGCTTCCCGCGGTGGGGGCCTATGGGGTGATGATGTGCTTCCTGTCGACAGACGCCCAGGCGCGGGAGCGCGCGGAGCTGCTGCTGGAGCAGACGGTTCAGCGCGAGGGTCAGCGTCTGCTCGGCTGGCGCGAGGTTCCGGTGTGCCCGGAGCACACCGGTGCAACCGCCGCGGCCTGCCGCCCCGTCGTCCGGCAGCTGTTCGTCGGCGCGTCCGACGGCCTTGACCAGGATGCCTTCGAGCGCAAGCTGTATGTGATCCGGCGCGTGTGCGAGCAGGCGGTCGCAGCCGGCGATGACGCCACCAAGGGCTTCTATGTCACCTCCAGCTCCTCGCGCACGATCAACTACAAGGGCATGCTGATCTCAAACCAGCTTGCGGCCTTCTATCCCGATCTCAAGGACGAGCGTTGCAAGAGCGCGCTGGCGCTCGTGCACTCGCGCTTCTCCACCAACACCTTCCCCAGCTGGGAGCTTGCCCACCCCTATCGCGTGATCTGCCACAACGGCGAGATCAACACGGTGATGGGCAACGTCAACTGGATGCGCGCCCGCGAGTCCGAGCTTGCCAGCGACCTGTTCGGGGAGGACCTGCCGAAGATCCTGCCCGTCGTCACCCAGGGCAACTCGGACTCCGCGACGTTCGACAACGTGCTCGAGCTGCTGATGCTCGCGGGTCGCTCGCTTCCGCACGCAGTGATGATGATGATCCCCGAGGCCTACCGGGACCGCGACGATCTGCCTGAGGAGCTCAAGAGCTTCTATGCCTTTCACGCCTGCCTGATGGAGCCGTGGGACGGCCCCGCCGCGGTCGCCTTCACCGATGGGCGCGTCGTGGGGGCGACGCTCGACCGCAACGGTCTGCGCCCTGGGCGTTGGGTGCTGACCAAGGACGGTCACGTGGTGCTCGGCTCGGAGTCGGGGCTGCTCGATGTGCCCGCCGATCAGATCGAGCGCCTTGGGCGTCTGCAGCCCGGCAAGCTGTTCCTCGTCGATCTGGAGCAGGGCCGTGTGATCGACGACGGTGAGGTCAAGCACCAGGTGTCCACGAGCAAGCCATACGGCGAGTGGTACGCCCGTAACGCGGTGCGCTTCGCCGAGCTGCCGCCATCGGAGCAGGTAACGCTCTCAGACCAGCCCCTGCGCAGGCGCCAGCGCGCGTTCGGCTACTCCCAGGAGGATCTGCGGGTACTACTCGAGCCGATGGCTCGCGACGCTGCGGAGCCGATCGGCTCGATGGGCAACGACCTCTCGCTCGCGGTGCTCTCAGACCAGGCGCCGCCGCTGTTCTCCTACTTCAAGCAACTGTTCGCCCAGGTCACCAACCCGCCGATCGATCCGATCCGCGAGGAAATCGTGATGAGCCTCGCCACGACGCTCGGCACCGAGCGCAACCTGTTCGACGAGACGCCCGAGCACGCCCACAAGCTGCTGCTCGATCAGCCGATCCTGCTCAACCGCGAGCTCGAGACGCTGCGGCACATCGATCACGACATCTTCTCCTCGCGCACGATCGACATCACCTGGCCGGTCGCCGAGGCCGGAGGAACGCTCGAGGCGGCCGGATCGAGCTTGTCAGACGCGCTCGCGCGCGCGTGCGAGCAGGCGCGCGAAGCAGTCGTCGAAGGGGTCAACATCATCATCCTCTCCGACCGCCTGCTAGGGCCTGCCAGGGCGGCGATCCCCTCACTGCTGGCGGTCTCCTCGGTCCACCATCACCTGGTGCGCGAAGGCACCCGTCTGCGCGCCGGAATCGTGCTCGAGTCCGGGGAGCCGCGCGAGGTCCATCACTTCGCCACGCTGATCGGCTATGGCGCCAGCGCGATCAACCCCTATGTGATGCTCGAGACGCTTGACGAGCTCGTCGCGCAGGGACGGATCGTGCGGAGCGGCCCCGACGGAGCGCCGACGCCGGTGTCCGCCGAGGAAGCGGCATGCAACACCGTCAAGGCGATCGGCAAGGGCCTGCTGAAGACGATCTCGAAGATGGGGATCTCCACGATCCAGTCCTATCGAGGGGCCCAGATCTTCGAGGCCGTGGGCCTCGAGCGCGAGCTGATCGACCGTCACTTCAGCGGCACGGCCTCGCGCATCGGCGGCATCGGCCTGGACGTGCTGGCGGTCGAGGCCCTGGAGCGCCATGCCCGCGCCTATCCGGCGCCGGCCGACGATCTGCTGCCGGTCGGCGGCGTGTATGCATGGCGACGTGACGGCGAGCACCACATGTGGAACCCCGAGACGATCGCGCTCGTGCAGCACGCAGTACGCTCGGCCAACGGCAACGTCAGCGCGGCGCTGGAGGGCGACTCGCAGGCCGGTGCAGAGGTGCGCGACAGCCCCGCCTTCCAGAAGTACCGCGAGTACGCCGCCGCGGTCAACGACGACGCGGCTCGCAAGGCGACGTTGCGCGGCCTGCTGCGGATCGGCGGCGGCAGCGAGTCTGAGCAGGTCGGCATCCCGCTGGAGGGGGTCGAGCCCGCGAAGGAGATCGTGCGGCGCTTCTGCACCGGAGCGATGAGCCTCGGCTCGATCTCGCGTGAGGCGCACGAGACGCTGGCGATCGCCATGAACCGCCTCGGTGGGCGCTCCAACACCGGTGAGGGGGGCGAGGACCCCGCACGCTTCCAGCCCGACCCCAACGGCGACCGCCGCCGCTCGGCCATCAAGCAGGTGGCCTCCGGGCGCTTCGGGGTGACGATCCACTATCTCGTCAACGCGGATGAGCTGCAGATAAAGATGGCCCAGGGCGCAAAGCCCGGGGAGGGCGGCCAGCTGCCCGGCCACAAGGTGGACGCCTACATCGGCTCGATTCGTCACACCACTCCCGGCGTCGGGTTGATCTCTCCGCCGCCTCACCACGACATCTACTCGATCGAGGATCTGAAGCAGCTGATCTACGACCTGCGCTGCTCCAACCCCGAGGCGCAGGTGTCGGTCAAGCTCGTCTCCGAGGTTGGCGTCGGCACGGTTGCCGCGGGCGTCTCCAAGGCAAACGCCGACCGTGTGCTGATCGCCGGTCACGACGGCGGCACCGGCGCCTCGCCGCTGTCCTCGATCCAGGCGGCCGGCGTGCCGTGGGAGATCGGCCTGGCGGAGACCCAGCAGACGCTGCTGCTCAACGACCTGCGCTCGCGAATCGTGGTGCAGACCGACGGCCAGCTGAAGACCGGCCGCGACGTGGTGATCGCCGCGATGCTCGGCGCGGACGAGATGGGCTTCTCAACGGCCCCCCTGATCGCGACCGGCTGCATCATGATGCGCGCCTGCCACCTGAACACCTGCCCGGTGGGGATCGCCACCCAGGACCCCGAGCTGCGCAAGCGCTTCAAGGGTCGCCCCGAGCATGTCGTGAACTTCTTCTTCTTCGTGGCCGAGGAAGTCCGCGAGATCCTGGCGTCGCTCGGGCTGCGCACGCTCGACGAGGCGATCGGTCGCGTCGATCTGCTCGGCGCCGAGCAGGCGATCGAGCATTGGAAGGCCCGTGGCGTGGACCTCACTCACATACTCGCCCACATCGAGCTGCCCGTGGACGCTCCTCGTCATCGTGTCAAGCCACCGCCGGCGGTGCTCGAGGACGCTCTCGACTGGGAGCTCGTGAAGCGCTCACAGGCGGTCATCGAGGCAGGCGGCGCGCCCGCCGCAGGCAGTCCCGACGGCGACCTCCTCTCCGAGGAGCGCCACGCGCGTGTGGAGATCGAGCTGCCGATCCGCAACGTCAACCGCTGCGTCGGCGGCATCCTCTCCAGCCATATCGCCCGTGCCCGCGGCGCACAGGGACTGCCGCCCGACTCGATCCTGGTGCGCCTGCGCGGCTCGGCCGGGCAGAGCTTCGGCGGTTGGCTGGCGCCCGGCGTCACCTTCGAGCTCGAGGGCGACACCAACGACTACACCGGCAAGGGACTCTCCGGGGGCGTCGTCTCGGTGCGCCCGCCACGCGATGTCGGCGAGCACTTCGTCGCACAGGAGAACGTGATCGTGGGCAACACGGTGCTCTACGGGGCCACCGCTGGACGCGCCTTCTTCAGGGGCCTCGCGGGCGAGCGCTTCGCCGTGCGCAACTCCGGCGCCTGGGCGGTGGTCGAGGGGGTGGGCGATCACGGTTGCGAGTACATGACGGGCGGACGGGTGGTGGTGCTTGGTCCCACCGGACGAAACTTCGCTGCCGGCATGAGCGGCGGGATCGCCTATGTGCTCGATGAGAGTGGTGAGTTCCCGGCTCGCTGCAACATGGGCATGGTCGGCTTTGACGAGCTCTCCGAGGCCGACGCGATCGAGCTGCGGGCAATGATCGAGGAGCACGCCCAGCGCACCGACTCTCCGGTTGCGCAGGGGGTGCTCGATCGCTTCGAGCAGCTGCTCGAAGCAGGGGCGTTCGTGAAGGTCATGCCGCACGACTACAAGCGGGTGCTGCGCGAACTGGCCGAGCAGGAAACCGCGCTCGCGGCGGCCCAGGCCAGCGGGAACGGCGGCGCTCACGCACAGTCGCTCGACGTGTTGGGGACTTCCGGTGCCCAGCCCGAACCCGAGGAGGAGGCGGTCTGATGGGCAAGCTCGGCGGATTCCTGCAGATCGAGCGTCACGGGCTGAACTACCGCGACCCGCGCGAGCGCGCGCACGACTATCGAGAGTTCGTGGTGGAGCGCCCAGTGCAGGAGCTGCGCGACCAGGGGGCGCGCTGCATGGAATGCGGAGTGCCGTTCTGCCACAACGGCTGCCCGCTCGGAAACCTGATCCCGGATTGGAACGACCTCGTCTACCGCGACCGCTGGCAGGAGGCCATCGCCCAGCTGCACGCCACCAACAACTTCCCGGAGTTCACCGGTCGCCTGTGCCCCGCCCCATGTGAGGCGGCCTGCGTGCTCGAGATCCGCGAGGGCGACTCGGTGACGATCAAGCAGATCGAGCTGGCCATCATCGACAGGGCCTTCCGCGAGGGCTGGGTGATACCCGAGCCGCCTCGCCATGAGAGCGGCCAGCAGGTTGCGGTCGTGGGCTCCGGCCCGGCGGGCATGGCGGCCGCTCAGCAGCTGCGCCGCGCCGGCCATGGCGTCACGCTTTACGAGCGCGACGAGTCCGCCGGTGGGCTCGTTCGCTTCGGCGTACCGGACTTCAAGATCGAGAAGACTGTCGTTCAACGGCGTGTCGAGCAACTGCTCGCCGAGGGCGTGGAGCTGCGCTGCGGCGTCGACGTCGGCGTCGATGTGACCGTGGCCGAGCTGCGCGAGCGCTTCGACGCGGTGGTGCTGGCCACAGGCTCGCGTGTCCCGCGCGACCTGCCGGCGCCCGGACGCGAGCTCGGGGGGATCCACTTCGCGATGGACTACCTCTATCAGCGCAATCGATTCGTGGCACGCGAGCACGGCCCTGCCCCGACCGCTGCGCAACCGTCGATCGGCGAGCCGATCAGCGCCGCCGGAAAGCACGTGGTGGTGATCGGCGGAGGCGACACGGGCGCTGACTGTGTGGGCAACTCGCTGCGCGAGGGCGCCGCCTCGATCGTGCAGCTCGAGCTTCTGCCCGAGCCGCCTGTCCAACGTCCCGACGAGCGCACCCCGTGGCCGGAGTGGCCGCTGAAGTACCGCCTCTCCTACGCGATGGAGGAGGCCCGGACGGAGGCGGTCGGCGAGCAGGACTACTCGATCACCACCACCCACTTCTCCGCTGACGAGCACGGCAACGTCGCGGCGCTGCACATCGCGAGCGCCGAGCCGGCGCCCCCGTTTGCGCCCCTACCCGGCACCGAGCGCGAGCTTCCGGCCCAGCTGGTGCTGCTGGCGATGGGCTTCCTGCACCCCGAGCAGCCGCTGCTCGACCAGCTCGGCGTCGAGAAGGACCCGCGCGGCAACGTGAAGGCCCACAAGCCCTACACGACCTCGGTCGACGGCGTGTTCGCCGCCGGCGATGCCCGTCGCGGGCAGTCCCTGATCGTGTGGGCCATCAACGAGGGACGCCAGTGCGCGCGGATGGTGGATCGATACCTGGCCGGCATGCGTGACGGCTCGCTCAACGGAGGCGCGGCCAGAGACGATGGTGTGGCGGGTCACGCAGATGCGGACGAAGGCCCCGAGGGCCCGCCGCGGCACGTTGGGCCGGGCGTGCCCGCCGGTTAGGCGACCAGGCCGAGGCGGCGTGCCACAGGCAATGGTAGACTTCTGCCATGGTCACTACCATCGATTCTGCCGGTA
>Ga0210396_10000689_pt1 | contig 40600 bp, 43 predicted proteins | sample IncBWH17OmetaG_FD_155466 | JGI IMG/M metagenome (GOLD analysis project Ga0210396, IMG submission 155466) | Forest soil microbial communities from Barre Woods Harvard Forest LTER site, Petersham, Massachusetts, United States - Inc-BW-H-17-O ... | reverse complement strand
GAGGGCCTCAGTTGTCGGTCCGGGAATGGCCTCCGCCAGATCAAAGTTGGCGGTGTCCTCGCGTTGGCAGAAATATTGCGACTGAAATAATTCAGGTAGGCAGACAACTTGCGCACCGTTGCGAGCGGCCTCTTCGATCTTCGAGCCGGCGCGCGCAAGATTTTCTTTGGGCTTCGGACTGACGGCCATTTGCACCAGGCCGACGCCAAATTTTGTTGGTGATGTCACGGTAAGAAAATCTACACGAAACTGAGATGCGCGGCTACACGCAAAAGATTCGCAATCGCTTGCAACGGGCGGGCGCAGCTTCCGAACTTGTCACTGCGGCCAGAATCGAATTGTTTACTCTGACTGGTGATTACAGGATTGCCCGCACCACTCCACCATCCGCGCGGACGGCCGCGCCGCTCGTCGCCGAAGCCAGAGGGCTGCTCAAGTACACGATCATGTGCGCGACTTCATCGGTCGTCTCAAATCTTTTCAAGAGAGATGTCGGCCGAATCGACTTGAAGAATTCCTGTTCGAAGGCCGCCGAGTCTCCGCCGCCTCCCATTTGCGCGATGAAGGTTTCGACACCTTCGGAGCGAGTAGGACCGGCGAGCACACTATTCACCGTAATCCCCGTTCCCGCCACGGATTCGGCAATCCCTCGCGCGACGGCAACCTGCGCCGTTTTCGTCATGCCGTAGTGAATCATTTCGGCCGGAATCTGCACCGCGGACTCGCTGGAGACAAATATGATTCGCCCCCAGTTCTTCTGACGCATGCCCGAAAGATAGTGGCGCGAAAGTCGCACTCCGCTCATCACGTTGGCCTCAAACAAACGCAGCCAATCTGCGTCTGGAATCTGTTCAAACGGCTTCGGCTCGAAGATTCCCATGTTGTTGATCAGGACATCCGCTTGCGCAACCGCTTGAACGAGCTTCGCGCAGCCCGCCGCGTTCGAGACGTCGCTCGCAATGCCCGACAGACCCGCTTCGGGACGCGATTTGCGGATTTCCGTGATAGCGCGGTCCACGCGCTCCTGTGTCCTGCCGTTGATCACTACCGACGCACCTTCGGCGGCGAATTCGCGTGCCGTCGCGAAGCCAATTCCCGCGGTCGAACCTGTCACTAATACTTTTTTACCCGCAAGTTGCAGGTCCATGAGCTCATCCTCTAGTTTGGAATTGAATCGTCGGTGCGGCTTCGCTCAGTTGTCTTTCACGCCGGAACAGGCGCAGCCGACTTGAGCCAGCGCTCCAATTGTTCGTGGTCTACCAAGCCAGGCTGTTCCGTTACGACGCGCCCACCCAAGAGCACAACAAAGTTGGGGATACTGTTCACTTTGAAACGCGCGGAAAGTTGCGGGTATCTCTCCGTGTCCACTTTCAGCACGATCGCTTTGCCGGCCATGTCAGCAGCGGTGCGTGCGACTTCGGGTGCTGCGGCGACGCATGGCCTGCACCAATCCGCCCAGAAGTCCACGAGTACGGGGACGGGCGCGTTTTGCACCACTTCGTCGAATAACTGGTCGTCCACCGGCAAGGGTTCCGACAACGGTGGCAAGGGCGACTTGCAAGCACCGCAACGGCCCGTGCTGGCGAGAAACCTTGCTGGGATGCGGTTCTGCTTTCCGCAATGGCTGCAGGTTCGAATCACAGGCATCGGGCACCTCCAGAAATGACGCTCGTCGTTAGATGCCAGGGGTGCCACCGAAGGTTCTCGAAACCGCACAGCGCAAACTGCGATTCGCGCGGGACTTGAAACCGCTTGCCTATATATAACCCCCTGGCGAGTCTTCGGTTCACAGGAGGCATCGAATCCGGTACCATTAGAGTCTAATCACAGAAGCAGTCAGAGTAGTGTTTGTGCCGAGTTAGCGAGGGAAGGACTGGATGGGCGTACCTGTATCACAAATGTGGACGACGGCGTCCTACGTCATCGGCCAGCGGCTGAAGGGACGTAAGCACTATCCTTTTGTGCTGATGCTCGAGCCTTTGCTGCGCTGCAATCTGGCCTGTGCCGGCTGCGGCAAGATTCAATATCCGGCGCACGTTCTGAAGAAGCAACTTACCCCCGAGGAGTGTTTCCGCGCAGTGGAAGAATGTGGCGCGCCGATGGTCAGCATCCCGGGCGGCGAGCCCCTGATGCATCCGCAGATCGCCGAGATCGTCGAGGGTCTGGTCGCGCGCAAGAAATACATCTACCTTTGCACGAATGCGCTGCTACTGAAAGAGAAGCTCGACCAGTTCAAGCCCAGCAAGTACTTATCTTTCTCAGTCCACATGGATGGCGAGCGCGAAGAACATGACTTCGCCGTGTGCCGCGAAGGCACCTATGACAAGGCTGTGGAAGCGATCAAGCTGGCTCTGGCGCGTGGCTTCCGCGTCACCACCAACACCACGCTCTTCGATGGGGCCGATCCGCAAAGCGTCCGCCGATTCTTCGACGACATGATGGAACTAGGCGTCGAGGGCATGATGCTATCGCCCGGATACACCTATGACAAAGCTCCCGATCAAGACCATTTCCTGAGCAAGCGGAAAACGCGCGAGCTCTTCCGGCAGATTCTGAGCAACCGCAGCGAAAAATGGCGCTTCAACCTCAGCCCGCTGTTCATGGAATTCCTGATGGGCAAGCGGAATTACAAGTGCACGCCGTGGGGCATGCCTACCTACAACATTTTCGGTTGGCAGAAGCCCTGCTACCTTTTACAGGACGGCTATGCTGACACGTTCGAAGAGCTGATCCGCGAAACTGACTGGGATCGCTATGGCACCGAAAGCGGCAATCCTAAGTGCGCTAACTGCATGGTTCATAGCGGGTACGAAGCCAGCGCCGTGGATGATATGTTCGGCTCGCTCGGTGGATTCTTGAGTGCCGTGCGCGGCACGCTGTTCAACAAGTATAAGGATCCCGATGCGATGGGTGGCGCTTCACACGGCCCCAGCAAAGGCCAGCTCGTGCAAATCGCCATGTCACCGAAGGCCTAACGTTTCGCCAACGCCATGCTCGATTCCAACAGTTCCGTTTCGCCTGAATCCAACGCCGAAGAGCATCTCGGTGTAGTCCACGAGAATCTCGAAGGCTGGGTACCTACGCTCGCTTCCGTGTCTGAAATACATGAAGCAGTGGAAAAAGCGTTCGATTACCGCGGCGACTTGACCATCACGCTGAAGGATGGGCAGAAGATCGAAGGGTACATATTCGATCGCAAGATTAAGGGCCCAGCGGTCACCGATTGCTTCATTCGCGTGATGCCGAAGGACCGGCCGGACAAGCTCTCCATCGCCTACAGCGAAATCGCGGGACTTGCATTCACCGGCCGTGATACCGCCGCGGGAAAAAGCTTCGCCGCCTGGGTTAAAAAATACAACGAGAAGAAAGCCGCAGGCGAAAAGAACATCGGCATTGACGCCGAGCCGCTTGACGATTAATCCTCGATACCCTTCGCCTTTTCGCGTTGATGCGCTTGCAGCTGCTGATATTCCTTCCAGGTCAGATAAATAATCACGGCATCGAAAATGGTCAGCGCGATCAAGGTCCAGGAATGTGTGCGCGTGAAGCGATGCAGCTGGTAGCCCATGAACGCACTGAAAACGACGATCGTAAGCGGATAGGCCCAGAGTTTGTCGAGCCAGAGAGCGATCACCAGGAGCGTCTTGACTACTCCATGCGAGATGAGATACATGGCCGCGAAGTTCGTGCTACCGTTATCGGCCATTTGTTGCGAGGCGTTCAAGACGTGCGAGACGATCCTGCTGTGCGGCGCGTCCACCAGCAGCGCGTCGCAGATCCTGCGTACGATCTCATTCATCTGCGAGGGCTTAAGGAGCCACAGGACCACGCCACTGAAGACTTCGAACAAGCCTCCAACGCCCTTGAGCGAGATTCCCACACGAAACGATTCGTGCAGAATTGATTGAGGCGCGACTTTCATCCCGCGATCACGACGATTCGCGCTCCAGCTGCGCCAGTTTTTGGATGAAATGCTCGCGCCAGTCCACAGGCAGCGGTTCCAGGCCCGTGACGCGCCGCATCAACGTCAGATCTGTTCCGTTCCGGTAGAGTTTGTTGATGTCGCTCACGGAAATTCCGTTTTCGTCTTCATGGATTCGCTCGATTGCGTCACCGGCGGCGACCACGCCTTCTTCGATCACGGAAAAATAAAAGCCGGAGCGGTCGCTGACGAGAAATCGTTTCAAGATATCATCCCGCTGGAATTTCGCGGCGAGTTTAAAGCAAGGCATGCGCGGCTGGGTAACCATCACCGTGGCCGCGCCGACGCGAAAGCGGTCGCCAATATGTGTGGTGGCTTCGTCCAGGCCTTCGGTGGTCAAATTTTCCCCGAACGCGCCCCAGGTGAGCTCCATTTCAGGCAATTCTTTTCGCCAAAACGAATAGTGCTCCACTGGATAGGCGTAGACGGCTTTGTTTGGTCCGCCGTGCACCGATAAATCAGCCTGGCGGTCGCCATCGAAGTCCAGGCGCCGCATCATCACCTGTCCCTGAACGGGCTGCTTGAATATACCGGTGCTGAACGTTTGACCCTTCCAAGTCACCAGGCGGGGCCGCGCGACGTTTAAGGAGCGTACTCTCATTGGCTCTTTTCCGTTTCTTTTGGTACTGGATGCTTGCAGCATCACGCTTTGCAATCGAGCACGGCGGAGCCGTTGATCCGGTCTGCTTTCAAATCATTGAGCGCTCGATTGGCTTCTTGCAGCGGGAAAACTTGAATCTGCGTGCGCACCGGAATTTCCGCCGCGACTTTCAAGAAGTCTTCGCCGTCCTTCCGGGTATTGTTGGCCACGCTTCGAATCACACGCTCCTCGTACAGCAAATCGTAATCGAACGACGGAATCGGGCTCATGTGGATTCCACCCAGCACCAGCACGCCGCCTTTTTTCAACGCCTTCAAGGCGACGGGCACCAGTTCTCCGGCGGGCGCGAAAATTATGGCCGCGTCTAATTTGACGGGAGGGGCCGCGTCCGATTCGCCCGCCCACACCGCTCCCAGCTCGAGGGCGAGTTGCTGATGTTTTTTGCCGCGCGTCGGCGCATATACTTCCGCGCCCCAGTGACGCGCCACTTGTATCGCCACACTCGCCGCCGAGCCGAAACCGTAAAAGGCGATGCGCCCCCCCGCTCTTAGGCCGGAAAGGCGAAGGCAGCGAAATCCTATGATTCCAGCGCAGAGTAGCGGCGCGGCTTGCTCGTCCGGGAAACCCTCCGGAATTGGGTAAACGAAATCCTCCGGCGCGACGACGTATTCAGCGTAGCCGCCGTCCACGGTGTAACCCGTGAAGGTGGGGTGATCGCAAAGATTTTCCCTCCCCGCGCGGCAGTATTCGCAAATCTGGTCCGCGCTGTGCAGCCAGGGGATACCCACGCGCGCGCCGAGAGGAAAACGCCGGGAACCTTCGCCGGATTTTTCGATGACGCCGACAATCTGATGCCCGGGAATTACCGGCGATTTGCGCGGCGGCAATTCTCCTTCGATCACGTGAAGATCGGTGCGACAAACGCCGCAAGCTTTCACATGTAGGAGAACTTCGCCCTTTTGCGGCTGCGGGGCCGACACGTCAGTGAACACCAGCGGATTCGACGTCACTGGCGCAGGAGACTTAAGCAGGCAGGCTTTCATAGCAGCACCATTGTCCATCTTCTCACCACTTGGTCGTTACTTCGATGCGTCAGGTTCGGGCTTCGCGACACCGGCGGAACCCAGTTCGTAGTTGAGGCGGCGTCGTGCAGGGAAATCTGCCTCCGCCCGGATATAATTATTGATTCGGTGAGCCAGCTCAGGGAGCAGCTATCATGGCCAAGAAGCGATTCAAGGATCTCAGCGAGAAGGAAATTCTGGCGCTGGCGATCCAGTTGGAAGAAGAGGACGGGCGGGTGTACGGCGATTTCGCCGAAGGGTTGCGCGAGACTTATCCCGCAACGGCAAAAATGTTTGAGGATATGCAAGCGGAGGAAAACCGCCATCGTCAGAGCTTGATTGAAATCTACCGGCAGCGCTTTGGCGATCACATTCCGTTGATTCGTCGGCAGGACGTGAAGGGATTCGTCGAGCGCCGCCCGGAATGGCTGGTGCGGCCGCTCGGCATCAGCACGGTGCGCAAACAGGCCGAGATCATGGAGCTGGAGACGGAGCGCTTTTACGAGCGCGCGCTGAGCGTGGTTTCGGACGCGTCCATACGCAAGCTTCTTGGGGATCTGGCAGAAGTCGAGCGGCAGCATTACGTCACGGCGGGTTCGATCGAAGAAAAGCAGGCCGCGTCGGGCGCCCGCAAGGAAGAGGATAAATCGCGCCAGCGACTCTTCATGCTGCAAATCGTGCAGCCGGGTTTGGCTGGGTTGATGGATGGCTCGGTCTCGACGCTTGCGCCAATTTTCGCGGCGGCGCTCGCGACGCACAAGACCTGGGACGCTTTTCTGGTGGGCTTGGCGGCGTCGGTCGGTGCGGGGATCTCTATGGCGTTTGCTGAAGCGCTTTCGGACGATGGCTCGCTCACGGGGCGCGGCAAACCGGCGCTGCGGGGAGTGGTTACCGGAGCGATGACCACTGCGGGCGGGTTGGGTCACACGCTGCCATTCCTGATCCCCAGTTTTCACGCCGCTTTCACGGCGGCAGTGATTGTGGTGGTGATCGAACTGGCGATTATCAGCTGGGTCCGGCATCGTTACATGGAGATGCCGATTTTTTCGTCCGCGCTGCAGGTGATTGTGGGTGGCGGATTAGTGTTCGCCGTCGGAATATTGATCGGAAGCTCGTAATGCTGGAGAAGCCTAACAGGCTTCGGTTGTGCGCGCTGCACCAGAAAACAGAACGGCCGACAGCAAGTGCTGCCGGCCGTTCGAGTTTTGCGGTTAGGATTGAAACTTACCTGTGACCGCCGCCGTGGCCGCCACCGCCGCCATGGAATCCGCCACCGCCACCGTGGAAGTTGCCACCACCACCGTGGAAGCCGCCTCCGCCGTGATTATCGCCGCCGTGGCCATCGCCGCCATGGAACCCACCTCTAACCTCGCCATGTCCGTCGAAGCCCCGGCCATCATGCCCCCAGTCGCGACCGTGACCCCAGTCTCCATGTCCCCAGTATCCCGGGCGTCCATCGAAGCCACCATGGAACCACGGGCCTGCACCGATGAAGACGCCGCCAGAGAACCAGCTAGGCCCGTAGTAGCCGTAGGGAGTGCATGCGTAGGGGTAATACGGGTAGTAACCGTAGGCGCAGACGGGAGCTGGTCCGAGGTAACCTGGGCCGACTCCCACGCCCACGACGACCCTTTGTGCATGAGCGTTCGGTGCTACGGCCAAGCCAAGACCAAGCAGAGCGAAAACCATCAAGTATTTGGTGTATCTCATATTTAGGCCCCTTCTGAGCCTGTGAAGCCTTGTTGCAACTTGCTGCATTCAGACGGTTTGTTGTGCCGTCGTTTATCTGTTTCCACTTAGTTAAACACTTATCGCGGATGAAAGTTGCGTCGCGGGTTCCCGGAGTTTGCGATGCGGCTCGCGAATCCTCGTCACGCGGTCGGCTGACTTTCGTTTCGCCATGGCGCGACGCGAGGAATCCAGCGCGGGACGTTAGCGCAGAAGGTCTCGTATTCGGCACCAAAGGTTTTTCGCAGCTTGGGTTCTTCGTAAGTCAGAACGAACACGTGCGTGATCAGAAAGGCAAATAGGCCATAGGCGAGGACGCGCAGGTTTCCGAAAAGGAGCGCTTGACCGATGACCATCGACACTACGGCGAGATACATGGGGTTGCGAACGTAACGGTAGAAGCCTTTGACGACCAGATGTTGCGTCGGGAAAACGGGCGCGGGCGTGCCGAGGCCCTCAAGCGCGAACCGTGAGAAGGATTCGAGCAGCACCGGGGCAGAGGCGATTATGAGTATAGCTCCGATTACACGAAACGACGTGAAGCCCAAGAACGCTGGTTGGAATTGCCAACGGGAAATCCAATATGGGATGAGCACAACGAAGAATCCAGGAGCGAGGACGAGAAACATCACGGTACCCAGGATCGCGAGTGCGCGTCTTGTCCGGGTTTGTGGTGAAGTTTGCTCTGGAGGCGTCATTGACGCGAGCTCCATTTCACGTAGGCCAGTCGCATTGTACCGCTCGCGAGCGCTGCATAACGCTTCGAACGGGTTGCGTCGTGCGGTTGCGTCGTTGACACGGGGGCGAGGGGCACCTAGAATCTCCGGCAACGCCGGATACGTTTTCACTGCACGTTGTGTGCGAAATCGCCGTGTTGGCGCTGGAGATCGCTCATCACGCCCGGGGCTCCTAAACCAAAAATTGCGATTGTGGATGATGATGCCGCGATGCGCGCGAGCATCGTGGCAGCCCTGCGTTCTGATTTTGAAGTGCTCGAAGGCGAGGACTACCAGACTGCATACAAATTGTTGCAGGAAGCGAGCCTAGATGTGTTGCTGCTCGCGCTGCCGATGGAATCGGGCGGGCTGCGCGAAAGTACCGAGCTGCTGAATCGCCTCGCAGGCGGCGACATTGACACGCTGGTGATCGTCCTTAGCACGGATCAAAGAAAAACCACAGCGTTGAAAGTCATTGATGCGGGCTGTTACGACTATTTCATCCAGCCGATCGATACCGATGTGCTGCGGCTATTGCTGCAGCGCGCCATCGAGAAATTGCATATCCAGCGCGAGAACCGCATCCTACGCGAGGAAATAAGCCGAAAGAATACGCTCGGCGATTTGATCGGCGCGACGGACGCGATGCGGCATGTGTTCGATTCGATCAAACGCATGGCGCGCGCAACGACGAATGTGATTATTCGCGGCGAAAGCGGAGTCGGTAAGGAACTGGTAGCGCGGGCGCTGCACGAGCAGAGTCCGCGGCGCAGCCGGGCGTTTGTCGGGGTGAACTGCGCGGCGCTGCCGGAAGGGTTGATGGAGGCGGAGCTGTTTGGGTACGAGCGCGGCGCGTTTACCGGCGCGGTAGCGACGAAGGAGGGGCGCATCGAGCTGGCGCACCAGGGAACTTTGTTCTTGGACGAGATCGCGACGCTTACGCTGGCGCTGCAGAGCAAGCTGTTGCGCGTGTTGGAAGACCGTTCGCTGACACGCTTGGGGGGCAAGAAATCAATACGCGTGGATTTCCGGTTGATCAGCGCGACGAACGAAGACCTGGAAGAAATGGTGCGGCAAGACCGTTTTCGTGAGGACTTGTACTATCGGATTCACGTGGTGCCTATATTCGTCCCGGCGCTACGCGAACGTGTGGAGGACATACCGGTGCTGGCGGATTATTTCGTCAGCGTTTATTCCGCCGCCAACGGTTTTCCAGCGAAGAGGATCGCCGACGACGCGATGCTGGCGCTGAAACGCTATCCCTGGCCGGGGAACGTTCGCGAGCTGGAGAACGCGATTCAGCGCCTCGTGATCATGACCGACGGGGACATGATCATGTTGAAGGATTTGCCGGCGGAGATCGTCCAGGCAGTGGGGCGCGACGCGCGCGGACGTTTTCGGTTGCCCTCGACTGGGATCAAGCTCGATAAGGAAATTGAGGCTTTCGAGCGGCGCTGGATTCAGGAGGCGCTCGAGCAGTCCAAGAACGTAAAGGCGGAGGCGGCAAATCTGCTGGGAGTAGACCGTAACCGGTTGAATTACCTTTGCCGGAAATACAATCTGTAGCGAAGCGCCTGGCGTAGTGGCCCTGGGGAAGAAATTCGTGAAACGTTCAAAGGGCTGGAAGCCTTCTTCGTCCACGCGGCGGGAAATCGCCCCTGGAGCGTCCCGTTTTCACCTTCAGGTGCGACGGTCCACGATTCACCGTTTTGGCGTCTTCGCTGGTGAAGGCATTCCAGCGCGGCGACAGGTGATTGAATACACGGGAAGGCGGGTGGCCCTCAAGCAGGTTCAGGAGCATGACAAGAGGCATTGGAAACCGGAACAGCAGGAGCCAACCTACTTATTTCTACTGAACAAACGATGGCTCATAGACGGATCGGTGGGTGGCAGCGGGGCCGAATTGGTGAATCATTGCTGCGATCCTAATCTGGCCGTTCGGCGAATGAAAGGTAAGCTGCTGTATTTCAGTCGACGCCGGATTCAACCTGGTGAGGAGCTAACCTTAGATTACCGATTTTCTTCAAGCGCCGAGGAGATTCCTTGTAAATGCGTCTCTCGGAAATGCCGCGGTACGATCAATCGCAAGCCGAAGCGGTAAAGAGGGGCCGGCTGGCAGGAACGAGTTGAAATTATCAACACGCGCTGAGTAATTCAACGCGAGGACGACTGATTTGTGGCGTGCCGATCTTGGTCCCGTGGCTATGTTTAGCAAAAGGCCCTTGTTGGACGACCGCCATTTGCTTGTGGACTTTGGCGACTGTTTTGCATATAAGGCAGCGATGCCCAGCCGGGCAAATCAAGAGAGGGAGACCAACATGGCCAAGAAGACCCTGAAGAAGTCGAAGAAGATCGAAGCGACCAAGCCCCTGACCAGAGCAGTCAAGATTTAAGGGTAGTTCCGCTGCTGCGAGCACGCCCGACTCATTCCGGGTACCCTGGCAGCACAGCTGTTTGAATTACCGAGGGCTGCCGCCGCAAGGCTGGCGGCCCTTTTTCCTTGCCATCCCACTCGCTATGCGCCTTCCAGCTGAAGCTGTCCCTGCGTTTCACATTAGCAAATTGACTATAGACTTCGACTATTGCCTTGTTTTATAAGGGCTGCAATGCCCCTCGGGGCAAATTATCGTGAGGGAGACTTAACATGGCCAAGAAAACCTTGAAGAAGTCGAAGAAGATCCAGCCAACCAAGCCGTTGATGAAAGTGAATGTGTAACAGGAACGATTCGATGCCACATGCCGCTCGCCAAGTCCGGCTGCCGAGCGGCCATTGAGGATTGAAGAATCAACGGGCCGCCGCCGCGAGGCTGGCGGCCCGTTTTAGTTTCCGCTTCTCGAGTTCCCCGGTGCCAGTCAGACCTTCCGTTGCAAACGGGCTCTTTTTTGGCGCGTTCAACAGGGCGACACTTGCAAAGCGATTGGGCTTGTTGAAAAAATCAACATTGGCACAGAAAATTCAACACGTCGTGCCGGTTCTAACGGAGTGGCTTCATTTTGCGTTCCGGCTAAGTTCTTTAATTCTGAGGCGAGGAGGTGTCTAAGGCGCTCGGACGGTTTGGCGCATCGATTGCATTCGTAGAGGCTGCAAGGCGAGCGGGACAAACAAATCAAATTCAAAATTTAGGGGGCGACAAGGTTATGGCAAACGCGAAGCCGGTTAAGAAGGGCAAGAAGCTGGGTGCGGTGAAGCCTCTGATGCATCAGAAACCGCTCGTGATCGTAAAGCCGTTGATGAAGATCACCTAACGATTTCCCTCGAGTTCCTCCGGTTAGGTCCAGCCTGCCGAGGATTGCAGTAGCAGCACCCCCCAAAGGGCCGCCGTCCCAGGAACGGCGGCTCTTTTCCTTCTTGGCGAGATGTTTCGCGCTATTCAGAATCGATCGAGCTCGCCTCTCTCCCGGTCAAAACGACAGAGTCAGAGGCGAACATTTGACACAGTACGAGAAGAGCAATTCTGGTGACTTCGGAACCTCTCTGCGGGACGGCCTTCTGTATTGCCCTTTACCATATTTGTCCGCGCATCCAGCGCCAGGTGGCTCGGCCTATCTGCCAGGCTACCGGCGAGCGTTTGACTGAGATTTTTGCTGTGCCGGTCATGCCTTCGCGCAACGAGCCGTCGGGATTGGCGAATTCCACGTCCACGGCAAAGTAGTTCGTGAGCTTCTGGCCGAGGCGCTGGAGGTCTTGGGTCTCGGTTACGGGGCGCTCGGGTGCGGCGGCGGGGAAGATTTGGTCCACTTTGCCGGAATAGGTGCGGTAGGGAAACGGGACGACTTTTACCTTCGCGGCGGCGCCGGGATGAACGTCCTCGAGTTCCCAATCGCGCACCAGGATGCGGGCTTTCATCGTGCGGCGGTCCACAACTTGGGCAAGTTCTTCGCCGGCGTCGAGGAATGTGCCGGCCTTCTGATCGACATCGGTGGTGGAAACGACGCCGTCAATGGGCGCGCGGATCTGCAGAGCTGTAACCCTCGCTTCGGCGACTTCGAATTCCTCTTGCAGGCGCTTGCGGTCGCGAACCGCGCCGGCGGCTTTGTCGAAATCGGAGCGGTCCTGGCCGTTACGAAGGTCGCTGCTGGCGAGCGCGAGTTGCTGGCGGAGAACGTTAGCCTCGGCTTCGATTTCAGGGTTTCGCAACGCAGCGACCACTTGCCCGGCCTGGACCGTTTGACCCTGGTGAACATATACATTCGCGACCTGGCCCGCTACTTCGACGTGGACGTGCGCGGTTTTGCCTGCTTCAAGGACCAAGCCGGTCGAAACGTTCGAAGCTACCGGCGGCACCAGAAGCAGCAAGGCTACGCCTAGCGCTCCGGCTTGTTGGGCTCGCGTCATTTTCCATGCCATATAGTCCTCCCGTTTTTGCCGCAGCCAGGCCAGGGTCGCCGGCCAGACCTGCCGGATTCCTTTTCTGGTGAAGAAATAGACCACGCCGAGAGTCGCCAGAGAACCCCACCAATCGCCTAGTTTGCTGACCAGAACATTCTTTGCGAATACGAGGACGAGGACGAGCAAAGTCGTGCTGTAAATAATCGCGGAGACGCCAAACAGGAAGAAAATGCGGCGCTGGCGCTTGCTGGCGGGCGGCAAGTCAATATCGCGACGAAGCAGATATTTCTCGGCCCACGCTCGCAGAAATGCGAACGAATCCTCGCGGAGGTTATCGACCTGCAGGAATTGCGAAAGGGCGTAATAGCCGTCGGCTTTGATTAGCGGGTTCAAGTTCAATAGCGCGCCCTGGATGCCGCTCAGCAGCATCATTTTGTAGGCAATATCATTCAAGACCGAACCGACAGGCGAGAAATGCCAGACCACTCCCGACAGTCCGCAGAGGACCAGTTCAATCCAGATTCCGGCGAAGATCACCCACTGACGCTGCGAGCCGCGTTTGAACAGAAGGATGTCCGTAGTGTCAGTGTAGAAAGCCGGAGTGAAATAGATAAGCAGGAACCCCATCTGGTGCACGTCGCCCCCGAAATGTTTGCAGGTGAGACCGTGGCCGAATTCGTGGATCGCGCCGAGAACCATCAGAAGAATCCAGAACATCCAGATGTCGTAGGCGCTCTTGTCGGCGAAATTGTAGAGCGCGGAAGTGTCCTGTTGCACGCGCGTCCAATCACCGGCAAGCAGGTAGCAGGCGATGACGAATACGAACAGAGAGAACACAACGAAGCCGGGCGTGAACATCCAGCTCAGGTAGGGATCTAGCTTGGCAAGAGTCTTGTCGGGGTCCCAAGCCTTGAAGCTCATATAGAGGACACTGGACTGGTCCAAGCGGCCTTTGCGCTCGTCGCGAATGCGTTCGAGCACCGCCAGATTTTTCTCGCCCACCGAGCGTTCCCACATGGCGGGCTCGATGCTGTCCAGGAAATCAAGAACTTCAGCTTCGCTGAGGGGTGATTCAGGATGGCGCTCTGTCAATTCGCCTGAAATTTCGGCGGCAGTGTGCTCACCGTCGCAAAACTGGAGCAGTTCGTATTCCGTGCTGCCGTAGCGATTATAGGAGTTGGTTTCGAAGTTCTTGATGACGTAGCTGGTTTCGCCCGCGATGGTCTGCTCGCTGATCCGCAAGTCTTCGCGCAGTTTGGGGCGGCGCAAGCCTTTGGCTGCGACGCTGGAGACTTGCAGGCTGGTGGGTCCAAAACGCATCCGAGGTTCCGTTACTGTTTCGGTAGAGAATTCGGCTGCAGCGAGCTGGTCCAGGCGACGCGCACGGCCATCCCCGGACGCAAATCCGAGAGGCCGGGCCCGGAGAGTTGCGCGAGCACATCGTAGCTATCGCTGGCTGCATCAATCGTCGGACTCACTTTGACGATCCGGGCCACTAGCGTGCGATTGGGCGTTTCTACCAGCGAAAGCTCCACGGGTGCGCCGGCAGCGGGGCGGCGACCGGAGGACTCCGGCACTTGAAACTGGACCTGCAGCGGGGCGAGTTGGCTCACTCGAAAACATTTGTCGCCTTTGGAAATGGCCTGGCCTTCGCGAATGTAGCGCCGCACGACGACGCCCGCGAAAGGAGCGTGAATTCGCGTCTGGTCCGCTTGCAAATTCAGGCGATTGATTTCCGCATGGCCGCTTTCGACCAGAGCCTCGTAGCCGTGCAAGTCGTATTCGGCGGCTTTGGCTTCAAATTCAGCGGCTTCGAGATCGGCGTCGCTGGAAAGACCGAGAGCGCGAAGTTGTTGTTGGCGGTGCAGCGCGGCCGTTTTGGCTTTGAGCTCAGCTTCTTTGTATTTGCGGTTGTTGTCTTCCACCTGCAGATCATCGCGGGCTTTGACGAGTTCCATCTGCAGGGATCGGTCGTCGAGTTGTCCCAGTATGTCAGCCGCCTTCACGGTGCTGCCTTCGTCTTGGGCGATTGAGGTTACGACGCCGTCGCGTTGCGCGGTGACGTCCACTTGATGTTCGACGGTCAGGACGCTGAGGATGTCGGCGGTCTTCGCGATGGCAGGCAGGGCTATGGGAGGAGGCGCGACAGCGGGCGGCGGCGCGGCGTTAGAGTTGGACGCCACCGTGGTGTTGTCGCAGCCATTAAAGGCGATAGCCGTTGCGGCGATCAAGAACGCCATTGCAAGTTTCATCATGACCGATCCTCGTTCCTTGGTGCACGAGCCGTCGTGCCGGTTTGCAAAAAGATGTGTCGCGCCTACGGCGCTCAGATCTTTTTGTGCTGCGTACCCAGCCCGTCTGCCGCGCTTGCAGCGCTGGTTTCCGGGCGCGGCATCACGCTGGTTTTAAAAATTCGCAACAAGTTAGGGCAGCCAGCTCCAGGCTTTTTGCCATAGCCAGCGGAAAGGCGAGCGCAACAGAGTGTATCCCACCGGGTACCATCCGCTTTGAAACCATCCGCCGCCGGTATGGATCCGCGCGCGGCCTACCATCCCGTTGCGCGCGAGTCCGCCCGGATTTTCGAAAATTCCGCGCACCAGAAAATATTGTTCGCCGGCGGCGGAGCGCGTTTGCGCGCTGACGCGTTCCACGGTGCCTTCAAACGTGCTGGTGGGAAACGCGTTCAGCTTCAGCGCAACGTGCTTTCCCGGATGCACCAGCTCCAGATCTTCTTCCGGCACGCTCATTTCGGCGGCCATGCGGTCCCGTTCTATAATTTCGGCAAAGCCGTCGCCAGGTTTTAGGAGCGTTCCGGTTTTTTCTTCCACTTTCGGTGTAATCACGATTCCCGCGATTGGCGAACGCAGTTGCCCTTCGGTGACGCGCTGCTGTTCGAGCTGCACTTCGGCCTCGTGTAGGTCGGCGCGGATCTTGGCCTGGCCCGCTGCGGAAGGATCGTTGCGGAATTCCGCGTCAGCGAGTTCGCGGCGCGCCTGGGCGAGCGCTGCTTCGGCCTGAGCCAGCTTGACGCGATCGTCGCCGTCATCGAGTTGCGCGAGCACCTGGCCCGCTTGCACCGTGTCGCCTTCGTGAACGAAGACCTGCTTCAACACGCCGCCATCAATCGCGCTGACCACGCGGCGCTCAGCGGGAACGACAGTCGCGTCTGTCCCCACGCGCATGGGCCAGGGGACCACCGCCAGAAATAAGAGCGCGAGTACGGTGCGTTGCGCATATTCCGCCCATCGGCCGCGCGGCACTGCCGCCAAAAGTTTCTTTTTGCGTTGCGAGAAGGGCTGCAGCAAATTCGCGAGCGGCACTTGCTGGTAGAGCTGCGCGTTGCGGATGGCGACGGTAGTCTGGCTGGCGAGGATGGCTACAGTCTCGCGATTGGTTTCGCTGAGAAAATCGGCGTCGCTGCTGAGCAGCGCCATCACGCCGAGAGTGCCCTGGTCATCGCGCAGAGGCAGCGCGTAAAAGCCATTTTCTTCGTGCTCTTCAAGAAACGGAACAATCTGGGCGCGAGCGTCTTCTGGGTTGGTGTGCCAGCCGTCCTCGTAAAGGTCGGCGGAGACGGCGTGTTCCTGGCCCGCCACCCATTGCAGGCGCGAACGGAGGTCGCTCATCTCGCGCGTTTTTGGAACTTCGGTTTCGCCGGAGAGCGCGCCGAGGACGAAACGGCCGCGATCAAAAAATCCTATGACGCAGCGATCGAATGGGATCACTGAACCCGATTGATGCACCACGGTTGTGAGAACGTGGTCGAGGTCGAGCGTGGAAGTGATTTCCTGTGAAATTTTCAGCAGAGCGTCGAGCGCGTGAACTTTGCGTTCGGATTCCAGGAGATTGGCGTTGTGCAGAGCGACCGCGGCTTGTTCGCTGATGGTTTCGAGAAAAAATAAATCGTCTTCATCGAATGATGAGCTGTCCTGTTTGTTGACCAGCTCTACGACGCCGAGCACTTCATTTGATTTGCGGAGCGGAGCGGCTATCCAGGACTGGATTTCGAATTCGCCGCCGGCTTTCAGGCGCTCCGCGAGGCCGGATTCCTCGGAGGGATCTTCCACCAGCTTGGGACTGGCTTGCTGCGCGACTTGCGCGAGCAAGCCTTCGGTGAGGGAGACGCGCGAGTCGTCTCCGACCGTGGGATCTTCGCCGATTTGTTTCGCGAGATAGAGTTCTTTTGAACCCGCGTCCGCGAGCCACAGATTGCAGGCGCCGGCGGCCAGGATGTCACGAATTTTTCCGGCGACGATGGGAAGCAGCTCGCCGAGCTCGAGCGTGGAAGTGAAAGTGCGGCCGAGGTCGTAAAGCGCGGTCAGACGTTCCAAGGTGGAAAGCTGCGCGTGCCGTTCGCCTTCGATAGCGTCAAGGTTGGTGAGCGCGGTGCCAGCCAGGCGGCTAGCTTCTTCGAGGAAGTGTGCGTCTTCGTCGGTGAATTCGCCGCTGCGCTTATTGAGGACTTCGACCACGCCTTCAGCACTTTGCGCGCCTGGCAGTGAAGCGAAGAGCGCGGATTTCACACGGGCGCGGCTGAGGTCGTCGAGGTGGTCGAAGCCATCATCGGCAACTTCTTTGCCGCCGAACCTGCGCGTAGCGGCGGATTCGTGGATTTCTGCGAGCAGGCCTTCACTGACCGCTTCTCCGAGCGGCACGAGACGTTCACCGGGTTCGTTCCAGCGCATACGGCAGACCAGGCCGGAGGCTTCGGTGCCATTGGAGCCTCCGGATCGATGGGAAGCAGCGTCGGTCCACACGAAGACGGCGCGCGCCCCGAGCGTGGCGCCCACACGCGCGGCGAACGTTTTCAGCAGAGTATCCTGGTCGCGACAGGCTAAGGCCACGCTCGCAAGTTCGAAGAGCGCGGAAGACGTTTCCATGATTCTCCCGGGGGAAGGGGCACACATTCACTCTCCGACCGCGGGTCCACGCACACCCAGCTAGGGGAGAGAATGGGCGCAGCCTAGCAAATCGAGCGCGCGCGCGTCAAGGAAGCAAGGAGGCAAACAAGCAGGGAGGCAAGCTGGGCCGAGCCAGAGAGCGGTCCGGCCCTCCTAGGGATCTTTGGATCTCTTACTACTTGACGGCGTCGGTGTGCCAGCCGGGATTGACCCAGTGGCCGTCGCGCAGCACGAAAATTTCCGTGACGCGGCCGGATTCCACCGAGCGCTTGCCGTTCGTTTCGGTTTCGAGTTCATACTGGCTGTAGAGCATTGCCACCTCCCCGAAGCGTTGAATTTCCGTACGCGGAAATTCCAGGCGCAGCAGTTTTCCGCCGGCGGCGTGAAAGTCCGCGGCCGATCGGAGAATTTCTTTCTGGTTATGCCAGTTTGTCTCGCTGGCACTGATGGCGATCGTTTCCGGCGGAACCTCACGTTCTAAGGCGGCTCGGTCACCTGCAAACCAGTCGCGCCACACGGCTTCGCGCGCAGCTAGGATTTGATCTCTCTCGGTGACTGGTGATGGTGATGCAGCGGCGTGGAACGCGGCCGCGGCGGTGATTCCGAGTACGACGAGCAGTAACAGCGTTCGTTTCATGGGGAAGCTCCTTGTGCTTCGTCCTTTCGGTACAGCAAACGCAACAAAAGCAAGGTTGGCGGCCTGAACGGCGCCGCCACAAGATCAACCTCTCGATCTTGGTTGATACACCGCGAGCAACACTGCTGCGGCGGATGCGGAAAAAACCGAGTAATCCAGCGGCGATTTGATGCCGAAGGAAATAGCCATAGCGGTGCCAAATAGGACGAGTAGCAGCGCGCTTGCGAGTGCGATCCAGCGCGGCCAGATTCCGATTATGAGCGTGACACCGAGGAACAATTCCGCGGCGGTGGCGGCCCAGGCGAGAAATGGGATCGTGGATGCCGGCATGAAGGAATTTACTTTGGCCGTGTAGTCGACAAAGCCCGCGAAGTTGCCGTAGCCGACGTTGCGGCCGGTGTAGAGGCCGAAGCGATCGGCGATGCCGGACAGAAATGCGGCGCCCAGGGCGATGCGGGCGTAAAGAACGCCCAGCCGCTCGAAAGATTCCGCGCGGGTCGCTTTCGCTGCTTCGCGCGCTTCGGCTGTGGGGGATACGATTGGCGCGTTGCTCATTGTTGTTTGCCTCCTGCTGGTTTGCTGTAGGGCGGCGGGACGCTGAGCGGCGTTTCGTGGTCGCAAACGAAATAGGCGAGGAATTTCACAGGTTCTGTTTGGCTGGCGTTGGCGGAAACCTGGTGAACGCCGTTGGGAGGTTCGTAGAAACTTTCGCCGGCGTGGTAGGTGGATTCGGGCTCGCCCTTCACTTGCGCGCGTAGTGCGCCCTCGACCACGTAGACAATGACCGGGCAAGGGTGACTGTGCGGAGTGGAAGACCCGCCGGGCGCGTAAGTAACTTCGACCACCGTGGCCTTGAGGTCGCGGCCATCGAGCTGCGGCAAAGTCTGGGCCAAGATCACGCGCGATTGCTCCGCGCTTTTGGCTGGCGATGCGTTGGACGGTGCCTGCCCGCAGAGTGCGTAGCTTCCGGCGGCCGCGGTGAAGAATAAGGTAGCGGCTAGCAGACCGGCCCACCTGGTAGGTACATTCATCGTTAGTTCCTCCGTGCGAGTAAGATAAATAATAGTGGACCATCAAGGAAGGTCCACTTAGAGTATTCTCGCTGTACCACTTTATTGAACGGGGATGCGGGGATGACGAAACCGATGCCCAAACTATGACGAAGCGGGCGACTGCCTTTCGGTTGACTCTTCCGCCTCGGGATTTCGGCACCCCGGCGTATCGCTGGCTGTACTCCGTACTTCGAGCCGAAATTCTGGAGGGCCGGCTGCGTCCGGGAACGCAGGTGCCTGCGACGCGCGATCTCGCCCAACAATATGGACTTTCGCGTGGCACGATCGTCAGCGCGTTCGAGCAATTGAAGTCCGAGGGTTATGTGCAAGGGAGCGTGGGGTCTGGAACCTACGTGAGCAAAGTTCTGCCGGATGATTTGCTGCAAGTCGTCCGCAAGACGAGCGTGACGGCGCCCACAAGACCCGATCAGCAGCGGCATGGGTCGGAATACGCGCGACGGGTGAGCCTATTTCCGGGGTATGAAATTCGTCGCAGCCGCGCATTTCGTGCGAACCTGCCGGCCGTGGATTTATTCCCGACAACTCTGTGGGCGCAGCTCGTGGCTCGGCGCTGGCGGAGTGCTCCAGCAAGTCTGTTGGTGGGCTGTGACGCGAGGGGATACGGTCCGCTGCGCGAGGCGGTGGCCGATTATCTGGGAGTTTCGCGCGGAGTGAAGTGCGTGCCGGAACAGGTTGCAATTGTTGCGGGCGTACAGGAAGCGCTTGACTTGACGGCGCGGCTTTTTCTGAATCCCGGCGACCGCGTGTGCATGGAGGATCCCGGATATCCGGGCGCGGCGATCGTTTTCGAAGCGGTCGGAGCGAAAATCAGCGCGGCGCGTGTGGACGAGGAAGGCATGGAGTTGCGGGACGCACGTTTGCGCGGAGCGCGGCTGGTATACGTGACTCCCGGACACCAGTTTCCGCTGGGAATTACCATGAGCCTGGCGCGCCGGCTGGAACTGCTCGAATGGGCGCGGAAATCTGGCGCGTTGATTTTTGAGGATGATTACGACAGCGAGTATCGCTATTCGGGGCGTCCCGTGCCGGCGATGCAAGGGCTCGATCGCAATGGACGGGTGCTCTTTGCGGGGAGCTTCAGCAAAGTGATGTTTCCGTCGTTGCGGCTGGGATACCTGGTGATTCCGCTGAACCTGCTGGATTACTTCTCGGCAGCGATATCAGTGACGAGCCGTCATGCGCCGCTGCCGGAGCAGGCTGTGCTTTGCGATTTCATCACCGAAGGACATTTCGGGCGCCATCTGCGGCGCATGCGAGAAGTATATGCGGAGCGATTGTCCGTTCTGCTGGAAAGCGCGCGGCAGAAGCTAGCGGGATTGCTCGAAATTTCGAACATAGAGGCTGGATTGCAGACGGTGGGGTGGTTGCGCAACGGCGTGAGCGGGGAAGATGCGACGAATGCCGCAGCTAAGCGCGGTGTGGAAGTGATCCGGCTCGATTGGTACAGCCGCGGACGGATGATCCGCGACGGATTGCAGTTGGGCTTTGCCGCCGTGGATGTGCGGGAGATCCGTCGCGGTGTGCAAGAACTTGCCATTGCGCTAGAGGACTTTCGCTCATCCCCTTGATTGGCGGGCGCAATTCGGTTAGCTTTGCACAGCGCAGCGAGGCACACGTGAATATCGGCATCCGCAAAGCGGGACGTGCGACGATTTTGGATCTGGATGGACCGTTGAAGCTCGGCGACGCCGAGGAAGCGTTCCGCAATCAGGTGCAGCAACTGATTGACAACGGATCCATGCATATAGCCGTCAATCTGGCGGGGGTTACCGAACTGGATAGCTCCGGCATTGGCGCGCTGGTGCGGGCTTTCACCACTTTGAAGCGGGCCGGGGGCAAGGCCACTTATTTTGCGGCTAACAAGCGGGTGATGATGTTGCTGAAAATGGTCCGTTTGGATTCAATCTTGGATTTAGCGGAGGACGAAGCGACGGCGCTCGCGCGAATTTAAAACAGTTACAATCCCACCAGGCTGTTTCCTCAGGAAGCTTAGCGGCGGTCAAGGGCCGGATGGCGGACGTCGCGGCCTGCTACGAAGTAGATTACGTCTTCGGCTATGTTGGTGGCGTGGTCGCCGATGCGCTCAAGATTCTTGGCGACGAGAATCAGTTCGAAGGCGGCGAACACCTGCGCTGAATCTTCCATCATGTAGGTGAGCAGCTCGCGGAAAAGCTGATCGCGCAGGCGGTCCACTTGATCGTCCCGACGCAGCACACTTTGCGCGAGGTCTTGATCGGCGCGCACCAGGGCGTTCAGGCTGTCGCGCACCATGGCTTCGGCTAGTTCGCTCATGCGGGGCAGGTCCACATACGGCTTCACCTGAGGGTGCCGCAGGATGCGCATGGCCGATTGCGCGATATTCACGGCTTGGTCGCCGATGCGTTCAAGGTCGCCATTGATGCGCGAAACGGCGAGGAGAAAGCGCAGGTCGGCGGCCATGGGCTGCTGCAGGGCGAGCAGTCGCTGCACGCGCTCGTCAATTTCGATCTGCATTTCGTTGATCGCGTCTTCCTCGGAGAGCACGGTTTCCGCGAGGTGTTCTTCGGCGTCCAGGACGGCATGGACGGCTTGATGGACCGCGCGCTCGGCGAGGCTCCCCATCCACAGCAGCCGCTGCTTCAGTTCTTCGAGATCGCGATCGAAATGTCGTTCCATGGTTCCTCAGTCCTTCCGACTACTTCACTTCACGCGGAACTCGCGCCGCAATTGCGAAATCAAGGTCATCGTACCGGCGAACCTTAGACCGCCTAGCATTGTCGCCGTGACATCGGTGGCGCACTAAAGTGCGCCGCTACAATTGCAAAATCCGGGGCGTGCTCCACAGCTCAGTGTGACAAAATCAAATCTGTCCCGGGCGGCCGCGGAAACCGATAGCATCTCATCCGAAGCGGCCGGTGATGTACGCCTCTGTGCGCGGATCCTTCGGCGTGGTAAATAGCTTGGACGTTTCGCTGTGCTCGATCAGTTTTCCATCAAGCATGAACGCCGTGTAGTCGCTGGCGCGAGCCGCTTGTTGCATATTGTGCGTCACAATCGCCATGGTGCAGCTGTCTTTTAATTGGAACATGAGCTCTTCGATTTTGGCGGTGGTCACCGGATCGAGCGCCGAGCAGGGCTCATCGAGCAGGAGCACCTCCGGATCCACCGCCAGAGCACGGGCGATGCACAGGCGCTGCTGCTGACCGCCGGAGAGCGCGAAGGCCGATTTCTTGAGGTAATCTTTCACTTCTTCCCACAACGCCGCGCGCCGCAGGCTTTTCTCGACCAGGTCGTCGAGTCGTCCCTTATAACCATTGATTCGCAACCCGTAGGCAACGTTCTCGTAGATGGATTTCGGAAACGGATTCGGCCGTTGGAAGACCATACCGACTCGCCGTCGCAGTCCCACTACATCCATTCCGTGAATGTCCTGCCCATCGAGAAGGACTGCCCCTTCCACTCGCGTATTGCGAATGGTTTCGTTCATGCGGTTCAGGGTTCGCAGAAACGTGGACTTGCCGCAACCGGAAGGCCCAATCAGCGCAGTAATGCGGTTTATCGGAATATCGAGACTTAGGCCAAAGACGGCCTGCTTCGGACCATAGAAAAAATTCAGGTTCGAAATCTTCAGACGCAGCGACTGCTCGGTCGTTGGTGACGTCGTTTTTTCCATAGGCGCTGGATCTCTCAGTGCTCTTGCTGATAGCGCGGATTGAGGTGCACCACTCACGGTTGAATCCTGCCTTTTACTAGATGGCCTTAGTGCGCGCGAGTATAAACCGCGCGCCCAAATTAGATACAAGAACTAAACCCAAAAGAACCAGCCCCGCAGCCCAAGCCTGACGGTGCCAGTCGTCATAGGGCGCAATCGCGTAGGTATAAATCATGACGGGCAGCGAGGCGATCGGCTGCCCCCAGCCCTGGCTCCAGTAGCGATTGCTGAAGGCGGTGAAGAGCAAGGGCGCGGTCTCGCCTGCTACGCGCGCCAGAGCCAGCAGCATGCCCGTCAGAATGCCCCCGCTCGCGGCTGGAAGCACCACAGTGACGATCGTCTTCCACTGACTGGCACCCAGGGCCATGGCGGCTTCGCGCATGCTTCCCGGCACTGCACGCAAAAACTCCTCGGTGCTGCGGACCGTGATGGGAATCACCATGATGGCCAGGGCTACGCCGCCCGCGAGAGTCGAGAAATGCTTCACCGGCAGAACCACGAGTGAATAGGCGAAAATGCCGATCACAATCGAAGGCACGCCGTTCAGCAGGTCGGTGGTGTAGCGAACGACAAAAGAGAAAGTCTTTCCGCCAAATTCAGCGAGATAAACACCGGCGAGCAGGCCGAAGGGCAATCCCATCATCGCTGCTAGAAAAAGCAGCTTCAGGCTGCCGACGATGGCGTTAGCCATCCCACCGCCGGTTTCGCCGACCGGCTTGGGAAGCTGCGTGAAAAAATTAAGATTCAGCGACGTCCCACCATTCCAAATCAAGTAGCCCAGAATCAGGAAGAGCACGGAAACGACGCCGAAGGCCGCAACTCCCGTCAGAGTCAGCATCACATAATTGACGGTTTTTCGCCAAATGATGCGGGCGTTGCTCATGCGGGACGGCCTCCGCCGCGCTCGGTCGCAACAATGAGGATGCGCGCCAGGCCATTGAGAATGAACGTCATCAAAAACAGAACCAGGCCCAATTCGATGAGCGCGCTGAGGTACAGATCGCCGGTAGCCTCGGTGAATTCATTGGCGATGACGGAGGCGATGGTGTAGCCGGGAGCGAATAGGGAAGCCGTGATTTTGGGGTCGTTGCCGATGACCATGGTGACGGCCATGGTTTCGCCCAGAGCGCGCGCGAGCGCGAGAAATATCGAGCCCATAATTCCGGTACGAGCCCATGGGACGACGACCTGCCAGGTGGATTCCCAGCGCGTGGCGCCCAGCGCCAGCGCGGCTTCGCGCTGTTCGCGCGGCACGGTGAGCAGGACTTCGCGCGAAACGGAAATGATGAACGGGACGACCATGATCGCCAGCACAATTCCGGCGGTGAGAAAGCCGACTCCGTAATTCGGCCCTGAAAATAGCGGGGTGAATCCCAGGACGCTTTTGATGGCGGGTCCCAAAGTCGTGCGCATCAGTGGCACCACGACGAAAATTCCGAGCAAGCCGTAGATGACGCTGGGCACGGCGGCGAGCAAATCAATCAAGAACGAAATGATGTCGCTGACTTTTCGCGGGGCGAGCTCGGACAGAAAAATCGCACTGGCGAGGCCCAGCGGCACGGCGATGACCAACGCGACGGCCGAAGTTACCAACGTGCCGTAGATAAAGGGCGCTGCGCCAAAATTGTCGAAAACCGGATCCCAGGTGCGCGTCCAGAAGAACATCCAGCCGAACTTCGTGCGTGAAAGGTAGGAGGTTCTCCACAATTCATAGACGAGCAGTGACGTAATCAGCAGAATTCCCGCAGCGAATACGAGCGCGATCAGGTGAGCGATCTCGTCGCCGCTTCGCAGCTTGCGAACAAATGCACGAAGCCCCGTGTTGGGCGGGACCTCGTGCGCAATGGTGGTGGCGGTGGCCGACATTAGGGAACTATTGAACCAGTGAAATGGCTTTGAGTTCCTTTTCGATAACGGTTTTAGGAAGCTGTGCGTAGGTCAGACCTTCGTTGTATTTCTGACCTTCCGTCAGCATCCATTTCAGGAAGCCCTTAATGGCATCCCGCTTTGCGGCATCTTCGATGTGTGCCGGAATCAACAGCCAAGTGAAGCTGGCGATCGGGTAGGAAGTTGCACCGGGAGCATTCGTGATCGAAATGCGAAAATCATCAGGCATGTTCTTTGCGGCACCGGCGGCTGCGGCGGTCACGCTGGCCAAATCCGCCTTGATGAACTTCCCCGCCGCATTCTGAACCTTGCCGAACGCGATGCCGTTCTGCGCTGCATACACTAGTTCGATGTAACCGATCGCGTTCGGGGTTTGCTTCACCAGACCGGAAACGCCTTCGTTGCCCTTGCCACCCAAACCGACCGGCCAGTTGACGGATGTGCCTTTGCCTATTTTGTTCTTCCACTCGTCGCTGACCTTCGAGAGGAAGTCGGTCCAAATGTAGGTGGTGCCGCTGCCGTCAGAACGGTGCACGACGACGATATCGGCGCTGGGCAAATTCACGCCCGGATTCGCTTTCGTCAATTCCGGGTCATTCCATTTGGTGATCGTTCCGAGAAAAATTCCGGCGAGCGCCTTTTCGGTGAAATTCAATTCGCCACTGACTCCAGCGATATTGTAGCTGGGTACGTCTGCGCCCAACACCGTGGGGAAATGGAGAATCTTGAACTTGGACTGCGCCAGTTGTTCATCGCTCATCGGCCCGTCTGATCCGCCGAAATCCACTGTACCGGCCTGCAACTGCCGTATGCCACCGCCTGACCCAATCGGTTGATAATTGATCTGAGTATTGGGATACGCCGTGTGATAGACGTCAAACCATTTGGAATAGATGGGATATGGGAATGTTGCGCCAGCGGCATTCAGCAGTACCGTACCAGACTGCGCTGCCACTATCGCGGCGGCGCCGAGCAGGAGCCACACAACCAGCAAGGTCTTTTTCATGTATTCGGATTCTCCTGTGTACTATTTTTTGGCTGCAATGTTACTGCCGTGTTACATCGCCGCGAATTGGGGGTGAATTAAGCACTTGCCTGAACAGGGGTGGAGGCGCAGCCCCGGGGGTGTGGACGAGCTGCGCCTCGCGAGTGGGAGGTACTTGTGGTGCGTTGCTTCCGGCGCCAATGCAGCGCAGGAACCTTTAGCGCTCGCTCGTCACCGCGCTAACCCAACCGCGGGAGCGAAGCGAAAATTCTGTGCTTCACTTCGCCAACTCTCACACTCGAACCGTTTGCACTGTAAAGCGTGGGATTGAACCTTGAATGAGCAGAGCGTGAAATGTTCGTTACACCGCGCCGGCCGCCTCGGCATTCTCCGCCTGGATTTCCATCTGCTTCGCGCGTCCGTGGCGCACTTCCAGGCCGCGCACCCAGAACAGAATATCCTCGGCGATATTGGTGGCATGGTCCGCGATCCGTTCGAGATGACGTGACGCCAGCACGTAATGCAAATTGGGTGCAGCCAACGCCGGGTTTTGAGTCATGCCGGCGAGCAAGGATTCGAAAACCTGGTCGCGATATTGATCGACGACGTCATCGCTTTCCAGAACTTGCGTGGCCAGATCGACATTTTGATAAATCAGCGCGCCCAGGCACTTGGAAACCATGGCGCGGACTGCCGTCGTCATGGGCTCGAGATCGGTTGGACTGTCCACATGGCCCATGGCTGCGAGCGAGATCGCGCGCTCGCTGAGGTTCACGGCGAGGTCGCCCATGCGTTCAAGGTCATTATTGATCTTCAAGGTTGCGACGATTAGCCGGACGTCGGTATCAAGCAAATTTCCCTGACGCAACATGCGGATGGCGTGTTCGTCTATCAAAATCTCCATTTCGTTGATGCGCGGCTCGGTGAGAAATACTTCGCTGGCCAGCCTCTCGTTGCGTTCGAGTAGCGCCCAGAGAGCGCGGTTCACCGATGCTTCTACTGTGCGCGCTTGCGACAGCAGGTAATTCACCAGCACGCTTTGAAAAATTCCATCCCCGTTTGACTTGGTATTCGGCACCTTCTAAATCCTCCCGGCAGGCCCGGCCGCATAAATATCGCCGTGTACAGGCTTATGTCTGAGGGTTTCAAGAGCATAAACTGCGCGTAAATATTTGAAGACAAGCAGTGCACGGGGCTACAGGTCGAGGGGAATTGAGAACGAGAATCGCGAGCCTTGGCCGACTGTGCTCTCTACCCACAGCCGTCCACCGTGCGCTTCGACGATGTGTTTTGCGATGGAAAGGCCCAGACCCGTGCCGCCGGCTTCTCGCGAACGCGCCGCGTCCACGCGGTAGAAGCGCTCGAAAATTCGCTCTTGGTCAGCGAGCGGGATTCCGATTCCTGTGTCCGCGACGGTCACCACCGCGTCCCGGTCACCCGCATCGGCGGTCACGCGAATGTGGCCCCCGTGGGGGGTGTACTGGATGGCGTTGTCGAGCAGATTTTGCAGCACGTCTCGCATGAGTCCCGCATCGCCGCGGACGGCAGGGAGTTTCGGAGGCACTTCAATCTCGAGCGTGATCTCCTTGCGGTCGGCTTTCAGCAGAGTGGTCTCAGCGCAAGCCTCGATGAGTTCCATCAGCCCGACCGTGGAAAACTCGACTTCCAGTTTTCCGGCTTCGATTCGCGCGAGTTTCAGCAAATCGTTGGTGAGCCGCGCGAGGCGAATGGCATGGTTGCGGATGATTTCCAGGAAGCGGCGGTTGTTGCTGGGGTCATCGAGCGCTCCGGCGAGCAAAGTTTCGGCGAAGCCTTGGATGGCGGTGAGCGGGGTTTTGAATTCATGCGAGACGTTGGCGACGAAATCCTGCCGCACGCGCTCCAGGCGCCGCAGTTCGGTGACGTCGTGCAGCACCACGACGGCGCCCGACGGCCTCTCCGCTGAAGCACGGCCCGCAGCGGGCCGATCTGGCGTGGGAACTTCCATTGCGTTCACAGGAGCTGCCGTCACCGAGAAGCTTTGGGTTTGCGTGATGCCCATGACGATATCGCTTTGCAATCCTTCATCGCCGCGCAGCGCGCGACGAATCAGCGCTAACAATTCGGAATTGCGCACGATTTCGATAAGCGCGCGGCCTTCGCCGCTGCTTCCTTCCACATTGAAAATTTCAGAGAATGCGCGGTTGTAGAAAACCAGGCGCTCCTCCGCATCAATGACGGCTACTCCCTCCACCATGCTGCGCAAGATCGCGCCGGAACGATTGCGCTCGCCGCTCAACAAGCGGATTTCGCGATCGAGGCGCTCCGCCGTTTGATTCATGCTGTCCGCCAGGTCCGAGAGTTCGTCGCGTGGGCCTTCGCGCAGCAAAGGACGGAAATCGCCCTCCGCAATCCGCTGCGAAAAATGTTTCAACCGGTCCACACGCGCAGCGAACATACGCGCAAACGCGAGCGATACCAGGACCCCCATCGTCAGCATCACAAGCGTGGCCACCAGCAGTCTCTGCTGCAGTTCGATGACGGAAAGATCCACTTGCGCAAGAGGCAGAGCCAGGCGGATCACAACCGGAGGATTTCCCGGTTCTTGATACCGCTCCGCGCGGTACACCAATTCGCGATCGAGCGTGACGCTGCGATGTACCGCTTGCCCCGAGCCGCGCGCCAGTGCCTCCTGAAACTCGACGCGGTTCGCGTGGTTTTCCATTTTATCGGGATCGGCGGCGGAATCGGCGAGAACCTGGCCGGTGCTGTCAATGATCGTTACACGCGCGCCGCTCTGGGCCACGCGTTCGGTCCAGCTGCTGAGTGCAGGTACGTCGGCCGAGCTGGGAGGGTTTGCGAGAGCGAGTTTCAGAAGCGAGCCGAGCTCATCATTGGCGGAGCGGATGGCCTGACTGCGCACGACGCGGACGGAGTAAAGGTCCACGGCGAGCAGGACTACCAGGAGCAGGGCGGCGTATGCGAGCCCGAGCTTCCAGAACAGTCTAGCTTGCACGGGTTTCGAACAGATATCCCGCGCCGCGTATGGTTTTCATGAATGAAGGGTGTTGGGGATCGGTTTCGATTTTTTCGCGCAGGCGGCGGACGTAAACGTCCACGCTGCGCGGTGTGACGAATCGTTCCGTGCCCCAAACTGCGTCGAGAAGCTGATCGCGTGTAAAAACGCGATTCGGCCTGGCTGCCAGGAAATAGAGCAGACGGAATTCGAGCGTGCTCATCGGCACGGGTTTTCCAGTGCGTGTGACGCGGTAGGCGGCCGGATCGATTCGGAGCGCGCCGACTTCGATGGGCTTTTCGGACGGCGTGCCGGGTTCCGCGCGACGCAGCAACGCCTTGACGCGCGCGGCCAGTTCGCGGGGGCTGAATGGTTTCGTGACGTAGTCATCCGCGCCGAGCTCGAGGCCGACGACGCGGTCCGCTTCTTCACCCTTCGCCGTGAGGATCAGGATGGGGATGCGGTTCAGGCTCACATCTTTGCGAACTTCCTTACAAATTTCGAGGCCCGATAGCTTGGGCAACATTAGATCGAGTACTAACAGATCAGGCGCGGCTTTCCTGATTTGCGCGAGACCAGTGGCGCCATCGCCGCTGGAGGCTACCTGATAGCCGTCTTTTTCCAGGTTATACCGCACCAACTCCACAATGTCTTTGTCGTCTTCGATTACCAGGACACGTTTCATTTATTTTCTTCTCGGGGAATCGCACACACCATACGGGAACGGAGCTTCGGAAGCAAGACGTTGACGGCGTGCGAAGATGTTTTTAACACCACGTTAACACCACGTCACAGCGGTACGTGCGTCCGGGCTGCAATATCCATTCCGCTTTCGGTGCTTGGGGCTAGCTGCTCTCGGTCCGGCAGCTGATTGATTACAGACGTGTTGCGCACATTTTGTCAAGGCGACTTTGGCCACGGCTCTGCATGATTGTCGGCGGCTCGGTCCGCGAACGCTGGCAGGTGCATTCGCCGACTTGCGCAACGCCGGTCGACCGGCCGGAGGTTCAAATCCTCGACTGGATGATGCCGGGCATGGGAGGCATCGAGGGTTGCCAGAAACTCAGCGAGTCCAATGAGCGGCCTTACGCTTTTCGTGCTGCTGCTGACCGGGCGATCCCGGAAAGAGGACTTGCTCGCGGGCCTCGAATCCGGAGCGGACGATTATTGGACCAAACCGTTCGACGCGCAAGAATTGCGGGCACGCTTGCACGTGGGCCAGCGAATTTTGGACCTGCAGGACAAGCGGATCGCCGCGGGAGAAGAACTCTCTGTTCCGCGCCACGCACGAGCGCCTGACGGGCGTGGCAAATCGCGGCGTGATTCTGGATACTTTCGGGCGCAAACGCTCGCGGCAGGCGCGCGACGGTGGGTCTTTCGGGATCGTCCTCGTGGATCTCGACCACTTCAAATATGTGAACGACAGCTGCGGGCACTTGGCGGGCGACGCTGTGTCACGCGAAACGACCCAGCGGATGATGCCATCGGTGCGTCCCTACGATACGGTGGGCCGTTATGGCGGCCAGAAATTCCTGATCGTGGCGCCATCCTCGGACGGCCCTGGGTGCTCAAGGATTGTCCGAGCGAATTCGTCGGGCCATCGCAGAGCAAGCCATTGCCCCGGATTCTGTTGCCATCGCGATCACGGCGAGCTTTGGCGTCGCAGCCAGCTCCGAGGCACGCCCGCTCGATCCGCAAGAAATGCTGAAGCTCGCAGACGACGCGCTCAGAAATTTTGCATCGGTCGAACGCTAGACGCACTGCAGGTTGTTGGCTCATTATGTCCTGCATATGGCGGGGCAGAACGTGTTTGTGTACTCATCGCGAATCGAAGCTTCCGCCGAGCAAGTTTTTCTTTGGCACGCTGAGCGAGAAGCGCTCGAGCGGCTGACACCACCTTGGGAAGCGATGGAGGTCGTCGAGCCTTCGCCTGGAATCCGCGATGGCGACCATGGCGTGTTGCGCGTGCGTTTCGGTCCGTTCCGCATACTTTGGAAATTCGAGCACCGCGACTACATTGAGGGCCGTCGATTCCAGGATGTGCAGACCACCGGACCATTCCGGCGCTGGGTGCATACACATTCGTTTACTCCCGATGGCGCGAGTGCTTGCCGCCTCGAAGACCGCATCGAGTACGAGTTGCCGTTTGGCGCGCTTGGGAATCTGCTGGGCGGCCGGCTAATTCGCCGGAAGCTGGCTCGTACCTTCGAGTACCGGCATCGTGTTACCGCCGAAGCAATGTGCGCGCCAGACGGCAGACGGTAAAACTGAAACAATTCCGAGATGTAGAGGGCCCATCGGCGCTCCATACGCTACCGTATGGGCCGGGATATTGCTTTTCGTGCGCGAATATCGAAAGCGATTCCGCGCTTGCATAAATTTGGTGTACATTCTAGATAGAAGCCGACCGCGCCGAGAGCACGCTTGCGCTTCGAGAGGTCCGGTAATGAATCCGACCAAGCCAGGATCGCTGATCAGCAGTGAATCACCGTCCGCGGCAACCCAACGCGACACACTGACCGTCACGGATAACCGGACGGGCCGCCAGTTCGAACTTCCGATAAAAAATGACACGATTCGGGCGCTGGATCTGCGGCCGATCAAAGTTCATGACGGCGATTTTGGCTTGATGGGCTACGACCCGGCGTTCACCAACACTGCTTCCTGCTCGAGCAAGATCACCTATATTGACGGCGACAAAGGAATCTTGCGTTACCGCGGCTATTCGATCGAAGAGCTGGCGGAAAAAAGCACCTACGTGGAAACGGCCTATCTGATTCTTTACGGCGAGCTTCCCACGAAATCGCAGCTGGCGGATTGGACCTACCACATCACGCATCACACGTTCATCCACGAGAGCATCAAGAAATTTATTGACGGATTTCACTACGACGCACATCCGATGGGCATGCTCATTTCGACGGTCGCCGCGCTTTCCACTTTTTATCCGGACGCCAAGGACATCTTTAATCCCGATTCGCGGCGCAAGCAGACCTATCGCTTGATCGGTAAAATGCCGACGCTCGCAGCTTTCGCTTACCGGCACACGCTGGGCATGCCGTTTGTGTATCCAGACAACGATCTCACCTATTGCGGCAATTTCCTGAACATGCTGTTTCGTACCACGGAGCTGAAATATCGTCCGAATCCCACACTCGAGCGGGCGCTGGATATTCTTTTCATTTTGCATGCGGACCATGAGCAGAACTGTTCTTCGACGGCGATGCGTGTGGTGGGCAGCTCGCACGTGGATCCGTATTCGGCGACGGCCGCCGCGACCGCGGCGCTCTACGGCCCGCTGCACGGCGGCGCCAACGAAGCCGTCCTGCGTATGCTGCTGGAAATCGGCTCGATCAATAACATACCGGCCTACATCAAGAGCGTAAAGGCTGGCGAAAAATTGCTAATGGGTTTCGGGCATCGCGTTTACAAGAATTACGATCCACGCGCCCGCATTGTCAAGCACATCGCCTACGAAGTTTTCGACGTGATGGGAAAAAATCCGCTGATCGAAATCGCGCTGGAATGCGAACGCATCGCCCTAGAAGACGAGTACTTCGTAAAGCGCAAGCTGTATCCCAACGTGGACTTCTATACCGGGTTGATTTATCAATCCATGGGATTCCCAGTGACGATGTTCCCGGTGCTCTTCGCGATTCCGCGCACGTCCGGATGGATCGCGCAGTGGGAAGAAATGCTTCTCGATCCGGAGCAGAAAATTTCCCGGCCCCGCCAGGTATATCTCGGTTATGACCTTCGCAACTATGTTTCCTTGGACAACCGAAAATAGCTGATGCAGCCCTCTTCCAGCGGAAAAGTGATTGCATATAGCGGGAATCTCTGGCAAAACACTCTATTCCCCGCGGGGGGTCAACCCTGATGGATATTTCTACGCGTGAGTCCGGCGCGGCCACGATTGTGGACGTCGTCGGCGACATCACTCTTTACAATTCACCGCAAGTTCGCAAGGTACTGCTGGATCTGCTGAAAACCAAGAAAGCGCCGCGCGTGATCGTGAACCTAGAGAAGGTGAGGTATATCGACAGCGCCGGGGTGGCCTCACTGGTCGAGGGTCTGAAGGTTTCGCGCGACTTGAAGAGCACATTCGCGCTTTTCGGGCTGAGCCGCACGGCGCGCGAAGTTCTCGAATTAACTCGGCTGATTAAGGTTTTTGAGGTATATAACACTGAGGAAGAAGCGTTGCGAGGCGGCAGCACGAATGTTGCTCCCGCCAGGTAAGTGTCCGGGCGGCATTAGCTCGGGTTCCATCTGAAGATTTCACCCGTCCGGAATCACAGATGCCATTCACAGACAGCATTGGCGCGGCCACAATCAATGGTCTGGCATATTTAGGGGGCTTGGCGCGTCTGTCAGGCGGCGCTGCGCGTGCCGTCTTCGTTGCTCCCTTTCAGGGCAAGAAATTCCACCTCAGCCGCGCCATCCACCAAGCCATGTCCGTGGGCGTGGAAGCGCTCCCCATCACCTCCCTGATTTCATTCTTCATTGGCACGATTCTTGCTTTGAACGCAGCCTATGAACTGCGCAAATTTGGCGCGTTGCATCTGGTAGCCAGCGCCGTGGCGGTTTCGATGACGCGCGAGCTGGGCCCGTTGATGACGGCGGTGGTCGTGATTGGCCGTTCGGGTTCCGCGTTTGCCGCGGAAATCGGAACGATGAAGGTGAACGAGGAAATTGACGCGATGGAGACCATGGCGCTGGAGCCTGTGCACTTTCTGGTCGCACCAAAGTTCTTAGCGATGATCCTGATGGTGCCTTGTCTCACTTGCTGGGCTGATTTCATGGGCGTGCTGGGCGGGGGCCTGTTCGGCGTTGCCACGGCAGGCTTCACCTGGGGCAGCTACATTCAAGCCACGCTGGATGCGCTAACGAAGACAGATATTATCAACGGCCTGATCAAAGCGCTTATGTTCGGACTGGTGATTACGGCAGTCGGCTGCCAGGAAGGTTTTTCGACCGGCCTGGGTTCCGAGCAAGTGGGCCGATCGACGACTTCGGCAGTGGTTAAGTCCATTTTTTTGGTGGTGATGGTGGATTTAATTTTCACTACGATTTTTTATATAACGGCGCCACGGTAAGGTCGCATGGCCTCATCGCTAACACCCAAGCCCATCGCGCCGCCAACTGCCAGCGGCGCCGCTATCTCCGTGCGCAACCTGCGCGTGAAATACGGCGAGCGCGAAATTCTCCACGGCATAGATTTCGAAGTTCCAGCCGGCGAGACGATGGTGATCCTGGGTGGTTCGGGTTCGGGCAAAAGTACATTGCTGCGTACTCTGGTGGGGCTCGAGCAACCCAGCTCCGGCGAAATTTGGATTCAGGGGAAAGACTTCGCCTCGATCTCCGAAGACGAGCGCGATGAATTGCGCAAGAAGATGGGGATGTCGTTTCAAGGCGGAGCGCTGTTCGGATCCATGACGGTGGGCGAGAATGTGGCGCTGCCGCTGCACGAGCATACCCACCTGGACGATTCCACCATCGAAATCATGGTTCGGCTGAAACTCGATCAGGTGGGCCTCTCCGGATTCGAAAATTACATGCCCGCGCAATTGAGCGGCGGAATGAAAAAACGCGCTGCTATCGCTCGCGCACTGGCGATGGACCCGGAGATATTGTTCTTCGATGAGCCTTCCGCTGGCCTCGACCCCATCATCGCCGCCGGGATTGACGAGCTGATCTTGAAATTGAAGAAGGCGTTTCGCATCACCATCGTGGTGGTGACGCACGAGCTCGCCAGCGCATTTCTGATCGCCGACCGCATGATTGTGCTGGATAAAGGCGTGATCGTCGCCAACGCGACGACCGAGGAACTGCGCAAGAGCAAACACCCGCGCGTGCGGCAATTTCTGGATCGCGTGCCGGAACCGGAATTGACGGGGGAAATTGATTACCTGCAGATGTTGACCGGGGACGTTCCACCAGCGCGTCAATAAAGTTGAAACCGGGCGGATTCAGCCTGGTATGTCTGGCGAATTGTGTGCGCCGTGATATACTCCCCGGCACTTAGGTGGCGCCCCCGCGAGCCGCCACGCGGGAATCATCGAGGATACGGATGGATTCAAAGCGCGAACAGGCACTCGTCGGTCTTTTTGTTTTGGTAGTGGCGGCCCTCCTGATTACCACCCTCTTCATTCTTAATGGCAGCTTCAACAAAGGCGACATTCCCTACCACGCTTATTTCAAGAATGCCGGCGGACTGGGCCCGGGGACCGAAGTTCGCTATGCGGGTGGCCCTCCCGTAGGACGCGTGAACAAGGTGCAGGTGGATCCGCAGGACGCCACGCGAATGAAAGTGGATTTTTCGGTGAATCCGAGCATCCCGGTAAAAACCGATAGCACCGCGCTAATTACCAGCACCAGCCCGCTCGCCGAGAATTTTCTCGGAATCAAGCCGGGCACGAACGTCGCGGCCCGGGCCCCGCGCGATTACACCTTGAAGACAATCGAGTACACCGGTTTTTCCGACATCGCGGACAAGCTCGCGGAACTGACCCCCAGCGCGCAGCAGTTGTTGCTGAATTTGAATGACCGCGTTGTTTCTCTGAAGGTAACTTTGGACCGCGTGAACGACCTGCTGAATGATCAGAATCGCGCGAACATTTCCGCCAGCTTGAGCGACGTTCACGGAATGCTCAAAGAAGATCGCCCGCTCGTGCATTCGACGCTCGGTCGTGTAAACGATGCCACCGAAAATCTGAAGCCCTTAATCGCCAGTTTCCAGAAGACAGCGGATCAGGCCAACGATACGTTGCTGCATTTGGACGGAATGCTTACGGAAAATCGGCCGGATATCCGCCAGGCAGTGCTCGACCTGCGCAAGGCGTTGGACAACGCGAATTCTGTCCTGACTACGCTGAATGGCACGGTGTCTGCCAACCAAGAAAATCTGGACGAGATTATTGACAACTTGCGCCACGTCACCGAGAACTTGAACTCGTTTACCGAGTCCATCAAGACGCGGCCTTATACCTTGATCCGTGCGTCCGCGCCGAAAGAACATCAGCCCGGATCGGATTTGCCGAAATAGGGATTGCCAACCGGTTAAAGAGTCAACGCGTGAAGGAGCCGAGAGTGTTGAGCCGCTGCATGCAACTTACCTCACTCATGATGCTGGCGATTGTTGCCGCCGGATGCGGCGCACCTCGCCCCGTCAAGTATTACGTGATCGACGCAACGCCCGCCGCGGCGAGCTCCTCGCCTGCGCAAATTCCGGTCGTGCTGCTGGTCGGCCGTTTCACAGCTTCCCATCTCTATCGTGATGACCGGCTGATCTACGGCTCTGGGCCCGTGCAGCTGGGCACGTACGAATACGACCGCTGGGCCGAGCCTCCCGCCGACATGGTTCAGAACTTGCTCATCGCCGATCTTCGCGCGTCAGGACAGTACCGCTCGGTGTCGCGCGTTTCCAGCAGCGCTCGCGGCGATTATATCGTGCGCGGTCATTTGCTCGCGATGTATGGGGTGGACAAGCCAGAATTGGCGGCTCGTTTCTCGCTCCAGTTGGAGCTCTTCGATCCAGCAAGTCGCGCGACTGTCTGGACGCAGACCTATACGCACGATGAACCTGTTCAGGGCAAGACGGTGGCAAACATCGTTGAGGCCTTGGATCGCAACATCAGCGCCGGTCTGCAGCAGCTCTCCGCTGGAATAACTCAGTATTTTATGAGCCATCCTCCCTCGCAAGCTCCCGCGGGCAACTGAGCCAGGGCGGAAGACACAGTCGTCCCCGCGCGTCAAAGGACCACAACTGAGCTGTTTCATTTCCGGTCAACGTAGAAGTCCTTCCCGATTCTTCCGACTATCCAATTGAAGCGATTGCTTGAGCCTGGCGCGGGGGGTGGCCCTTCGTGCGCTTGCGTACGAGGCGGGCGACGAGCAGCGCCGGCAGTTATGGTCGCAGCACGGCCGGAGCGGAACTTCGATGGATTTTCTGCGGCAACGATTCGGATCCGGCGATTTCATGCCGCACCGGTATGGAAGCGCGCTGGCACCGGCATTTCGACAAGGTGCGCCACCAAGCCATCCGTGCTGCGGCACCCGCAAAGCAATTGCTGGCGTTCGCGCGCCGCCAAATTCTCGAACCGCGAAATATTGATCTCAACCAGAGCGTGACGGAAACGCTGAGCCTGCTGGAGAAAGTCTTCAGCAGCAATATCGAAATCAAGATCAATCTTGCTTCCGACCTCTCGCTGGTGCGCCGATCCCAGGCAGGTGGAACAGGTGTTCATGAATCTGTGCATTAGCGCGCGCGATGCCGTGGCCGAAGGCGGGCGCCTCGTTATCGAAACGTGCGCGGCTACCTTTGACGAAAAATATTGCACCGCGCAGCCTCTTGCTCGTCCGGGTACTTAGGTACTTACGCCGTGCTGCCCAAAATCAACGGCCCGGAAGCCTACGCGCGGATGATCGCCGAGCGCCCGGACGTGCCAGTGATCTTTGCCACCGGGCATAGTCTTGAGATCGCCCTGCTTCACAAAGTCCAAGAACTGGGACTGGCGGTGCTACAAAAGCCTTAACCTGGCTCGCCGCATTCTCCAGACTGTTGACCGGCATCCTACTAAAGTCCATCGCATGTAGGCTCTAGGAGGCGTAGCCGAAAAATGTCATATCGGGATCCTCGGCAGGCTACCGCGCACCTCGCTTGTTTCCGTTTTGCACAGACCGGCCGACGTGGCCGCTCATCGGCCACGAAACTCCAATTGCAGTTGACACTGTTTCTCTGCGCGTGGTAATGAGAGTGGCACTTGTGGATTCCGGCGGAAACGCTGGATTGCCTGGGCGTCAGGCCCACCACACGCAGGCCAGTTCTTACGACGCTCTTGCAACACCCCACCCACCCCGGGAGGTGGATGCTACCTGGCATTCGCCTCCCGTTTTAATTGGAGCGCCACACACCGAGCGGTTTCTGGCACAATCCGTTCTCAGAAATTGCTTCGGGAACCAGCGAAAGGGTTATAATGCGGCCACTTAGCACGGTCGCGCGCGCGGCCTGGGAGGCGATCATGGGCCTGCAGATAACAACGCGAAAGTCCGGTAACGTCACGATTCTTGATCTGGCGGGCCGCATCGTCATCGGCGTGAGCAACGATTCTCTGAGTGCTGAACTGCGCAAATTCGCCGAGGCCGGCCCTTCCGAGATTGTGGTGAACCTCGCAGGCGTCACCCAGATCGATAGCTCGGGCATCAGCACGCTGGTCCGCTCGTTCGTCACGCTCGAACGACAGGGCGGCGGTTTGAAGATACTGAATCCCACCGGGCACGTGAAGGAAGTCCTCGAACTGACGCGCCTCATTCAAGCCATACCCGCTTTCACCGACGAAGGCAAAGCAATAGCTGCATTCCGCGGCGGCGTGGCCCACGCTTAGCGGCGGTTGGTCTTGGACTGCGATGAATCGCATGCGCAGTCTCGGAGTCGGCCACTCACGACGAACGGTACTGGCGTCCTTCTTCGTGACCTTATTGATATCGCTTAAGCCTATCCGTATGCCTGCTCAAGAAGTCTGTGATTTCGACTCTCTGGCTTCGGATGTGGCCGGACGCAATCGAGAAAGCGTCAAACGAGTCACACACCGTTGTTCTGGTCGGGGATTTTTCAGTGCGTTCCGAGTCCGATAGTCAGCTCTCCCTGGCCCTTACGCAGGATTTTGCTAGCGCACTCCGCAACCGAGCGCGACGTTTTACGGTTGTGGATCATACGGATATCGAGTCCGCTACCTGCAGCGACAAATTGCCCGAGGGAGCTCTTTACAGCCCAGAAATCGCTGCCTGCTGTGCACCAGGCCACAATCGTCGTCAGCGGCTCGATCGCGTATACGCCTGGCAAAATCGTCCTTCCTGTGAATGTGTCACCTGTCCAAGGTGAGAAAGGAATTTTCGGCAAGGAGATCATTCTCGATCGGACGCTGACAATGGACGAGCGGATGGTTAAGCCCGCGCCTAAAGCGGCTGCATCCTTTGGCGAAGACAAAACTGTACGGGCGAAAGATGAACAGTCACGGCCGAAGGCTTCTCCTCCTCACCAGGGACTCGGGGCTATTCATTTCCGATATGCGGGTACTGCTTCCAGGCGCAGTATTCTGATTCCGCAGTGAAAGCCAAGGTTCAAGGCACCGCGGTGCTTAAGGTCGTAATAGGTGCGGATGGGAGAGCACAGGAAATTTCAGTTCGGCAGGCGCTGCCATGTGGTTTGGACCAGCAGTCAAACAACGCCGTCAAAGACTGGAAATTCAGACCCGCTACTGGACCCCACGGCAATCCAGCGGCCGAGGTGCAAACTGTCGAGACTACCTTTCACCCTACAAGGGCGTCTTAAGCGTTTTTCTTCAGATCAGCGAGGACTAATTTCGCGACTTCTTTCAGGGTGTCGAATACGCCTTGGCCTGTGACGGCCACGGCTTCGACGCTCGGCTCGCCCTTCACGCCGAGATGCTTCTGCAATTCCGCGACAGGCAACACATTCGGCAGATCTCGTTTATTGAGCTGCAGGACGTAGGGAATCGTCGTGAAGTCCAGATTGTGATCTTTCAGATGTTCGCGCAAGTTGTCGAGAGTTTCTAGGTTCGCGTCCAGACGCTCTTCCTGCGAATCCGCGACGAACACCACGCCATCGGCGCCTTTCAAAATCAAACGCCTACTGGCTTCGTAGAAAACCTGCCCGGGGACCGTATATAAGTGAAAGCGCGTGCGAAACCCGCGCACTGTTCCTAAGTCCAGCGGAAGAAAATCGAAAAAAAGCGTGCGGTCGGTTTCTGTCGCGAGCGAAACCATCTTTCCCTTTTGATTCGCTCCGGTATGTTCGTACACCCATTGCAAATTCGCGGTCTTCCCCCCGAGGCCGGGGCCGTAGTAGACAAGCTTGCAGTTAATCTCTCTCGCGGGAAAATTTATAAACGGCACAATTTCCTCAGATTAGGCAGCCTCGTACTTATAGCATACGCCCCTACCTGCGGCCAACGCGCCCCGGCACTCCTGCTTCGCAATAGACACCCCGAGCAACCTTAACCCCTCTGGTGTTAGCCGCGGTGGCCCTGTGGTAGTGCGCCTCGGTATGGCCGGGAGCAGCACGGGGCGCCCTCGGCCGCCTCTTGGGCCGGTCCGCTGGAGTTTCAATGCGCGCCTGAAATGAAGCAGAATCGTTCGCGGAAGTTGGACATCTGTTAGCGCTACGAAACAAATCCAACTGGGAGAACTCCGAGTGAAACGGATCGCAATAGTGCTGTTTGTTAGCGCGACGGCCTTGAGTATCGTTGCGCAGAGGCAAACCACTCCGCCGCAATACTCCAAGCCGAGGGGAGAGCCGGTTCCGCAGAGCAGCACACTGGAGAATGCGCCTCCAGCTCTTGCGCTTCCCGCCGATTGGACCAAGCGGCTCACTGAGCGCCATGAAGCGATCGTTAGCGATCACTTGCGCATTCATGTCTTTCGTCTGCGGCCGGGAGACGACTTGCTGGGGTCCATCCGCGCCTATGTAAACGCCAATCATATTCAGGCCGCGGTGCTGCTGAGCGCGGTCGGCAGCTTGACCCAAGCCTCGATACGGTACGCAAATCAGCCGGAGGCCCACATACACACGGGGCACTTCGAGATCGTTTCGATCACCGGAACAATCGAAGAAGGCGGCGAGCACGTTCATCTGTCCGTCGCCACTGGGCAAGGAAACATGTTCGGCGGGCACCTGATGACCGGCTGCAAGATCTACACGACGGGCGAAGTTACGCTCGGAGAAATCGAGGGCGTGCGCTTCACGCGCGAGACAGATCGCGAAGGTAGTGGCTGGGATGAATTGAAAGCTTACCCGGCGAAGCCCTAAGTGCGCCGCGCGCGAGCGATAGTCATTTTGACTGTGCCTGGGCCTGTTTCCCAGCCACGACTTGCGCGTGGCCCAGGAACGCGACGAGTGACACGCCTCCAATAATATTTCCGAGCAGAGTCGGGGCGAAAAACTGCACGAAGTACGCGGCGGGGTCCGCTCGCGAGACGCTCTCTGCTAGGGCGG
>Ga0210396_10000688_pt1 | contig 40607 bp, 34 predicted proteins | sample IncBWH17OmetaG_FD_155466 | JGI IMG/M metagenome (GOLD analysis project Ga0210396, IMG submission 155466) | Forest soil microbial communities from Barre Woods Harvard Forest LTER site, Petersham, Massachusetts, United States - Inc-BW-H-17-O ... | reverse complement strand
GCGGAACTCCGCGAGGCGCTGGCGCAAGCTGACGACCATCGGGTTGAGGGTTTGGCGTCGAGAAAAGGCGAGCAGCTGGCGTGTGAGCCTTTCACCGCGCGCCGCCGCAAGCTCGATCGCTTCGACCGAGCGCAGGTTTCTCGCATCGCTCACCCGCTCCTTCAGTATTTGAGCGTTGCCGCTCACCACCATCAACATATTGTTGAAGTCATGCGCTATGCCACCGGTCAGCTGTCCCAGCGCCTCCATTTTTTGCGACTGGGCGAGCTGGTCTTGGGCGCGCTGCAATTTCGCCCTCGCTTCATGGCGCTCGGTAATGTCGCGCATGATATTCGCGAACCCGACGAGTCTGCCTTCCTCGTCACGGATCGCATCGATCACCACGGCCGCCAGGAACAAAGATCCATTCTTGCGAACACGCCAGCCGTCGTGTTCGTAGGTTCCCGAGGTCGCGGCCGTCGCGAGAGCGCGTTCGGGAGCACCGGCCGCCCGATCCGCCGCTGTATAAAAACGCGAGAAATGGTGGCCGACGATTTCCGCTTCGGCATAGCCCTCGATGCGCTGCGCTCCGGCATTCCAGCCCGACACTACGCCGCGCGCATCGAGCCTGATCAGTGCGTGATCTGTTGCGGCTTCAGAGAACAATCGGAACTGCCGCTCGCTTTCGCGTAGCGCCTCCGCGGCCAGCTTCTCGGCGGTGACGTGACGGCCGATCAAATAGATCACTTCGTTCTCTACCGTCAGCGTCCAGCCGAGCCAGCGCCACGAGCCGTCCTTGTGGCGAAAACGGTTCTCGATGCGGACGGTTGGAACACCCTCGGCGAGCCGCCTGCGACCCGCCGTGGAGTGCTCCGCATCGTCGGGATGCCGCAGCTCGCTGACATGCATCCTCTTGATTTCGTCCTCGCTCCAGCCGAGCAGCGCTGACCAGGCAGGATTGACGCTGGTGAAATAACCTTCGAAGTTGGAGACGCCGAGCAGGTCTTCGGACACCTGCCAGATGCGATCGCGCTCGCGGACGCGCTGCGCGATTTCGGCTTCGAGCTTGTCGTTGAGGAGACGCAGGGCCTCCTCTTTGCGGACGCGCTCGGTCGTTTCGATGCAGGCGGTGAGAATGCCGCCGATCCCATGCGGCGCCGCTTCGTCCGGGATCGGGCTGTAGCTGATGGTAAATCGAGCGTCCTCCACAAGCGAGCCTTGGCGGCGGACGGTCCACGGGTGATTTTCGGCGAAATAGGCCTCACGCTCACCGCGCAGGATCGCTTCGTTCAGCGGCCCGAGGTCGGGATAGAGTTCCCACCAGACCTCACGCAACGAGCGGCCCAATGCCTCCGGGTGCTTGTCGCGCAGAATGGGCCGATAGGCGTCGTTGTAAATGAGGACGAGTTCGGGCCCCCATCGGATCGCCATCGGAAACCCCGAAGCGAGGATCATCGCGATGCTGAGCTTCAAGCTTTGCGGCCAGGCCTCGCTGCTGCCGAGCGGGGTCGCCGACCAGTCCATCTCGCGGATCCGTCGTGCCATTTCTCCGGGCAGGTTGGCAAACGCGCGGACGGTCATCGGACGGAGTCGAAGTTTCCTCCCGAACATAGGAAGACGCTAGGACACACGGGAATGCCGCGTATGTCCAGCCCCACCATTGTGGTAGAAGTCGCATCGAGCGGGCTCATTTCTTTCGCGGGAGTCTACGGCAATGAGGATCTTTGTTCGCTGCGGTCAGCTCTTCTCCGGACGCGAGGACGACGCTCTTAAGGGCGAAATCCTGGTCTTCGATCACCAGGGCGTCATCGAGTATGCCGGCCCTGAGGCTGCCTCGCCGCGGCGCGCCCGCAGCGACCAGGTGCTCGATTATTCCGGCTGTTTCGTCATGCCCGGTCTGATCGACGTCCACACGCACCTCGCCTACGGCAATGCCAAGAGCGAGGAGGACATCGACCTTTATAGTCCGCTCGAGTTCCGCACCCTGCGCGGCATGTTTTTCGCGCAGAAGGTCGCCGCCGCCGGGTTTACCGCGATCTGCTCGCCGGGCGATGCCGGCCAGATCAGCCTGTCGATCCGCAACGCGATCCGCGCCGGCCTTTTCGATGGGCCCCGTGTCATGGCGGCGGGCCGTTATGTCACCACCCATCAGGGCCTGACCGATTGGTACCCGAGCTGGATCGGCGCGCCCGAAACCTCGATCGGCAAGCTGGTCACGACGATCGCCGAGGCGATCGAGGAGATCCGCCGTCAGGTCAAGGACGGTGTCGATTGCGTCAAAATCGCGCTCGACGGCATCCAGCGGCGCGACAATGGCGAGCTGGTCGCCGCCTTCACTCAGGAAGAGACGGAGATTATGGTTCGTGAGATTCACCGCCTCGGCAAGAAGGCGGTGGCGCATGCCCGCGGCCGCGAGGCGACGCTCTATTCCGCGCGCTCCGGTGTCGATCTGATCTTTCACGCCAATCATCTCGACGATGAATGCATCGCGGCGATGTTGGAGACCGGCAGCACAATCTCCCCGACCCTTACGCATCCGCGCAACACGATCGATTTCACGCAGCCGCACGAGCCGGCTTTTCTCAAGGGCCGCCCCGAGCAGGCGCAGCGCGAATACGAGATCGGCTGCGCCAACTGGAAGAAGGCGCGCGCCGCCGGCGTGCCGTTGCTGACCGGAACCGATACCGGCTTCGCGGTTACCCCCTATGGCGAATGGAACGCCCGCGAGCTCGAGCTTTTTGTCCAGGATTTGGGCTTTACCCCGGCCGCCGCATTGCGCGCGGCGACCGAGGTCAATGCCGGTTTCATGACCGGCGGCGACCATATCGGCGCCTTGGAGCCGGGCCGCGCCGCCGATTTCATCGTGCTCGACGCCTCGCCGCTCGCCGACATCCGCGTATTGCAGGACAAGAACCGGCTGCGCGCGGTCTACATTGCGGGAAAGGAGATCCGCATACCCGACCGCCCCTACGATCCCCGGCAGGTCACCGATTTCGCGCTGTCGAACTGGACCGACCTCTACACCCGGGAGCGGGTGGCCGAATTGCGCCAGCCGCGACCGACCCTTGCGGCGGCCGAGTAAACTTACTCCCGGAACTGCGCGGCGCGCCACTTAACGGCGGCAGGGACGCCTTCTGAAGCGACGATCTCGCGGAACCTCTGGCCGAACTGGGTTTTCGTCGCGTAGAGCGGCCCTACGACATCGAGCCCGGCGTAAAGGGCGGTGCGGAACCCGGCCGCGTCCGCAACGCGATTGACGGCGCGTTTCGTCGCATAGAGTGCTTCCGGTGAAATCAGCGACAGCCGCTTCGCATACTTCAGGCTCGCCTCGCGCAACTCGGCGAGCGGCATGACGCGGTTGACCATGCCGAGATCGAGCGCCGCCTTGGCGTCGATCGTGTCCCCGAAATAGAGGAGTTCCCGCGCCTTCTTGTAACCGATGATCATTGGCATGACGATTGCCGGGCCGACGCTCGAGAAGCGCACTTCCGGCTCGCCGAACGTTGCGTTGTCGGCGGCGATCGTCAGGTCGCACAGCATGACGAGCTCGCAGCCGCCGCCCATCACGTGGCCCTGAACCGAGGCGATGACCGGCTTTTTCATGGTCCACGGCATCATCTCGAAATCGAGCTGCGGGTGCAGATGCGCATGCGCCTTGGCCGGGTCGCTGCGCCAATCATCCGCGCCCGGCGCCTTCGCCGAAATGTCATAACCGGCGCAGAAGCTGCGGCCCTCGGCACGCAGCAGGACGACGCTGGTCGCGGGATCCGCGTCGGCCCGCGCGAACGCATCGGTCAGCTGTCGCTGCAATTCCGCACTGATGGCGTTGAGCTTCTCCGGCCGGTTGAGGGTAATGATGACGATCTTGTCGTCGATGTCGTACAGTACCAGGGGATCGGGCATGCTTGGTCCTCCTATCGCCGGGTCTGGAAAAAGCCGCGCAGCAATTCAGCGGCGCGCCCTTCCTCGATGCCGCCGTAAATTTCCGGCCGATGATGCGTCGTCGGCTGGTCGAACAGGCGGGGGCCGTGCTCGACCGCGCCGCCCTTTGGATCATAGGCCCCGAAATAAAGCCGGCGCAGGCGCGCGAAACCGATCGCCGCGGCGCACATCGCGCAGGGTTCCAAGGTGACGTAGAGATCGCATTCGGCCAGCTTTGCGGTCCCCATTTGGGCGGCGCCTCTGCGCAACACCAGCATCTCGGCATGCGCGGTCGGGTCATGATCGGCCTCGACGCGGTTGCCGGCAGCGGCGAGGACTCGGCCTTCGCCATCGACCAGCACGGCGCCGACCGGGACGTCGCCGCGGGCGGCCGCGGCTTCCGCTTCAGCGAGGGCCAGTTTCATCGGTGACGGATGCGGGGTCATCCGCCGTGCCAGCGGCGGATGGGTTCGGGTATCGCGATCGGCCGCCGGGTCGACAAGCGCATGAACAAGCCTTCCTGCTCGGCCTCCGCATGGACGGCGCCGCTGACCGAGAATTCCGCGGCGAGCCGCCAGCGCACCCGGGTCAGTCCGGCGACCCGCATGCGGCCGACCAGCCGGTCGGCGATCGTCACCGGCCGCCGATAGCCGATTCGGGTGGACAACAGGATCGGCGCGATATCCTCGGCGAGCGCCCGGATCAGCGGATAGGCCTGGTCCAAAAGGCCGAGCCGCAGATCCTCGAGCCAGCGAATGAACACGATGTTGCTGACAATGCCGGCAAAGTCTATGTCGTAGGTCCGTATCGGGAGCGGCTGCTCGTAATATTCGGTCATCGCCCCTCCGGTCTCTATTGGATCCGCAGCATGGCACAGCCGGTCATCGGTCTCACCCTCGATCACGAACCGCCCGGCGGATATTCGAGTTTTCCGTGGTACGCGATCCGCGAGAATTATTGCAACGCGGTGCGCCGTGCCGGCGGGTTGCCGATCCTGCTGCCGCACGACCCCGACGCCGCGTCGGCTTATCTCGGTCGGATGGACGGGTTGATCGTCACCGGCGGCGGCTTCGATGTCGACCCGGCGCTGTTCGGGGAGGCGGCGAGGCACCCGACGGTCAAGACCAAGGACCGCCGCACTGCCTTCGAGCTGGCTGCCGCCAAGGGCGCGCTCGCCCAAGACATGCCGGTGCTCGGGATCTGCGGCGGCCAGCAGCTCTTGAATGTCGCGCTCGGCGGCACCTTGATCCAGCACATCCCGGACGAGGTCCCGGATTGCCTGCCGCATCGCCAGCCGAACCCGCGCAACGAGCCCGGGCATACCGTCCGGGTGATCGCCGGCACGCTCCTCCACCGCATCACCGGAGTGGACAGCCTCGGCGTCAACAGCGCGCACCATCAGGCGGTCAAGGCGGCCGGGCCGGGGCTCGTTATCGACGCCGTGGCCGAGGATGGCGTCGTCGAGGGGATCGAGGATCCGCGGCGCCGTTTCTGCCTCGGTGTGCAGTGGCACCCCGAATTCGAAATCAGCGAGGCTGACTGCCGGATATTCCGGGCCTTTATCGAAGTTTCCGGCGGATGAAGCGGCGACGGGTTGCTGCGGGTGTGGGGAGTGTCACATCAGTAATATTGGCAATAAGGAACTCCGCCTGAACGCGCCTGTTGAAGGGCTAAATGTTTCCGGAGTGACCATGATGCTGCGCTTACTCACTACGACCGCCGTTGTAACCGTTGGCCTGCTCGCGGCTCCCCTTAGTTTTGCCCAGACCGGGCAGCCCAGCCACGCTGCTGCCACCTCCGCCAAAGATGCGCTGGACCAGGAGGACAAGACCTTTGTCAGGGAGGCCGCGATGGGCGGGATGGCGGAGGTCGAGCTCAGCAAGATCGCTCAGAAATCGGAAAATGCCGATGTCAAGCGTTTCGCCGACCGGATGATCGAGGACCATACAAAAGCAAACGAGCAATTGACATCGATTGCGGCGGGACTCGGGGTCGATGTGCCCAAGACGGTCGATTCAGAGCACGAGCGGATGCGCGAGAAGCTCCAGACGCTGCACCGCAAGGCCTTCGACGACCAGTACACTCACGCAATGGTCGAGGACCACAACAAGGCGGTGAAGCTCTTCCAGCAGGAGGAGCGCTCGGGTCACAACACCGAGCTAAAGCAGTTCGCGCAAAAGACGTTGCCCACGCTCGAAGAGCACCAGAAGATGGCGCTCGAGCTGTCGCGCAAGCTGTCGCAGACCGCCGCCCGATAAACCGCCGAGCCGCAGCGAATTAATTTATCAGGCCGAGTCCGCGGATTTTCTCGAATGCCGGGTGAATCTGCGCCCGATACGCCGCGGACCCGGAACGCGACAGCCAGAGCTGTTCAAAAGCCCGCGTCCGGTGCTGCGGGTATAATCCGCGGAATCTCGCTGCGGCTTCGGTGGCCTCCTTCTTCTGCCCGATGGTCGACAGCGCAGCCGCAAGGAACAGGTGCGCGCTGCCATAGCTGGGATTGCGTTCCAAGGATTTGCGGAGAAGGGAAATCGAAGTTTCGGTTCGCCCGCGCAGGAGTTCGGCGAAGCCCCCGAAGAAGAGCCAAATGCTGTGCCGTCGATCCGATCGATCGAGGCTCATCGCGCGCTCGATCGCCGGCACAGTCTCGTCGACGCGGCCGAGAAAGGCAGCATTGTATCCGGCAAACCCGTGCGCGGTACCCTGGCCTGAATCGGTTGCCAGAGCGCGCTCGAAGGCACCCCCCGCCTCATCCAGTTGTCCGGCAGCCGAGTACAACATCCCTTGTACGCAATGCGCGGCGGTGTGCCCCGGAGCGATCGAGAGCGCGATCGCCGCCGCTTCCCGGCCCAGGTCGGAGGCGGTCGCCACGACCCGCGGCTCAGCCCACCACGGATTGCTGACCAAATGTTGGCAGGTTATCGCCAGACCGGTCAGCGCCTCGACATTTCGTGGATCGCTCGCCAGGGCTGTCAGGTACCAACGTTGTGCTTCGGCCGACAACTCCGCGCGCATGCCTTGTTGCAGCGCACTTGCCGCCCGCGACAACGATTCGGTGACCCCGTGCTCCATGCCCGCGTCAAAAAAGGCGCGCCGGCTGGCCGCCTGAAGCAGCAGCACGTGAAGCTCGCGGGATATCCGCCGAGTGATCCTTGTCTGGATCGGCGCGAGTTCTTCAATACGGAATTCATGTCGCCCCGCCCACACGAACTCGGAGGTCGCGGAATCGACGATCCGCATATTCACCCGCAAAGTTTCCGAATTGCCGCACTGAGCGCTCCCGGTAACGACGTAGTCATATTCGTGCTCTGAAGCTGTCGACCGCGCGAGCGTCGGCTGCTCACCCTTCAACGGTTTGAGCGAGAGACCTCGGCCCTGTCGAAGAAGATCGGTAACAAGGTCGTCGGTAAAGGCTTCCACCACGCGTTGCCGATCGGGATCGCCTGTCAAATTGCGCATCGGCGCTACAGCCACGGTAATGTTCGGCAGCAGGCATGGCCATTGCGGTTTTTCGGACCCGGGACTCGGCCGCTCTTGCGACCGAGGGCTGGGGCTCTCCGTCACACGATCGGGCATCGCGCTTGGCGAAGGGTGAGCTTGGCTGCGCGGTGCGCCGCTTACGAGATGACCCTCCCCGCCCGAACGGGCGATAGCGCGCGCCAGCGCCTGGGTTTCCTCATCGGGCGTGACGCTCAGCTCGCGCTGCAAAGTAGCTACGCAGCTTTTGTACTGGCGCAGCGCTTCACCGCGGCGGCCGCCACGCGCGTAGGCGCGCATCAGCGCGCGCTGCCCTGATTCGGATAGCGGTTCGAGGGTCACCAGCCGGCGCCCGGACTGGATCGCCGATTCGTAGTCTCCGGCGGCATCTTGCAGCGCGATTAACCGTTCCAGAACGTCACAGATCGCAGCAAGCGCGCGGTCTCGCGCCGCTGCCAACCATTCCTGAAACGGCTCGGAAGCGATATAGAAATCCGCCAGGAAATCTCCCCGGTACAAATCGGCTGCCGTCTGCAGCTCGCGAGGATCCTGCGAGCGCGACAGCCGCTCGAAATCATCGAGGTCGACAATGGCGTCTTCGATCCGGCAGTTGGCGAAGTCGGCCGCCAAATCAGAGGCTGCTCCGCGCCCGAGCGCCTTGCGCAGCTCCAACAGGCAATTGCGTAAGCTATGGCGGCCTTGCTCCGACCCCTGGTAAGGCCACAGCAAGTCGGCCAGTCGCTCGCGGCTGACCGCTTCGCCGCTTTGGGCCCCGAGAAAGGCGAGCAGGGCGCGCGCCTTTTTCGGGAGCTGGTCGAGTCGACAGTCGTCATGCTTGATCACCAAAGGTCCGAGCACTTGAATCGTCAAAGACATCTTTAATATCCCAATAATGGCCTGAGAAAAACTCTCGGCCGGTAGTTATACTGGGCCACGCATCGGCTGCCCGGTGCGGCGGAGCGGCACAAACCAGTCACCAGCCATTGCCCCATTTCGACTGGGCAATGCAGCACAGTGGCGTCGCGTTCGATCGCGCTGTCGTATCCATCGGAACTGCCACTGCAGGGTGGGAGCTTGGCTCGACTGTGTTACTATCGTACGAATTATGGCAAAATTACGTCCATTCGCGACCGATTGTTTCAATATGGCAGATCAGGTCGGATTTTCGCCTCTTTTGAATCAATTTGTTGGGTCTTGATGCCGATGATAAGCGGCGAAAACGGACTAATTAAGCACAGCCTTTTTGACAGTTGTCAGACGTGGAAATGACGCTCACATGACACGGGCCAGCTAAGATCAAATAACGCGGCGGGTCGCGCCTCCATTGCAATGCTTAAAGCGAGGCGACGTGAAACGAACTGGCATCACAAACGGGATTTACGTCGCGCAGATACGGGCTCTCTACCAGCACATCCCGATAGTCCTGCTCGTCAACGTGGTCAACTCCGCCTTGGTCGCGGTCCTGCTGGCGTCCTATAAGGGACAGACTTGTTGGCTGGTATTTCTCGCATTGACCATTGCCCTTACGGGGGCTCACTCATTCGGATGGGTCCGTTACCGCCAGAGCGGACAGTCCGCCGAGTCCGCGAGCAGATGGGCGGCGGCGGCAACTGTCGGATCGGGACTGTCCGGATTGCTGTGGGGCATCGGCAGCGCGCTCTTGCTTCCCGATAACCTGGTGGAGCAGACTTTCGTCGCGTTTGTCATCGGCGGAATGTGCGCCGCCTCTCTTGTCGCATTCTCCAACTATCTGCCGGCCTTCATCGCCTACGTCTTCCCCGCTTCGTTACCGCTGGCGGGCCGCTTCTTCTTCGACGGTTGGGTCGTCCACGGCGACATGATGGTGGTGTTCGCAGTGACAATCACCCTTGCCGCATGCAATTCCACTCGCAGCTTTGTGCATGGATTGCGTCTGAACTGCGATCTGACCGAGAAGACCAAGGAGCTGGTTTCGGCAAATCAACGACTGCATTTGGAGATGGAGCAGCGGAGGGTCGCAGAGGACCAGTTGCGGCAAATCCATAAAATGGAGGCCGTCGGCCAATTGACAGGCGGCATCGCTCACGATTTCAACAATCTGCTCACAATAGTCGTCGGGCAACTCGAAATGGCGCAAAACCGCGTCAGCGCCGATCCCCGCACCGTGGCGTCGTTACAGGCAGCCCAGCGTGCGGCGGAGCGTGGTGCCGCGCTGACCCGGCATCTGCTCGCCTTTGCGCGCCGACAGCATTTGGATCCGAGGCCGGTCGATATTCCCGGCGTGTTTAGCGCCGCAGAGAGATTGCTGGAGCAGACAGTCGGGCCTGGAATCGCGCTGGTGATACGCTCGGAGCTCGATTTGCAGCCGGCATGGATCGACCCGAACCAGCTGGAGCTCGCAATCCTGAACCTTGCCCTCAATGCGCGCGACGCAATGCCGGGAGGCGGGGTTCTGCAAATCAGTGCGGAGAACCGACAAGGAGACATCGGCAGCCTGCCGTCCGAGCTCCGGCCGTTCGACTATGTGGTAATTTCTGTAACCGACACCGGCATCGGGATGAACAGGGAGACGCTCCAACGTGCCTTCGAGCCGTTCTTCACGACGAAGGAGGCCGGCCGAGGCTCGGGGCTGGGATTATCGATCGTTCACGGCTTTGCGGCGCAATCGGGGGGATTGGTCGAGATAGCCAGCACACTCGGTGAAGGCACGAAGGTGGATTTGTGGCTGCCACGCGCCGAGAGTAAAACATTCCAATGCGTCGCTCCCGATCCCGGTCCATCCATATTAGAGCCGAGCCACGCGAGAATCCTGGTCTGCGATGATGATTTGGGTGTGCTGACCTTTGTTGGGACTGTTCTGCGCGACAATGGCCACGTGGTATGGGAAGCGGACACTCCTTCCGAGGCTCTCGGGATCGTCGAGAGGGAGCAGCCGCTCGATCTTCTATTGGTCGATTACGCCATGCCGGGGATGAACGGCCTCGCCGTCATCGATCGCGCGCGGGCCTGTCAGCAAGAATTGAACGTGATACTGATGTCCGGACACGCGGATGTGCTTCGCTCGGGCGGGGTTTCAGGAATCCCCCTTCTCGCGAAGCCGTTCAAGGTCGCCGAGCTGCGCCAGCGCATACGCGAAGTCTTGTTGGTGCATTCACCGAATGCCGATCTCGGCTTCCACGGAACACAGCATGTCACCGTCTCCCACTGACCCGAGGGGGTCGGAACGTCACGGTCTCGCATCGCTCAGCGGATTGCCCGACCGAACAATGCCCGCGCGGGCGCCGAAACGAAGGAATTCAGATCATCGGGACCGTCACGCTGCTCAAGAGATCGAGTGGTCCGTACGGTAGAAGCTGCGGTGCGATGAAATTGAACGAGTGGCTCGCGCAGATCGTTATCTCGGCTGGGGATGTCGTCGTGTCAACGGCAACTGAAACGGCGATGGCGGGGGCTTGGTAGGCTGCCAATATCTGCTGGGCATACCAGGCGGAACAATTTGCCAGCGGCGTGTTCGACAGGGCTGGACATTGCGAGGCCTGGGTTTGAGTCACGCAGATCGCAGGCGGACGGTAATTGTACATCATCGCATAGCGGCCGGCTTGCTCCACCGCCATCAGCATCGTGTTGTAGGTCCACAAGGCTCGCGCGGTTTCAACGCCGCCGACGACCGCTAACGACAGAACAGACATAATGAGGACGGCCTCGACAGCCGCGGTGCCCGCCTCGGCCGAAGGCCTGGACCGCTTGCGGCTATTCATTGCAGCCGCACCTCCGTCACCCCGGTTAGCATTGCTGGAATGCCCGGCCACGGCACCAGTGGCGTGAAAGGTTGGTTGGCCGTGATCCGAATGAACACGCGATTGGGCCCGGGACGGCCGACTGTGGCACACGACTCGCTGCAGGCGATCGGCGTCTCGTCATCGCACTCGCAGCTCCGCGGAAAGCTGGCCGGAAAGGTCAATGCCGGCGCGAGGCCAATTGCGCTCTGCACCGCACGCTGTATGCCTCTGGTGTCGTCCGGATAAGTCCGCGCATACGCCGCACCGATCCGTGCGGCTGCCGCAAGTCCGGCGGATTTGGTCGCGAGCATACCGAAATCGGCAACTCCGGCCGCGAGCAGAACGACGATCGGCGCCGTCAGTGCGAACTCTGCAGCTACGCTGCCATTATGGTTTCGGTACCCCGCGGCAATTTCTCCTCCTCGCTGACCGCAATCTCTTGTGAACCTTTTGGGCATCTTCACTCCGCGACGGCGACGGTATCGATTGCGGGAAGATTGCCGAGGCCAGCGCCCGCACATCCGCGGGCTTCGAGCCGCGACGCAGCATCTATGTCCACGGTTTTGACCACGAGCAGCAAGCATTGCGGGCCTGTGGCGCTCGGTGCTCCGTGGAACGTCATCGATGAGTTGGGGAAGTAGACAAGTCCGTTGAGTATCGCCCCTGGCGCGCCGCCGATCGTGCTTCGGCTCGAGGTGTAGGTCGTGCCGGGTGGCAAGCCGTTGGAATCCTGGATAATCGCAAGGCCGGCAAAGGGACCTGAATTCGGCGCGTTGAGAGTCAATGTGGCATTGGAAGCTACCGACATGGCGCCGATCCGGCTGGTCTGAGCGGTCAAGATGATCGTAACCCCCGCACCCTTCGTATTGTCGCAAGCCGAGCATTTGAGCACCGCGCTCGACTGAAGCGTTAGATTGCCGGTCACCCAATAGGTGCCGGGCGATAGGTCAACCGTCTGGCCAGACGTGATGCGCCACGACCCGGATATCCGGGTATTCGCCGAGAGAAGAATTTGTGGATCAGTCAGTGACTTTCCGGGGATTGCGCAACTGCCGGCATAAATCGTTATAAGACCTGCGATCTTTGATACACAAATCGGCGCCGCCGGCATGCCGGAGATGAGAAAGGCGTGAGTAAGGGTACCTGCATAACGGTCGGCTACGCTCGGCGCGCCGATCATCGCGGGAGAGGATAGGGCGAACTGCGGCGGTGGTGCGGCCGGGTTGATCGGGATCCCCTGCAACGATATTTCGCCGGCGGTAACCAAAGTTGCTGCAGCTATGGCGCTGGTGCTGCTGCGAAGCTCGATCGCGGTACTGCTGATTGAATTAGCCGCCACGGAACAGTTCGGCATGTCGAGCTGAGCAGAAGCGGCGATTTCCACATCCGTGCTGTTGGCGCCAAGTGCCAGAATGCACGGATTATTCAGCACCTCGATCGCCGCAACTGCGGTATTGGCGATGGTGACGCCGGGCAAAAACATCGCTGCGAGCAAAGCTCCCTGGGGCTGCTTCAGCGTAACCGCAATGCCGTTGGTGACGATCCCATCGCTATAGGGAGCAGCGACTACCGGGAGGCTCCCCTTGTAGCCGTTCCGTCTGGCTGCCTCGTCGGCCGCCGCGGTCAATTCGCCGGTCAGATTGGTTTTCCCGGCAATCACCTCATAAGCTGCGGAAACCGCGGCGGAATCAGCGGAAGACTGGTTCTGCAATTTGATGGCGAACCAAACACCGGTTTCGACACCGAGCGCACTCATCCCGATCAAAGCAGGAAGCGCGATAACCACGATCGTTGCAGCAGCGCCGGACCTATCGCGAACAAGACGCGCGATCGTGCCGGAAAGCGATCGAATGAAGTCAGGCGGCATGTTTATTGCCCGCCGCAGCGGATCGGGGACTGGCGCCCGGCTTCTTTCCCCGAGTATTCCGTCACGGACCCCCCGCCAGCATGTCGATGATGCGCAGCGCCAAGGGAGCGCCGATCACGATCATCAAGGACGGCAAAATAAACGTCATCAACGGCAGAGTCATCAGAACGGGCAGGCGCGCCGCTCGCTCTTCGAAGCGTACCAGACGTTCGGTTCGCATCTCGGCCGCCACGGCTCTCAGCGATCCGGCAAGTGGTGTACCGAACCTGATCGATTGGTTTAGCGCGGCGACGATGCCGCGCAGGCTCGCAATGCCGGCTCTCTGCGCCAGATTGTCGAATGCTTGATCGCGGACTGCAGAAATCCGCATCTCTGCCGCCGTAGCGGCGAACTCCTCAGCAACCTCGGGATTGCAGGAGCGGAGAACGCGGCTGACCTGTTCGATCGCGTGGTCCAAGCTGAGACCGGCCTCGGCGCAGATGACGAGTAGATCGAGCGCGTCGGGTATGCCGGTTTCAAGACGCATGCGCCGCCTTGCCGTTAGCCGGGAGAGAACCACGTCGGGACCGCGCCAGCCGAGGATAGCGGCGCTCAGCAATAACGCCAATCTAATGGGGGTGGCTCCGGCGAAGAAATGGCGCCATTCGAGAACCAGCCAACAGAGCGGGACAAACATGATGGCAGTAAAGAGCTTGGCCGTAAGCAGGGCGGCGAGATGGCCATGTCCCTTTATCCCCGCTGCAACGAGCGCGGCCAGCAACCTCTCTTGGGCTGCTGTGCCGATGACCCGAGTCGCCGCCACCGTGGCTCCGAGCCATTGATACCAGGGTAGCCGGGGCCCTCGCGAGGGCTCAGCGAAGTGGTCTGGCCCGCGCCTCAGCGCCTGGAGAAGGCGCTTCTGACGATCCTCAGACTGAGCGATCCGGCCGAGGTTGAGCGCCGACAGCACAGCCGCCGTCAATGCGATCGCAAGAACGCAGGTATCGGGCGACCCGAATTGCATCTCGCCAATCCGGATCGCAAAATTCGTTTGGGCGACCGAAATCAGCCATTCCACGGGTGCCTCGGACATAGCTAGCGCAGATTTCTTTTTATCAGGGTGCGCATCGTGGCGATCCCCGTCAGCAAACTGGCGATGGCGATCCCGAGCAAGAAGCGGCCGCGCGGGTCAATAAACAGGACCGAAACGAGATCCCGATTGACCAGGAAGAGGCCCCCTCCGGCAACGAATGGCGTGGTCGCAATAACTGCGGCGGAGGCTTGTGCCTCGGCGGTCAACGCGCGGGCCTTCATACGCAGGGCCTTTCGTTGGCGAATAATGCCGCTGAGATTAGAAAGGGTTTCAGCTATGCCGCCGCCAGTTTGGCGTTGCAGGAGCAAGCTGACGGCAAAGAACCTGAAATCCGGCACGCGAATGCGGTCGGCGGCGCGCTGCAGCGCTTCTTCCATTTCGGTTCCGATGCGCAGCTCGTCCAGTATTTGCTGAAACTCGGTGCCGACCGGCGCTCCAACTTCATGAGTTACGAGTTCGATTGCCTCGGGTGCGGGAAGACCGGACCTGACGGCGCGGACGATCAGATCGAGCGCCTCCGGAAAGATGGCCAGGAATTTCCGCTGGTATCGGCTCTGTGCAGACCGAAGGAGCAAGGCTGGAGCACCTATCGCCCCTGCGCCACCAAGGGCGATGGCGAGTCCGGAGTGAACCGACGCGGCGATGGCGGCCAGTCCGACCGCTGCCGCCGTGGCAATTCCCGCCGAGACGAGGTGCGCCGGTCGAATGCGATTGCCGGTCGCTGCAAAGGCAAGGTCGAGGCGTCTCGATAGAACAGTCGGCAGCGCGGTGCGCTGCGGCCCTGATCTGCGTAGTGACAAGGCTGGCACATCGGCGCTCGAGGCAGTCATGGCGATGGTGCTCAGACGGGACCCCAGATGCGCTCTGCGGCGCTCGGAGCGCAGCACCCGACAAAGCGCACCGCCGAGCAGACCGGTCGTGAGGAGGGCGGCAAGCAGAATTGGATCGAACAATTCAGGTCTCCCCAATACCAAGCGCGTCGAGGAGGTCCCTTTCGAGGCCGAAGCGCGCCGCCCGCACGATGAAATCAGGGCGCATCCGATTAGACTCGAAGCTGCCCTGGATGCCGCCGGCGAGCCGTTCGCCGCGATGTTGAAACCCGAAGAGTTCTCGCGTCGTGATGATCTCGCCTTCCATCCCCGCGACCTCGGCAATGCTCTGAACCCGGCGGATGCCGTCGCGCATGCGTTCGACATGCACGATCAGATTGACTGCGCTGGCGATCTGCATGCGGATTGCCTTGAGCGGCAGGCTCAGATTGGCCATCATCACCATGTTCTCGACCCGGTAGAGCGCGTCGCGCGGCGAGTTGGCGTGCACTGTCGACATCGACCCATCGTGCCCGGTATTCATCGCTTGGAGCATGTCGAAGGCCTCGGCGCCGCGGACCTCGCCGACGATGATGCGGTCGGGGCGCATGCGTAGCGCGTTGCGCACGAGTTCACGCTGCGCAACCTGACCGACGCCTTCGATGTTAGGGGGGCGCGTTTCCATCTGGACGACGTGCGGCTGTTGAAGACGCAGTTCAACGGCGTCTTCGACCGTGATCACCCGCTCGTCGCAGTCGATGTGTTGCGATACCGCGTTCAGCAATGTCGTCTTGCCGGAGCCGGTGCCGCCAGAGATCAGTATGTTGAGGCGCGAGCGTGCGGCGATTTCCAAGAGCCGCGCCACCTCGGCCGACAAGTTCTGCTGCCGCACCATCATGTCCAGCGTCAGGCTCTGCTTCGGGAACTTGCGGATCGAAATCGATCCGCCGTTCAGCACCAGCGGCGGCAAGACGATGTTGACCCGGCTGCCGTCAGCGAGCCGGGCGTCGACCATCGGGCTCGCCTCGTCGATGCGGCGGCCGATCGCGGTGGCGATCCGCTGTGCGATGCTTGCAAGATGCTGCGCATCGCGAAAGCGGGCAGCGGTCTTTTCCAGTTTGCCATTCCGCTCGACGTAGATATCAAACGGGCCGTTTGCCAAAATATCGGTGATGTCCTCGTCGTCGATGAAAGGCTCGAGAGGACCGAGCCCGACCATGTCGTCACTGAGATCAGCGGCGAGCGCCATTTCCTCCAGCTTATTGAGTTGGACACGGTCCTCGGTCGCAATCTCATTCACCAGTTTGGCGATCTCGCGGCGCAATGCAGCGCGCGGAATGCGGCCTGCCACAGTAGGGTCGATCCGCGACAGCAGAACCGTGCGGATTCGCTCCTTCAGTTCGCTCAACGAAGCTAAATCGACGACCGGCGCAAGAAATTCCGCAGCATCGTCGGGTATTAGGACGAGACCCGGGCGCTGCGGCGCGGGAGCACGGCGCCCAAAGCCGGTCGTTATCATGTGGCGAACCTCCACCATCTCTTACGTCCTATTGCGCGGCCGGAAATCTCCCCCGCCAGCGCTGCCACCACTTCCGTCAAAGCGCCGCGCCGCAACGGCCTCGGCGCCGTGAACAGGCTGGGCCGAAACGGGATCACAAAATTTGGCTGCAGTTTGATTTTGGCCATCTCCGCCAAGGTCATCCCCCGGCGGCCGCCCTCGCCGCTCCGGTTGACGACGAGCATGTTGGAGTGCGCCGCGCGGCCCACACTGAAGCCCTCACGCAAGCGCACCGTATCGCGGACCGAGCGCAGCGTCTGGTCGGCTACGATTATGCGAAGATCGGCGGTGTCAAGCGCCTGCCAATAAGGTGAGCCAGGAATTCTCGGCACATCGGCGATAATGTAGTGAAACTGCGTGCGCAGGACCCCAACCAGCTTGTCGACCGCCTCGGCGGTGAATTCCGTGTCGACGCGCAAAGGCTCTTCCGCGCTGAGCACAAACAGGCGCTCGCCGTGAAGCGCCATCGTCCGATCGAGAAATACGCTGTCGATGCGCAGCGGATTGGCTAAGGCTTCCCGCAACCCGGGCGTGGGCTTGAGGTTTAATGCAAGGGCGCAGTCGCCGGTGTGCAGGTCTAGGTCGAGGAGCATCACCCGGCGGCTTTGTTGGTTGGCGAGATGCAGCGCCAGATGGATTGCCAGGGTCGTCGCGCCGACACCGCCGCGGGCACCAACCACGGCAACGACTTTTCCGAGCTTCCGGCTTATTGGGCTTCCTTCGTCCGAGGCAGGTGCGCCCATCAATGCCTTGACCAGCAGTTGTGCAGTCACAGGCTTGACAAGGTACTCGCTGACTCCCGCCCTCACTAGGTCGCGATAAAGGGCAACATCGTTTCTGTCGCCGATTGCAATCACCATGACACCAGGCTCACAGAGCTCGGCAAGGTCATGGATCTGTGAAGCCGGCATTTCAGCGCCGGTGATATCGACGATGATGCTCTCGGGCGATCGCTCGGCGCCGAGGTATCGAATTGCGCCGGCGAGACCTCCGCGCCTGATCATCGGGTTGGGAACGGGGAGTTGCGCGAGACATGAGGTCAACGACGCTTCGCTCTCTGCATCCAACACGAACGCCATCAACCGGACACGGCTCGCCGGTGGCGCGACCGCCCTCTCTATTGGCCCGGGGGTCTGAAGCGGGCTCTGCAGGCTCTGGATCGCATTGATCACGTAGCTATCCCGGAGACTGTTCCATCAAACGGAAGAAATAGGCCTGCCCCCGAGATTCCGGCTGCCTTTGGACGTCACTGAGGCTTGACCGTCGAGGTTTTGGTTCCGTGGATGACCTCCACGGTAGGCTGCACGGCAACAACAGCCCTCGCGGGCACCGCATCGCCTAGTGCTGGTGAAACGTCACCGGCCCAAATCGGTTTGATGCCCGCGGTTGGGGCCAGGCCCAGTGTAGTGGAAGCCGTCCCGCTATTTGCGCTGGCGCTGCGCAACGTCAGCGAGAGTTTGCCAAGCTCGGTGGCAACATTGACCTTTTCGGCCTGGTCGGGCATGACCTCCAACGTAACTGTCCGGCCAAAGCCGTTCGCTGCGCCATTTGGCCGAGTATCGAGTGGGTCGATCGCCAATACCCGCAGGTTCTGGACGACGGTTTCGCCGACCGAGCGCCGCGTCAGCGGGGAGTCGTTCTTGAACGTCTGTGTCAGGATCACGTCGACCCTGTCACCGGGATACAATATGCCTGTGCTCGCTCCGCCCATTGCCACTGGGATTGCGATCGCTCGTGCTTGAGGCGACAGAACGACCTGGAGAAAATCGCGGTCGCCCGGCTTCACAATGGCGCCGCGATCGATCGGTTCGTCAGCCATGACGCTAATACGCAGTGCAGCCCCATATACTTCGGCGCGGGCCTGGTGATCGAGCTCGAGGTTGGGGTTGCCGACCGCATTGGGGGGACGGGTGATCTGCCCCGACTGGGTGCCCCCGGGAATATGCCTCCAAGCTACGTCCTTGGCGCGCAACAAGGTGCCGCCCGGCAAGGCCGTTGCGGCGACGAGTATTTCGTCCTTCGATGCGGCCGTATCGATGTTCATTCCCCGCGGCAGTGCACGAATGGCGAGAACCACGACGACGCAAAGCGATGTGAGGAACAACAGGGTGAGTATCGTCTTCGCGGGCATAGCTGTTCACTTCGCCGTCATGAGAGTGATCACGCCAGCAGTGGCGACAGCGAAGCCATAAGGCACCGTCGACGCCTTTGGCGGAACTGGAGCCTGGTCGGTGTGCGCGTTTGCGGGTGTGCACGCCGGCCGCCAGAAGCGCTTCAAAGGCCATTCGAGGTTTTCTACTGCAATCGTGGCGAGCGCGAGCGCTCCGCCGCAAAGACTCATCAGAAACAGAAAATCGACCAGATCCCGATAGCCGATGAGCAGCGCTGTAGCGGGTATCATCTTTGCGTCGCCGCCGCCAATGATGCCGCATCGAAACATTGCAAATGTGCCGGCGAACGTCACAGTCGCTGCCCCTAGTGTGTACCAGCCGGCTACCGCGTCCTCGGCGAGCGCGATGCGAGTTAGGGCTAGAGTGGCAATCGCGAGGGAAAGGACATTGGGGATACGCCGCGTTCGAACATCGTGATAGGCGATGATCGCAAGAACACCGACAGCGATGACGAGGAATGCCGAGTGCATGACCTACTCCCTATTTCACACTCACGCCTATTGCAGGCAAGGTCGGAAACGGAAATCCCGTTCCCGACCGCTGGGGAGTGCGGCGCCTAGGGCGAGGGAATTGTGATGCCAGAAAGAGTGCCGCCAACCTTTGAGAACAGATTGGTAAGGTCGGTGCCGAGCGCCTGTGCACCGACTGCAATTGCAAGGGCAACGAATACGATCAACATCGCGTATTCGGTAGCGGTGGCGCCGCTATCGTCACGACGCCAGCGAGTGGTCAGACTGTGCATTTGATCCTCCTTCAGGGGTGACCCTGTGGCCAGTGCGCGCCAAAGGCGATCACAGTCGCCACGCAGCCAGTAGCCAGACTAACCCAGTTGCTGTCAGTGGCCTGTCAGGCTGTCGTCAGAAAAGCGCCTTTTGTGATTATTTTATTAGATTGCGCGCGATGGGAACGCCGCCCGGCTGCACGGAATGCGACGGCCTGAGAAGTGCGGTCGAAAGATGCGAGGCGGATGTTAAGATGTAAACGTGCGCGGTAGATTGTGTCCCGGTAAATCGTCGCCGCTGCTTCAACGGGTTTGTGCGGCGATCAGGTTCCCACCCCGAGACTCCGGATTGTGTCGAATACCGGAAGGATCTGGGCTCGGTAGGTGGCGGATCGCGAACGCGACAGCCATAGCTGCTCGCAGGCTCCCGCGGGGCCATCTGGATATTGCTGGCGGAACAACGCGGCAGCCTCGGCCGCTTCGCGATATTGGCCACTGAGCGATAGGGCGGCGATCAGGAACATTCGCGCACTGCCGTAGCTGCGATTGCGTTCCAAGGACTTCTGGAGCAAGGCAATCGACGCATCAGTGCGCCCGATGAGCAATTCGGCAAAACCGCCAAAGAAAAACCAGATGCTGTGCCGCCGGTCGGCTCGGTCGAGACGCATCGCACGTTCGATCCCCGGCAGCGTATTTCCGGCGCTGCCGAGAAACGCAGCATTGTATGCGGCGAAACCGTGGGCGATTGCCAAACGCTTATCCATCGCCAGCGCCCGCTCGAACGCAAGTGCGGCCTCGTCCAATTTACCGGCCGCAGAGTGCAGCATCCCCTGGACACAATGCGCATCGGCCGCCCCTGGCGCGAGGTTCAATGCGATCGCGACCACTTCGCGTCCGAGATCGGAGGCCACAGAGGCAGCGAGCGGGTCGCCCCACCACGGATTGCTGACCAGCTCCTGACAGGTTCTGGCCAGACCGACGAGCGCCTCCACATTGCGTGGGTCGTCGGCCAGCGCGGCCAGGTACCATCGCTGTGCCTCAGCCGTGAGGTCTGGCCGCAGCTCTCCTTCGAGGGCAGTCGCCGCACTGGAGAGACATTCGTTGACCTCGTGACCGGCGCCCAATTCGCATACGACTCGCCCAACTTCCTGTTGGAGAAGCAGGATATGCAGCTCCCGAGAGATTCGCCGGATGATCTTGGCCTGCACCGGCACGACCTCGTCGGCGCCAAATTCGAATCGACGGGCCCAAAGATACTCGGAGGTCGCTGCATCGGTGATTCGGACATTGATGCGTAGCATCCCGGCACTAGCGCGCTGGGCGCTGCCACTTACAATATATTTGACGTCGGACTCGGGTCGCTCGGCGGGGCTGGCCGGCTCCTTGGCCAAGCGTCGTAGCGAAAAACCACGACCGTGCCGTGTTAAGTCGGCGGTGAGGTCGCTCGTGAACGCATCCAAAAGGTTATCTTGAACGGCGTCGCCGGTCAGATTGCGCAACGGCGCTACCCCTATGGCAATGCTTGACAGCAAACACGGCCACGGCATTGCCGCCTGTTCGGTCTTTGGCGGCCCGAACCCCACGCGCTCTCGCTCCGGTGATGATCGAGCTGGCCCGTACATAATAGCGGCGGCGTGTTGCGCCGCACGGGAGCTCTTCGTGTGGAGAAGGAGTTTTCGCCGGCTCATGGGCGAGACTCAGTTCGCCACGCCGAGAGTGCGAATTCTTTCGAAAAGCGGATGAATTTGGGCACGGTAGGTCGAAGAACCCGATCGCGACAACCACAGCTGCTCGAATGTAGTCGTACGGTAATCTGGATATTGCTGGCGGAACGATGCAACGGTCTCGGTGGCCTCGGCTCCACGACCCAACAAGGAAAGCGCGGCCATTAAGAAAAGTTGCGCGGCGCCATAGCTGGGATTTCGTTCCAAGGACTTCTGAAGCAGCTGAATAGCGGTTTCCGTCCGGCCTAGCAGCAACTCGGCGAAACCCGCAAAGAAAAACCAGATGCTGTGTCGTCGATCGGTCTGATCGAGACGCATGGCCCGCTCGATCGCCGGCCACGTCTCATCGGCACGACCGAGAAGCGCAGCATTATAGCCCGCGAACCCATGCGCAGCGCCCAACCCATGATCCATTCCAAGGGCCTGCGCGAAAGCGCGTTCCGCAAGTTCCAACTGCCCGGCCGCCGAGTATAGCATCCCTTGGATGAGTTTCGCCACGGCGTGACCGGGTGCCAGGTCCAAAGCGATCGCGACCGCCTCGCGTCCGAGGTCGGACGCTGCTGCAGCGGCCCGCGGATCACCCCACCAGGGGTTGCTGACCAAATTCTGACAGGTGAGCGCCAATCCGGTAAGCGCTTCTACATTGCGCGGGTCGTGGGCCAGCGCGGTGAGGTACGATGTCTGGGCCTGGGCAGTGAGTTCTGGCGTGACCTTGCCCTTCAGAGCACTCGACGCTTCGGAAAGACACTCGCTAATCTCGAGATCTAGACCCGATGTCGCCAAAGCCCGGCGGCTGGCTGCTTGAAGGAGCAGCACGTGGAGTTCTCGTGAAATCCGTCGCGTAATCCTCGTCTGGATCGGAGCGAGGTCCTCGGGCTTGAATTCATGTCGACCCGCCCAAAGGTACTCCGAGGTTGCCGCATCGGTTATTCGCATGTTCACCCGCAGCAAGCCGGGCGCGCTGGTTTGGGCACTGCCGGTGACAATGTAATCATAGCCGCGTCCGGATATCCGGTTGTCCGGGGGGCCACGATCGTCTCCCAACGGCTTCAGCGAGAGCCCGCGTCCGTGCCGAAGCAGGTCGGTGACGAGGTCTTCGGTAAAGGCTTCCACCAAATATTGTTGGTCGGGATCGCCGGTCAGGTTGCGCACCGGTGCAACGGCTACGGCAATGTTCGGCAAGAGACAAGGCCAGGGTGGTGTTGCGATGCCTTGGCTTGGAGCATCGACCTGCGATGGGGCGCGACGTCCGGGCGAACGATCCGATGCGCTGATGCCAGCGATGGGATCGCGATCTTCTGCCGGGAGCCCCGGTGAATTGCGGTCCCTCGCAGTGCTCGAACCCGCGATTTCATTCGCCAACGACTGCGTCTCGACGTCCGGTGCGACGCCAAGTTCGCGCTTCAAGGTTTCGGCGCAGCTCCTATATTGGCGGAGCGCCTCACCGCGGCGCCCTGCGTGTGCATAGGCGCGGATCAGCGCGCGTTGTCCGAATTCCGATAGCGGGTCGAGAAAAACGAGCCGGCGGCCGGACTGTATTGCGGCCTCGTGCTCACCGGCCGCATCCTGTTTCGCGCTCAATCGATGCAAGGTATCGCAGACCATCGCGAGCGTCCGGTCGCGCTCCGCCGCCAACCATTCCTGAAACGGCTCGGAATTTAAGTCGAAATCCGTGAGGAGTTCGCCGCGGTACAGATCCGCGGCCGCCTGTAGGTCGGAGCGGTGCTGTGAACGCGCCAGCCGTTCAAATTGATCGAGGTCTACGATGGCGTCCTGGACCCGACAATTGGCGAAGTCGGCGACCAGGTGGACGCCTGTACCCCGCCCTAAAGCCTTGCGCAGCTCCAATAGGCAATTCCGCAGGCTGTGGCGGGCTTGCTCCGACCCCTGGTACGGCCACAGCAGGTCGGCCAGTCGCTCGCGAGTGACCGGCTGGCCTAGCTGGGCTGCAAGAAAGGCAAGCAAAGCGCGCGCTTTCTTCGGGACTTTCCCGAGCCGGCAATCCCCACTCTCGATCACCAAAGCCCCGAGAATGCTGATCGACAAGGTCATCCCAACCGTCCCAATATGCTGCTAGCTGCGCCACGGAAGACGGGTATGAAACAACGATCCATCTCTAAGGCCCACTCCGCGCTCTTAACCATCCTGAGGGAGGTCCGGGTTACGATATCGGTATCCTTCCCGGTACGCCTTTATTTTTTTTTCGAGCACCTCGCAAAGCGCCGGAAGCCCGCGAGCCCGCAGCGGTGCCAACAAATCCTCGTAGGTAACTGCTCGGTCGCCGACCGGCCCGAGATTATTCCACAGCTCGATCGGAGTGAGGCTCGGGCCGAGAGACGTAGTCTCCTCGACCCCTGCGGCCAACAGCTCGAGGCGCGTGCGCAAGCATTTTTCGCAAACCCCGCAGTTCAGTTCATTGCCCGGATTGCTCGGACAGACCCGCAGCGCGTCAAGCGCGGCCGGCCAAGTTGCCAGTTCACGTACTTTCTGAAAGCGAGCATAGCGTGCCCCGTCATGGATTACGGTGACGCGCTGACTGGAAAACAAGCTGTCCACGGCCGGGTGAGATCCGATCGGCACAGGATTGGCGATGTCATGGGAGGCGCCGATAAACAGAAACGCCGTCCCGAAGATTGCCGCATGACCGACAGCAGCAAGTGCCGCGCCGTTGTGGCGATAGTACCAGAAATCAGGTTTCGAGGGCAGATGGCGTAGGTTGGTGCGGCACGAGATTAGTCGCAGGCCGGTTTCTGCGGCTAGCGGTTGCAGGTGCCGCAGAGCGGTGCGAAAGCGCTCTTCCTCCGGATCACGGGCACGTTTCCCAATATCAAACCCATGGATGAAGAGAGCGTCGCGGATGTATGCAGGATCCTCCGGTCGATAAAGCCGGTGGTTGCGCATTAGCATATGAAGGCTGTCAACACCGCCTGAGAGAAATGCAACGCCCCGTGGATCGCCAGTGAATCCTCTGCGCACGACTCGACCAGAAGTTTCGATCGAGGGCATCGCGGACGGCCCACCCCAACTTGTCCACCAAGCGTGCGCCGTATAAAGACCCTCGACCAGCATCGGGCAGGGTTGACCCTCGATCCGGACCCTCGACTCGCCGTGCACTGCAGCGAGAGGAAAACACGCGGATAGGAAGGCGTCTGCGGAAGGCTCGTCAGGCGCGTGATCCCCCTCCTCACGAGTTTCGAAGATGAGCTCCTGTGCGGGATAGTCGCAATCCTCCCAAGCCACAGTTGCGAAAATGACCCTCGCATCGCTGTTGGCAATCAAGCCAAAATCGCGAATGATCATCGAGTATCCCTCTTGCCGTCGATTAACGTGCAGCGGATGCCAGGAAAAGCGCTCGCGAAACGCGAGCCGGGCACATTTCCTTGTCACTTAAGGTTAATCCGACGCGCGTCAAAAAACCGTCATTCCGCTCCGCCGCGTCAAAAAACCGTCATTCCGTTCCGTCGGCAGCGATGCGTTAGCAAAACGTTAGGGCATGAGTCCGCTTCCAGCTATATCTGCCGGGTCGGTCGGTAGGGCACCTCCGACAGTTCCGACCTGCTGCAGAGCAGCACGCCCCGGCGATCCCCCGACCCGGAGATCTTAAAGTCGCTCACCCCCTCGGAAGAGAGTTCGCTTGTTAAATTTCCTCGGCACCAGTCTCGACGAAGCAAGCGAGTTTACCAATGCGAACCGTCGCCTTCTATTGCTGACCCTGACCATCACCTGCTCGCTGGGGCAGGTCGCTTCGACAATCTATGTGTCGTCCGTCCCGGCGATCGCCAGCGCGCTCGAGACTTCGGTGTCACGCGTCCAATTGACGTTTGTTGCTTATCTCGCAGCCTTTGCGGTGAGCATGCTCGTTCTCGGGCCGTTATCCGATCGCTACGGGCGAAGACGAACGATGATCTTGGGCATGTCCTTGAGCGCGCTCGGCGGTATCGCCTGTGCCGCGAGCCCAACGATCGAGTTCCTGATCGGCGCCCGCGTCTTGCAAGGGATCGGTCTCTCGGCGGGGTTAGTCGTTGGCCGGGCTACTGTTCGCGACCTCTACGGCGAAGACGGCGCCGCTCAAATCATCGCAGGGCTATCCATCGTCCTCACTCTTCTACAGGCCTTGGCTCCAATCCCCGGCGGCTATCTGCAGACATGGATCGGTTGGCGGGCGAATTTCGCCGCCACTGCAATCTTAGCCGCTGTGGCTCTGGCGCTGGTCCGCAGATATGTACCGGAGTCATCTCCGCGCGAAGGGGCCTCTCCATCCGAAACCGCAGCACTGCTCGCCCGAACGATGCGGGCCAGCTATCGCAGTTTGCTTCAAACGCGGCGTTTTGTGGCGTATGCGCTTACGGCGGCAGGCGCCCATGCGGGCTTTCACATCTTTACCGCCGGGGCGCCGGCGGTGTTGATCACCGGGCTTGCCATGTCTCCGCAAGATTACGGCTACTACGCTTCGCTTCCGCCGATTGGCTTTCTCGTCGGCAGCTTTCTGTCCAATCGGCTGACCCGGCGCCTCGGCGTCGACAATCTCATCGTCATCGGCAGCGCGGTGCTGATCCCCGCGGGCTTCGCAATGGTGGCCCTTGCAGCGCTGCGTTTCGGCAGCCCTTATACGATCGTCGGTCCGATGATCCTGATCTGTTGCGGCAGCGGTCTCATCACGCCCAACGCAGTTGCCGGCAGCCTCGGGGTCAAGGTCGGCATCGTGGGCGCCGCCTCGGGTCTGGCGAGCTTTATCCAGATGATCGGAGCCGCCGGGGCCACTGCCGCGCTTTCTATCGGAGGCAATGGGAACCCGCTCATGTTGGCCGTCGTCATCGCCTCGGCCGGCCTCTTTGCGGTGATGGCGTTCGGCTCGCTCACTCAGTTTGCCCGGGTGCCTGAGAAAGCCGGGGCGCGTGCCTCGGTCTAGCAAGTCTCCCGCTCCACCGTCTGGTCGATCAACGCCAGCAACTGCCGCGGCAACGGGCCCGCCTCGGCTGCGGCTACGCACTCTGCGAGCTCCTGCCGGTTCTTGACGCCAAGCACGAGTGTGTCGATGTCGAGCGACAGCGCATAGCGGTGCGCCAACAGGGCGGGAGTGACGCCTAATTCCCCGGCGAGCCGCCGGAACCCGGCGGCCCGCACATAGTCGCGCATCTCGGGGTGGTCGTCGGGCAGTGGCCGATCGAGAGCGCTGGTCAGCGCCCCGGCCTGCACCGCGCGGATGCCCATCACGCCGACCCCGTTAGCCCGCGCCGCAGCCATGACCGCGCGGGGTTTCGCCGGCCCGTCGAAGAACTTCAGTCCGCCCGGCGAATCCAATAAATTGGCGATGCACTGCACTGCCGACGGGGCTGGGCGCTCGCCGAGCAGCTTGATGATTGTGTCCGGATGACCGATCCCGGTCAGCCCCCAAGCACCAATCAGACCGTCGGCCATCAGCCGCTCAAACAGCGGACGCACGTGGTCGACAAAGGTCTCGTATGGGGTCATGCGGCTGGCGGCGTCGGGCCACCGCGCCATGTGGTCCGCGTCTGGGACGACATTCGAATGCAGAAAAAACAGATCGAGCCGCGACAATCGCAGACGCTCGAGGCTTCCCTCGATCGATTGCCGCACCAGCGGTTCGATATTGGCGAAGGACGGGTTTCCGACATTGCATTTGCTGGTGACCCACACGCCCTCGGGCAACCGGCCAGCGAAAGCCTCGCCGACCACCAGCTCGGCCTTGCCGTCGCCGTAACGCGGCGCGAGGTCGATCCAGTTGATCCCGGCAGCGACGGCGGCCTGCACGGTCGCGACGCACTCGTCGAATGTCGTTTCGCCCCACACCATTCCGAGCCCGCCCCCGCCGAGGGTTAGCAGCGAGGCCGGCGGAAGCTTAACAAAACTCTTTTGCTGCATGCGCGTCCCACAACTTGGAATTTAGCAAGCCATTTCACGTCGCTGCTCCCGCAGCGGATCTACAGCGGGAGCCTCTTCCATCGGTTGTAGCGCCCCACCAGATCCGAGCTCCGGTCGCAGGACCTTCATCCAGTGAAGCTGCACTAATAAAGAGGCGAGTTTCAAGGTGGTCGTCGATCCTGATGCGAACCCGCGAAACTTTCCATCGTGCGGCTCTGTTAGCAGGGACACTTACGGGCGCCGGAGCGCCGCTCCGCTGCATTAGATTATGGAGTGCTGAATCATGGATTTTGAAGCAGACCGTCCTTGCGGCGGCCTTACCAATGTCGACTAGTTGCACAAGGACCAGAATTCGATCTGGCAGGCCGAGGCGATCAAGGACGGCCGCCGCCATGCGGATCCGCCTCGAGGATTTCGTGGCTGAGACGTTCAGCTCCTATCTCGGGACGAGCTCCTGTTTCCGCTGTCCCGAACGGCCGGAGGGATTCCTACGATCGAAGCTGCGCGAGGTGCATTACCCGGCGATGCGCAAGAACTCCGAGGCGGGTCTGAGCGGCCGGTAGGTATCGACGCCGACCATGGTGCTCGTCCGGCGCATGCCGGGCTTGCGGCGGGCCTGGAATTCCGCGCGGTACGCCTCGTTGGCGCCGTGCAGGATGCCTTGCGGCGTGTGCCGGAAATTGCCGGGCCGGCGGCCACTCGGATCTTCGTCGGCATGCGACAGCATGACCTCGTCCATGTCGATGTTGCGGTGATAGCTGGGCAATTCCTCGGCTTCGAGATCCGCGACAGCGATCTGCGGGACGATGCTCAACACGACAAAGCCCGGCGCCTCGAAGGTCACCCAGGACGAAGGCGGGACGTGGATCCGGTCCGAGATGATCGGCAGGATGTTTCGCACATTGAGCTTGAACGGGAACAGATCGCCTTTCCAGCCCACCACCTTCATCGGGTCGTTGCGATAGAATATCGAGCTGTGCCCGCCGGCGTGCTTCAGCCGCACTTCGTATTCGTCCTGTTTCGGCCAGCCGTAATCGGCGATGTCCGGGACCTCTAGCATCGTGGGGTCGATCGGCGTGTGACGGCCGACCTGCTCGTGCTCGCAGAGCCGGATCGGCTGCGGCGATTCGACGACCAGCAACAGGCTGTCGCCCGCCTCCGGCAAGTGCCGGAACGTGGTCGCCTTGGGGAGCAGCACCCAGTCGCCCGGCTCGTACGAGATCGGCCCGAATTCGGTGGCGAAGACACCGTGGCCGCGATGGGCGAAATAAAGAAGGTCACCCTCCATATCGCGGTAGCAATAGGGCATCGCCTGCCGCCGGCGGCTGATCGCGATCGCGACATCCTCGTTCGCGAGCAAATTCTGCCAGCCGCCGCGCGGGTCGCTCGCGTCGGGTGCGACGACATCGGCACTGTCGACTTGACGCGGCCGGTAGTCGCCTTCGAACCGTACCACCTCATTCGGACCGTCGGTGCGGTAAAGCATCGCGACTGGTCCCGCGAAACCCTGCCGACTCAGATGTTCCTCACGCAAATCGCCGAGCCCGACCCGTGCCTGACGCACAAAACGGCCGCGCATAAAATGGATCCAAGAACGCGTCATCCCACATCCTCCCCAACCTCGATGGGAAGGAACAGGATAGCACAACCAAGCACCAAACGCTCGCCCACCAAGCGCCGCGGACTTGGACCCCCCTCTCCAGCATCGCGGCAAAGGGTGCCGAGCGCAGCAGGGCGGGTGGATCGATTGCGCACCGCTGACAGTTAACGCAGCGGAAGGTGTAGTGCTGGGGCGCGAGCCTTCTCGACACAAGCGGAGAATGCGAATGGCGCAAACAGGAACAGCGGTGCCGCCGACCCGGGAGACCGTCGCGCCACCGGATAAAATTCCGGTCGCGCTGTCCGTCAACGGCGTTACGAGGCAGCTTAAGGTCGCACCGTGGACGACCCTGCTCGATGCGCTGCGCGACCATCTTGACCTGACTGGCACCAAAAAGGGCTGCGATCACGGGCAATGCGGCGCGTGCACCGTGCTGGTGGACGGTCGGCGGATCAATTCTTGCCTCACCTTGGCCGTAATGAAGGACGGCGCCAAAGTGACCACCATCGAGGGCCTGGCATCGAATGGCGCGCTGCATGCGTTGCAGCAGGCGTTCATCGACCATGACGCGTTTCAGTGCGGCTACTGCACGCCGGGACAGATCTGCTCGGCCGCGGGCCTCATCGCCGAGGGCAAGGCCAAGAGTGCCGACGAGATCCGCGAACTGATGAGCGGCAATATCTGCCGCTGCGGCGCGTATCCCAACATTGTCGCTGCGATCCAGCAGGCGATGGGGGGATCATGATCAATTTCCAGTACGCCCGGGCCAGTGACGTCGCTGACGCGGTGCGCCAGATCGCCTCCGACCCGAAGGCCAAATTCATCGCCGGCGGCACCAACCTGATCGACCTGATGAAGGAGGATGTCGAGCGCCCCTCGCGGCTCATCGACATCTCGCGGTTGCCGCTCAAGAGCGTCGAGGACACGGCGGAGGGGGGATTGCGGATCGGTGCGCTCGTGCCGAATTCCGACCTCGCCTATCATCCGCTGATCGCGCAACGCTATCCCATGCTCGCGAGCGCGATCCTCGCGGGCGCGTCGGCGCAGCTGCGCAATATGGCGTCGACCGGCGGCAATCTGCTGCAACGCACGCGCTGCTGCTATTTCTACGACATCGCGACCCCTTGCAATAAGCGCGAGCCCGGCAGCGGCTGCTCCGCGATCACGGGCCTCAACCGCATGCACGCGATCCTCGGCACGAGCGAAGCCTGCATTGCGACGCATCCCTCCGACATGTGCGTGGCGCTGGCCGCGCTCGACGCGACGGTCCATACGGCCGGGCCGGCGGGGGCGCGGGCGATTGCCTTTTCCGATTTCCACCGGCTGCCGGGGGACACGCCGCAGCGTGACACGAACCTGCAGGCGAGCGAGATCGTCACGGCGGTCGAGCTCCCGGCGCGGGGCTTCGCAGCAAATTACACCTACCTGAAAATCCGCGATCGCCTCTCCTATGCGTTCGCGCTCGTGTCTGTCGCGGCCGCGCTGGAGCTGGAAGGAGACACGATCAAAGAGGCCCGTCTCGCGCTCGGTGGCGTAGCGCACAAGCCTTGGCGCGACCCGTCGGCCGAAGCCGCGCTGCGCGGGCAGACCGCCAGCCAATCGACGTTCACCCGCGCCGCGGACCTCTTGCTGCGCGATGCCAAGGGCTTCGAGCACAACGCCTTCAAGATCGATCTCGCTCGCCGCACCATCGTCCGTGCACTGACGCAGGCGGCGGCCAGCACCCCGCAGTCGCAGTCCAATAAGAAAATCCGGTAAGCAGGAGCAGGCCATGACGACTTACATCGGCACCGCCACATCGCGCATCGATGGTCGCGCGAAGGTCACCGGCGCTGCGAGATACGCCGGCGAGTACAATACGAGCGGCCTCGCGCATGCCAGCCTCGTTACATCCACGATCGCCAAGGGCCGCATTGCGCGCATCGACGCGAACGAGGCGCTTTCCGTTTCAGGCGTGATCGACGTGCTGACGCATCAGCATCGGCCACCCATGGCAAGCACTGACAGCGCTTACAAGGACGACGTGGCTCCCGAAGGTTCGCCGTTCCGGCCGCTCTACAACGACAGGATTTGGTTCTGCGGCCAGCCGATCGCGCTGGTGGTGGCCGAAGAGTCGGAGATCGCGCGCTTTGCGGCGTCTCTGGTCCGCGTGGAATATGAAGAAGAAGCGTACGTCACGGATTTGTATCGCCAGCGTGATGCGGCCTTCGCGTTGCAATCGCCCGCAAACCCGGCCGAGAACCCGTTCGCCCCGCCAAAGTCGCGCGGCACCCCCGAGCAGGCGTTCGCTGCCGCCTCGGCACGCCACCGCGGCGAGTATTATGTGCCGATCGAGCATCACAATCCGATGGAACCGTATGCCTCGACGGTGATCGTCGAGCGGGACGGCAAATTGACGATCTACGACAAGACCCAGGGCGTGCAGAACGTGCAGCGTTACCTATGCAGCGCGCTCGACATGAAATCGGACGATGTGCGCGTGATGTCGCCCTATGTCGGCGGTGGCTTCGGTTCGGGACTGCGCCCGCAATTTCAAGTGGTGCTCGCCGCGCTGGCGGCCCGCGCACTGAAACGTTCGGTGCGCCTCGTACTGACCCGGCAGCAGATGTATGTGCTCGGCTACCGGCCCGCCATGATCCAAGAGATCGAGCTGGGTGCAAACGCCGGCGGGACGCTCGACGCGGTCACCCACGATGCGGTCACGGTGACATCGCAGTACGAGGACTTTCATCGGCAAGAGACCGGTTGGTCCGGCTTGCTCTACAAATCCGCCCATGCGAAATACACGCACAAGCTCGCGCGGCTCGATCTAGCGACGTCGTGCGACATGCGCGCGCCTAGCGCCGCGCCCGGCGTCTACGCGCTCGAATGCGCGATGGACGAACTCGCGGTCGCCCTCAAGCTCGATCCACTTGAGCTTCGACTGCGGTGTTATTCGGATCGCGACCAGCACACCGACCGGCCGTACAGTAGCAAGAGCCTACGGGAGTGCTATCGACAGGGCGCGGAATCCTTCGGTTGGGACAAGCGCAACCCCGAGCCGCGCGCGATGCGCGACGGCACGGAGCTGGTGGGCTGGGGCATGGCGACCGGCGTCTGGGAAGCGCTGCAGGTGCCGATCGCGGTGCGCATCGTGCTCACCGCCAACGGTCATGCGGAGGTTTCCTGCGGAACCTCCGACATCGGCACCGGCACGTATACGATCATGGCGCAGGTCGCGGCCGACATGCTGGGGCTACCGCTCGACAATGTCACGATCAAGCTCGGCGACTCGCGATTGCCGCAATCGCCGGTCGAAGGCGGATCATGGATTGCGGCCTCCGTGTCGAACGGGATCACGACGACAGCGGGCGCCATCTGCACGGAACTGTTGCGTCTGGCAAAGCAGATGCCGAATTCGCCGCTCGCGGCCGCAACGCCTGACGAGGTCGCGCTTGCGGACGGCAAGCTCGTCAACAAGCGTGATGCTTCGTGTGCGGTGTCGATCGCGGATGCCATGCGGCATGGCGGGCTGGACCGCATCGAGCAGGAGAAAACCACCACCTTCGACGATGACGGGTCACATGCGCACAATACGCACTCCGCGGTTTTCGCCGAAGTAAAGGTGGATGAGCAACTCGGCGTCATTCGCGTCACCCGCGTCGTCAGCGCGGTCGCGGCCGGCCGGATCCTCAACACGAAGACCGCCCGCAGTCAGATCCTGGGTGGCGTTGTGTGGGGCATCGGCATGGCGTTGCACGAAGAGACGCTCGTCGATCACCAATTCGGCCGGATCATGAACGCGAACATCGCCGAATATCATGTGCCGGTGAACGCAGATGTGCACGAGATCGACGTCATCTTCGTCGACGAGCCGGACGACATCGTCAATCCGCTCGGCATCAAGGGACTGGGCGAGATCGGCATCGTCGGCGTCGCGGCGGCCATCGCCAACGCGATCTATCACGCGACTGGGAAGCGCGTGCGCGACCTGCCAGTTACTCTCGACAAGCTGATGCGGGCGACAAGCTGATGCCGGATTGACGCGTGAGGCGCCGCCGCCCTCCCAGACGTGGGAGAGCGGCAACGGCAGACAGGGCGGGGTAGGGTGCTAGGCTAGGCTCGATGAGCTTGGTAGTAGGTGTTGCGCAGCACCCGGCCCGGAAGTGCGCCCGTGTGCTTGCCGTCCTCCATCAGCACTTCGCCGTTTACCACGGTCGCGATGATTCCCTGGGCGGGCTCCTTGATGCGTTTTGCGCCGGTCGGGAAGTCGTGGAGTACCTCGAGCGGCAGCGGCTTCACGGTGTCGGGATCGAAGATCACGATGTCGGCGACCATGCCCGGGCGCAGCAGGCCGCGGTCGTAAAGGCCGAAAATTGAGGCCGATTCGAAGGTCAGCCGCCGCACCGCCTGTTCCAACGACATGATCTGCTTTTCGCGCACCCACTCCGAGAGCAGCCGGGTGGAAAAGCCGAAGCCGCTCTGGAACTGCACGTGCGCGCCGCCGTCCGACAAACCAATGATCGCGTTCGGGTAGTTGAGAATCTGCGCGACGGCCTTGTCGTCGACGTTGTTTTCGCCGTGCAGCCACTCGGTGTCGAGGTTTTCTTCGATTGCCAAGTCTAGGAAGCAGTCGATGATGCCTTTGCCCTGCATCTGGGCAATCTGCCCGAGGGTCTTGCCCTCGAACTGCTTATTCTTCGGCAGCACCGCGTTCTGCAGGACCATGTAGTCCCACCACGCGCTGCAGATGCCGATCGCCGGCCCGTTCTTAAACTCGATCGCCTCCTCGTGAAGCTTTTTGCGGACTTCCGGATCGGCATAGGCCTTGAGCATCTCCTCGGGCGAGGACAGGCAGATCGGGTGCCACACCGGCAGGCCGCGGAAGGTTTGCGTGTTGCGCATCGTGAAATAGTCGGTGATGCGGTTCGGTGTGCACATCGGAAAGGCGCGGATGCCTTTCGCGGTCGTCGCGTCGACCTGGGCCATCTGCTTCTGCCACTGGCCGGGCCGGCGCATCGTTTGGCCGAGATTGTTGTAGACGACAGCGCGGCCGGTCGCCTCGCTGAGGCGGCTCATCAGCGCGTCCTTCATTTCGGCGCCGTTGCCGCCGCCGGATTGAATGAGGCCGGTACCGAGGTCGCGTAGCACGTCGCCGAGAGCAAAGATCTCCTTCTCGTCCGCCCAGATCGCCGGGATGTGCACGCCCTGCGGGTCGAAATGGCCCTGGTTGCGCGACACCGAGAGCCCGAGCGCGCCGGCCTTCATGCCGTCGCGCACAAGACCCTGCATCTCCTTGATTTCGTCGTCGGTAGCAGTGCGCTTCTGGCAATCGTCGCCCATCACGAAATAGCGGACCGCAGTGTGGCCGATCAGGTTGCCGACATTGACTCCGAGATGGTGGTCCATCTGGTCGAGGTACTCGGGGAAGGTCTCCCAGGTGAATTCGAGGGTATCGAGCACCTCCATCGGGATGGCTTCGACATAGGAGAGGAACTCCGACAGCCGCCGCTCCGATCCCTTGCGCACCGGCGCTAGAGACAACGAGCAATTGCCGAAAATCACCGAGGTGGCGCCGTGGTCACAGGAAAAGGAGCACAACGGATCCCAGGTGACCTGCGCATCATAATGGCAGTGGTTGTCGATGAACCCGGGCGCGACGACCCGGCCCTCGGCGTCGATCGTCCGCGTGGCGGGACCGCTCAATTTGCCGATCTCGGCGATCTTGCCGTCCTTGACCCCGACATCGCCGCGGAAACCCGGCATCCCCGACCCATCGACGATGCGGCCGTTCTTGATCAGCAGATCGTACGCCATCGCTATCCCTTTCTTTGATCGTTCCAAGGAAGTGTAGCACGCAGGGTGGGTCGAACCCGCCCCGCGAAATCGACGGCATGGTCTTCCTCACCCGCATGGCTGGATTGCGGCGCGGCCAGCCGTTGCCTCCTGCGATCTGCCGAGCCACAATTCGTCGAATGAAGGCGAGGGAGGAAAACCGATGACGCAAACGACTGACCGTCGACAAGCGCTGTCGCGGCGCGCGCTCTTGGCCGGGACGGCCGGTGCCGCGGCGCTGGGGCCCGGCATCGCATCGGCGCAGCAAAACGCCAATTTGGGTACGCCGGAGACAGTCATTTCAAGCCCGCCGCGTGACTTCGCGTCTGGACACCCGTCGATTTATCCGGACCCCGACGTGATCGTCGTCGATCCGTCCTTTCTCCCGTTGCGGCGTAACCAAGGCGCGATTTACCGGGTGTGGACCGGCGCGCTGTGGGCCGAGGGTCCGGCGTGGTCTAACCAAGGCCATTATGTCGTCTTCAGCGACGTCTCGGGGAATGTGCAGTACCGCTATATTTGGGATGACGGTCGGGTCACGGTATTCCGCCGTCCCTCCTATAACAGTAACGGTAATTCCTTTGATTTCCAAGGGCGCCAACTCTCTTGCGAGCATTTCAACCGCCGCGTCGTTCGCTGGGAATATGACGGGACGATGACCGTGATCGCCGATTCCTATGACGGCAAGCCGCTGAATTCCCCGAACGATATCGTGCCGCATCCGGACGGCAGCATCTGGTTCACCGATCCGCCCTATGGCGGCTCGCTCGCCGAAGGTCACCCGGACGAGCCCGGCGGTGCAGGCAACCCGCAAGGAATCTTCAACCCTCGCATCGGCGCTGAGAACGCCGGGGTGATCGGCGGGCGCAAACGGGAATTGTCGACCAATGTGTATCGCTGGGACCCGAGCGGCAGGCTCGATGTCGTGATCACCGAGGACCAACTGGCCGACCCGAACGGCATCTGCTTCTCGCCGGATTACAAGACGCTCTACGTTATCAGCACCGGCAAAGGTCCGGGCGACGCCGGGCCGGGAGGCACCCGCTCCATCTATGCCTTCGACGTGCAGGGCACCAAAGTCGCCAATATGCGGCTGTTCACCGACATGACGGTGGACGGGGTCAAATGCGGTCCGGACGGCATGCGCGCCGATGTCACCAGCAATCTGTGGTGCAGCTCCAACGCGCCGCTCGGTTACGCCGGTGTGCTGGTGTTCAACCCTGCAGGCAAGCTGATCGGCCGTGTTCGACTGCCCGAAGTGTGCGCCAATCTCTGCTTTGGGGGGCCCAAGCGCGACCGCCTGTTCATGGCCGCGAGCCAGTCGCTCTACATGCTCCAGGTCGCGACTCAAGGCGCCGCTCCCGGGTGATGCGAGCCTTGAAACCGCCAACGTCTCCCTGCATGCCGGGGCCGACCACAAAGGAAATCTCACATGCTGTTGCGCTTTACAGCCGCCGGGTTATTGGGTTTTGCGACGATTGCAGCGGGTTCTCAAATCGCCGCGGCCGGGATGCCGCCGGAGGTTTTGCTGGTGCAGGCCCAGCCCCCGGCACAGCCGCAAAATGTCGAGGCGAATATCGCGAGCCTGCGTCAGAGACTGCAGATCACGCCGGCGCAGGAAGCCCAGTTCAACGCCGTCGCCAATGTCAAGCGGCAGAATGCCCGGGCGGAGGCTAGCGCGCCGCAGTCGACGCCCGCCAACGCCAGCGCGGTCGACTCTCTGCGCGCCGAGATTCAGTACGACGAGGTGGAGCTCGCCGGAATGAAAAGATTTCTGCCGGCGCTGGAAGCGCTGTACGCGACCCTTTCGCCGGCTCAAAGGCAAGCCGCCGACGCGGTCTTTCGCCAGGGTCCTGGAGGATGACCTGGAACGCTCGGGCATAGCCAGACCGCGCCGTCCCGTGCACTATGGCGGCGATTCGAATCGCAAGGGGTATGGGCGGTATGTTTGACCTGATTGTCACTGGCGGCAAAGCGGTGATGCCGAGCGGCAGCGCGGAGCCGGCCGATATCGGCGTCAGCGGCGGCAAAATCGTCGCGATTGGCGGGCCCGGGAGCCTCGCGGGCATTGGCGCCGCGCGGATTGTCGATGCCGCCGGGCAGATCGTGATGCCGGGCGGGGTCGATCCGCACATCCATTGCAGCTCGCCGATCCCGTTTCCCGGCCGCAACGAGGATCTCCTGAGCGCGCCGCCGGAGCAGGTCAGCCGCGCCGCTCTCCATGGCGGCACGACCACCCTGCTCGATTTCGCGCCCTGTCCCGCGGACCAGCCACTGCAGCAATCGATCGAGCTGCGCCGGCGCGAATGGGCGGGCGCGTGCTACTGCGATTACGGCTTCCATCTGCTGCTGCATGGTAGATTATCGCAAGGAGTTCTCGCCCCGCTGCCGGAGGCGATCCAAGACGGCCACGCCTCCGTCAAGATGTTCACGACCGACATCCGGCCCAACCGGCAAGGCCGGATGGTGCAGTTCGGCGATATTTGGGAGGTCTTAAAGATTCTCGGGGCGTCCGGCGGCATCGCCGCGATCCACGCCGAGGACAACGACATTGTCATGCACATGTACGAGAAGCTGATCCGTGAAGACCGGGTCGGCTTCGAGAACATGGCTGAGGTGCACAACACCTTGTCGGAGGACCTGTCGTTCAACCGGGTGATCCGGCTGGCCGAGAATGTCGAGGGCGCGGCGCTCTACATGGTGCACGTCTCGGCGGCAACCGGCGTCGCGGCGATTGCCCGATCGCGGGCACAAGGATACCCGATGTATGGCGAAACCCTGCACCAATATTTGCTGTACACCGCCGAGGACTATAAACGCCCGGGCGGGCAGATGTTCCATACCTACCCGTCGCTGAAATTCGCCAAGGACCAGGAGGCACTGTGGGCGGCGACCAATCACGGCGCCATCCAGGCGGTCGCTACCGACGAGGTCTGCTGCCCGTTGAAGGTCAAATTGCAGGGACGGCGCATCGACGACACGACCGGCGGCAATTCCGGCGTCGAGCCGCGGCTTTCATTGATGTACACGCACATGGTCGAGAAGCGCGGCTACAGTCTTGCCGATTTTGTCGGCCTCACCTCCACGAATGCGGCGCGCATCATGGGCTTCTACCCGCGCAAGGGCGCATTGGCGGTCGGCTCGGACGCCGACATCGTCTTGCTCGACCCGCGCTCCCGGCGCGTGATCCGCAAGGAAGATCTGCACGAGACCGACTACACGCCGTGGGAGGGTCACGAAGTCGCCGCCTGGCCGAGCATGACCATCTTGCGCGGTAAAATCGTCGTCGAGAACGGCCAATTCCACGCCAGTCTCAGCGACGGCCAGTTCATGCAGCGCAAGATCCCCGACGAAATCCGCTCCCGTCCTGCGGTGTGAGTTCCGTCTAGCCGCCCCTCACCCCGACCCTCTCCCCGCTGGCGGGGAGAGGGTCGGGGTGAGGGGCTTTCTTCGGAGAGAATTCAATGACCCCACTCCCCCTCAACGACTTCCTCGTCCTCGACCTGACCGCGCATCGCGCGGGGCCGACGGCGGTGCGCCAGCTCGCCGACTGGGGCGCGCAGGTGATCAAGATCGAGCCCTCCGGCGAGCTGGTCGACGCGACCGGCAGCCGCCGCGACGGTCCCGATTTTCAGAATCTGCACCGCAACAAGCGGGCGATGACCCTGAACCTCAAAAGCGACGAAGGTAGCGCGATTTTCTTCAAGCTGGCCGAGCGGGCCGATGTCATCGTCGAGAACTACAAATCCGATGTGAAGCACCGGCTCGGCATTGACTACGATGCTGTGCGCAAGATCAACCCGCGCATCGTCTATGGCAGCATTTCCGGCTTTGGCCAGGACGGACCTTATGCCGGCCGGGCCGGCGTCGACCAGATCGCCCAGGGAATGGGAGGCCTCATGTCGATCACCGGCCATCCCGGGCAAGGTCCGGTGCGGGTCGGCATCGCGATCAACGACACCTCGGCCGGCCTCTTGCTGTCCTATGGGATCGTGCTGGCGCTACTGAACCGCGAGCGCACCGGCGAGGGCCAGTGGGTGCATACGTCGCTGCTGGAAGCGCAGATCTTCATGCTCGACTTCCAGGCGGCTCGGTACTTGATGAAGGGCGAGGTCGCCGGGCAGGAAGGCAATTTCCACCCGACTTCCCCGGGCACGGGGATGTTCCAGACTGCCGACGGTTACATCAACATCGCCGCTTCGGGCGACAATCTGTGGCGGCGGTTTTGCGAGGTGGCGGGGTCAAAGGACCTGGCCGATCATCCCGATTTTGCGACGGTCGTCGCCCGCGCCAAAAATCGGCCGGCGCTCAATGCGCATCTGAGCGAGATCATCCGTCAGCACCCGAACGCCTATTGGGTGGAGCGCCTCAACAAGGCCGGTGTGCCGTGCGGGCCGATCAACACGATTGATCAGACCTTCGCCGACCCGCAGGTCCGGCACCTCGGGATCGCCAAGCCGGTCAGCCACTCAAAGCTCGGCCCTCAGAAGGTGGTGGGTCAGCCGATCCATATGAGCGGCTATCCGCAGCCGGACGAGCTGCGCCCGACCCCCGACCAGGGCGAGCACACCGACGCAGTGTTACGCGAGCTCGGCTATGATGCGAAAGCGATCGCCGGGCTGCGCGATCGCGGCGTCGTCTAGGAACCTCGCGAGGCCCTCACCACCATCGCCGGCGCATTGGTGATGAGGGTCACCCTACTCAGACGGTCTGCGATTGCGGTCCCGGGCCGTTGGAGGGACGGCGGTGCTCGGCCATGAACTGGTCGAATTCCGCCTTGTCCTTGGCGTGACGCAGGCGGTCGAGGAACGCGATGAATTCGCGCTGCTCTTCTTCGAGACGGCGCAAGGTTTCGGCGCGGTACTCGTCAAACGCGTAGTTGCCGCTCGAGGTTCGGTGGCTGCCGCAGCCCCAGCGTTCTGCGGCGGACTGCATCCGCTGCATGCGGTTTTGCATTCTGTCCATCCGACGCTGCCAACGGTCCGCGCTGCCGTGTTTCCAGCATGCCATCCGCCCACTCCCTATCAAGAACCCGAGAACCAAGAGGCCCAGCGGCCAGAACAGGATGAAGCTGACGACGGTCAGCGCGATCCAGGCCGGCTTGCCGATATCGTCCAGTTGCGCCGCGAACGCATGCATGGCGGCACCCTCATGTTAATGTGTGTCACATTCACATAAGGCCTTTCCGCTCGCTGTCAAGCGCGGATGATGGGACAATCGCGACGACATGACCGCCGCCTCTTCGCTTCCCTCGCAGCCGCCCCTCGCCGGTATCGGCGAGCCGTTGCGGCGCCTGGAAGACGCGCGTCTGTTGACCGGCCGGGGATGCTACAGCGACGATTTCAACCTGGCGGGCCAAGTCTACGCAGCGGTGGTGCGATCACCTCATGCGCATGCGCGGATAACCGCGATCGAAACTGAACGCGCCCGGGCGATGCCTTGTGTGCTCGCCGCTCTGACGGGCGCCAACTATGTCGCGGACGGGCTCGGTCCGATGATTTATTCGCCGGCGGCTCGCCATCCCCCCGACATTCGTCTCGAAAACCTCGATCGCGTGCCGGCCTCGGCCAGCCGCCAATACCCTCTGGCGCTGGAACGGACGCGATTTGTCGGCGAGGCGGTAGCCATCGTCGTGGCCGAGACCCTCGCTGCGGCAAGGGACGCAGCCGAGGCGGTGCGCGTCGATTATATGCCGCTCGCCGCGGTCACGAGTTCGGCAGCGGCGGCCTTCGAGGATGCCCCGTCATTGCTCGACGAGAATAGACCCAACCTCGTCCTCGACGCCGGCGTCGGCGATCCTGAGGCCACCGAAAGAGCTTTCGCGGCGGCCGCCCATATCGCCCGGCTCTCCACCTGGGTGCAGCGCGTCACCGGCGTGCCGATGGAGCCGCGCTCCGCGCTCGCCGAGTTCGACCCGGCGAACGGCCGGATCACGCTCTACGCCGGAGGCGGCAGCATCGGACGGCCGCGCCAGGATGTGGCGGCGATGCTCGGTCTGCCGAAAGACAAAGTACGGGTCATCGCCCGCGATGTCGGCGGCAATTTCGGCACGCGGAACTCCTCCTACCCGGAATTTACCCTCGTCGCCTGGGCGGCGCGCCGGCTCGGCCGTCCGGTCAAATGGACGGCCGAGCGTCAGGAGGCGTTTCTCAGCGACCACCAGGCCCGCGATCTCCAGGTAGAGGCCGAGCTCGCCCTAGATGCGGAGGGCAACTTCCTTGCATTGCGGGCCGCGAACCTGAGCAATCTCGGT
>Ga0210396_10000686_pt1 | contig 40661 bp, 33 predicted proteins | sample IncBWH17OmetaG_FD_155466 | JGI IMG/M metagenome (GOLD analysis project Ga0210396, IMG submission 155466) | Forest soil microbial communities from Barre Woods Harvard Forest LTER site, Petersham, Massachusetts, United States - Inc-BW-H-17-O ... | reverse complement strand
GAGAGCGACGCGATCCTCGTCCTCGCCCAGCGTGGGCAGGTCGTCGCCAATCTCGAACATGCCGCCGGAAACCGCACTCAGCGCGATGGAAACCTTGCCCTCATCGAGGGTGAGCGGACGTTGACCGCCGTGCCAGCTCTGGTCATCCACTGTCTGGGAGGAGACCGTGAAGGCGTCAGGATCGGCAATGAAGTAATTGCGATTCATGTAGTAACGAGCGGCGATTCCCGGAGCTGCATCTTTGCTGGAAGAGAAGGTATGGCCGGTGTCCTGCGAGATGCGGCCAACATCGACCAACCCAACGGGGTTGAGCAATTCGCAGCCGTCCTTGTCAAGCAGCACCTGCTCTCCGACAGCCTTGCGGACCGTCTCAATGCCGATGCGCTGCGCCTCGAGAGCTGTGGTGTTGGGCACGTGGTAGTAGCCCTCAACCGCGCTGTCCTCCATGAAATCCATCTTGATGTAGCGGATCCCCCAGTCCTGGGCGAGGGTCCGATAAGTGCGCGTCAGATACTCCTGCGCTCCGGGATGCGTGGGATCAAGAGCATAGAGACGATCTGTGCCCTCAGTAACGAAGCCGATGTGAATCGGCGCTCCCTGGGCATTGTGCACAAGCCATTCCGGATGATGCTGGTAGATCCAGGAGCGCTCGGACACTTCAAATGGAGCAGTCCAGATCCCCGGGATTAGACCCTGCCCTATGACCTTATGTTCGAGTGCTCCGATTCCGTCCGGAAACAGCGCAGCATCCGGAGTGGAATACTCACCGCGCGCGAATTGATACCCCTCGTCCATGTGGAAGATGGTGTAACCGAGAGACTTCAGATTCTGCGCGAGCCATTCGGCATTCGTAAGCGCTGTGCCCTGATTGAGGCCGAAGTAATACGCTGTCCAACTCCACCAGCCGATCGGCGTAGGCGCCGAGACCCGGGCATGATGCAGATCGTGGATGAGACGGCCATAGGTTTCGAGCTGATGGTGGTAATCGTTACTGATACTAAATAGCATGCGCTCGGAGGAGATCTCAGCGCCCGGCGCGAGCGGGAGGCTGAGCTCGACGCGATCCTCCGGGGGTGAGTCTGCGAGTGAGTTCTCTTCGAGCAGCTCGGTGGTCCCGGTGGAATCAACCTGGTAGGAGCGCGTGTGCGGGGAATGATCTGCTGCCATCTGGAGACGAAGAACGCTCAGAAACTTGTCCGAGGTCAAGGCGCCTAGGAACCAGCTCTCATGGCTTTGCCGGTTGTAGATGAGCTGGCTGCCAACGGCGCGGTGGAACTGCTTTTCCGCATCGCCGAGATCGCGTAGCTGCATGGCAGGCCGGTCTTCGCTAAAGCTGTCAGAGAGCACGCGGTCTGCCGCTAGATCGCCGCCGAGGCGCGGTATCTCCGGCCCCTCTGCATGGAGAAGCCGAAGCCTTTCTACATGTCGGGCGGCTGCAGTTGCATTGCGCGCAGTGATCTGGATCTCTCCAAAGGGTTGCGCAGTGTAGGTGCGGATGCGGAGTATCAGATCAGGCGCGCCCGCAAGGCCCGTATAGATGACCGTCTGCTCATTCGCGTCGCCCAGCGGTCCCTCGACCTGTGCATCCTGCACCTGATGTTGCGGATAATCACGCCCAACGATCCACTTGCCATCCACCATGATGGCAGGGCTTGCGCTGAGCACCGGACCTGCAACGCCGGAGGCGGCAATGCTATAACTGCCACTCTTGTGATCTATGGAGACTTTGAGGCCGGCCTGAGCGAAAAGCCAGGAGGGGATGGCAAAGAAACCTATTGCGGCAACTTTCGCGATACGTAAACGTAACTGCCAATCGTGAATTCTGCGCACCTTGCCCTTTCCACAGGCCTGATGATGCTCCTGAAACAAGCGAAACCTGTAATGGCTTACGTCTTTTGTCGTTTGATTAGTTTTGCCATCGCTTTGATAAGGCTGTCAAGGAGAATCGCCCGGGAGAATTGGTTGCTACTTGGCCGCTCGGTTGATGAGCGCCGGGTTTCAGCCGCTGGACTACACTGCGATACGTGATTCAGCCGAAACGACAAAGAAGGGTTTCGCTCATGCCGCTAGCACGCTTCCGTGGAGATCGCATGTCCAGGATTTCCTGCTTTCTTGTATTGCCGTTGATTGCTGGTGCGCTTTCCGTGCCGGCTTGCTCTCAAGCACAGACGGCCTACAATTCTGTTGACACGTTCATTGGCACGGCGGGCGAGGGCAACACCTTTCCCGGAGCGTCACTGCCATTTGGCATGATGCAGTGGAGCCCAGATACTGGGCGCGAGGGCTGGTATTTCTATAACAAAACCAGCATCCACGGCTTCAGCCTGACCCATCTCAGCGGTGCGGGCTGCCCGCTCTATGGCGACTTCCCTATCCTTCCCTGGGCCGGCGAACTCAAGACGAGCCCGGCAACGAATCCCGATGACTACGCTCTCTCGTTCAGCCATAACCAGGAAGAGGCACATCCCGGCTACTACGCGGTGACGCTTGCCGATGGAAGCAAGGTGGAGCTGACAGTCACAGACCGCGCGGGCATCGCTCGCATCCATTTTCCGCAGGGGCAGCCTTCACATCTCCTCGTGAACGCCACCAGCGCAAACACCGACGTGCACGTGGCCACTCTTCCGCCTGTCGGCCGCGAACATGACGGCACACATGTACGGCTCGTCGGAAACGACGCTATCAGCGGGTCAACTACAGCAGGCGGTTTCTGCGGAACGAACTCCCGCTACACGCTTTTCTTTGCAGCCAGGTTCGAACAGCCATTTGGCAAATTCGTTACCTGGAAGGACGATGTCATCCAGAAAGATCAGCGGCAGGCAACGGGCCGCCACACAGGAGCGTGGCTCGACTTTGGAAACCAGCGCGAGGTCGAACTCAAGGTTGCTATTTCCTATGTAAGCGAGGCGAACGCGGCTGACAACCTGAATAACGAAATCCCTGGCTGGGGCTTCGACCAAGTGCGCTCCTCTGCTCGCAGCATATGGAGCAACACGCTTAACCAGGTTCCGGTAGACGGCGGCACTCCCGATCAGCGAAAGATCTTTTATACCGGCCTCTATCACATGATGCTGTCACCCAATCTTTTCAGCGACGGCAACGGTGACTATATCGGCTTCGACGGGAAGATTCGCTCGGTCAAATCGACACGACAGCAGGCGCAGTATGCCAATTTTTCAGACTGGGATATCTATCGCAATACCATTCAGCTTCAATCGCTTCTTGTCCCCGATCGCGTTGGCGATATGATGCAGTCGCTCATCAATGATGCTGAACAGAGCGGCTGGCTGCCTCGGTGGCCGGCTGCAAATGACGTCACGTACGTCATGAATGGCGACTCGCCGTCTGTCCTCATTACTTCTGCTTATGCCTTCGGCGCACGCAACTTCGACACGAAAACCGCGCTCCGGTACATGGTCAAAGCGGCAACGGAACCGGGCAAGGGGCCCCACGACAATGAAGAGCGTCCCTATCTTGCTGACTATCTCAAGCTCGGCTATGTTCCGATCGACAAAGATGCCAGCGCGGCCTCGCGAACGCTGGAATACGCTAGCGATGATTTTGCGATTGCCCAGTTCGCACGCGACCTGGGCGATACGGCCACCTATCAAAGGTTTCTGAAGCAGTCACAAAATTGGACCAAGCTCTTCGATCCAGAAACTCGCTGGATTCGTCCTAGAAATTCCAACGGTGCGTGGCTTCAGGGATTTGACGCTGAAACATCTATGCCCAAGCGTCCGAATGCGCCGGTATCTACGGACCAGAATGGTTTTGAAGAGGGCAACACTTACCAATACACCTTCATGATTCCGTTTGATTATCCCAATCTCATTCAGCGCATTGGAGGCGATGCAGCCACCACTCCGCGACTCGATAAATTCTTCCTCAAGCTCATCTGCTGGGGTGAGCCCTGCTTCAACATGGCAAACGAACCCGATTTCGTCACGCCTTACGCCTACATCTTCGCCGGGGAGCCCTGGAAGACTCAAGAGGTCGTCACCCGCATCGAGCAGCAGACCTTCAACACCAAGCCAGACGGTATTCCCGGCAATGACGACTTAGGCGCGACGTCGGGCGTATATGTCTGGAATGCATTGGGCCTCTACCCCGGTATTCCAGGCGTCGGTGGCTTCCTGATAGGTACGCCCATGTTCCCTTCCGCCGCGATTCACCTGCGGGATGGGCGAACACTCTCTATTCACTCCGGCGGCACCGGCCCATATGTGAGCGACGTGCTATTCAATGGGAAGGAGAACAAGACTTCCTGGCTGCCCCTGTCCGCGCTCGGACAAGGAGAGTCGACACTTGAATTCAAACTGAGTCCGGAGCCGGATAAGCAGCGGGGCCTTCCACTGTCTGAGCGTCCGCCTGCGTGGTAGCAGACTCAGCGACGCAAGTTTAAAGGAAGATATTCTCCCCGCAGATAAGTAATGCGAGAGCCAACTCTCCCGGCTAGTGAGAGGTGCCGTTGCAACTTGCGGCTCGCGGATCTATCTGACTTCATCGATAAAGACCAGTTCTGAGCTGTTGGGAACGGTGAGTGTGAGGTGGACCCCGTTGTTTCGCAGGTCGCGTCCGCTCTCCAGCCGGTCAGTGGAACTCCGGTCCTGATAGTGCACCCGATATTGCCTGGAAGGATCCAGTCCGTAAAGGCGGAATGTGTGCGTCTTGTCATCCGTCGCGGAGCCGCGGAAGGCATAGACGACCGCCCGTCCGCGCCTCGCATCGTGGTATTCGATGCCATCCCAGTGCACTCCGTCCGGGCGCGCTGAGATGTGATACAAATCTGCATCTCGGATGAGGGGACGTAATTTCTCCTTGTAGAGAGCGAACTCCTTCTTGGCGTCGGCATGCTGCTCCGGGGTCCATGCATTTGTATCCTGCATCACAGTCAGCCAACCCATCATTCCGCTGCGCAGCATGTAGCGGAAGTTTTCCAAGCGTGGCGTCGGCCACTTCTCGACGTAGTCTTCCAGCATGGCAGGCGGAAGCACATGGCTCGCATCATAGAAAGCGCGCCGGTTGGAGAGCGGGTCGTACGTGTCGGTAATCGAAAAATAATCGCCATGTGAGGCACTTCCGAAGTCCACCATGCGCCCACCGTCGTTGCATATTTCGAGCAGCAGGTCGGGGTGCAGTTTTCGTAGAAAAGAGTAGATCTCATAGTAAGAGCGGACCGCGTGATAGCTCACGTCCGTGGAGTTCGATGTGTCTGGCATCGCCACGCCGCTGCCGTTGACGGTGGTGGCCTCTCCGGGCGGCGGTGGCGCGTGCGGGTGATCGCTCTTCGAGCAGTTGCGCGTCACCAGGTAGCCATCGTGCTCCAGCATATCGAGTTTGTAGCTGGTGACCATTCGTTCGAGCTCGCCCTGCGCGTGCTCCCTCGCGTCCGGAAGGCCGAGATCGGTGGTGCGCCCTACGAAATCGTCCGGCTTCCACCCCGGCGGCGTATCTGCGACCAACCAATCTCGCATCTTCTGGTCGTTGACATTGAGTGCACCCGGCTCAGTGTCGACGCCGGCTTGCGCCCAATCCACCCATATGCCGAACTTCAGCCCGCGGCGGTGTGCTTCATCAGCGATGGGTGTCAGGCCGTGGGGGAATTTCTTCGGATTCGCGTACCAGTCGCCGACGCCACGGAACCAGCCAGCATCCAGCCCGAACATCTCTAAACCGAGCTCTGCAGAGTCATCGATCATGCGCTTTGCTAAAGTCTCATCAACTGCCATGCCACTGCCCCAACTGTTGTTGACGAGTAGCGGATAATCCTGCTTCTTCCATGTGCCGGAGTACGTAAGCACGTCGCGTACCCACGGACGAAGCACATTGCCGAGCCCATCTCGGCCGCCAGTGAATGCACCGAGAAAGACGGGCGGGGTCTCGAAGCTGCCGCCGGGGAGTAGCCTGGTGCGAAATGGCCCGGGGTTCGGATTCAGTCCGACGCTGCCCTGCAGGAATTCGCCGGCGCGTTCCAGCGCGAGACTCGTACGCGCGCTGAACTCTAAGCCTACATACCAGCCATCTCCTTGCCGGCCATTTCGCTCCACCATGAACCACGGGATGATCTCGCGTGGATCCTGATCAGTGGCGTAGGTGCTGGATCTGCCTTCCCATCGATATCCGGGAGAAAGTTCCAGTTCATGTGTACCGATAGACGACGGTTTACCCGCGCCTTTATCGATGTAAGTCTGCTTGAGCGACTGCATCGGAGGCGCGCTCCAGCGATAGCGCAGGCTCTCCTGCAAAGGCAGCCAAAGTTCCCGGTTATCCAGGTTTTCGATGCGGATACGGTGTTCAAGCGGACCAGTGGCCGCGGGAGCGCTCCATTCCCATGTAAGACGAAGATGTGGAGCCTGCGTTTCGTACACAAACGAGACATGTCTTGCATCCGCATGCGCTTCCTTCGCGACCAACTTCCATTGCAATGGAACCGAATGACCGTCAACCTCGACCCTGGCGATAAGATCTTCGGCCGTATGATTGGTCCACAGGGCTTTGCCCGGCGCCTGCAGGCTGAGCAGTTGGGGCGCGGTACCGCCGGCCTCCAATCGGACGACGGTCTGCGCCGTATGAAGCGAGACCGTCTGCGCGTTTGCTGTCACCTGAAAACAGGCGGAGCTAAAAGCGGCTAGGACAACGTTGACGAGATGACGGCGCACGTTTGCTCCGAAGCGAGGAACCGGGAATGTGTGACTGGGACCCCAACAGAAATCAAACAACAAGCGCAGCCCGATCTGCATAGTCCCAATGTCGCTCTTGCCATTGTTTGAGTGCCAGCCGTTTTTACTATCAGAACCACGTGCCGATGTCTGTATTTTTTGTGCGACGTCGGCGCGCCGTGGGATGGAAGGCTCTTCCTGCAACGAGACCCATTACTATGGATGGAACTTCATGAACCCCTCCCCCACCCAACGCGAGCAGGAAGAAGACAGCTCCCGCATACGTCTAGGGAATGTGCGCTGGACCATCTGCGCGATGCTCTTCTTCGCGACTTCGATCAATTACATGGACCGACAGGTCATCGCGTTGCTCAAACCCACGCTCCAGCACACCATCGGCCTAACGGAGATCAACTACGGTTATATCGTGGATGCCTTCCAGGCGGCCTACGCGATTGGCCTGCTTGTGGCCGGTCGCATGGTGGACAAGATCGGCACACGCATCGGCTACATCCTGATCATGGGCATCTGGAGCCTTTCCGCCATGGGGCACGCGTTGGCCAACACCGCTCTTGAGTTTGGCTTCGCGCGCTTCTGTCTCGGTATCGGAGAGTCCGGCAATTTTCCGGCAGCCATCAAAACGATCGCCGAATGGTTTCCGCAAAGTGAGCGCTCGCTGGCGACGGGCATCTTCAACTCCGGCGCAAATGTCGGAGCCATTCTGGCGCCGCTCATCGTGCCCTGGGTGACAATCCGCTTTGGATGGCGCGCCGCCTTCCTGACCACCGGCATTTTCAGCGCGCTCTGGATTCTCTGGTGGTGGAGGAACTACCGCAAGCCCACCGATCATCCGACGCTCACCGGCGCGGAACTGCGCCACATCTACAAAGAAGCCGCGACCCAAATGGGGCCATCGACGCCCTGGATCCGGCTGCTCGGCTACCGCCAGACCTGGGCTTTCTCCATTGCGAAATTTCTCACCGATCCGATCTGGTGGTTCTATCTTTTTTGGCTACCGTCTTATTTCAGCGTGCGGTTTCATCTCAATCTTTCCCACCTCGGCCTGCCGCTCATCGTCATCTACAACATGTCCGCCGTCGGCAGCATCGCCGGAGGCTGGCTACCTGCGCCCTTTCGCAAGCTTGGCTTCTCTGCTGCAGGCGCCCGTTTAGCCGCAATGTGCTTCTGTGCCTGCCTCGTGGTGCCCGTCTTCACCATCGGTCGTCTAAATTCCGAGTGGGCGGCGATTGGATTGTTAGGCGTCGCCGCCGGAGCGCATCAGGGATGGTCGGCCAATCTCTTCACCACCGTCTCGGATATGTTTCCCCGCACCGCCGTAGGTTCGGTGACGGGCATCGGAAGCATGGCGGGCTCCGTTGGCGGGTTCCTGATCGCCTTCTATGCAGGACACGTCCTCGAGCGCACACACAGCTACAGCAGCCTCTTCCTGGTTGCCTCCAGTGTGTACCTTCTAGCGCTGGCTCTCATGGTTCTGCTCGCCCCAAAGCTGCGGAAAACTGAGTTTGCCGCGTAAAAGTTCGGCGATCTAGTGCAGCCTCTTAGGCCAGGTGTTGACGGGTTCGTGCGCGTTTGCCACGACCTCCTTTCGGGCGAATACTGTTGACGCGGCACTTCACTAGAGGACTTGGCCATGCCCTTCATCAGAAAATGCCCATCTTGCGGCAAGCCGAACCGAATCCCGGGGAAACACCTCGCCGATAGCGGAAGATGCGGCGCCTGCAAAGCACCGCTATCCGCGGTGGCCGAGCCCGTCGAGGTCAACATCGATGAGTTCGAGGAAATCGTACGCGACAGCAAAGTTCCTGTCCTCGTTGATTTCTGGGCGGAGTGGTGCGGGCCATGCCGGATGGCCGCACCGCATGTTGCACAAGTTGCGCGCGACCTCGCAGGGCGAGCAGTGGTGATTAAGGTAGACACGGAGCGATTCCCGGAGCTTGCCTCGAGGTACAACGTCCGAGGTATCCCGAACTTCGCTGTATTCGCTCGCGGCGGCCTTCAGTTCCAGCAAGCAGGCCTGGTGGACGCGAAAACGATGAAGAACTGGCTCGAAAGCGCCTCCACCCGTAGTCCACAGGACGTTCCATCCGCTGGATAGATTACATTAGGGGCGATCCGGCTTGCCCTCAAGGGGCAGTCAAGAGCAGGATGGTCGAGCCGCTCTTTCTTGATGTCTTTCCTCACTGCACCAGGCTCGATACATAACGAGGGCGCGGCCACTTCTTCTGCTTAAAGAAGCAGCAATGAGAGCTGGCGAAGTCTCAACTCGACTGCCTCCGCCCATCGAGGAAATCGACGTCCTGTGGATCACCGCCGGGCTCGGTTGCGACGGGGACACGATTGCGATGACTGCGGCGACGCAGCCCAGTATTGAGGATGTCGTGGGCGGAGCACTTCCCTGGATCCCCAAAGTCAGGCTACTGAATCCATTTCTATCCTTCGAGAACGGAGATGACTTCCTGGCGCGCTTCCGCCTGGCCGCCGCGGGCAAGGTTGACCCGTTCATCCTGGTAGTTGAGGGCTCGATCCCTAACGAAAAGAACAAGGAAGAAGGCTACTGGGCGTCGCTGGGCACGGACGCCGAGACCGGGCAACCGATTACCACGTGCGAATGGATCGACCGCCTGGCGCCAAGGGCATGGGCGGTCATTGCGGCCGGTACGTGCGCCACATACGGCGGCATCCATGCAATGGAGGGAAACCCAACCGGCTGCATGGGCCTCGCCGACTATCTTGGCTGGAAATGGAAGTCAAAGGCGGAGGTGCCGCTCGTCTGCGTTCCTGGATGCCCCGTGCAGCCAGACAACTTTATGGAGACATTGTTGTATCTCCTTTATATGGCGGCCGGCCGAGCACCGATGATCCCACTCGATGAGGCACTACGTCCCACGTGGCTCTTCAGTAACACGGTGCATGAGGGCTGTGATCGCGGTGGCTACTATGAGCAGGCGCAGTTTGCCGAAGAGTACGGCTCGCCGCTGTGCATTGTGAAGCTTGGATGTTGGGGACCGGTGGTGCAGTGCAATGTAGGAAAGCGCGGATGGATGGCGGGAATTGGCGGCTGCCCAAATGTAGGTGGCATCTGTATCGGATGCACAATGCCCGGCTTTCCGGACAAGTTCATGCCGTTTATGAATCAACCGCCCGGATCGCTTTTGTCTTCGGCAGCAGTGCAGACCTACGGACGGGCTATCCACGCTTTGCGTAGATTTACGCAGGCCTCGATGAACAGAGTTCCAAGTTGGAGGCAGCCGCATGTCTCCTGAAATGTCTGCTGCGAGTCGAGGCGCATTGACCAGCGATCTCTCGAGTTTGAATCTCCCCGCTCTTGACGAAGCGGAAGCGACCCTTATGGACCTCGCGAAGGTATTTTCGGCATCAGTGGCACAATCGCCTGCGACGCCGAAGCAGGATATTGGCGGCGAACAGACACCGAATCTGGAAGCCAAATATCGCGCACTGCTCGAACAAATTCCAGCGGTAGTATTCATGGCCTATCTCGATCGCGGAATCAGCGAGGCCTATGTAAGCCCGCAGATTGAAGCGGCGCTCGGATACTCGCGCGAAGAGTGGCTGGAAGATCCAGTTCGCTGGTACCAACACATCCATCCAGACGACAAACAGCGCTGGAGCATGGAAGCCGCTGAGATGTTTCTATCCGGCAAGCCTTTGCGCTCCGCCTATCGGGTGATCGCGCGCGACGGCCGGATCATCTGGTTTCACTGTGACGCGAAGATGATGCGGCACGGAAACGGTCAGCCCTGGTTTATCCATGGCGTGGCCTTCGACATCTCCGATCTCAAGCACTCAGAGGAAGCGTTACAGGACGAACGCAATGTTGTCTCCGCGATTCTTGATACTGTGGGCGCGCTCGTTGTCGTCCTTGATCAGGAAGGCCGCATCATTCGTTTTAATCGCGCCTCAGAAATCACGACTGGCTATTCACTCGAAGAGGTTCGCGGGAAGCATGTCTGGGATCTCTTTCTGCCGCCGGAGGAAGTGGATCGCTTCAAGCTGATTTTTCAGCGAATGAGCGCGGATATGTTGCCCCAGGAATACCAGAGTTACTGGGTAACCCGGCACAAATCGCATCGACTCATCGCGTGGTCCAGCACGATGCTTCCGGGAAGCAACGGAACGCCAAACCTGGTCATTGCCACCGGTATTGATATTACGGAGCGCGAGCAGTTGGAGAAGGCAATTCTGAACATTAGCGCTCGTGAGCAGCGACGTATTGGTCAGGATCTGCATGATGGGCTGGGCCAGCACCTGACTGGCATTGCCTTCATGGCGAAGGTCCATGAGACGAGGTTGGCGGAGAAGCGTGTGGACGAAACGGCGGATGCTGCCAAACTCGTAAAGCTCGTCAATGAAGCCATCCACAAGACACGAGAGCTGGCCCGCGGACTGCTGCCCGTGGTTTCGGACGAGCATGGTCTGATGTCAGCCCTGCAGCTTTGGGCCGCAGAAGTCGAAGACATCTTCAACGTACCGTGCCGCTTCCAGTGCGATACGCCGGTGTTGATCCAAGATGACGGAATCGCAACTCACCTCTATCACATTGCTCAGGAGGCGGTGCACAACGCACTTAAGCACGGCCGTTCTAAAAGCATCTGGATTGGCCTGACAGCCGAACATGGGAGGGGTACACTGCTGGTCAAAGATGATGGGTCGGGCATTGCCGAGCTTCGGGAGCACTCGCAAGGCATGGGCCTGCACATCATGAAATACCGTGCCGGCATGATCGGCGGGACCCTTGACGTTCGCCCTGACCTGATCAGGGGCACCATCGTCACTTGCACCTTTCCCATTCACACCAAACAAGCGTTCGTATGATTTTTGAGGCCAACGCGGACAGGGAGACGGAGAGCCGGAAGAGGACTGTCTTCATAGTCGATGATCATCCGCTGCTGCGTCAGGGACTCGCTCTGATGATCAATCGGGAAAAGGACTTAGCCGTCTGCGGCGAAGCCGAAGAGGCGCAGGCAGCAATGCGTGCAATTGCGCAACACCTACCTGACATCCTCATCGTTGACATTTCGCTCAATGGACCCGATGGCCTGGAGCTACTCAAGAGCATTCGCAACTCATATCCAGGTCTGCCCGTCCTGATTCTCTCCATGCATGACGAGGCGACGTACGCGGAGCGCGCACTCAGGGCCCGCGCGAACGGCTACATTATGAAGCAGGAAGCGACGGAAAAGGTGCTCATCGCCGTACGCCGAATTCTGAACGGTGAAGTGTATCTGAGCGACCGGATCGCGAATAAGATGCTCCAGCAATACATTGGCGGCGCACCGACTGCTCTGCAATCGCGCCTGAGCGCGCTGTCCGACCGCGAGCTCGAAGTCTTCCGTTCCATCGGTGAAGGGCGGAGCACGCGTCAGATCGCCGACGAGCTCCGCCTGAGCGTAAAGACAGTGGAGACCTACCAGGCTCACCTTAAAGAGAAGCTTGCACTACGGAGCGGCCGAGAGCTGATCCAACACGCCATTCAGTGGAAGATCAACGAGGGTGCGGCGTAACGATTGTCACTCTCCGTCGCGCCTCGCGCGAGGACCTCATTCAAGAAATGCACAGTTTCCGGTGAGACGACCTTATCCGTCGACGCGTCGGGGAATCCCCTATAGCCACCTTGGTAATAAGGATGACAGAGAAATAAGGTCTGTCCCGCTTGTGAGCGACTTCGAGCCTCTGTTGGTATGGCTCCGTCGCAAAAGGCAGTATGCGGATAGGCCTGTGGGATAGCTCCACCTTCTCCAAAAGGAGAGCCAGGCCGACTATGGCTACGGTCGGCGAGCAGACGCTGACGATGCTATTGCGAAATGATGAGCCGGCGAAGTGAGAGGAGAACCAGACTATGCCCGCACAAGCAGCTCCTTACGGCCGAGTTACCCAGAAAGCGCCCGCCGTTGCGGAAGTACACATCCTTTGGATCACCGCCGGACTGAGCTGCGATGGCGACTCGGTATCGGTGACCGCAGCCATGCAGCCCAGCATTGAAGATGTGCTGCTGGGGGCGATTCCCGGGCTGCCCAAGGTGCACCTGCATAACCCGGTGCTGGCCTACGAATGCGGCGACGATTTCATGAAGTACTTCTACATGGCGGAAGAAGGAAATCTCGAGCCGTTCGTGCTGGTCATCGAAGGGTCCATCCCAAACGAGAAGATCAAAAGGGAAGGCTATTGGGCGGCTCTGGGCACCGATCCCCACACCGGGCAGCCGATCACGACAAATGAGTGGATTGATCGCTTGGCCCCGAAGGCGCTCGCCGTCGTCGCCGCCGGAACATGCGCCACCTACGGCGGCATTCATGCGATGGAAGGCAATCCGACGGGAGCCATGGGTTTAGCTGACTATCTTGGGTGGGATTGGAAATCGAAGGCTGGCTTGCCGATCGTGAATGTGCCTGGCTGTCCGGTTCAGCCGGACAATTTCATGGAGACAGTGCTCTATCTGCTGTATCAGGTCGCGGGCCTTGCCCCGATGATCCCACTGGACGACCAGCTACGGCCAACATGGCTCTTTGGCAACACCGTACATGAAGGCTGCGACCGCGCCGGATATTACGAGAGCGGCGACTTCGCCACCAGTTACACCTCGCCGAAGTGCATTGTGAAACTGGGCTGCTGGGGACCAGTTGTGAACTGCAACGTGCCGAAGCGCGGATGGATGGCCGGAATCGGCGGGTGCCCGAACGTGGGCGGCATCTGCATCGGCTGCACCATGCCCGGTTTCCCCGATAAATTTATGCCCTTTATGGATGAGCCGCCTGGCGCAAAACTCTCGAGCACAGCGATTGGCGCCTATGGAATGGCCATCCGCAGACTGCGCGCAATGACGAACGATACCGTCAACAAGGAACCGAAGTGGCGGCATCCCGGTACGAAACTCACGACTGGCTATCAGCCCAGAGCCTACTAACGAATAAGGAGCCACGATGGCCACGATCACGACGACATACAAGGAAGAGGCAACGAGTTCTGGCAACCTTGTGGAGATGAACTGGGACCCAATCACACGGATCGTTGGCAGCCTCGGAATCTTCACCAAGATCGACTTCGGCAAGCGCAGAGTTGCCGAATGCCATAGCACATCCTCGATCTTCCGCGGCTACAGCATCTTCATGAAGGGGAAAGACCCCCGAGACGCGCACTTCATCACCAGCCGCATTTGTGGCATCTGCGGCGACAATCATGCAACCTGCGCCACCTATGCCCAGAACATGGCCTTCGGCGTCCGTCCACCTGCGATGGCTGAATGGATCGTCAACCTGGGGGAGGCCGCCGAGTACATGTTCGACCACAACATATTTCAGGACAACCTGGTCGGCGTGGATTTCTGCGAGCAGATGGTGAAAGAGACGAATCCCGGCGTTTGGGAAAAAGCGCAGAAGACATCGTCTCCTCACGCTGAGCTGCATGGATACAAGAAGATCTCTGACATCATGACGGCGCTCAATCCGTTCACCGGCAGCTTCTACCGAGAGGCTCTACAGATGAGCCGTATGACGCGAGAGATGTTCTGTCTGATGGAGGGCCGTCATGTTCACCCGTCAACGCTCTATCCGGGTGGTGTTGGAACAGTGCCGACCGTTCAGCTGTTTACGGACTATCTGGTCCGCCTTATGAAATATGTGGAGTTCATGAAGAAGGTTCTTCCGCTGCATGACGATCTCTTCAACTTCTTTTACGAGGCATTGCCTGGCTATGAGCAGGTAGGTCAGCGGCGCGTCCTGCTGGGCTGCTGGGGCTCCTTCAATAACCCCGATGTGTGCGATTACACATATCAGAAGATGACGGATTGGGGCCGCGGCATGTACGTAACCCCGGGCGTCATAGTGGACGGCCAGTTGGTGACGACCGATCTGGTCGACATCAACCTGAACATCCGCATACTTCTTGGCAGTTCCTACTATGACGACTGGCAGAGTGCTGAGACCTTCGTGAAGAAGGACCCGCTGGGTAATCCCGTTGACCAGCATCACCCCTGGAACCAGAGTACATTCCCCAGGCCGCAGAAGCGGAACTTCAAGGATAAGTACACCTGGGTTATGTCGCCGCGCTGGTATGACGAGCGGACCGGCGACCACCTCGCGCTTGACACCGGCGGCGGCCCGATTGCGCGCCTCTGGACCACAGCCCTGGCCGGGATCGTGGACATCGGCTACATCAAGGCTACTGGCAACAGTGTGAAGATCTATCTTCCGAAGACCACCTCTCTCCCCGAGGTGGAGTTCGAGTGGAAGATTCCTAAGTGGAGCAACGCGATTGAGCGTGATCGCGCGCGGACCTACTTTCAGGCGTATGCCGCCGCGGCTGCCCTGCACTTCGTGGAGCAAGCATTGGCTGAGCTGCATGCCGGAAGAACCAGGACGTGGAATGACTTCAAAGTACCGGAGGAGGCCATCGGCTGCGGCTTCCACGAGGCAGTGCGCGGCGTGTTGTCGCATCACGTCGTTATTCGCGACCACAAGATCGCCAACTATCATCCTTATCCGCCGACGCCTTGGAACGCCAATCCGCGGGACACCTATGGAACGCCTGGACCTTATGAGGATGCCGTCCAGAACACACCGATCTTCGAAGAAAACGGCCCGGACAAGTTCAAGGGCATCGACATTATGCGCGCCGTACGTAGCTTCGACCCGTGTCTGCCGTGTGGGGTGCACATGTACCTGGGGAATGGCACAGTACTGGAGACCCACCACTCTCCCATGTTTGGTCTGCAACCTTGATTCCGGAACGGCGGCCGCGGGTAAGGAGAGGCGTTGTAACGGACCGCCACGCTCGGAGCATAACTGGCTGATTAAAGGAGACGCGTGGCGAACACAACGGAATTCCATCTACGAGTACAGCAGTTGGGAAAGCTCGTCGCTGAACTCGAGCGGATGCCGGATAGCGCGTTGAAGGTGGCGGCTGGGGAGTTGGTCCATCTCTTAATGGAGGTGCACGGCACCGGTATTGAACGGATGATGGAGATCGTCTTCGACTCTCAGGCCGGTGGTCCGGAGACGATCGACAAGCTTGGGGCCGATCCGATTGTTCGCAGCCTTCTGCTTCTCTATTCCCTGCACCCTGAGAATCTCGAAACGCGCGTGCGAAAGTCGTTGCAGGTCCTCCGGCCGCGGCTCCGTAAGCTTAACTACGGGGTTGAGCTCATCAGCGTTGAGGACGGTGCGGTTCACCTGCGAGTGGTGTCGACTGGTCATGCATGTGGCAGCACAACCGAAAACGTGCGCTTGATGCTTGAGAAGGGCGTCTACGAATATGCCCCGGATGTCACCTCGCTTGTGATCGCGGGGCTTGAGGCGCCGCCATCGTCTGGTTTCGTCACATTGCAGAGTCTAGCCGGCCCTCGCATCGCTAACACCTCCGCTCTCGCCTCCCATGCGCTCGCCGTGGGAGGCGCCGATTGACATCCCAGCTTCAACACGCGAAAGGCTGACCATGCCGAACGAACAATTACCGGGGTTGGAGCAGGCGTTCGGCACTCTGCGTCAGTTCACTCGATCGCGGCGGCCCTCCTCGGAGCCGCTCGAACACTGCGAGCTTTGCAGTGCCGGACTGAGTCATGAGCACCCTCACATGGTGGATCTGACAACGCGACGTATCGTCTGCGCATGTGATCCGTGCGCGATCCTCTTCGACAATCCTTCGACAGGAAAGTACAAGCGTGTCAGCAGGCGGGTGCTGCGCCTGGCGGATTTGGAAATGACCGATGCGCAGTGGGATGGCCTGTTGATTCCGATCAACATGGCCTTCTTTTTTCACTCGAGCCTGGAGAATCGCGTCATGGCCTTCTATCCCAGCCCGGCTGGAGCGGTCGAGTCCCTGCTGCCGATGCAGGCCTGGCGAGATATCCAGGAGTCGCATCCAGCGTTGCGGCACTTGAATCCGGACATCGAGGCGCTGCTGGTAAATCGTGTGGGCCATGCTCACGGCTTATCGCAGGCTGAGTACTATATTGCGCCGATCGATGAGTGCTACCGTCTCGTTGGCGCGATCCGCATGCATTGGAAAGGCCTCTCTGGCGGATCGGAAGTGTGGACGGAGATTGCCAGGTTCTTTTCCGATCTTCGCGCCAGAGCTGAGGTAGTCGGTGGGGTGTCGCATGCCTGAACTGAGCTTTAACATCGAGCAGGCCAGCGTGCTGCAGTTTGCAGCCTCGCCTACGATTGTCTTTCAGCTTCATGTCGCGAACGCCTTCGACGATCAAGTCATCCACACCATCGCACTGAACTGCCAGATCCAGATCGAGGTGACGCGCCGGCGCTACAGTCCTGAAGAGCAGCAGCACATGCTTGACCTCTTCGGCGAGCCCGACCGTTGGAGCCAGACTCTACGCAATCTACTCTGGACCAACGTCAGTGTCGTCATTCCCGGCTTCAAGGGCAGCGCGCACGCCGATCTTCGCGTGCCTTGCACCTTCGATTTCAACGTTGCAGCAACAAAATATTTCGAGGGCCTTGCTGACGGAGAGGTCCCGCTCAATATGCTCTTCAGCGGAACTGTCTTTTATGCGGAGCCGGAAGGGCCGCTTCAGGTAGCGCCCATCTCGTGGGATCAGGAGGCTAAGTTCCGGCTTCCGGTGCAGGTTTGGCGGGATATGATGCAGGCTTATTATCCCAACGGCGCGTGGCTACATGTGCGCCGCGATGTGTTTGATCGTCTCCATCGCTACAAGATGCAGCGCGGCATCCCGACATGGGAGCAGACGCTGGAGAGTGTTCTTCCTCTTGAAGAGGTGGAAGAGACGGTGCGGTCGTGAATCTTGACCAGGTTGAAAAGATCGCCGAAGCAGTACTGTACGAGGGATACATGCTGTATCCCTATCGCCCCTCTTCTGTTAAGAACCAGCAGCGGTGGAATTTCGGCGTCCTCTGCCCCCCTATGTATTGTGAGCAGCAACACAGAACTGAACGCGACACCATGCAGACAGAGGTTCTGCTGCGTGGCACCCTTGGCTCCAGACTCACCGTAAGAGTTCGCTTTCTGCAGATTATCCGGCGCTCGATCGGAAAGCTTCGCGCTCCGGTGAATTCGCTTCCAATTGATAACACGCCTGCGTTTGACTACGTGGAACGTTTGGAAGCGGCAGGGCGCATGTACCAAGCGTGGCAGGAAGCTGTAGAACGCAAACTTTTCTTCGACGAAGTGCAACTCGCAGCCTTAGCAACGCCCGCTTCCCTTTCGTTCGACTTTCCTGCAAAGGAGGAAGTGGAGCCGGTACGCAGTGACGACGGCGACGTGGTTGGCATCATCGCGCGCGACTCGGAACATCTCTCTGGAACAGTCGATATCAGTGCAAAGCGCTTGCACGACGATATCTTCAAGATCCGCGTGCTGATACACAATCATTCTCACTTCGTCCCGGCATCCGAGGGGCTACGCGAGCAGGCCATACTGTCTTCCCTGGTTTCGGCGCATACCATCCTCAGCGTGGCTGATGGCGAGTTCGTTTCTTTGCTCGAGCCCCCCGCAGATCTCGAAGTGCTGGCAGCCGATTGCGAAAACATCGGCACCTGGCCAGTATTGGTCGGTGAGCACGACTCGCGGCAATGCATGCTGTCGTCGCCCATCATCCTGTACGACTATCCCCAGATTGCATCGGAGAGTCCAGGTAACCTCTTCGACGGCACGGAGATCGACGAGATCCTCTCCCTGCGCATCATGACGTTGACCGACGATGAGAAGCGCGAAATACGGCAATCGGACGATCGGGCACGCGAGATTCTCGATCGCACAGAAAATCTTCCCCAAGAGCAGTTTGCGAAACTCCATGGCGCTCTACGGAACCTGCAGTCCATGAGGGAGGAAACGCGATGAGAGAGTGGGAGTGGCAGCTTCTGGAGGAAAAGGCTCAGCTTGACTGCGTCGAAGTCTGCGGTGTAACGGTGCGCGCCGGCGACCGCGTCCGTCTGCGCCCGCAGAGCGGAGGTGACATTCTGGACGTTGCCCTCCAGGGGCAGGTTGCTACCATCGAGGGCATCGAGCAGGACTACGAGGGCAAGTGCCACGTGTGTGTCGTGCTCGATGACGATCCCGGACGCGATCTGGGTCTTATGCGCCAGCCCGGTCATCGCTTTTTCTTCGATCCGGCGGAGATCGAGCCGCTGCCTGTGGACCACGAACAGCCGCGACAGCCGCGCACCAAGGCACGCGTGCTAGTCGCCGGTATCGGAAACATCTTTCTCGGAGACGACGGCTTTGGAGTGGAAGTGGCACAGCGCCTGGCGCGTTGTGAACTGCCGCCCGAAGTGCGCGTAATGGACTTTGGCATCAGAGGACTCGATCTCGTCTACGCGCTCGAGGAAGGCTACGACAGCACAATTCTGATCGACGCCTTCCCGCACGGAAAAGAGCCTGGCACTGTTTCGATAGTCGAGCCCAACCTGCGCGATCTTGAGGTCGGTCCCGACCAGGGCGGATTCGTAGAGCCCCACGGCATGAACCCGATGAATGTGTTGCGCATGGCAAAAGCGATGAAGGCTCCCCTCGAACACATTCTGCTCATTGGATGTGAGCCCGCATATCTGGGTGGTGACAACGGCCATATGGGATTGAGTGAGCCGGTGGAGACAGCAGTGAACGAAGCCATGGCGATAATCCAGAGCCTAGTGAAGCGAATTCTGGATGGCGATTTACCCGCTCGCAAAGGACTGGAAAGCGTTCAGTAACGGAGGAGTCAGATGGCGATGGAATTGGCTAACGCAACCATGAACGGAAACGACAACAATAGGGACACGCTTTACATGCTGGGCGGCCTTGCCATGGTCGTATTCGGCGCGGGGTTGATTCTGACCAATCCCTTTGCTCGCCGATACACCTCGCAACTTGGAGCCGGAGGCCTGCTGGGCGCCGCACTTCCTGATGTTGAAAGGTACTTCCGGCTTCGATCGATGTAGGGAGTCTTTGAAATGAGCGAGTGGTGACAAATTGGAAACAATGAATGTGATTGCGGTTCAACACGTTATGGATGCGCGCGTCAGCCGGTTCACGGTGCAGGCGTCGGCCACGGGTGTCCTCGCCGCGATGGGCCACAATCCCATGATTGGCATTCGTGACTTCAGTGGAGAGCTGACTTTCTCCACGGAGACTCTCGAGGGGAATGGCTTTCACATATCGATCAAGAGTTCTTCGCTCGAGGTACAGAACGATATCAGCGACAAGGACCGGCGCGAGATCGAGCGATTGATGAACGAGCAGGTGCTGGAGACGTCGAAGTATCCCGAAATTGTCTACGATGTACGCACCTTTACCGCCACGAAGATGGGAGACACCCTCTATTCCGCTCCATTGAACGGCGACCTGACCCTTCACGGAGTCACCAACCGTCAGCCCGTGACTGCACGAGTCGCGGTGTTTGGAGAGATGCTACGCGCTTCCGGTGATTTCACCCTGAACCAGACCGATTATCAGATCAGGCCAGTATCGATGGCGGGTGGCGCGCTCAAGCTCAAGAATGAGCTGAAATTTTCCTTCGAGATAGTGGCAAGGCAGCAAGGATGAACGGTATGGCCTATCATTCGAACGCCGAGAGGACAACACGATGTGCTTAGCAATCCCGGGCAGGATTGTGTCGCTTGTACCTGACGAACCGCATCTTGGCGTCGTCGAAGTCACTGGCGTACGTCGGAGGGTAGATCTCGGCCTGCTTATTAACGATATGCCGAAGATTGGCGATTGGGTGCTCATCCACGTGGGATTTGCAATGTCCAAAATTAGCGAGAAGGATGCAGTGGAACAGATGCACCTGCTTGCCATTCTCGGCGAGGGTGAGGCGGCTATGACAGAAGTTCGGGGTTACGGTCTCGAAGAGATCGCCGAGTTTCGAAGTACGGGAGAAAGTCCCGGAGGTGAAAAAGGGAAGCGCCTGCTTCAGTAGGTACGGCATGCCTCAGGAGGCACGCGATGCGATATGTGGATGAATTCCGCGACCCCGAGCTGATTACCAAGGCCTCCGAGGAGATCCGACGCCTTGCGGAGCGGGAGCGTCACTACCGCATCATGGAGATCTGCGGCGGTCACACTCACGCAATTTATCGCTTCGGTCTGAAAGACATCCTTCCGGACAATATCGAGCTCATCCATGGTCCGGGTTGCCCGGTGTGCGTATTGCCGATGGGGCGGATCGACGATGGACTTGCCATCGCCCAGAAAGGTGACGCGATCTTTGCGGCCTTTGGCGATATGATGCGCGTTCCGGGAACACACGGTAGCCCATTTGAGCACAAGGCGCGTGGAACGGACGTGCGGATCGTGTATTCACCCGCCGATGCACTGCAGATAGCAAGGAAGAATCCAGAACGGCACGTGATCTTCTTCGCCATCGGGTTCGAAACAACCGCTCCATCCACCGCGCTCACACTCATACGCGCGAAGCGCGAGGGTGTCCACAACTTCTCCGTTTTCTGCAATCACGTGACAATTGTTCCCGCGATTCGGGCGATCCTCGACTCTCCAGACATGCGTCTCGATGCTTTCATCGGACCGGGGCATGTCTCCACCGTCATCGGATGCCGTCCTTATGAGTGGATCGCACGCGCGGAGGGCAAGCCGGTCGTCACGTCCGGTTTCGAGCCGCTGGACCTCCTGCAATCCATCGTCATGCTCCTGCGGCAATTGCGGGCAGGCGAGGCGAAGGTAGAGAACCAGTACAAGCGCGTCGTGCCCTGGGAGGGCAACCTGGCTGCGCTAAAAGCGATGGCCGAGGTCTTTGAGTTACGCCCGCATTTTGAATGGCGCGGACTCGGGTTTATCTCGCAGTCGGCCTTGCGTATACGCAAAGAGTATGCGGAATGGGATTCAGAGCAGCGCTTCGATGTACCCGAGACGCGCGTCGCAGATCCTAAGGCCGCACAATGCGGAGAGGTATTGAAAGGTGTTTTGAAGCCAGCCCAATGCAAGTTATTTGGTAAGGAATGCACGCCCGAGCACCCTATCGGTGCGCTCATGGTTTCGTCAGAGGGCTCATGCGCAGCATATTACAACTACGAGTACCGCAAGACCGCTTCGTTGGTGACGGAGATCAGCTCGGTAGCTTGAGCAAAGGCGTCGCTGTCGAGAGCAACACGCCGAAGGTCCGCTTCCGCGATCCGCAGATCGAGATGGCGCACGGTGCCGGCGGCAAGGCGAGCCGGAGGCTTTTGGAGGGACTGTTCGCTCCGCTGCTCTTTGGCTGCTCACAAGATCCGTTGGGAGACGCCGCCCGCGTCGAGATCAATGGAACATCGATCGCCATGACCGCCGATAGTTTCGTCGTGAAGCCACTGCGCTTTCCCGGCGGGTCCATCGGCGAGCTTGCCGTAAATGGCACCATGAATGACCTTGCAGTCGCCGGTGCCAAGGGCCACTCGATGGTCGTCACCTTTGTGCTCGAGGAAGGCTTTCCGTCTTCCGTTCTCGAAGCAGAGGTGCGCGCGATGTCGAATGCGCTGCGCCGTGCAGGTGTCGCCATGGTAGGAGGCGATACGAAAGTCGTCGAGCGCGGCAAGGCGGACGGTATGTACATCACCACTGCCGGCATTGGTCGCCCACTCCCCACTCTGCGTGTGAATGCCCGTAGCGTTCGCCCCGGGGACAAGGTCCTGCTTTCCGGTCCCATCGGTGATCATGGCATTACGATCCTTCTGGCCCGCGGAGACCTTGAGCTCGAAGCCGACCTGCGCTCAGATACACGGTCTGTGCTGCCCCTGGTGGAAGCGCTTGCCACAGAAGCAGGCCCCGGCGTTCGCTGGATGCGGGATCCCACGCGCGGGGGCGTCGCCACCTCCCTCAACGAACTGGCTCGCGATTGCGGACTTGGGATCGCGCTTCTGGAAGAGGAGATTCCAATCCATGATGCGGTGCGTGGCGCGTGTGAGTTGCTCGGGCTGGACCCGCTGCACATCGCGAACGAAGGTCAGTTCCTCGCGGTTGTCGCGCCGGAATACGCAGACCTTGCCCTTAACGCGCTCAACAGTGCTCCGGGCGGCGAAGATGCCTGCATCATCGGCGAGGTCCGTAAGGAGCCTGCGAACGCGGTGCTGGTAAGCACACGCTACGGTGGAAGCCGCATCGTGGACATGCTTGCGGGGGATCCCCTGCCGAGGATCTGTTAGGCCACGCTTATGGAAACATCATGCTCACTCGCGGAACAGATTGAAGAGCGGTTGCTGCTACGTAACGAGGTCTTCGAACAATACTTCGCTGCCGAGTCGCGCCGCCTCGCCGAGGCCTGCCGTGAGATGTCGGAACGCTTCCTGCGCGGCGGTCGCCTGCTCGCATTTGGCCGGGGCCCTTACGCCACGGATGCGCAGCACGTCTCGGTAGAATTCGTTCATCCGGTGATCGTCGGTAAGCGAGCGCTGCCTGCACTTGATCTCTCTCTGCTTATGCAGCCCTGGCTCGACGCAATCGTGGGCGCCGATGACATGGTGATGGGCTTCGGCCCTCCCGAGGGTGACCGTGAGGTCTGGTCGGCTTTGCAATCCGCCCACAGGTGTGGCGCCATGACATTCGCCTTGCCGGGATCCGAGGGCAACTATGCGCTTGAACCAGCGACCCAGGACGCCTTCATGCACCAGGAGATGGTCGAGATTCTGTGCCACACGCTTTGGGAGACAGTGCATGTCTTCTTCGAACATCGCGAGCTCGGCCAGGATATCGGGCAGACTGAATTTCTCTATCCCTTCCTGGGAAAGCAGAAGCAGGAGACGGGTGGCGTCGTGGATGATGTCGCTGCTTCGATCCGGATGAAGGTGCGTGACGACGCAACGCTACGTACACGCTTGGCCAGGGAAGAGTCCGAAGAGATCGCCGCCACGGCGCTCGATATGCAGAAGCGATTGCAGAGCGGTGGCAAGCTGATTCTTTTCGGCAACGGTGGCTCCGCCACAGATGCCAACGATTGGGCGATCGACTGCGTCATGCCTCCCCCCGGGTATCATCCGATTCCGGCTATTTCGCTTGCCATGGAGCCAGCCGTCATTACCGCGATGGCCAACGATGTTGGCATTGAGGTGGTTTTTCTGCGTCAAATGCTCGCGCAAGCACGGCCAAACGACGTGATCGTCGCAATATCTACGAGCGGCGGATCACGCAACATCGTCGTGGCCATGGAGGAAGCGCGGAAACGCAACCTGACGACGGTGGCCCTTCTCGGCAACGATGGTGGAGAGACCTACCGACGCGGGCTTGCGGACCATTCCATCATCGTCCGCAGTGACTACATTCCCCGCATCCAGGAGGTGCAGGCATCCGCCTATCACGTATTGCGAGACACACTGGAGGTTCTGCAATATGGCCATGCTTGAGCTTTACGGAAGCTCCCAGTGTCCTTACACACGGGAGCTGCGCGAATGGTTGGAGTGGACACGGCGCGATTTCCAGGAGTACGACGTGGAGGTCGACTCCCAGGCACTCGCCCGTGTGCATGCCCTCGACAGTACCGTTCGCACAGTACCTGTTCTGATCGAAGACGGCAAGGTCATCCAGGTCGGCTGGCAGGGCCGGGGCTGCATCCTGAGGTCGGAGTAACGATGCCGAACGCCTGTTCCATTCGCGTGCACGGCGTCGTGCAGGGTGTCGGCTTTCGTCCTTTCGTGTACCGCCTGGCGCGCGAGAACACGCTGGCTGGCTGGGTGCTCAATGGCGATCAAGGCGTAGAGATTCACCTCGAAGGCGACGACCGAAACATGGAAGCCTTCGTTCGCGAGATGAGAAGCAAGCCGCCTGCAGCTGCAAGCATCTCGGACGTTGAGGTCGAACCTGCTCTTTGCGAAGGGCTGATAGGGTTCACGATTCGTGAGAGTCATCATGAGGAACGACCGACCGTTCGCGTTTCGCCTGATCTGCCCATTTGCGAAGACTGCCTCAGAGAATGCTTTGATCCTGAGAATCCTCGATATGAATATCCCTACATAAATTGCACCAATTGCGGACCTCGTTACAGCGTCGTCATTGCGCTGCCCTACGACCGACTAAACACCACTATGCGAGCGTGGCCTCTGGACGCGTACTGCGACACGGAATATCACGATCCGGCAAATCGCCGGTTTCACGCGCAGCCCGTGGCCTGCCCCACCTGTGGGCCAAATTTTACTTTGCTTCGGGATGAGATCAGGATCGCCAATGGTTCCGGGGCAATTCGGCGAGCCGCGGAACTTCTTCGCGATGGCAAGATCGTCGCCGTCAAGGGCCTGGGTGGATATCACCTCGCTTGCGACGCACGGAACGCCATCGCAAATGCAGCTCTGCGCGAAAGAAAGTACCGCAAGGAGAAGCCCTTCGCGATCATGGCGAAGGATATCGAGATTGCACGCCGATTGCTGGATCTCACGCTTGACGCTGAGGCACTGCTTACTTCCATCGCCCGGCCGATTGTGCTTGCACCCGCGCGAGTCGAGCTTGAAGGGGTTGCTCCGGAGAATCGCGATCTCGGAGTTATGTTGCCGTACACCCCTCTCCAGCATCTGTTGTTTGCCACCGGCGCGCCGGACGCATTGGTGATGACCAGTGCGAACCGTTCCAGCGAGCCAATTGCATATGAAGATGCGGATGCACTGGAGCGGCTTTCGGGAATTGCCGACGCATTTCTCATTGGAGAGCGTCCGATCGCGCGCCGCGTGGACGACTCGATTGCTCGTGTCGGTGTATTCGGCCCGGTTGTCCTGCGCCGTTCACGCGGCTATGCGCCCGGCGCTGTAGCGCGATTGCCGATCAAGCGTCCGGTTCTCGCCCTGGGAGCGGATCTGAAGAACACGATCACGCTGGTCGTCGATGGACAGGCCTTTGTGAGCCAGCATATCGGCGATCTCTCCCACTATCAGGCTTTCCAGGCCTTCGTGGAAACGATCAAAGACCTGATTTCGATGTATGACATCCGCACCGAGGATCTCCTGCTGGTGCACGATTCGCATCCGCAGTACTTGTCCACTGGCCATGCCTCTGCACTCCCCGTTCAAGAGCAGCACGCGATCCAACATCATCGCGCGCACCTGGCATCCGTTCTTGCCGAGCGTGGAGAGTGGAAAAAGAAAGTAGTCGGTGTCAGCTTCGATGGCACAGGCTTTGGCGATGACGGTAACATCTGGGGCGGCGAGATCCTCTTCGGAAGCGTCGAAGGAGGTTTCGGACGCGTGGCGCATCTCCGCCCCGCGGCCCTTCCTGGAGGCGATGGCGCGGCGCAATATCCCGTGCAGGCAGCGTCCGGATTCCTCGCACAACTCGACGGTCTGCCTGACCTGACACTTCCACCATTTCACTTCGGCTCGCGATATCAGAACGCGATGCAACTGGTCCATCATGGCGTGCGCACCTTTTCCACGACCTCAGCGGGAAGGCTCTTTGATGCCGCCGCTGCCCTGCTCGGCTTCGTGCGCGAGAGTACGTTCGAAGGACAGGCCGCCATTTGGCTGGAGCAGCTTGCACGCGGCGCCGCCAATCAGGACGCTTATCCCTTCCCTGCAGACGGGCCAGAGCTCGACTTCCGCCCACTTCTCGAAGCAGTCGTTTGGGATCGTCTCCACGGTCGCGCCGATCGGGAGATAGCACGCGCCTTCCAGCGCGGTGTCGCCACCGGCGTGGCGCATGTGACCGCTCAACTCTGCCAGAACCGGGCAGTGGATACGGTAGTGCTCTCCGGAGGTGTCTTTCAAAACGAGTTGTTGCTGGAGGACATTCGATCGCTTCTCCTACCCCACCGGCTGAATATATGGACCAACCATGCTGTGCCACCGAACGATGGTGGCATTAGCCTGGGCCAGGCCGCACTGGCCGCATTTAGACAATTCAATGACGCAAGCCCCTCTACTTCCGGCGGTGCCGCCTATGCATGAGCTTTCGATAGCGATGAGTATCGTTGATATGGCGCAAGAGGAAGCAGAACGCCGCAACGTACAGGTGGACGCAGTTCATCTCGAGCTTGGCGCACTCTCTGGCGTGGTGAAAGAGGCGCTTCTCTTTTCCTATACAGTTGCCTGTGACGGCACTCTCCTCGAAGGGTCACGTCTGGTAGTTAAGGACATTCCTATCGAGGTCTTCTGCCCGAGCTGCAAATTGCCACGAACGCTCGTGTCCATGCAGTGGTTTCACTGCCCCGACTGCGGTGCCGCAACTTCCGAGATTCTCCATGGAAAAGAGCTGGTCATCACCGCTTTGGAGCTGAGGCAATGATCAACGAACCTCGCCTGCTTGAAGTCCGCAAAAACGTGCTGAAACAAAACGATGTTCTGGCGCGCGCGTTGAGAGGTCGGTTTCGCACTCAGGGCACCTTCGTAGTGAGTCTCGTTTCGAGTCCGGGGGCGGGCAAGACAGCTCTTCTGGAGCGAACTCTCAGCCAGCTTCACGGGCAGTATCGGGTCGCGGCACTGGTTGGCGATCTGGCCACAGAGAACGACGCTCTTCGCCTCGCGCGTAGCGGCGTCCCTGTGAAGCAGATCACAACCGGCACAGTTTGCCACCTGGAAGCTGCAATGGTTCAACGGGCTCTGGAGGGGTGGAACGTTGGCCCACTGGATCTGCTCTTCATCGAGAATGTCGGAAACTTGGTATGCCCGGCGTCGTATGACTTGGGGGAGGATCTGCGTCTGGTGATGCTCTCAGTGACCGAAGGCGAAGACAAGCCGCTCAAGTATCCGACTATTTTCAATAGTGCCGACGCTGCAATCATCACAAAGTGCGACCTTGCAGCAGCAGTGGAGTTCGAAGAGGAGGCCGCCATGGCCAACATTCAGGCGGTCCGGCCAGGAATGCCTGTGTTTCGGGTCTCAGCCAGGACCGGCGATGGTATGGAAATTTATTTGCGGTTCCTCACTCGAAAATTGCTGCGAGAGGACGGCGATGCGGTGAATGAGGATATTCCACTTGCAGCGATACACTTAAGCGCATCCAAGTAACCAAATGTAGGTCCACGAGGTGATGTGCATGATTAAGCTGGTTTGCGTTGCAGCCGGAATTGCGGTTGCAGTGATTGCAATTTCGATAGCACCCGACCTCTCCCGCTACTTAAGAATTCGATCCATGTAGTGGTCATGAATGAGACGGGTGGAACCCCGCGAGTGCTGGAATTTTCTCTGCGCATCACTTTTTAGCAAACGCCGATCGTTTTCGGCCTAAGACAGAGCCCCGGTTCCAACTGACTGTAAGACCGGCTTCGCGGACATTCACACGAGGGCACCTCGATTTAGCGAAGCTCCCGAGTTGTCGGCAAGCCGGAAGTAATCCCGCCTTCGACAATCCCAATTGGGATAGCCGTTCCCTGAAAACGGGGTTTCAGTAAGTTCACTTCGGACGAGCCTAACTTGCTCAAAATCGGACTTTTCGGGAGGTTCGGAGTCAACTTCCGAATAGCCGGTTATTCGGTAACTTCCGGGAGACACAGATCTACCTGAATCGCTTGATGAGCGCATTGCCCTTTCCTCATTAGTTGAGAATTGGCCGCCATCTGAACCAGGCGCATCGGTAAGCACCAGCCGGCTCAACTGAGATGGGGCGGAAGTGGACCGGCGGCCTAACGGGTTCAAAGAATCCTTCCCCAACTTTGGGCAGCCGCGCGACTTGTGGGGCTCAGAGAATGCAGACCTCACACGAATTGCGGGTTTACACAATCGAGGAAGACATTAGTGACGATCGACTGCCCCCAATCGCCTGTAGACACCCGCTGCGGCCGTAAGCGATTGTTGGATCGCTTCTTTCTTGTCGTGATCTCCAGCTTTCACAGCCTGTCCCGAAGGATCGTTGTCTACTAAGACGACTGATTGCTGGTTTGCGCTGGTCCCGTTAGGAGGAGAACTAGCGGATCGCGCGCCACGACGCAGCAGCTGTGGGCCCGGTCGATTTTGTGGCGACGAGCCGCCATCGGTTTTGTCGATCGCTAGAGGCTGAATGGGCTGAACAGTTTCAGTCTGGCCATGGCTTCCTACCAATGCATCTTTGGTTGTCAGAGCTAAAGAAGCAGACAAACGCGCGTTTCTTGCATGCACCTTCGCCCCCGCTGCCAGATGTGGAGTGATACTCGTCGGTGTCAGCGATTGCGGTAGAGGTTGATGCGCGTAAGAGAGGAGAACCGCCAGAGACGGCGCCGTCCAAACAAATCCGCCAAGAAGAGTCAATCCAAGAACAATACGCATACCAAATAACCACACCGAAGTCCTGCTTGGTCTAGCCAAGATGGACTGAACGCGAACCTTCAGGTGCTCGGACGAGGCGGCAAAATCAATACCCCATGCTCGGGGATCTTGCGAAGAATTCAGCCGAGCGAAATGAACCAGGGATTCTGCATACTTTGCCCTGCTCTCTGGAGAGTCGGAGACGACTGCGAGATCGCACGCGAGCTCGCGGTCGAGCTGGATCTTCCGCACTGCGTACCATGCTGCCGGATGAAAAAGAAGAAGTGCGCGGCATATGACAGCAAACCCGTTCCACACAAAATCCCAGCGACGCACGTGGTGGAGTTCATGGCGCAGAATATCTTCGAGCTCAGAGCGATCCTGCTGAAGGCAAAGCTCCGGCAGAAGGATGGTTGGGCGAACCCAGCCAAACGTCGCAGGCGACGCGACGCCCGACAGTACAAGCAACCTGGCACGGCGCACACCGACGCTCCCCGCGATCGTTTGGAATGTCGCCTCAATCTCAGCCGGTGGCTTGGTGGTAAAGCGCAGAACCCATTTCAGTTGTCGTTGTTTCTTGAAATGAGTGAAGAGAATATAAATCAATACCAGCAGGTATGCGATCCCGATCCCGCGAAGGGCGAGACTGAGGGGAAAGGCCCAGGAGCCTGGAATCTGCAATGCGCCGGTGATTGAGGACCCGGGCTGAACGGCAACACCGGAAGTGTTCACGTGGAGTTGTCCACGACGAAGAAGGCCGATTGCCATCCAGAGCCAGTAGGCAGTAGCGGCGTAAAGAAAACCCAACCAGACTACGAATCTCCGGCTTGGCGAATGCGCGAGCCAGCCGAGAACAAGACACACCGCAAAAGCGACGGTCGTCTTCAAGATGAAGCCCGCCAACGCGGACACAATGCCAAGCAGGAGGTCAGGGTTCATCGCACCGCCGCATCAGTCGTGGTCGTCCGGCCCATATCTTTTACGATACTCCCGGATATATGCCTCGATTTCGTCCAGCTGCTTCTTTTTGATTGGACTGGCTTCCAGCAAATTGATGAGCAGGCCGGCTGCCGATCCGCGAAAGTTCCGGGAGACCAGGGCCTGTATCGACATGTGATCAATGGTCTTTCGCGACACCCGTGGTCTGAAGACGAAGACCCGGCCCCGACTCTCGTGTGTGATAAAGCCTTTCTGCTCCATGATGCGGAGCAGTGTCTGTGTGGTCTTGTAATTGGGTTGTTCTTTTGGAGGATGAGCACCCACCACATCTTCCACAGTGCCCTCTTCGAGGTCCCACAGGATTTGCAGAAGGCGAAACTCTGCCGGAGTCGGTACGGGAAGCTCCTGCTTCGCTCGTCCAATCTTTATCAGGTTCTTTCGCATTGAAGCCTCACGGAGACATCTTACTCGTTTAAGAGTATGCTTGGACTAATTCTTAATGACTAAAGATCTATCATGGAGATGAGAGCGGAGGCGGCGCACTTCTCGATGGAAATCAAGCAATCAACAGGTCGTTCTGCCAATCTCTCAGAGGAGTCACGCAGCAAAGGCGGCCAATCCCGGCTTCGGGGCGCTGGCCAGCCCAGTCGCAGCCGCTAAGGACACCCTCCTAGAGAAAATGAAGGCCAGAGACCACATTCTTGGCATGTTGAGTGCCCCATATGCGCGATTAGCAATTCTCGCGCTGGTGTCCTTTGTAGCATTCCTTCCGGGTTCCCTGCATGGTCAGGTGACATCCGTCCGGATACCGTCCGGAACGCCGCTGTCAGTTGAGTTGCTCCAACACGTTCCCATGAGAGCCGGGGAGCAGCTGACAGGGCGACTCCTCTATCCGGTGTACATCGAGAACAAAATCGCTCTGCCGGCAGACACCATTGTTCGCGGCAATGTCATTCAGCTCGATTCTGATCGTAGCCACCGAATTCATTCTCGACTTAGAGGAGATTTCACACCTTTTCACATCCCGGTCGTAAAGTTCGAGCAGGTGGTTCTGCCCAACGGAGATGTCGAACGGATTGTGAGCGACAGCACCAGGGACGGCGTTTCGATTCTGCGCCTTTCACCTCCGCCCAACAACCCAAAGGGCTCATTCATCCGCAGGCAGATTGCTGCTGAAAAGCAGCGGGTCAAGGACACGGTGGAATTGTTCACGAAACCCGGCCGCGGCGACCGGCTGGTTCAGTTCATGTACACGCAATTGCCCTATCACCCTGAACGAATCGACAAGGCCACCTCGTGGACGGTGGAATTGTCTCAGCCACTCGACCTTAAGCTCAATGGCGACCCGCCGGCGGACACTAAGGCTACGGTCACTCACCCTCAGAACAGACAGAACAGCAAGAAAGGTCCGGAGGCGCCACCGCCACTTCAACAGGCCGAATGGCGGTTACGTGCATACTTGCAGCATACGATCGACTCTGCCAGCGAAAGGCCAGGCAATACCTTCCAAGCCAGCGTAGCAGAGCCTGTCTTCGATACGAACCATATCCTCGTGGTTCCCGAAGGGTCGGTACTGGTTGGACAGATCACACAGGCGAAGCCAGCGCGTTCTTTCGGACGCCAGGGAAAGCTGCGCTTTCGCTTCCGGGAATTGAGGTTTCCCAGTGGGTTTTCTCAGCCCGTAGAAGGCACGCTTGCGGGCGCTGATTCCAACAAAGCGGCAAATTTGCAGATTGACTCTGAAGGCGGTGTCCATCCGAAGACGCAGAACCGCGTGATCGTGCCGCTGGTCCTAACCCTCCTTGCAGGCCGCGCACTGGATAACGACGGAAGCGCCGCCGCCCACGGCGCTGTCGCGTCGAATGGCTTCGGAATTGTGGGCCGCGTTGTGGGCATCGTCGCCACGTCGCGAAATGTTGCGGCGGGTATAGGGATCTACGGAGCCGCGCTATCCTTCTACGATCTTTGGATAGCACGCGGCCATAACGTTGTGTTTCCGAAAAACACCCGCATTGAGATCACAACGACGCCGACCCGCAACCCGATGAATGTCCCGAGCGATACACCAACGCCGTCTTCGTCTCACTAGGGTCCAATGCGCGCTGCCGTGTCTACATCAATCTCCACGTTGCCGCTCACATGAAGAAGAAAGGTACCTGGGGTCCTTCAATCCCCAGGCAATATAGGGCACCATGAAATGAGTTGTGGCCTCATAGGTTGCGCCGTTCGCCGGACGTGCAACTGCATTTCGAGGGGGTGATCCTGGCCCTGAATGTGGAAGATACCATCCAGTGTGATGACCTCGGGCGAAGCAGAGTTCAACTGTCCGAATGCCGTTTGCGGTCGAAAGCAGATGAGCGGGTACTTGCTGCTTTCCAGAACATACTTATGCATATGCTCGTCGCGTGCGTGGCCTCCGCTCTCTCCGCTTGTTGCATCCACGTCCACCGATTGCATCCACGTCCACCGAGCCCTCAGCACGCCCCGTGTTCCAGTCAATACGGATGAAGCCGCGCTGCAATTTTGAAGGTTCCGTGGACCGTGTGCGGTACATGCGATGGGGGCTCATTCCCTATTGCGAGTGGCGCTAGGATTTCTATGGTCTGTCGCTCGGCGCTGATCTGACCAGAGGCGAGCTAGCCATCCTCGGAATTGCAATCCACTATATGTATACTGTACTGTACAGTACAGTATGATGCTCGGGAGAGAAATGCAATACGCAAAGCCATTTTGTTGCCCGAGAGCTCTCGTCTCCCCAACCAGGTGCGCCGCACGGATCTTCTACGAGGCAGCCGCTGTGGTCGTGCTTTTAGGTCTAGCGGCGGCACGACCTGCCTGCGGACAGACTTCGCTAACCCTTCAGCAGGCGATCCGCATTGCGCAGAACAGTCCTGCGGCCCGGATTGCCGGATCAGAAGTAAACGCAATGCAGGGTCAGCTGCGGCAGGCCGGCATGCGGCCTAATCCGCGGCTTTTCCTGCAGTCGGAAGACCTGCGCCCCTGGGCCAGCGACTACACCTTCTCCCAGCAGACTGAGGACTACGGCTATATCAGTCAGACGCTGGAGATCGATGGAAAACGCGGCAAGCGCGTGGAAGTGGCTGGCGCACAGTTGCGGCAGACCGAAGCGCAGCGCTCGCTGCAGCTGCTGCAGATGGATGGGCGCGTCGCTTCCAGCTACTGGCAGGCAGTGGCTGCCGGAGGCACCGTGCAGTTGCTGGAGCAGGAGCTGGCGGCAGTGGATGAGATGGTTCAGTATCAAAAGAATCGCGTGGACGCGGGGGCGATGCGTGGGGTCGATCTGCTCCGCATGCAGATTGAGCGCGACAAACTGGCCATTGCGCTCAATGCGGCGCGAGGTCAGGCCGCAGTAGCACGGCTCAATCTGCTCACCGAGATCGGTTCGCCTCTGGCACCCGACGTCGAGCTGAGCGATTCCATAGAAGCCATTGAGCAAGTGCCGGAGGTGCAGCTCTCCACGGTGCTTCAGCAGCGAGCGGATGTCGCAATGGCGCACCAAGCGGTCGCGGCAGCCCAGGCCGATCTGAGGCTGCAGAAGTCGATGGGCGTGCCCGACCTCGACGTTCTGGGCGGCTATAAACGCAATAGCGCCGATAACACGCTCTTCGCCGGCCTGCAGATTCCGCTGCCGGTCTTCAACCGCAATCAGGGAAGCGTGGAGCGGTCCCAGGCAGACGTGCAGATGGCAAAGGACCAGCTGGAGAAGACCACCTTCATGGTGAGGGACGAAGTGGCCGCCGCGACCACCACATATCGGCAGGAGCTCAACACAGTCCAGACAACGCTACCCGATGAGCGGCAGCGGGCCAAACAGGATCTAGCCATCATGCGCGACGCCTACAAATCCGGTGGAGTGGACCTGCTGCGTTACCTCGATGCCGAAAGGACGGAGGTCGAGGTCGAGGTGACCGCACTGCGTACCCTCGCGGAATTTCACATGAGCGCGATCCAGCTTCAGATCGCCTACGGGGTTCAGCCATGATCAAAAAGCGCGCATGTATTGCCGTCCTGCTATTTTGTCTGGGACTGTTCGTTTATCTGCATCAGCGTTCCCGTCGTGGGGGAATCCATGCCCGCAGCCACGAGCACGCCGGGGCTGTCGAGGCGGCCTCGGATTCGGGCGGCAGGAGCGCATCGCCGGCTTCCCCCAGCGCGGCGCAGAGCGGCACCACTGTCACCATTACCGGCGCGGAACAGCAGCAGGTCGGGATTGTGGTCGCGCCGGTCGAAGTGCGTTCCGTCGCCAGGACACTTGCTGTGGCCGGGCAGATTGGGATGGATGAGAAGCACACCTCGCAGGTGGGGGCGCTCGCCGACGGCCGCATCGCGGCGGTCAACGTGCTCGAGGGCGATCGCGTGCGACAGGGCACAGTGCTTGGCGAACTGCACAGCCACATGGTGCATGAGACGGTGGGCGCACTCGTACAGGCCTACGCTGCGGCCGACCACGCGCGCGGAACAGTTCAGTTTGCAGAGCAGCAACAGGGTCGGTACAGCCATCTTTACAGCATCCAGGCGGCCTCCCTCGAAGAGTTGCAACAGGCCGATCAGAATCTGCTGCAGGCAAAAAACCAGATCATCGATGCGCAGGCCAGCGTGCGCATGGAGCGTGAACACCTCTCCGAGCTGCTGCAAGTCGATCCCGAGACGCTCACCCCCGACAACCTCTACAGCCGCGAACTGGTTCCCGTCCGCTCTGCGATAGACGGCGTGGTGATCGCCCGCAATGTCACTGTGGGCCAGGTGGTCAGCACAGGATATGTCGCTTTCGTGGTGACTAATCTGTCGACCGTGTGGGTGACGGCCGCGGTGAATGAGCGGGACCTCCCACTGATCCGTATGGCAGCCGCCACCACGCTGACCACTCAGGGCTATCCGGACTCGGTGTTCCAGGGACGCGTGGACATGATCGGCGACACGCTCGATCCGCAGACCAGGACGGTGCCAGTGCGGATCGCCGTGCCTAACCCGGAAATGAAGCTGCGTCCCGGCATGTTTGCCTCGGTGCAGATTGCCGAGCCGGACTCGACCAGCGGCATCTTCGTGCCTGAGGAAGCGATGCAGGACATCAACGGCCAGACCGTGGTCTTCGTAACCCGCGACAACACCCACTTCCGGGCGCAGGCTGTCAATGTCGGCCTGCATTCTGGCGGCAAGGCGCAGATCACCAGCGGACTCAGCCAGGGCGATCGCATTGTGGTCAGTGGAGCCTTCATGGTGAAGTCCGACATGCTCAAAGGTTCGATGGTCGAGGACTAAACCTTGAGAAAAACCATCGATTTTCTTCTCGACAACCGCTGGCTGGTTCTCGCCCTGCTGGGCATGCTCGTGGTCTGCGGGCTTACCGTTATGGTGCGGCTTCCGATCGAGGCCTTTCCCGATCTGACCAACAACCAGGTGGTCGTTACCGTGGAGTGTCCTGGCATGTCTCCGGTCGAGGTCGAACAGCTTGTGACCTATCCCATCGAGACGACCATGATGGGCATGCCGAGAATGCAGAGCGTCCGCTCGGTCTCGAAGCTCGGGCTTTCGATGGTGACGATCATCTTCGACGACTCGATGAATCGTTACCTGGTGCGGCAGTTGGTCTCGGAACGGCTCAGCCAGGTGCGCAGCCGGCTGCCCGCCGCGCTTGAACCCCAAATGGGCCCGATGGCGACCGCCTTCGGGGAGGTCTACCAGTACACAATCTCGGCACCCGGGATGTCGCTGATGCAGATAAAAACTCTGCAGGATTGGGTGGTGCGCTATGCGCTGCTCACCATCCCCGGAGTCAGCGAGATCAACTCCTGGGGAGGGCAGACGAAGGAATACGCGATCGAGGTCGATCCTGACTCGCTGCGCCGCTATGAACTCACGCTTCATCAGGTCCTGATGGCACTGAGTGGCAACAACGCCAACTTTGGCGGCGGCTATATCGAGCACGCCGAACAGATGTATACGATTCGCGGTATCGGGCGCGCGGAAAATATTGCAGACCTCGGCAACATCGTGGTGTCGACAGTCGGGAGTGTTCCGGTGCTGCTCAGGCAGGTCGCGACGATCGCGCCTGAGCCTTTGCGGCGCTACGGTGCTGTGATGAAGGACGGCCACGGGGAGACCGTGTCCGGCATGGTTATCATCCTGCGCGGTGCCAACGGACTGAAGATCATTCAAGAGGTCAAGGAGAAGATCGCCAGCCTGAAGCTTTCTGGCGGGGCGAAGATCATCCCCTTCTACGACCAGTCAGACGTCATCAACGCGACGACTGCCACAGTGAAGAAGAACCTGATTGAAGCCGCGATGCTGGTCATCGTTATCCTCCTCATCTTTCTCGGGGACTGGCGCGCTGCCCTGGTGGTGGCGTTCACGATTCCGCTCTCGCTGCTCTTCGCCTTCCTTGGCATGGACCTTTTCGGAATATCGGTGAACCTGATGAGCCTTGGCGCCATCGATTTCGGCACCATCGTCGACGGCTCTGTGGTCATGGTGGAAAACTGCATCCACCGCCTCGAGCACGGCGGGGCTTCGCGGCCGCTGCTGGAGGTGATTCGCGATGCGGCGCACGAAGTGGGGCGGCCAATCATCTTTGGTGTGCTCATCATCATCGCCGTCTATCTGCCGATCCTCACCTTGCAGAGCCTCGAAGGACGGATGTTCCGGCCCATGGCTGTGACGGTAGTGTCAGCGTTGACAGGTTCGCTGTTGCTGGCGCTCTTCGCCGTGCCCGCGCTTTGCTCGATTGCTTTGAAGAAACGCGCCCGGCTGCTACTGGAGGATCCACGTCTTGTCAGCGAAGAGCACGCCGAGAACCGCTCCCTTCACTACCGTCTGCAGTTCAGGATGCGCCAGGGCTACGACCGCTCGCTGACCACAGCCTTCCGGCATCGCAAGCCCATCCTGATTGGAGCGGCGGTGATGGTGGCCTCCGCGCTGGTCTCGCTCAAATACATCGGGACGGAGTTCATGCCCAAGCTGGATGAGGGCTCGATGATCGTCACCTCGAAGCGGCTGCCCGGCATCTCGCTCAGTGAATCGATCGCCATCGGCAACCGCATCGAGCGAACCATCAAGAGCTTCCCCGAGGTCCAGAGCGTCGTCACCAAGCTGGGCCGGCCCGATCTGGCCACCGAAGCCATGGGTGTTTACGAGTCGGATTCTTACCTGACCTTTACCCAAGATATGGAAAACGCCAGCACCAAGCGCAAACAGGAATTCGCCGACATCCTGCGCAAAAAGCTGGAAAACATACCGGGAGTGACCTATGAGTTCTCGCAACCCATGGAAATGCGCATGGACGAGACCATCACGGGGACGCGCGGCGACGTGGCGCTCAAGATCTTCGGCAGCAATCTCGACACGCTAGAGCAACTGGCGCAGCAGGCCCAACACATTATCGCCGCGGTTCCCGGCGCCGAGGGCACCCAGATGGAACATGACTCCGGCGCCGAGGAGTTGCAGATCCGGGTGGACCGCGCCGCGGCGGCGCGTTACGGCGTGAACGTCTCTGAAATTCAGGAGATGATCGAGTCGCTCTACGGTGGCAAACAGATTTCGGAGATGATGGAGGGCGAGGAACGCTTCCCGATCACCATCGAGCTGCCGGCCGGTCTCCGCAACAATCCTGAATTTCTACGTGCGCTGCAGGTCCGCACGCCCACTGGTGAATTGATTCGCCTCGACCAGGTGGCGAACGTCTCGACCGTGCGCGGTCCGATCATCATCAACCGTGAAGAGGCACACCGGCGCCAGGTCGTTGTCAGCAATGTGCATGGGCGCGACCTGGGTAGCTTTGTGAAAGAGGCACAGGCGGCCATTCGAGAGCAGCTGGTCCTTCCCCAGGGCTATTGGCTGGAGTGGGGAGGACAGTATGAAAACCAGGTGCGCGCCGAACAGCGTCTGGCGATCGTCTTCCCGGTGTCGATCCTGATCATCGCCGGACTGCTGTACGCCACTTTCCATGACGTGCGGCAAATGCTACTCATCCTGCTCATCGTACCGCTGGCGCTTGTGGGAGGAATCGCGGCGTTGTGGATTACCGGCATCAATCTGAACCTATCGGCCTGCGTGGGCTTCATCGCGCTTTTTGGCGTTGCGGTATTAAATGGCGTGGTGATGGTGAGCCACATCAATCGGTTGCGCGAAGAGGGAATGCCGATGGAGCACGCTGTGCACGAAGGCGCGTCCAACCGCCTGCGGCCGGTGCTGATCACCGCGCTGGTGGCCAGTCTCGGCTTCATCCCCATGGCTCTGTCGACCTCCCGCGGTGCGGAAGTGGAGAAGCCGCTGGCAACGGTGGTCATCGGCGGGCTCATCACAGCCACCCTCCTCACCCTATATGTGCTGCCATTGCTCTATTCCTCGTTCAGCCCGGCTGTGCGCGAAGACACACGCGAGCCAGTCGCCAACATGGCGTAGCATTTTGGCGAACCACACAGACGGATCGGATCGGCTCAAAACATCCCGCGCCAGTGACCGAAACGACTCGACTTCCTCTCGCTGATGCGTCAGAGCTGGGTTTGAGAGTCATTGGAGCGAGCTGCACAATACATCAGTTCCGCTCGAACGGCTGGCAGTCTTCCTGCACGATTCTTTCACCGGTGATGTCCTCTACCGTCTCCTCGCTGGGGTCACCAGAGCGCGAAAGCGATGGTGAGCTTGAACGCACAGCCAACGCTGTTGTTGACGTGTTCTTGACGACGGTGAAAGTTGTGAAGTGAAGCCATCCGGCTGAATCACGCTGACCTCGCGGACGTGACGGCCCGCTCGCTCGCCTGCAAACACGATGTTCCAAACATTGTGCCGGGCACGGGTTAGCGAAGCCAGAGGATGAAGCCGCCGATCGCAATGGCCGCGATCGCAGCCAACGCAGCCACTATGTAGAGCTGGTAGGAGGCCGGGATATCTTCATCGTCGCTTGTCATAGAACAATTACCCTCACTCCTGGTGCGCCGCGCCGCATGCATGGCTGAGAAAGGCACGTTCAACGGTTAGCGGCGCAGGGTGGTCCGAGGGAACCGCTCCCTCCAACAGCGGCATGGCAAACGTCTTCCGGCAGACCGTGCATTCATAGACGATCACCTTTCCGAACAAGATCGTCTGTGTCGCCAATTGTCGTCTCTCATCCATGTCATCGCTCCGACAACCCGATTTCAGGGGGTATCTTTCGGGAAAAGTCGACTCATGCCTTTGGGCTGCAGGGCCATTCCAAGTCAAACCCAGAGACGCTCCGAGGCTGCATCGTGAGATTTATCAGCTGAGGCAACGCTTTTATACGAGGCTCCCAAACCGGGGACATCAGCTCCGGCATCGGCTTCGCTCGGAACATCTTGCGCGTCTGGCGGGCAATCCAACGCGCCCAGGTCTTCGCCTTTTTCCGCCGGGCACTGTCCGTCGAGATTCCCGTCCCCGCGTACATCTGCCGATATAGCTTGGAAAGCAGCAAGAACGCCACGCGAGCTCGCAACGTCGGGGTGCAGGATGACCTCTTCCAGATGGCACCCAATTCGTAGAACCGGTCCCAGACCCCCTGAGTCCGTTCTCGTATCTCGTCTGAGCTCATCAACGGATGCGGCGTGAACATCTTCGGCCGGGTAGCCGTAGGGATGAGCCAGTAACGCGTGATCGAAGTTCCCTCCACCATCATCGGGCTCTTCGCCTGCTCTTTCTCCCATCGGCCGAAGTCCACTGTTCCGGGAAACGGCGTCATCATCACGAACTGCGCGAACGTTACTCCTGCCTCCAGCGCCAACTCCACGGTTGCTCCAAACGTGCTCGGTTTATCGGTCGGTAGGCCGAAGATGAACGATCCCAGCACATGGATTCCGTGTATGCGGAAGGTTTGCAGTTGCTCTACCAGACGGTCCCCTGAGTAGTTGAAATCTTTATAGACCGCCTTCAGCCCCTCGGGTGTCACCGCCTCCACTCCCACCAATGCGCCCTTGATATTCGCCCGCCGCATAGCGTCCAGGTATTCCGTGTCCTCTGCCGATTCCATTGTGATCTGCGTGAAGAACACCATGTCCTTCGGCAGCTTCGCCAACTCCTCCATCAGCAGGAACCGCTCCTTCCGGATCTCGGTCAGCGACTCCAATTTCTCCAGGTTGTTCTGCTCCCGCGCCAGCCGCAGGTCCGTAAAGGTCACCGGATAAAAGTTGTCGTCCGCCAGAGCAATGAACCGGAAGCCCATCCGCCTAAGGCCAATGATCTCGTCGATTACTTTCTCAAAGGTCCTCTGGCGGGGCTTTTGTCCATCGGTCCGCCACACTGAACAGAACGAGCAGTGCTTTGGGCATCCGCGAATCGTCTGCACCGACGCCCACATGTACTTATCCGTCTGCATCAGGTCCCAGCGCGCCGCCAGAAACTCCTCCCCCTCGATCTTTCCGCCGTCATAGATTCGATTGGCGTTTCCAACCTGCAGGTCGCAAAGCACCTGTCCCCACGCTACATCTCCATCGCCCTTCACCACGACGTGCGCCGCACCCTGTTCGAACGGCTCCTCAGGAAACAGGGTTGCGTGAATGCCTCCATACACTACGGTGGCGCCCCGCTCGCGCGCGAGTCTTCCCACCTCGTATCCTCGCAGCGCATTGCCCGTATGCACGCTGATGCCAACTACATCGCCGGCCAGGATTGTCTCCGCATCGAGCTGTTCCAGTGATTCATCCACCAGAATCGGGTCGCCCATCGATTGCGGTGTCGCTGCAGCCAGCACAAACAGCCATCGCGGTGTAATCACCGCAGTTCCAAAGGAATTGTCACTCGGGTTGATCAAATGAACCTTCATCGGCGCAGTACCTTCTCGTATCGACAAGTTAGTCTTTCAGATGGAAGAACCTGTTGTTGATGTCTGGCCAGAACTCCTTAAAGACGAAGGTTCCTCCATCGATCAAAATGTTTGTACTCCAGAGTTGATAAGTCTTAGTAAAGGTGCGCTCTTGACTGGGATAGT